>Ga0194111_10002647_pt1 | contig 21650 bp, 20 predicted proteins | sample TA2KigC300mmetaG_FD_146194 | JGI IMG/M metagenome (GOLD analysis project Ga0194111, IMG submission 146194) | Freshwater microbial communities from Lake Tanganyika, Tanzania - TA2015033 Kigoma Deep Cast 300m | ecosystem: Environmental > Aquatic > Freshwater > Lake | place: Tanzania: Lake... | reverse complement strand
GTGCCCCTCGGCCCGGATGCCGGGGGCGCGCAGTTCTTCGCCAAACTGGAGTGGTACAACCCGACCGGCTCGCTGAAGGACCGGATTGCGCTGCACATGATCGAGGCCGCGGAGGCGAGCGGGGAGCTGACGCCGGACAAGATCCTGCTCGAGGCGACGAGCGGGAACACGGGCATTGCGCTGGCGGCCGTGGCGGCGGCCAAAGGGTACGGCGCGCAGATCGTGATGTCCGCCGCGATGAGCGAGGAACGCAAGCTTACGTTGCGGTCGCTGGGCGCGGAGCTGGTGCTGACTCCCGCCGAGGAGGGCTGCGACGGGGCGGTAATCCGCGCCCAGGACCTGGCGGAAGGCCCGCGCTACCACCTCCTCGGGCAGTTCGTCCGGCCGACAAACGCCGAAGCGCACTACCTCACGACCGGCGCCGAGGTTGTGCGGCAATGCCCCGAGCTGGACTGCTTCGTGGCCGGAATCGGCACGGGCGGCACCATCATGGGTGTGGGGCGGCGGCTGCGGGAGGCGTTGCCGCACGTGAAGATCGCCGGGATCGCCGCCCAGTACCAGTCGATGATCCAGGGGCTCATGTCCCTGGAGCAGTACGTCGCGCCAATCCTGGACTTGTCGATCCTCGACGAACGGGTGGAGGTCTCCGACGCCGAGGCCTTCGCTGCCGCCCGGGAGCTTGCCCGGGAGCAGGGCCTGTTCGTCGGGCTGTCCTCGGGCGCCACCTATGTCGCCGCTCGGAAGCTGGCGGCCAGAGGCTACCGCCGGATCATCGGCCTTTTCGGCGACAGCGGCGCCAAGTACCTCTCGACCGAGGCCTTCGCTGGCAGGGCCTGAGCGGGGGACGCCTCCGGCCCATTCTCCGACCGGGACCGACTTTCTTGACTTCGGTCTGGGTCGGGGCTATAATGCCCGGGTCCTAGAAAGCCTGGGGGGTCGAGTCCAGCTCAGCGCCGGTGCGCACCGAAGAGCGCCCATTTGGTTCCGTCGAAGCCCTACACACACGATTGCGGCAATCCATCGCACCACCATCCGCATCCCGCAGGGCCCTCAACGGCGCAATCCTACTGAGGCGAAGCGCGTCAGGCCATGACGTGGCTTGACCTCCTGACGGTCGTCCTGTTCGTCCTCGTCGCGTTCATCGAGGCGAAGCGGGGGGCCGTTCCGGCGGCCGTCGATCTCCTTGTGGGCGGTGTGGGGTTGGCGCTGGCAAAGCGCCTGGCGCCGACAGTGTCGCCGGGGTCCGAGGGGACAGCGTTCCTGCTTCTGTTCATCGGCTTGGTGGTCGTGACGGGGCTCGCCAGTTGGCTGGTGGACACGTACACGAAGTGGGAGATCGGACCGTACGACTCGACTGTGGCGGGGGTGTTGGGGGCGGTGACCGGGCTGATCCTGGCCCACGGAGCGTTCCACGCGGCGGTCGTGGCGGGCGGGGGATTGGCGGCGACGGCCCGCAGTTCGATGCTCGCTGTTGAAGTCTACGACCTGCGGACGCTGCACGCGATTGGGGACATGTTCCGCAATCTCGGCGGTGGGAAGAGCATCACTGAGAGCGTTAGAGAGCGCGAACAGAAATGACGAGTGAGACGAGCCCTCCCGTCGAGACCCGCGCGGCCTACGATCTGGCCGACGTGGATGCTCTCCGGGAGCGCCTCGAGGCCTCGTACACCGAGGCGAAGGACGCGTTGGACGCCAACGGAGGGGATGTCGTCGCCGCTCTGGCGTACATCGAGCAGAAGCGGCTGGAGTCCACCCCGACACTGGCGAAGGTAGCTCAGGAGGTGGCCGAGGAAGTCCGCCGGGTTACTGCCGGCGGCCACGTGAAATCAGCCAGGGTGACGCTGTGCGGGCAGCCGATCCTGACCGCCTCGTCGTTGGCCCTGGCAGGCGTCGCAGGTGCCGCGCTGATAGTCCTGGGCGCCCTGATTACGGAATGCCGAGTCGAGGTAGCCGTCGGTGAGAGTGAGGATGACGAAACCTAGACGCATCCAAGCCTAGCCGAGGTGACTCAATGGTCAATGCCGCTGAGTTCTTCCGCGAGTCCATCGTCCGTAGACCGATGCCGTGCGTGACGTTGAGCGACGAAGAACTGGTCAGGCGGGCACAGGAAGAGAACGACGGCGAAGCGTGTGAGTACCTGCTCTACAAGTACCGCAATCTGGTTCGTTCGAAGGTCAAGTCGTACTTCCTCATCGGGGCCGAGCGCGACGATCTGCTGCAGGTGGGCATGATCGGGCTCTGGGAAGCCGTCATCGACTTCCGACCCGACCGGCACACCTCCTTCGCCTGCTTCGCGAAGGTCTGCATCCAGCGCCAGATGATCTCCGCCATCAAGGCCGCCACGCGCCAGAAGCAAACCCCTCTGAACTCCTCCATCTCACTCGAGGCCGCCCCCAACGGCGACCGACGCGAGCGCGCGCTGGCCGAGATGCTCAGCTCCGACAAAGAAGTCGATCCCGAGACGATCGTTCTGGGTTCCGAGGGCAAGCGACTGCTGCAGCAGTGCCTGCAGCGCGAGTTGTCGCCCTTCGAGTGGCAGGTGCTCGCGGCGTACCAGACCGGGAAATCCTACAAGGAGATGGCGGACGATCTGAGCTGCAAGATCAAGTCCATCGACAACGCTCTCTCCCGCATCCGGCGCAAGTTGCCGCAGGTGGCCCCTGAAGGCGGGTTCCGCATCACCGAGGCGTTGGTCGCCGGCATGTAGCCCCGCGGCCGCCGCGCCCACGAACGCACCGAGCGTCAACCACGGGCGGGTCACTCGACCCGCCCGTTCGCATAGGTATCGAGGCGCTTGTGGCCGTTCGCACGTCGGAGGACACGATGACGTTCCAGGATCTGCTCAACACCCTCAACCGCTACTGGTCCGACCAGGGCTGCATCATCGCGCAGACCTACGACCTCGAGATCGGCGCGGGAACGATGACGCCCGACACATTCCTGCGTTCGTTGGGGCCGGAGCCGTGGAACGTGGCCTACGTACAGGCCTGTCGTCGGCCCACGGACGGCCGCTATGGCGAGAACCCCAACCGTCTGGGCCGGTACTTTCAGCATCAGGTCATCATGAAGCCCTCGCCCAACGACATCCAGGAGCGCTATCTGGACAGCCTCCGCGCTCTGGGTATCGAGCCGCTGGACCATGACATCCGGTTCGTCGAGGATGACTGGGAGTCGCCCACGCTGGGCGCGGCCGGAGTCGGCTGGGAAGTGTGGCTGGACGGCATGGAGATCACCCAGTTCACCTACTTCCAGCGCGTCGGCGGCATCGACTGCGCCCCGGTCTGCGCCGAGATCACCTACGGGCCGGAGCGCCTCGCGATGTACCTGCAGGGCGTCGCCGACTACCGCGACCTGCAGTGGAGCCCGGACGTAACGTATGGCGAGATCCGCTTCGAGGAGGAGCGCCAGTTCTCCGTCTATAGCCTCGAACTCGCCGACATCGAGATGCTCCGCACGCTGTTTGGGATGTACGAGACCGAGGCGTACCGCCTCATCGAGGCTGGGTGCGTGCTGCCCGGCTACGACTACATCCTGAAGTGCTCGCACACGTTCAACCTGCTGGACGCCCGGGGCGCCGTCAGCGTCACCGAACGCGCGGAGATCATCGAGCGCATCCGCAAGATGGCCTGCCGAATCGCCCGCGCCTACGTCGAGCACCGCGAGGCCATCGGATACCCGCTGCTGAAAGGGGTGGCAGTACATGGAGTGGCGTGAGTTGGTAGCCGTTGACCCACAGGTCCAGGGAGGCAAGCCCGTCGTCAGGGGCACCCGAGTCCCTGTCCAGATCCTGGTAGGCTCCCTGGCCGGCGGCATGACGATCCAGGAAGTCTGCGAGCAGTACCGCGTCAACGACGAGCAGGTTCGGGCGGCGTTGGCATACGCTGCACATCTGGCACAGACGGAGCCACGGAGTTATGAGTCATACGGCCTTACTTGAGATCGGGGTCGAGGAGATTCCCGCCGGGGTCGTGCTACCGGCGTTGCAGCAGATGCGCGAGCTGGCGGCCGTTGGGCTGGAACGTGCGCGGCTGGAGTCTGGCGAGATCCGCACGTACGGCACGCCGCGCCGACTGGTGCTGATCGTGAGCGAGGTCGGTGAGAAGCAGCCGGATACCACGCGCGAGATCAAGGGCCCGCCAGCCGCTCAGGCCTTCGATGCCGACGGCAACCTCACGAAGGCGGGCGAAGGCTTCGCGCGCAGCCGGGGGTTGGACCCGTCGCTCCTGCAGGTGCGCGACACGGACAAGGGGCGGTTCGTATTCGCGGAGGTGATGGAGGAGGGGCTGCCCGCGACGCAGGTGCTGGCGGACCTCTGGCCGGACCTCATCCGCAAGCTCACCTTCCCGAAGACCATGCGCTGGGCGCACATCACGATGCGATTCGCCCGGCCGATCCGCTGCATCGTGGCGCTGTATGGCTCAGAGACCGTCGCCTTCGAGATCGCGGAAGTCACTTCCGGTCGCAGCTCACGCGGACATCGCTTCCTGCACTCGGGGGATGTCGAGATCGCCTCGGCCGACGACTACCTGCAGGCGCTGGAGCGGGCTTCCGTGATGGTCGATCACGAGCGGCGCCAGCGCGTGATCGCCGACCAGGCTCAGGCCGCTGCTGAGTCCGCAGGCGGGAGTGCGCGGATCGACCCGGCGCTGCTCGAGGAGGTCGCCTTCCTCGTCGAGTGGCCGACGTGCCTTTGCGGCGCCTTCCCCGAGGGCTACCTCGCGCTGCCTGAGCCGGTGCTCGTGACCGTCATGGCTAAGCACCAGCGCTACCTCCCGGTCGAAGGCCCTGACGGCAAGCTGCTCCCGCGCTTCGTCGCGATCCACAACGGGGACGAGCGCAGCCTCGACGTCGTGTGCAGGGGCAACGAGATGGTCATCGTGCCCCGCTTCGCCGATGCGCAGTTCTACCATGATGAGGACACGAAGCGCGCCCTCGCCGACCGCCTGCCGGACCTGCTGCGCGTCACGTTCATGGAGCGGCAGGGGTCCTTGCGTCAGAAGACCGACCGCGTCGTCGCCCTTGTGCGGGAGCTGAGCCGCGAGGTCGGCCTGGATGCGCCGACCTCGGAGGCCGCCGCCGAGGCCGCTCGGCTCTGCAAGTGCGACCTGGTCACGCTGATGGTCCAGGACCTCACGAGCCTGCAGGGCGTCGTGGGCGCCGAGTACCTGCGTAAGGAGGGCGTCGCCGAGCCGATCTGCCTCGCGGTCGAGGAGCACTACCGCCCGCGCTTCGCCGGCGACGAGCCGCCAAGCTCCCCCGCCGGCTCGGTGGTCAGCCTCGCCGACAAACTCGACAACTTGGCCGCCTGCTTCGCGGTGAACCTCATCCCGAAGGGCACCAGTGATCCCTACGCCCTTCGCCGTCAGGCCGCCGGTGTGGTGGCAGTCCTGTTAGGCCGCCGCTGGCGGACCGACCTGCCCGCCCGCCTGTCGGGTGCTGTGGGCCGCCTGCCGTACCGCGAACTCGACGAGCCCCAGGCCATCGCCGCGCTGACCGACTTCATTGGGCTCCGCCTCGATGCTGTGCTGGAGGCCGCCGGCGTGGCCTACGACCTCCGCCGGGCAGTGCTGGCGCGGATGGGCCCGGACGTCGTGGACGCGCACGACCGCGGCCTGGCGCTCGCGGCGCTGCGCGCGCAGGACTCCGAGCTCTTCGCCGAGGTGACCTTCGCAGCCGCCCGCACCGGCAAGATCGTCCGCCCCGCCGCCGACCACACGGCCGAGCAGGTGCATCCCGAGTGCTTCGAGGACGAGATCGAGGGCAAGCTGTGGGAGGCGCTCAGCGAGACCAAAAGCCAGGTGGACGCGCTCCTGGCCTCCCCCGCCGAGCGCGACTACGAGGCCGTCTGGGCGGCGCTCTGCGCTCTGGAGCGCCCGATCTGGGACTACTTCGACGTGGACACGGGCGTCATGGTGATGGCCGAGAACCGCGACGTGCGGGCCAACCGCCTTGCCACACTGCGCGCCGCCGACGAACTCTTCCTGCGCCTCGCCGACTTCACCGAAGTTGTGGTAGAGTAGAGCGGAACCTCCGAGGAGGCCGCCGGCGATGAAGTCCGCCACCGAGCTCCAGATGCCCCCCGATCTGCGGAAGGTCCTGGACGAAGCGGTCGCGCGCATCGTCGAAATCGCCGACCCGCAGGCGATCATCCTCTTCGGCTCCCACGCCGAGGGCCGCAGCCACCCGAAGAGCGACTTCGACCTCATGGTCATCGTGGATAGCCAGCGGACGGGAGAGGTCCTGGGCGACCTGTACGAGGCAATCGCCGACATACGCGCGGAGCACGACTTTGGGGTCCCGCCGGTTGACATCATCGCGATGACCCCTCAGGAGTGGGCCTACGAGGTCCAACTGCCCGGGCTCGTGGTGTGGCGGGCACACCGGTACGGAGTGGTTCTACATGGACAAGTGGCTTAGGGAGTCCATCCGACGGCTCCAAGGGATCGGCGACGAGGACTTGGCGGTTGCCCGCCTCTGCCTTGAGGCCACACCCGCGATGGTTCGGTCGGCGGCCTTCCATTGCCAACAGGCGGCCGAGAAGCACCTCAAGGCTTGGCTGCTCGCTCTCGGTGAACTGGAGAATCAGCTTACCCACAGCTTGCCGGACTTGGCGGCAGACATCGAGAAGCACGGCGGCCCGCAACTAGCCTACGAGCCGCTCAAGTTCCTTACGAAGTTCGCCGTGGCCCCTCGCTACGCTCTCGGCCACGTCTCTCTCCCCGAAGCCGAGGAGGCTCTCGCCGAAGCCAAGCAGGTCGTCGAGACCGCGCGGCAGGCCGTCGCGGCTCTCACGGGCGGCGACGAGGACGCGTAGCCGGATGACCATCCGCGAGCGGATCGAGCAACTAGAGCGTGAGACCCTCTCGCCGTACGCGGCGCTGAGTGTGGAGTCCCGCGGGCGCGCGCAACCAGAGGATCAGTGCGACGTCCGCACCGTCTACCAGCGCGACCGCGACCGCATCATCCATCAGTGCAAGGCCTTTCGGCGTCTCTCCCACAAGACGCAGGTCTTCATCTCTCCCCGCCATGACCACATCCGCACGCGGTTGAGCCACACGCTCGAAGTATCCCAGATCGCGCGCACGATCGCGCGGGCGCTGCGCCTGAACGAATCGCTCACGGAGGCAATCGCGCTGGGCCATGACGTGGGGCACACGCCATTCGGTCACGCGGGGGAGGAGGTGCTGGACGAGGTGTACCGGGGGTATGATCCGGAGGCGCACTTCCGTCACGCCGATCACAGCGTGCGTGTGGTGACGGTACTGGAACGCGACGGCGCGGGCCTGAACCTCTGCGTGGAGACGGTGGACGGGATCGGCTGCCACAGCAAGGGTCGCCGCGACCTTGCCGAGGTCCTCGCCGCCGAGCACGCGCTGACGCTCGAGGCGACCGTAGTGAGCCTCTCAGATCGGGTTGCGTACTTGAACCACGATCTGGATGACTGCCTGGGCGCCGGGCTGATCCAGCCGGAGGACATCCCCCGCGAATGCGCCGAGGTGCTCGGGGCGCGGTACTCTCAGCGAATCAGCACGATGGTGCGGGACATCATCGAGCAGAGCGAGAGTCAGCCGGAGATCCGGATCAGCCCAGCTGTCTCGAGTGCTGCCGACCGACTGAAGGAGTTCCTGTACGAGAGGGTCTACCATGCGTCCGTACTGCTGGAGGAGCGCCGACGGGTCCGCATGGTGATCGAGAGCCTCTTCCGCCTGTACATGACCGCCGACGAAGCCCTCTCCGCCGCCATCGGTCAGGTCCCTGCACAGGTCCCGGAGCGCGCGCGTGTCGTGTGTGACTACATCGCGGGCATGACCGACCGCTACGCGACCGATCGCTACGTCGAGAGTTTCCTGCCCGGTGGCGTTGTTCCCTAGCGGGGAAGGGCGCCGCTACGTTCGGCCGAGGATCCGTCGGCCGAGCGCCCTCACCCGCGGCGGCAGGCACTCCCGCCAGTACATCCGCGGGTTCACGGGCAGTCGTCCGCGTCGCGATCGGGGCAGTGGGTACTTGCCGGCCAAGGCCTCGCGGATCAGCCGGGCGTAGTCGTCGGCCATGCGGTCGATCGAGAAGTACGCGATCGCCTGCTCGTGCGCCGCAGCACTCATCGCCGCCCACTGTTCGGGGGCCCGATAGAGCTTCCCGAGCGCCTGGGCGAAGCCCTCGCCGTCGCCCACATCGACAAGCCACCCCGTTTCCCCTTCCTCAACGATAGGCGTCGTGATCCCCGGGAGCCGAGACGCGACGGGCACGCACCCGCACGCCTGCGCCTCCATCAGGACCAGGGGAAGCCCCTCGTAGAACGACGGCAACATCAGCGCGTGGTGATTGAGTAGGAGCAGGTAGACCGCCTCGGGCGGCACTGCGCCGAGGAGGTCCACATGCTCGGCGACACCCAACTCATGCACGCTCTCCGCGAGCGCCGCCCGGTCTTCGCCGTCGCCGGCAACGGTCAGCCGGACGTTCAGACCCTCGGCCCGGCACCGCCGAATGACCTCGGGCAGCAACATCACGTTCTTGGCACCCTGGACGATCCGCCCCACGAACAGCACACGCAACTCGTCGCCGGTCATGACGCTGCGAGTCTCCCAGGCTGTCAGCTCAGGAAGATCGACGCCCGTCACGATCTCTACCACAGGTCGGTGCGGCAGCCGCGCCGCCGCGGTCTGCGCGAGCTTCGGTCCAACGGCGACTGCGAGGTTCCAGGCGTCGGCGTTTGCCGCGGCGATTCGGTACGTCGTTTCGCGGTCGCTGTGGATAATCGGCACGGCGACGACTCGGTCGGGCAGCATCGTCAGCGACTGCTGAGCCGGCAGGTCGCCGTTGAGGAAGACCATGTCATACCCCGCTCCGGCGAGGAACCGGCCGACCCGTAGCGGCCGCCGGCAGCGCCGGAAGTGCCCCTCGGTCTCCACGTGCACCGTTGGCACGCGCGCGGCGACGCGTTCGAACCACTCACCGCGCTCCTCAGTCGTGACAACCTCGACATCGTGGCCCCGGGCGCGAAGGTGAGGACACAAGCGGAGGAGGAACATCTCCACGCCGCCGCAGGCGAGGCGAGGCACCACGAATGCAATCCGAGGCTCCTGGGCCATCTCCGACCATCCGCTCTGACGTTCGGCGCCCGGCACGCTCCGCCGCCGAGGCGCTCGTCAGTCTCGGCCTCTGGCACGTGGGCGCGATCCGGCGGCTGCAGCGTCGGCCGGTCGCTCGCATTCTTGCTTACCACAACGTCACCGCGCAGAGCGACCCCGTTTTCGGCCTGTCCACCGCAACCTTCGCCGCCCAGATGCGGTTCCTGAAGCGCCACTACCGGGTCGTGTCCCTGGATTCCGTGGCGGAGATGCTGGCCGGCACGCGGCCCTGGGTCGAGCGGGCTGTCGCGATCACCTTCGACGATGGGTACGAGGACAACTACCATACCGCCTGGCCTATCCTCCGAAAGCTCGAGCTGCCCGCCACGATCTTCCTGACCACCGACTACGTCGGCGCCAGCGGCGGCATCTGGCTGAACCGCCTGCACCTCGCGCTTCGCGAGACGCCCCTTGACCGATTCGCCGCGCCCAAGCTGCTCGACACCGGGCTCGCCGAGTTGCCCCTCCGCACGGCGGCCGAGCGCGCCTCCGCTGCGCACCGGCTGGTTGACGCGTTGTACCGCCTGCCCCCCGACGAGCGCAAAGCGCTCACGGAGCGGCTCGTCGAGGGGCTCGAGGTGGACCTCGCCGCCTTGTCCCCCACGCCTTCCGCGCTGCGCCTGCTGAGTTGGGACCAGGTGTGCGAGATGGCTGACGGCGGCCTCGTCACCTTCGGCCCCCATGGCTGCTCGCACTCCATCGTGTCCCGGTTGAGTGACAACGTTCTGCGTGAGGAGCTAACCGCATCGAAGACCACGATCGAGCGCGAGATCGGCCGCGCGGTCCGCCACTTCGCGTACCCCAACGGCACCGAGGGCGACTGGGACGAGCGTGCGGTCCGTCTGCTTGCGGAGTTCGGATACGCGACTGCCGTGACCATGCGGCGGGGTCTCGTCGCGGCGGGTGCGAACCCGTTCGAGCTGCCACGCGTGGGCTACAACGGCAGCCATGGGCCGACCCTCGGCAAGCGACTCGAGGACGTGGAAGTCAGGCGGGCTCTCCGAGGACGATCCTACTGAGTCTCGTGTATCTTGGGGAACAAGGAGCGAATCCGTGGGGCGGGCATTCTTGCCCGCCAATGGCCCGTGGCGGGCAAGAATGCCCGCCCCACGAGTCCCCCTACCTACACGAGACTCAGTAACTCCCCTGCCGTGTAGGGGTGCCCGCGAGTACTGCCTCCCTGAGCCTCCTCGTCCCCTCCGCTCTTGTCATCCCCTCGGCGAACACGCTTGAGCTTCCCGCCACGAAGCAGTTCGCGCCATTCGCGGCCATCGTGCGCGCGTTCTCGAAGCTGACGTTGCCGTCCACCTGCAGATGGATGCTGCGATTCTCGCGGGCGAGACGTTCGGCGAGTTCGGCGATCTTGGGGATGGTCGAGGGGATGAGCTTCTGCCCTGCGTAGCCCGGGTTGACGGTCATCAGGAGGATCAGGTCCACGTCACCGAGGACATAGTCCAGCGCCGACAACGGCGTGGAGGGGTTCAGCGCGACCCCGGCCTGCGCGCCGAGGTCGCGAATCGCCGCCAGCGTCCGCTGCAGATGCCCGCACGCCTCGGCGTGGACGACGATGATGTCCGAGCCCGCCTCGCGGAAGCGATCCAGGTGGCGGATCGGCTCCTCGATCATCAGGTGCACATCGAAGGGCAGCTTCGTGATCGGTCGCAAGTTGCGGACGAGGTCCGGGCCGAAGGTCAGGTTCGGCACGAAGTGCCCATCCATGATGTCGAAGTGCAGCCAATCGACGCCGGCCGCCTCCAGCTCGGCGATGTCCTCCCCCAGCCGCGTCAGATCGGCACACATCAGCGATGCGGAGATGATCACGGTCAGGACGCCCCCCGTTCTCGCATGAACTGCTCGACCGCCTCGCCCATCGGCATCGACGGCGCCGCGCCGAAGACCGTCGCCGCGAGCGCCCCCGCCGCCGCTCCCACCGTCGTCGCCCGTACGAGGTCGTCGCCTCGCGCGAGGCTCACTGCGAGCGCCGCCGTGAACGCATCCCCGGCGCCGGTCGTATCGACCGGATCGATCTTGAACGCGGGCACGCGTTCCATGCAGTCCGGCCTAGCAACCAGCGCGCCCTCGGCGCCGAGCTTCAGCACCACGTTCCGCGCGCCCGCCGCGATCAGCCGATCAGCGGCCTCGGTCGGCTCCAGCTCCTCGGTCACGGGGATGCCGAGCAGCGCCTTCGCCTCGGTCTCGTTCGGCGAGATGACATCCGGCCCGCCGACCAGCGCCTTCGCTGCCTCGGTTGGGGGGCCCGCATCGAGCACGCTCGTGACGCCCGCCTCTCGTGCCCTCGCCAGCGTCGCCCGCACCGCGCCCAGCGGCGCCTCAAGCTGAGTTAGCACGACATCGAAGGCGCTGAAGCCGGGCACCTGCCGCAGGTCGTTCTCACCCAACTCCGCATTCGCGCCTGTGGCGACGACAATCGAGTTCTCGCCGGACGCGTCGATCAGGATCACCGCGATCCCGCTCGGCGCGGTCGGATGCCGCCTCATGTAGTCGCACCGTACGCCGTCCGCCTCCAGCCCAGCGACCAGCGCCTCCCCGAACGCGTCCCTGCCCACACACCCCACCATCCACACCTCCGCGCCCATCCGCGCGCAGGCGATGGCCTGGTTCGCGCCCTTCCCCCCGCGCACCGTGCTGAACTCCCCACCCATGACCGTCTCCCCGCCCACGGGCATCCGCGGCGCCTTCACCACCAGGTCCATGTTCGCACTACCAACAACGAGGACCCGAGGCTTCATCCGTCACTCCTGGTCGCTCTCCGGCGGTTGCCTGCCGTGGCCGTTCTCCGCCTCTCCGCAACTCCCCAACTCCGCAGCTCCGCCTCATGGCTCCACGATCACCTTCATCCCCTTGCGCGTCTCGACCAACTCGAACGCCTGCAGGATGTCATCCAGCCCCAGCCGATGCGTGATGAGGCCCTGCGCCTTCACCGCGCCACAGGCCAGCAGACCCAGCGCGGCCTTGTGTTGGCGCGGGACGCTTCCGTGGGAGCCCGTGACGAAGATCTCGCGGTAGTGGATGACGTTGCTGTCGACGGTGATCGGCCGCGAGCCCTTCGGCAGGCCGCCGAAGAAGTTCACGCGCCCGCGCATCGCCGCGAGACGCACGGCGGCCTCCTGCGCGTCGGGCGAGGCGCAGGCGGTGACGACGACGTCCGCGCCCAGACCGTTCGTCTCCTGCATCACGCGCGCCTCGAGGTCCTCTTGCTCCGTCGCGATCAGCGCATCGACATCGTACTCGCGCGCCATTTCCAGCCGCGCCTTGGACCGCTGCGCCAGGATGATCCTCGTCGCGCCCATGTGCCGCGCCAACTGCGCCATCAGCAAGCCCGCGGGCCCCGCGCCGATGATGACGATGGACTCGCCTACGCCGAGCCACACGAGTTCCAGCCCGTTGATCGTGCAGGCCAGCGGCTCGGCCATCGCAGCTTCTTCGTAGCTCAGGCCCTCGGGGATGTGGTGCAGCGGGCCGAAGTCCACCGTGGTCTTGTTGAACAGGATGTACTCCGCGAAGCCCCCGGGGAACTGGTAGCCTATCGCGTAGTTCACCGGGCAGTTGTTCCCACGCCCGTCGCGGCAGGCGGGGCAGACGCCGCACGGGACGTCGGCCCCCGACGCCACGCGATCCCCCACCCGGAAGCCCTCGACACCCTCGCCGACCTGTACCACATCCCCCGCGATCTCATGCCCGATGACCGCCGGCGGCACGACCCGCGGGTTGCCGTGGTGGTAGATGCGGATGTCTGACCCGCACACCGCGCACGCCCGCACGCGCACCAGAACCTCTCCCGGCCCGGCCGTGGGTGTCGGCACCTCCTTGACGACCAGCTGGTCGTTTCCTTCATAGACGGCGGCCTTCATCGCGATGCCCTCTCGGTCTGCCTTCAGTGCCGCGCCGCTTCGCCTCGCTCAGGGCTTGTACCTCGTCCCGCGTGAAGGTCGCGGCCGCATTCGAGGGAATACCACCCCGTTCAGCCGTCGCACCCTACGCCCTGGACGGATGCCGTGCCTCCTGAGCTGGCCAGCCAACTTCCCATCCTGATCGCCGTTGTCTTCGCGGCCTCGCTCGTCCAAGGGGCGGTCGGCTTCGGCTTCGGCCTGATCGCAGTTGCGGCACTCTCCCTGTTCATGCCGCTGAAGATCACCACGCCGCTGTTGGCGCTCCTGAATCTCCCCGTGATCGCGTACCTGTCCTGGCGGCTGCGCAAGTCCGTAGTGTGGGCGGGGCTGACGCCGATCATCATTGCGATGCTGGTGGGAATCCCCTTGGGCATCTTCGTCCTGGTCAAGGCGCCGCAGGACCTTCTGCTGAGGGTTCTGGGCGTCGTGCTCATCGCTTCAGCCGTCCGCTCCGCCAAGCCGAACGGCCCCAACGGGGAGGTCGCGCCGCCGAAGCAGCGCACGCTCTGGGGCACGCTGGTCGCCCTGATCGTGGGCTCAACGACCGGCGCGCTGGCGGGGGCCTTCAACACAGGCGGCCCGCCCGTGATCGCCTATGTCTACTGCCGTCCGGGGACGAAGGAACAACGTACGGCGACCCTGCAGACCGTCTTCGCGATCAGCGTGGCCGCGCGCAGCATCGTGATGGCTGCGCCGCCGGCCAGCCTCTACACGGTTCCGGTGCTGCTCGTCGCCCTGGCCTGCCTGCCCGGCGCCGTGGCCGGCAGCTTCCTCGGGCAGGCCCTCTTCAGGCGCATCCCGCAGCGCGCGCTGGAGATCGTGGTCACGCTTTTCCTGCTCGGCATCGGCCTGAAGCTGCTCATCTGGCCGTAGCCCTCCGTGGCGCGCAGAGGATCACGCCCCATGACTCCCCGCGAGCGCTTCCGCCGACTCATGCGCTATGAGCCCATCGACCGCCTGCCGGTCATGGCTCTGGAGCCCTTCGAGCCGACCGCCATCGAGCGTTGGCGGACCGAGGGTCTGCCTGAGAGCGCCGACCCAGTCGAGTACCTCGGCATGTCGCGGCTCGTGCACGTGCCGCTGAACTTCCATCCGCTGCCGGGCTTCGCTGTCGACGTCGTGGCAGAGGACGAGACGTACTTCGTCCAGCGCTCGCCGATGGGCGCCCTCGTCCGCCACAGGAAGGACAACCCCACCCTCTTCTACGGTCACATCGACCACCCGGTGAAGACCCGCGCCGACTGGGAGGAGTACCGGACGCGCTTCGACGCCGACACACCCGGCCGGCGTCCCGCCGATTGGCTGGCGGGTGCGCTCCCCAGCCTGGAGGCCTCCGAGGACCCGGTCGGCGTCTGCCTCTTCCCCTTCTTCTTCCGTCTGGGTTTCTACGCGATGGGGATGGAGCGGTTCCTGTCGGCCTTCTACGAGGAGCCCGCCCTCATGCACGATGTCTTCGCCTACTGGAGCGACTTCGTGCTGCGCCTCCTGGATCCCGTGCTCGGTGTCGTGCGCCTCGACTTCGCCCTCTTCGCGGAGGACCTCGCCGGCAAGAACGGCCCCCTCGTCTCACCCCGAATCTACGAGGAGTTCTGGCTGCCCTATCAGGACCCGGTCGTCCGCTTGCTGCAAGAACACGCGGTGCCGGTCATCTGCCAGTGGACCGCGGGTCAGCTCGGGGCTCTGCTCCCGATCATGCTCGACCACGGCTTCAACTGCACCTGGCCGCTGGAGGTCACCGCGGGCATGGACGCGCCGGCCCTGCGTCGCCGGTTTGGCCGGAATCTGCTCCTGGGCGGCAACAGCGCGAAGGAGGCCGTCATCGCCGGGCCGGACGCCATCGACGCCGAGATCGAGCGGCTCAAGCCCCTCATCCGCGAAGGCGGCTTCCTACCCGCGCTGGACGACATGGCCTCGCCCGACATGCCCTTCAGCCACTACCGTCACTTGGTCGAGAGGCTGCAGGCCATCCACCTGCAGGAGGTGCCCTGATGTCGGAAGCTCCTAACTTCCGCGACGGCCTCTGTCGTCCCGCTCTGAGCATCCAAGCGCGCCAGCTCCTCAGCACCGTCTGCATCCGCGGCGGCCTCACCTGCCCCCTCATGCCGCACGAGGAAGCCCAGCCCTTCCTCGACCGGATCCGCCGCGACCCGACGGCCGCCATCCGCCTCCTCTCCGACGCCGACGAGGTCGTCCATCACACTCAGGGGACTGACGACGAAACCCAGCCTCATCGGGTTTCGTTGTCTGTCCCGGAAGTTGCCGTTCCCGTCCCTCCCGCCGTCCTCAACCGCCAACGCGACCTCGACGTGCTCCAGCGGCTCGGCCTGATGCCCGGCGACACGCGCCGCGCGCGGTGGCTGTATGAGCTGCTGTTCGAACGAATCGACTCGCCCGCGCGAATCTGCGCCTACGACACGCCAGGCTGGGAGGGCTGCCCGAACGCGACGAGCGGCGTCTACGAGCGCGTCCGCGAGCAGGGCTGGCAGGCGATGGTCCACGCCCGCACGCGTGAGGAGATGGACGAGAGCCGCCGCCAGAGCGCGCAACGAATCGCTGTGGGTGACCGCATCTTCATGCGCCCCCATCACGTCATGTGCCTGGCCTGCTGGTACGCTGGGGGTGAGGGGAAGGGGCTGCGGCCCAACGATACGCTCTCCGAGATTCTCGAGCGCATCCGCCGCGAGCCGACGGTTCCGCTGACGCTGATCGAGGGCACGTGCGAGGCGTGCTACTGCTGCGATGGCTTCGACACCGCGACCACCCGTTGCACGCACGGCGGCGGCCTGATCCGCGACTACAAGAAGGACCTCGACGTCTTCCGCAAGCTCGGCCTCGCTCCCGGCGCCACGATGCCTGCCCGCGACTACATTCGCCTGCTCTTCGACCGCGTCCCCTCGACGCGCGACGTCTGCGGCTACGGCGACGGAATCGTCCGCTCCGGGGAATGGCGCATCTGCGGCGACCCCCAGGGCAACCCCGGCTACGCAAAGACCCGCGAGACAGGGATGCCCTGACCGCCGTCAGGGACTGTCCCGTCTTCGTCTCGCGTTGGCGAGGCGAAGACGAGGACTGTCCATTGTTGCCCGCAAGGTCCCCCCTACCACACCCTCACGCCGCCCGTCTCGACGGCCGGCCACACGCGGTCCGCTCCTCCGCCCGTCCGCCGAATGGGCTGCCCGGGCGCGCCGATCTCCCACGTCACCGCGTCGCACGTGACCTTCGCGCCACCCTCTTCCGCGAGGTCCACCACCCACCGTCTCCCGGCAACCGCGAGCCTCACCCGCGCGCCCTCGACCTCTACGCTGACGGGCCGAGTGTCATCACTCGGCTGCATCGCGACCGCATACGCCGCCTCGGCGCCCGCACGCCCGAGCAGCAGCACCGGCAGCGGCTTCGTCCCGGCCACGCCGAGCCCCATCGCCGCAGTGACCTGCGTCTCCGCAGGCGCAGTCACCAGCCTCAGCCCTTCGCCGAACTCCGCGCTCACTGGCCCCTCCGCCTGGGCCTGTCGCACCTCGGTGAGATGCTCGTAGCCCTCCGCGTCGGCCAGCGCCGGCGTGGGCGCCAGGTCCATACCGTTCACCGTCAGCGGCCCGAGCCCGTGGAGCACGTACTCGAACCGGTGCTCGGCGCCGTCAGTTGCGCGTGCGGAGTAGACGTCCAGCAGCACGCCGTCGGCCAGCAGCACCGCGCGGTCGAGCGCGATCCCGTCGTAGGCGTTGTCACAGCGCGCGCGCACGAGCTGCAGACGGTCGTCGGCGTGGAAGGCCAGTAGCTCCCCGCAGACGCGATGCTCCGCCATGTCGTGACCCCACTTGGACCGCGGCCACTGCGTCGTGCGATCGACCACAACCGTGTTGTGCGCCACCGTCTGGTTGGTCCAGGTCCCGTGCAGGGGGTTCTCATACGATGCGGTGCCGAGGGCGGGCAGGACCGTCTTGCCGCCGTCGGCCACGACCAACTCCAGCATCGCGGGGTGCCCGTGTCCGCCGCCGTAAGGACCATAGCTGAGCACCGCCGCGAGCGCGTTGGAGTCGAGCCACTTCTCGCGCAGCACCGCGAGCCCGGTCGCGGGGAAGAGGCTGCTGCCCGCGCGCCGCAGGCCCGTCGTGCCGAAGGTGTCGTCCGCCGCGGGCTCCGGCGTCTCCGGCAGCTCGCGCACCCAGTTCCACGGCAGTCCTTCCGTGCTCGCCCAGCCGCTGTCTGCCTGGAACTCCTCGGCACTGAGCAGCACCTGCCCATCCGGCAGCGCGACCTCCACGTCTGTCAGCTCCACCCGGCCCGCCGCCTTCCACAGGAACGGCTCCAGGCCCACCTCCTCGGTGCCCTCCGGAATCGGCACGCTCCTCTCGGCCTCCGTCCATTCCTCGACCGGCGCGAAGTCCAGCATCGTGAACCGCTCGGGGTCCGCCTTGCCGCCGTGGTAGTTGACGACCCGCACCCGGAACGGCTTGTCCGCGGTGCACCCGATGGTTCGGTACCTCAGCCGCACCAGCACCTCCTCGGTCTTCGGTATCCGCACCCTCGGCGATACCCACGAGCCTCGGTCGTCCGCCGAGGCGTTGTCGATGGCCAGCACACGCCGCTCGCCGTCGCGCGTGCCGCTGAACGCGGGCGCCCCGTCCGGCGCGAACGTCCCCCATCCCGCCGGCGCGGCCGGGGCGTTGGCCGCAAGATGCCGCAGGATCTCGGCGATCCGCTTGCTCCCTGTGCGCGTGTACGCGAGCGTGAGGCCCGTAGACAGATTCGCGAGATCGTACTCGCTGCTGTCGCTGATGGCAGGCAGCCGCAGGTTCGGCAGGCACAGGTCGAAGGGCGCCTCCAGCATCATCCGGAAGGTCTTCGGTCCGTTGTCGCCGTCGAGCGTCCAGTTGCCCGAGCCCCATTCGTTCTCGGTAGAGTCGTCGGGCACTTGCAGGTCCCACAGGTCGATCCCGGCCCGCGCCGCCGCTTCGCAGAGCCCCGACGAGGCGCTGATGACGAACGAGTGGTATCCTGGCGAGCGCTCCCAGAACATCCCGTCATCCCGGATGTCGTGCGACACCATGTGCTTGAAGCCATACTCCCCGTCGATCGCCCAGTCGATGAACTCCTGCTCCCCCAGCAGGAAGCCCACCATTCCCACCGCCGCGCAATGCCACGCCTGGAAGTTGTAGCACTGATGGTGCCCGTCCTTGCGGTCGGGCGTGCTGCGCCGGTCCGTCCTCACCGTGATCGCCGCGGGCCGCAGCAGGTCGTCGATCACGTGCTGTCGCTCAGCTTCGGTCAGCGCCTTGGTGGCAAACACGAGATCAGCGGCCACCGCCGCCCGGCAGAGCCATGTCGCCTCCTGCAGCGAGTACCGATGCACGCGTCCTTCGGCCTCCGCCGGCCGCGTCGGGTACGCATCGGCGAAGGTCAGCAGGATCTCCCCCGCCCGCCGCGCGCAGTCGGCGCGGTCGCCCAGCACGGCCGCATATCCAAGGGCCACGACCCTCCCGATCAGCGCGTCGTTCGCCGAGTCATCGTAGGGCGGGGCCTCGGTGACTGGTGGATCGAGCGCCGCCTCCCCCGCCCCGATGAGCTGCTCCAGCGCCCGACGCACGGTCGCGTCGTCCGCCGCGCGAGCACGGGTGGTCTCGATTTCAGCACGCGTGACCGTCAGTCGCGGATGAACGCCCGCCGGCATGGGCGCGCCCGGCGGCAGCGCGCACACTGCCGACCACAGCACGATGGGTGACATGGACCGCTCTCCGATCGCGGGGAATGGGGGCCGGCGCTCCGGCCGTCGGTTACCAGTTCACGCTGGCATCGAGCCGGATCTGGTCGTCATCGGGGAAGAACTGCAGTCCGGTGTGCTTGACCGACAGGGATAGAGTCCCGATGTCGCGGATGGGTCGGGACACTGACAGGGCGACGCCCACCGATCTGGAGACCGTCCCGAGCACGTTCCGCGTAGTGCCGGTGTTGCACTGGAGGTCGATCTTGCCGAGCAGGTGGTTCTCGCCGGAGATCAGGGCCTTGATTCCCCAAGCGGAGAGCGGCGGCCCGATGATGTTGCGTATCGTGTCGTAGCCGACGGTTCCGGTGAGACCCCAGCCGAGCGGACGAACGTACTCCACCCCAAGCCCCTGCGAGGGGATCACGTTGGGTGTCGTGGTCTGCTGGCCGAAGTGCGCCGATAGCTTCCCGCCGCATAGCGGCAGCGCGAGAGAGGACAGCAGCTCGGGCGCGGCCAGGCCGGCCGCCTGGTGATACGTGCCGCTGATGGCGAGCGACTCCTTCGTCGTGTAGTCCACCTGAACGTGGACGGTCGGGTCCACCTCGGCTGCCGGGGTGTCGGTGTTGACGACGCCGGCCTTGATCCCCAGGCCGGAGCCGTCCGCCGGAGCCGCCGTCACGTCCACCGAGGTGACGGTAGTGGTGCCCGCTCCCTCCATACTCGTGCTGTTGAGATTGGCGGCGACCGCCACCTCCGGCGTGACCTTCAGGTTGGAGGTGACGATGGTGGTCGTCGTGTCCGGGACACCCGGCTTGGCCGACGAGGTCTGGCTGGCCGCGATCGTCAGGGCCTCGGTCGGCCGCGCGACGACGCTCACGGTATGCAGCGACTCCTCGCCCGTGGGCCGGGAGGCGTCGAAAAGGCTCGCCGCAAGGTCCACCTTATCGGTCGGCTTGGCGGTCAGAGTCACCGTCGTAGCGGTCTCCGGTCCGGTCGGCCGGTCGGCGGTCATGAGGTTCGCGGCGATCTGGGCCTGACACGCCGTCGTCGTCAGGTTAAGGGCGTAGAGCCTCTCCGTCCCCGTGACGGAGGATTCGTTCACGATGTGGGAGGCGGCAAAGGTCCCGACCTCCGCAAGCTTGATCGTCGGCGTACGGAGCGCCATCTGCGAAGTCTCCACCGGCGAGCCATTGGTGAGGGTCTTGGTGTGGTGGTACTCCGCGACCGCCGTCGCCAGGCTGGTCAGCACGATGTCCTGTTTCTCGGTCCTGGTGTCAAACTGGTTGAGCGCCTCGGCGACCGAGGCGCCGGCGACCAGACTGGAGGACTTCCCGAGCCCCATCGACAGGTTGATGGAGTCCAGGCTCGATTCGCTGCGTCCCTCCAGGGTTGAGCTGTTCGACGTGGTCTGGTGGACGAAGGACATCTTCCCCGCCCACGACCCGCCGCCGAACCCATGATCGAGGTTCAGACTGAGGGCAGACGAGCGCTGATCCCCATAGGGCGTGTCAACCGCTGCCACGTCACGGAGCATCCGAAAGGAGCCCTTCGATGAGAACGCATACGTCAAGTCCGTCGTAGAGCGCTCCGCCGTCCCGCTGGACAGCGGCCCTTCCTCCTTCGCCGTCACCGTCTTCTGGGTGAGGGTAAACCCCTTGTGCAGAGGGATGGTGACCTCGAAGTTCGTCGGGTCGAGCCCCAGCGCCTGGAGGCTCTCAGGGGTGAACGTCTCCCGGAACGACTCGGGGGCAAACACGGCGGAGGGCACGTCCGCCCGAACGGCGGACGCCACCAGAATCAGCGGGAGGAGTAGGGTCGGTCGCACGTCACTCAGCCACCACTGTGGAGGAGCCGCATCCACGCGTTCTCCTACCCCGAACCGGCCCAAAGGTTCCATACGATCAGCGGTCGGAGTTGCGGGAGTTTCGGGCCGCAGCGGGAGGCCCCGGCGGGGCGCGTCCGGCCGGGGCGTCCTCCTACGCCCCGGTCAGCTCGCGGTAGTAGTCGAGGTAGGTCATGAAGCGCATCCCAAGCTGCCTGGCCCGCACCAGCAGCAGCTCGATGGTGGCCATTCCCTGGTCGTACCGGTAGTTCGACCACGGGTGTTGGACGAGGGACACGAAGTCGAGACCGAGCTCGATGGCGTGCTCCAGCCAACGCCCCTCCTGGGCGAAGACCTGGACCACCGTCGTGGGGAAGGCCGGCGGCAGCGCGAAGTCGTAGACCGGCGGGAACTGCGTGGGGTGCGGGGTCAGGGACTTGAAGACGTTGTCATGCCAGCCGTGGCCGGGGATCTCCCAGATGTTCGGGTAGCCGTCGCCCGCGTAGGTGTACGCCTGCTTCATGGGGTTGGGGATCGTGTCCACGGGGCCGCGCAGGTCCGCGCTCACGAACCGCAGCCCGTGCCGCCGGATTATCTCCAGCCGCTCGGGCGTGCCCTGCCAGCCATCCGTGAACCCGCACCCCGGCCGCAGGCCGATGCACTCGCGCTCGAAGACCTCCTCCACCAGCTCCTTCCCGCGCCTCACCTCGTGGTCCATCTCCTCCAGGCTCACCGCGGGCCCATGGGAGCGGCTGTCCTTGAGCATCGGGTGCGAGTGCGTGTGGGTCTGCACATCGAACAGCGGGTCACCCAGCGCCTTCCGATACTCCGGCCCATGCTGCTCCAGCAGCTTCCCCACGATGAAGAACGTGGCCGGAATCTCCAGCCTCCGGTGCAGTTCCGCCAGCACCCTCGTTGCCGGCAAACACAGCTCCGCGTTCTCGACATCGTATGCGGCGAGATAGCGGGTCATTGGCCTGACCTCCGGGCGGCTGATTCCCCCGAGGCGACGGAAGGACCTGTCTTCGACGGCAGGCCTCACCCCTGCCCCTCTCCTGAAGGGAGAGGGGTAACGGCTCAAGGCGGCC
>Ga0194111_10002638_pt1 | contig 21699 bp, 16 predicted proteins | sample TA2KigC300mmetaG_FD_146194 | JGI IMG/M metagenome (GOLD analysis project Ga0194111, IMG submission 146194) | Freshwater microbial communities from Lake Tanganyika, Tanzania - TA2015033 Kigoma Deep Cast 300m | ecosystem: Environmental > Aquatic > Freshwater > Lake | place: Tanzania: Lake... | reverse complement strand
CTCTCGTGTAGATCGCTCTTGGAATCCTTTCCATGTCGACACCTCCGTCTTCAGTATTTTAACTCAACTTTGGTGTCCACTAAAGTCATCTTAACCCAAGCCACATATCCCTGACGATAACTATCTTTAACGAGTCATTGGGGTCTTTCATCCTGTCCCCGATGTCTCTTCTTCTTTGCCTGTTCCTGATATGCTCCTGCCAGCTTACGGGATCGCTTGCTGAACCAGTCATTATGACTTTTATGAATCCCTTGTCATCGTCTTTGTGGTACCATTCATGCCTGAGCTTTATTATTTCGCTGTGAAGATCAACACAGATCCTTCTGCTCATGCAGACAATCATCGCCTTTCCATCCATGACTTTAAGGCGTTCTTCAAAGTGATTGATAATGTCCTTTGCAATATTTCTGATCCGTTTCTCGCTGCCCACTAATGCTTCAAGCCTTGCCCACTTGCTCTTCAGCTTTTCTTTCTTCTCTACTTCTTCGCCCTCTGTCACTTCCTCAAATTCGGGGTCAATCTTTGGCCTTTCCTCAGGCTTTAGATCAAGTTTTGCCAGCCTGCTCTCATAGAATATCCTGACTGTTGCCCCATCATGGACAGCTCTCTCGATGTCATAAATGTCAATGTAATTTCCAAAGACGGCTGGGGTGTTCCTGTCCGTTTTTTCTAACGGCGTTCCTGTGAAGCCGATGAAAGAGGCATTTGGCAGGGCATCCCTCATATGCCTTGCAAAGCCGTCTATGAAATCGTACTGGCTCCTATGCGCCTCGTCAGCGATGACAACAATGTTCCGCCTCTCAGAAAGCAGTGGGTAAGGGTCTGTTTTTTCATCCGGCAGGAATTTCTGTATCGTGGTAAAGACTATGCCGCCAGAGGCTACTTTCAAGAGGTCCCTTAGCTCAGCTCTTGTTTCCGCATGAACAGGCTTCTGCCTTAATATCTCCTGACATCTTCCGAAAGTCTCAAACAACTGATCATCCAGGTCATTCCTGTCCGTTAGCAGGACTATGGTGGGGTTATCCAAAGCCAGGACAAGCTTTCCAGTGTAGAATACCATTGTCAGGCTTTTCCCTGCTCCCTGGCTGTGCCAAACCACGCCGCATCTCTTATCACCTTTGGTGCTTGACGCCTTTATCGTAGCTTCGACTGCCTTGTTTACCGCATAGTATTGGTGGTAGCCTGCCAGCTTCTTCTGGGTGGCTGTATTCTCCTTCTCAAAAACCAGGAAGTGCCTAACGATGTCAAGGAAGTGGTCTTTTTGAAACATGCCCTTAAGCAGGACTTCCATCGACTTGCTTCTGATGTCGGACTTTATCTCTTTCCCATCCACAGTCCTCCAGAGCATGAACCATTCCTTACCTGAGGTTATGGTGCCTGCCCTTGCCTCCATGCCGTCACTGACGACCAGCATTTCATTGAAGCTGAATAAAGAGGGAATTTCATTCTTGTAGGTTTCAAACTGGTTGAAGGCAGTCCAGACTGTGGCGTTCTCGTCTGCCGGGTTTTTCAGCTCAATGACTGCCAATGGCAAGCCGTTTACGAAGATTACAATGTCCGGCCTCCGGTTGTAATTGTTCTCCATGACTGTAAACTGGTTTACTGCCAGGAACTCGATTCTTTCCGGCTTGTCAAAGTCAAAAAGCCAGACCTTACCCCCTTCTATCCTTCCTTCTTTGTTCCTGTACTCAATGTCCATGCCGTTTACAAGCATCTTGTGGAAGCTCTGATTGTTTACGATGAGCTTAGGACTTTCTGTTCTTAGGAGTTTCTTTACTGCTTCTTCTTTGGCTTCACTGGGGATATCGGGGTTTAGCTTGTCTATTGCCTTTGATAGCCTTTCAACTAACACGACATCGGAGTAGCTTTTCCTTTCTGGCTTTGTGCCTTCCGGCGGAGGAGCAATGTCAGGACCGTAAAGAGTTTTGTAACCCAGCTCTTCAAGTATGTCTAAGGCTGCCTGTTCGACGTCTGATTCGGTTATTATCTTACTCATACTAAAACCTTTGGCCTAAAAGGCCTCCATCTTCTGTTGCATCGGTAAGCCTCATCCTCACATATTGCTCAAGCTTAAAATCTTTGCTAAAGTCTTTTGTTGGTAAAGTGTCCGAATTCAGGGTACAAATATACTGCAACCTGCGTTCCTTCGATTCCTTTTCTGCTAATTCCAATGCCATCGCCGTCTGCCTCTCGTCTACATCAGCAAATATTATGCTGTCATGGATAAGAAATATTGGCGATTTTGCTTTTTGCGCCCATATTTGAGCAAGCATAAGGTCATAGCAGAATATTTCCATATTTCCTATGCCATGGCTTCCTGAGCGCTTTATACTCACATTAAATTTGAATCCTGTTTCTGAAATGTCAATGGAAAGTATTCCTGGCGCATCATAAAGCGCTTTAGAATTTGAATTAAATAATAAGGTGGCAAGCTCCTTTTTGCCTCTTCTTTCATCCAAGTCTGTCGAAGCCTGTTGTTTTAAGGTTACCTTTTCGACTGTGATTGCGTTTTTCCCCTGCTCAAATTTTCTCAAGTTTTCAATCCGGATATTAAGCTCATTGAGCTCTGCGACCAGCCTTTGCTGTTTATTTTGCAATTCAGTGTATTCTTCAAGTGCGCCATGTTTCTCCAATACTCGCATCAGTTCAACACGCGCATATGAAAGGCTGCTTATTTGCTGCTCCCTCTCTGCGATATTCTGTTTTATCCGCTCCATTTCCGAATTTAGAAATTCTTTCCTGTTTATGACTACCTGCTTATGAAAGGACAATACGTCATCAATCCGTTTTGCCAATGCGTTAGGAAAATGTATTTTCGCCTCTTCGTACATTTTTGTTACGGCTTCCGGCTTTGCCTCCGCTTCTTCTCTAAGGTTTGCTTCATAATGCTCGATGAGATTTCTGTCCATTATGTTCATATTTGCAAGCTCATGAATCTTAAATGTCAGCTGATTTGCCTCAGTTTCAATGTTTTTGTATTGGGGATGAACTTTGAAATCTCGAAGCTGTTGACCCTCTCGGGTTATTTGATCTTGAAGTCTAATTTTTAAGGCATCTAATTCCCCTATCGTACCCATCAGATTTGAAAGGATTCCCGACTTGGCCTCTTGTTTTATCTGGTCAATAACATTTACCCTGTCTTTTAGGATTTGCCACTTTGAGGCATACTCCCATCCGAGGTCTAGCAGAAAAGCATTGTTTACCTGCTTGTCCCATTCTTTCTGGGCCTTGTATTGCTGAAACGGGTTTAGGAAGCCCCCCTGTTTTCCATCTCTCCTTATAAAATACGAGATTAGGCTTCTAAACGTAGGTGCATATTTCAGGTCAGGGTAAGAATACTGCAGGTCAAACATTAATACCCCTAAAACTTTTGTCCATTCCCTGATGGACAGGACTTGCTCACCTGTATTTTTATCAGTCTCAGGCTTTACCGGCCAGCCTGAACAGTCGCCATCAATTACTATTTTTCCCTCTTTTAGCGTATTTCTCGTGATTGAATACCTCTTGTTTCCCAAATCCAAATCCAATGTGAATGACCAGTCTTTGAGTTCTGCTTTTTTGAGAGTTTCTCCCTTATTTCCTCCTAGGCAGAAATGAATAATTTCAATTAAGGTGGATTTTCCGAGACCGTTCCTTGAATCTTTCTTTGTCGATTCCTTAGTCCGCTCTGCTAGAATGACATTAAAGCCTGGCTCGAATTTGATATTCTTAAAAGAAGGCTTGTTGCATTTGACGGAATGAATCATTTTCCCAGCCTCCTTAATAATCCGTCCTTAAAATCAATCGCTCCCATGGTGTGGAGAAAGTCCAAGCCGAGGGTGAATCTTTCAAAGGTTTTTATTTCAGATAAGGAACGCACCTCTCCCCACAAAGATGTCACTGTTCTTGTACTATTAATGCGCTTCAGAAGTTCTGCTCCAACCCCCAATAAGGAATTTTGGAGGCTAAGATGCTTGGTCGGAATAATCATTTTTCAAAAACCTCACATTTTTCAAACAAATAAACCAAGACGGAAAGCCCCGCAGCCCTCTGTTTAAAGTCATTACATCCTTTCGTCGCAAATTCAAATAAACCGTTGAAAAGCATATCCCCCGAAAGCTTTTCTACATTTTTTAACCTTTGGTATTCTGAGACAAACCCTTCCTTGAGGTGTTCACCGAAATCAATATCAGGGATTTTGGAAATAAAATCCCCAACCTGCCTTACCTGAGCCATACCAATTGTAATCAAGCTGCTGACTTGTGGAGAAAGACCATTCTTCCTAATTTTGTCCTTCGGTGGAATGAGAGTAAGGGAATCACCCGTTGACGCCTGCCCGGAAACTAGATACTTAGTAACGACGCTAAGTTCTGCAAAAGTTACATTAACAATTTCCTCTTTGGTCTTTTCATCAGCCCATAACTGATGTTGCCTCTTAATTTCGTGCAACCTCTCTACCGTGTAGGTCTTGGGTTGGTCATCAATCATCTTGTGATGGTCTCGACAAACCAAAATAAGATTCTCATGGCTGTTTCGCTCCTTATCTGTCATGTTGGGGTCATAGCGGGCAGCGGTTGGTTTCTCTCCCTTTATATGGGCTATCTCCCCTATTATGGATTTGGGGTCATTCCCTTTGCCGTCTATAACCAGCCTCTTGTGGCACTCAGGTACGGCGCAGCAATTGCAACTTTCCAAGCAGACTATTTTGGTGTCCCAAAGGGGGATAGCGCTGCTCATTGCGTCCTCACCCTTATCTTCCCTGACATGAGCCTTGGAAGAAGAGAATCACGAATTTGCGATAAGCTGCTGTTTTGTATCAAATTATTGTAAGTTTTTTCTAAAATCTGTTCGATAATTTTATTAAATTCATTTAGAGTTTTATCTGGTGGTAAAAGAAATCTCATATTTCTCAAAGTTTCCTGATTAACACTCTGCAATGTTGTTCCAACTGCAAAATTCGATAAATTTTCTTTTAGCCCTTGCATAATCAGGAACATGTACAGATAACTGTTGGGATTATTTAGTCTATAACGAATACTAAACCCTGAGTAAATTACTTTATCTAAATTTCCAAGAACCAGAGAAACCTCCCCAGGACTTGCACTTCTCGCGATTAAAATATCTTTGTCATTTAGTAGATAATCTTTGGCTTTCTTCAGATCAATATTTATCCTATCTAAAGAATTCTTTAAGAGAAGCCTATTATTTGCTATATCCCGAACATTCACAATAAAAAATTCTGTATCACCTATTTCATCTCTCAAATAATTAATTCCATTTTTGAACACTCCGTAATCTGCCAACTTTGCAACCTTCCACCCTTCAGGTATTTCCCCCAGCTCAGAATCAATCATTTTCCCGCCGCTTGATTTGTAAGGCTTGCCCTCCTCGTTAGGGAATTCAAAGTCTACGAACCAGTGCTTGAAAAGGGCTTGACCGATTTTTTCAAGGGTTTTATTCATTTGATGATTGACTTCAATTTTATCATCGATGGACGAAAGGATTTCAGCGATTCGGGTTTGTTCTGGAATGGGGGGGAGCGGGGTGTTTAAAGTTTCTATATCCCTTTGAGTCAATGCTGGGACTACAGAACCACTTATTTTGCTTTCGACTAATGCCCTAAAAATAGGTGTTTTGAAAAAATAAAATAGGAACTTAGGAAGGATTTTATTAGTCTTTCGTCTAATGACATGAATGTGGGATGCAACAGTTGCCCTATCAGGAAGGTCCTTGAGATATGCCAATTTGCCTATGGTTCCATCTTTAGTCATTAAGATATCATCTTCTTTCAACATTATTTCAGGGGATTCTGCATACCTTTCCTCTGTAATATGGGCGCAGTTTTCCCAATCAATTGAATCATTTATTATTTGAAGACCACCAATTATATAAGGGCCTTTGTTTATATACTCAGAAATCATTAAGCCTTTCCACCCTATTCTCCCTTTAATGATTAGATGGTTTTTTAGGGAAACAATTTCCCACTCTTCAGGAAGCTTTCCTATCTCTGTTTCTTTATAGCTATTTCTGACCATCTCCATCACTTCAGTCTCTCATCCGACTTATGAATATTTGCATTAATGGGCTTAATGTCTTGTATCCAAATTCAACAAGCTTTTTATCCCTCTTTACTTCAGGGTCCTTAGTACCATGAAACAAATTGTTTCTAATGGAATACCAAAACTCGACCATGTTTTCCCAATCTTCAAGAGAATGCAATACTCCCGCTTCTTTCGTCCATTCTTCTTCAGTCTTATCTCTCAGTTGTCCTCGTGAACAATTCCACCAAACAATCTCTTCTGTGTTATCAGGGTCTCTCGAAACATTTCCAAGAGGTTTTTCTTTCAATTCATCTTGTGTGGCAAGCCAGCTAGAATTCAGATTAATATCGTTTTCAACTTTTATTAGATATTCATTCTTTATTTCATCGTCTCTTTTCAAAGACTGAATTGCACTTCTATCCGATGACTTGTCATAAGGCGATTGAGTTTTCAAATATGCAATAAAAGCCAAATATTCAAAAACGAATTTTGAGAAATAGTCTTCTTCGCTTGCCTTTAAATGCCATGACCTAATCAATCTTTTATAGTCCATGCCCCAAACCTTCAAGGTTCTTCTTAATTTGTTTCTCAAGTTCTCTTGACTTCTCGAATTGGCTTGCAAGCTCCGACATTAGCTTTTTCATCTTTTCCTCAAAAACGTCATCATCCTCCTCAATATCCTCAGCTCCAACATACCTTCCGGGAGTCAATATGTGTCCATGTTCCTTAATCTCATCAAGCTTTGCGGATTTACAGAACCCTTTAATGTCTTCGTATTTTCCGCCTTCACCGCGCCAGGCATGGTAAGTGCTTGCTATTTTTTGTACCTCCTCATCTGTAAGCTCCTTATGTCTCCTGTCCACTAATAAGCCCATCTTGCGTCCATCAATGAAGAGGACTTGTCCGCGCCTGTCCCTGAACTTGCTGTTCTTCTTATCTCGTGCAATGAACCAGAGGCAGGCTGGAATCATGGTGTTGTAGAAAAGCTGATTCGGCAGGGCTATCATGCAGTCAACGATGTCAGCTTCGACAATGCTCTTCCTTATCTCTCCCTCTCCCCCGGTATTGGAAGACATTGAACCGTTAGCAAGCACGAACCCCGCTATTCCGTTAGGGGCGAGATGATAAATGAACTGTTGAATCCAGGCGAAGTTTGCGTTGCCCACCGGCGGCGTCCCGTATTTCCATCTTGCATCGTCCCTCAAAAGCTCTCCCCGCCAGTCGCTGTCATTAAAAGGAGGATTGGCGAGAATGAAACTTGCTTTCAAGTCCTTGTGCTGGTCGTTGTGGAAGCTGTCTCCCCACTGAATATCAGCGTCAATGCCCCGGATGGCGAGGTTCATCTTGCACAGCCGCCAGGTTGTCTGGTTTGACTCCTGCCCATAAATAGAAATATCACCTATCCTTCCGCCATGTGCTTGGACAAACTTCTCGCTCTGGACAAACATGCCACCTGAGCCGCAACATGGGTCAAACACCCTGCCCTTGTAAGGCTCAAGCATCTCAACAAGCACCTTTACGATGCTTCTTGGAGTGTAGAACTGGCCGCCTTTCTTACCTTCAGCATCCGCAAACTGCCCCAAAAAATATTCATACACCCTTCCGAGGATGTCCTTGCTCCGGTTCTCTGCATCACCAAGCCCAATCGTCCCAATAAGGTCTATCAGTTCCCCAAGCCTTTGTTTATCCAGTGCGGGCCTTGCGTAATCCTTCGGCAGCACACCCTTAAGGGAGGGGTTATGCTTCTCGATGGCGTCCATGGCGTCATCAACAATCTTTCCGATGGTCGGCTGCTTCGCATTCTTTTCAAGGTATTTCCAGCGCGCTTTCTCCGGCACCCAGAAAACGTTTTGTGCCCTGTACTCATCTTGATCTTCCATGACCTCGTAACGTTCCTGAGGCTCCCGAACAAACCATTCACTCCTGGGATCGGATGTCTCCCGTTCAAGCATGCCACGGTGCTCTTCGAAAGCATCAGAAATGTATTTGAGGAATATTAGCCCAAGAACAACATGCTTATACTCTGCGGCATCCATGTTGCTTCTTAATTTATCTGCGGCCTGCCAGAGCTTCTGTTCAAAACCAAGATTTGCCCCATTATTTTTTTTGTTTTTTACCATTCAAAACCTTCCGTTCTTCCATTCGTAGTGACCTTAACAGCAAAAAAAGCCCATTCTTTTGGAGAATAGGCTTTAGGTAATAACCAATCTCTTTCAAATCACGCTCCCTCACCCCTGCCCTCTCCCATTTCGGGAGAAGGGGAAGGGATAGAAAACGAACTATTTACCCCGTTAGAAAGCTCCTTATGAGCCACCCCGTTGAAAAGTCGAATGCTTTCTAACGGGGGTTCACAATTTGATTTCGATGATCGCTTTTGCCTTGAGGGTGTTGAGATACTGCTTGAGACCCTTTTCGAATTCTCTCTCAAGATAGTCCTGCCGGACCTTGTCTTTTATCTCTTCAAACGGAAGAGGATGGCCTCCTTTCCGCTCGAGAAGTTTGATGATGTGAAACCCTTGATCGGTCCGAATGATTCCACTTATCTCCCCGACCTTTAGCCGCAGTGCTTCTTTCTCAAATGCAGGAAGCAATTCTCCCTTTTTGAAAAAACCCAGATCTCCTTTTTCCTTGCTCGAGGCATCTTCAGAATAGAGGACGGCCACCTCTCCAAAATCCTCCCCAGCCTTCAGTTTCGCCTGGACCTTCTGACATTTCGCCCTGATTTCTCGAACTTCTTCGGGGGTGGCTTCTTTTGGAACCTTGAAGAGAATATGGGCAGGGCGATAAGATTCTTCTGTCTTGTAACTGTCCGAATTCTTCAGATAGAAATCCCTCAATTCCTTCTCTCCCACATTGGGCTCCACTTTCACTGCCCATTGAACCACCTTGCTCCGGAGAATCTTCTTTTCGATATCTTTTTTAAATGCCTCCAGAGTCAATCCATCTCTGGCCAACACCTTCTCAAGATCTTCCTGGGTGATTGAATTTCTCCGTCTGATCTCTTCGATGGCCCCATCGACCTCTTTGGCAGCCACCTTGATCCCAGATTTCTTGGCTTCCTGATCAATCAACTTCTCCTCAATCAGTTTCTCGAGTGCCATCCGGGAGAGTTCATTGATGCGGCCGCGCCTCTCCAGAGGGCTTCCCTCCCTGATCTCCGCCACGAGAGGACTGATGAGCTTCTCCACCTCCGAGAGGGTGATGATCTCCTGATTGACCACAGCCACGATTCGATCAACCGCTGCTTCGCTTAAAGAGAAGAACGCCGATATGAGAAAAAGAATCCCAAGTCTAAAAAAGGTTTTTCTTAGGCTTCTCATGATTTGAGCCATTTTCTGTTGATTTGCACCTTTGCTCTCTCTCTTAGATCTTTGAACCACCTCTGATATGCCTCCTCTCCCTTCTCACGTTCAAGTTTTTGAAGAATGCTCTTTCTTGCCTCCTCGAAAGAGACCTCCCGGGGCTCTGTTTTCTCCTCCAATTTGAAGATGTGGTATCCATAAGGACTCTTGATCACGTCGCTGATGGTTCCTGCCTCCATCGAGAAGACAGGATCGAATTCCGCAGGTTTTTCTCCCTGGCTAAAATAGCCCAAGTCGCCTCCACGGACTTTCTCGAGCCCCAGCGACTTATCCTTAGCCAGTTTCTCAAAATTCTCTCCCTTTTTTAACCGCTTCTGGATTTGAATCGCTTCATTTCCATCCGCCACGACAATCTGACGTACTCTCACCCTTCTCGGAAGTTGAAATAGGGAGCGATGGGTCTCGTAAAACTCCCGGGCCTCCTTCTCCTCTATCTTTCCCTGGTACTGGTGGCCGCTTCGGACCATCTTCTCTGCCAGTAACTTCTCCTCCAGACGAACCTTCCATTCCTCCAGGTTCATCCCTTTAAGGTTTAATGTCTCTCCGAATCCCTCTCCGGGATAGTCTTTTTTGATCTCAAGGATCGCCTGGCTCACTTCTTCTGCGGAGACCTGGATCCCCAATCGTCTGGCCTCCTGTGCAAGGATCTTCCGCTCGACCATCTGATCGAGATAGGCCTCTTTAAGTTCCCTTAGGCCTAGCTGGCTCCCTTCCCTTTTCGGGTCGGTGACCAACTCTTTAAACTCCCGATTAAATTCCTCAATGGTAACCTCTTCACCGTTGATTCGTGCAAGAATATCCTCTGGAAGCCCACCTTCCCACAACCCGCATCCTGAAAACAGAAAGAGGATGAACAACCAACAGACATGGAAATAAAACCTTCTCATTTCTTATCTTCCTTTGTCTTTTCTCCTCTCTTCTCTTCCTCGGCCCATAGTTTCTCATTGATGAGGATGCTCGCCTTCGATTTCACCTCTTTCACATAGCCGAGATAAGCCTCCTGCCTCTTCTTTGCTTGAAGAAAGAAGCGGATCCTCTCCCTTACCTGTTCGAGGGGCCTCAGGTTGGCCCCACGCATCTCTTCCAATTGGATGATGTGAAATCCATAGGGCGTTCTCACCACCTCGCTCAGCTCTCCTTTCTTCACCAGTGAAAAAGCGGCCTCCTCAAATTGAGCAAAGGAGGGCGCCAGTTGGCCCCTCCGGATATAACCGAGATTTCCTCCATCCTCCCGTGTCCGGTCAATATTGAAAGTGGAGGCAAGTTTCTCAAAACTTTCTCCTTTTGAAAGTCTCGTCAACACTTCCTTGAGCACAGGTTCGGAGTTGACTACGATGTGACGGACCTTCACCTCCACGGGTTCGGTAAAGAGCGATTTATTCTCCCTGTAGTATCGCTGGATCTCCTCATTGGTGGCCTCGCTCTTTCCTCTTAACTCCTCTTCAATAAGTGCATCAATGATCATCGCCCTTCTGAAATCGTCTACTTTAGCCAGGATCTCCTCCTTCTTATCGAATCCCTTCTTCTTCGCTTCTTGGTAAAGGACCTCCCGGGTGATCACATAATTTTCAAGGAAATCTCTCATCCCCTTCTCATCGAGAAGTCTCATCTTTCCTTCAAGGGGTTGTTTCTCTGACATTTGGCGAAATTCTTCGATCGAGATGGAGAGTTTGTTGATTCTCACCAGCTCCTTCCTGCCCAAATCCCCCTTCCCTGAATCCCCACAACTCAGGGTGCTCAATAAGAAAAAGATCCCAATAATAAAAACAATTCTCTTTTTCATCATGCGCCCTCCCAAAAGGAGTAAGTACGAAGAAACTCTATCATAATCAAGCCAGCGCTTTCAATAGCCTTCTGGTCGCCTCAAAGGGGTCTTTCTTCATTCCCGGCCACCCTTCAATGATAAGTCTGGAATCAGGCGTCAGTCGGATTTTCCCTTCTCCCTTCTGAACCCATTCAACCACTCTCTGAGGAGAGAGGCGTGTCGTTTGATCAAAGGTCAAAATGACCTGAGAAGGGGTCTCTTCAAATTTAAGTATGGAGAGTTTTGTCAGAAGGATCTTCACCTTGATTACTTCCAGGAGATGGGCCGCCTCCTCTGGAATCTTACCAAATCGGTCTATCAGTTCTCCCCGAATCATCTCCACGGCTTCATCCGATCGGCAATGGGAGAGCCTCCGATAGAGGCGCAGCCTTTCTTCAGGGTCCTCCACATATCTCTCCGGGATGAAGGCAGGAAGGTGAAAATTAATCTCTGGCGTGACCTCTTCCAACACTTCCTCTCCCTTCAACTCTTTTACTGCTCTCTCCATCAACTGGGTATAATATTCGAGTCCCACAGCCGTAATTTGCCCTGATTGGGAACGGCCAAGAAGATTTCCAGCCCCTCTGATCTCCAGGTCCTGAAGAGCCAATTTGAACCCTGACCCTAATTCACTCAACTCCTGAATCGCACGGAATCTCTTTGCCGCATCCCTCGAAAGCGAGAGCTCCGAAGGGATGAGAAGATAGGCATAGGCCTGATGCCTTTCCCGGCCTACCCGTCCACGCAGTTGATAGAGATCCGCCAGGCCAAAATGCTCGGCATGATTGATCAGGATCGTATTGGCTGCTGGAATATCGAGGCCGGATTCGATGATGCTGGTGCAGACCAGAAGATTATGATCCCCTCTCACGAACTGGAGCATGGCCTTTTCCAGTTCCCTCTCCTTCATCTGACCATGAGCAATGGCCAGCCGGGCCTCGGGGATAAGTTTCCTGAGATGGGCAGCCATCGAATAGATGTTTTGGACGCGATGGTGGACGAAAAAGACCTGTCCTCCGCGGGCCAGTTCTCTTAGAATCGCTTCCCGGATGATCTCATCATCATAGCGTGTCACGATGGTGCGTATGGAAAGACGGTTTTCAGGAGGGGTCTGGATCAGGCTGAGATCACGGAGGCCGGTGACAGCCATCTGGAGCGTCCTCGGAATGGGGGTGGCGGTCAGGGTGATCACATCCACCATTTTCCTCATCTGTTTCAGTTTCTCTTTGTGGTCCACCCCGAACCGATGTTCCTCATCAATGACCACCAAGCCAAGATCATGAAAGCAGACGTCCTTCTGAAGGAGCCGGTGCGTCCCGATGAGGATATCCACCTTCCCGTCTCTTAACCGTTCGAGAATCTTCTTCTGATCCCGGGGATTTTTAAAACGGCTCAGCATCTCAATGATGACCGGATATTTCTTAAACCGTTCGCAAAAGGTCTGAAAGTGCTGCTGGGCCAGAACCGTGGTGGGAACCAGAAATGCAACCTGCCTTCCATTGGCCACCGCACGATAAGTAGCCCGAAGCGCTACCTCGGTCTTTCCGAACCCCACATCCCCACAGACCAACCGGTCCATGGGTTTAGGATTTCCCATATCCATCATCACCTCTCCGATAGCCATCAGCTGATCAGGCGTCTCCTCATATTCAAAGGTCGCCTCAAACTCCTTGTAAAACTGATCAGCCGGAGGAAAAGCGATTCCCTTGAACGCTTCCCTTTCGGCATAGAGGTCGAGAATCTCTTTGACCATCTCTGAGATGGCCTCCTTCGCCCTCTTCTTTGCGCTCTGCCAGCGGCTGCCTCCCAATTTATCGAGACGGGGATGGCTTCCCTCGCCTCCAATATAACGCTGAATGAGATTGAGCCGGTCCACTGGAATATAAAGCTTATCCGCATCGAGATATTCAAGAAGGAGGTAGTCGTTTGAAACCATCCCAATCTTCAGGTGCCGCAATCCCCTGTAAAGGCCGATGCCATAATCTGTGTGGACGATAAAATCATTCTCGCAAAGTTCGCCATAAGAAGAGAGGGGTTCTCCTTCTCCTCTCAATGCATGCTTCGTTGGTTTCTCCTCTTTGAACCTCCTTCTCTCTCCGAAGATCTCCTCTTCAGTTAATATGACCCAGCCCTCTTCCGGGGCTCTGAATCCGGATGAAAGCCGTCCGGTGAGAAGTGTGATCATTCCCCTTTCAGCCATTTCCTCATTAAACCTCTTTCCTTGCTCCAATCGGGAAGCGATCTCATAGCGGGAAAGAAGGTCCCTCATCCTCTCAGCCTGGCTCAGAGTATGGGAGACAATAAACACACCCTTTGCCTCTTTCTGCCAGTGATGAATGTGTTTCATGATAACAGATAGAGGTGAAGCTTCAGTCAAATGTCCTTCTGTTTGAAAAACTGACTTGATCTCCCTCTGTAGATCTTCGTTGCTCTCCACTTCGAATGAACCCATGTGCTCACATCCGGGAGGAGCAACAGGGCCTGCCTGGAGAAAGACTGTTTGAAATCTTTCGAGATGATTCAGGAGGTCCTCAGAACAGAGGTAAAGCGTATCAAGAGGAGGAATAGAGGGTTTTTTGACCCTTGCCTTCTCATAATGGACTTCCGCCAAGTGAGAGAAGGCCCCTGCTTCTCTTTTCACTTCTTCCCCCTCAACTATAAAAATCCATCCCCCTTTCTTGAGATAATCAAAAAGTGTGGCCATGGTCCGTCCAGAGGGAGCTTTTGAAATATCTCTGGCAGGCAGAAGCGTGACCTCCTTCATCTCTGCTCCCCTAATCGAGCGCTGGCTATTCACATCAAACTTCCGGATCGACTCCAAGCGGTCTCCGTCGAATTCGAACCGGAGCGGTTCTTCATAAAGAGGGCTAAAGAGGTCAATGATTGCTCCCCGGAGGCTGAAATCGCCTCTCTCTTCAACCACCTTGGCCGATCCATATCCGCTTTCATCAAGAAAACGAACAAATTCGTCCCGCTCAACCTCTTCCCCTCTGGTAAGAACAAAGGTCGATCTCTTTAAGTCTGAAGAAAGGAGAACCCTTTGCATCAAGCCCTTGACAGAGGAGAAGATAACTGCATTGTCATTCTCCATCAGTGTGAAAAGGCAATTGACCCTTTCCCGGATAATTTCAGGATGGGGAGGAATCTCGTCATAGGGAAGGGTTTCCCATTGAGGAAAGAGGCAGGCCAGCCTATCGTCTTTCTTCTGAAAAAACCGGAAGTCTTCAAGGAGGTATTCAGCGTCACGCAGGTGAGGCGTGATGACCAGAATAGGGTCCTTCACCTTCTCTCGCCATACGGATAAAAGATAGGCTATGGACGATCCCTTCAATCCGGTCAGGCCAATCCGTCTCAATCCCTTTAGGGATTCTATGTTGATGCCAGATAAGGTTAACGCTTTCATCACCACCTATTGTGAAAGATAGAGGCACTCCTCTGCAAGGAAACAATTCTCGCATTGAGGGTGCCTGGCTGTGCAGACAGATCTGCCAAATCGGATGAGGTTGAGATGAAGGGATAGGGACTTTCCTTTTGGAATGAGATGACTCATCCAAGCATGGGCCTTCACGGCATCTAAGGCCTCAGGGATGAAACCGACACGTTTTCCTATTCTGAGGATATGAGTGTCCACCGGGAAGGCCTCTCTTCCCAGACCGAAGAGAAGAAGACAATGGACTGTTTTCGGACCAACCCCCTTAAGCCCTCCGATCAACTCTTTAATCTCCTCTGAATCCATCCCTCTTAAGAAGGAGAGGCTCAGTTTTCCCTCTCTTTCTTGAATCCAGCAGAGGATCTCTTGGATACGCCTTGCCTTCTGTTCGGCTAATCCTCCAGGTCGGATAGCTGAGACAATGCTTCTGGTCTTCGCTTCAAGGATATTTCTCCAGCGGGGAAACCGACTTCTTAATCTCCGATAGGCTCGATCTCGGTTTTGATCGTTGGTGTTCTGTGAGAGAATGGTCTCGATGAGGATGGCGAGAAGGTCTCCTGAACCTTCCCTGCTTGGAATCCCATACTGTTTTTCAAGAAGGAGGGTAATCTTCTTGAGCTTTCTTTTTAAAACCTCATGTTCTTGCCATCGCCTTCCTAATTCTGTCACTGAGCTTTCCCTTCATGAGATCCCTGATCCGTTCTTTTACATTGGCTACAAAACCTTGGTAGGTCTCTCTTCCCTCCAGGACCTGAAGATAGAGGTTGCTCAATTCGGGATAGGATTTCAGTGCCCGGTAGGCAAGCTTTGTAAACCTGAAAACAAATCTCGAGAAAGAGAGAGCCCACTTCAGATTCGCTGAGATGTGAAACTGAACCGCCTCCTGATAGAGGTTGGAAGGAAGAACTCCTTGCTTCATTGATCCGACAATTGCATCTGCGGCAAATATTCCGCTTCGGATGGCATAGTAAATTCCTTCTCCTTGAAGAGGGTCCATCAGATGGGCTGCATCTCCCACCAGGAGTATCCTTCCCCGGGAAACCTTCTGCTGCTCATTATAAAAGGAAGGAAGAAGGTGGCCCCTCATTCTTTCTGTTTTTCCCTCTGGAACATAAGCCAAACCTTTCATAAAACGATTCAGGTGCTGGCGGGGATTTATCTTCTTCGTCTCCCTGAACATCCCGCCGATCCCGATCGAAAGCCATTCCTTTTTGGGAAAGACCCAGCCGTAACCGTTTGGGATTTGGCCAAAATCCAGGTGAACGCACTGAAGTTCTTTTTCAGGGAAAGGGATGGAAGAGTCGAATCGAATTTCGCTCTGAATGGCAATCCCGTTTTCATCATTCACATGAGGAGATAAAGAGAGTGATCTTGCAACGATACTTTCAGCTCCATCTGCACCGATGAGATAGTGCGAACGAAGTCTCTCTCCATTGGCCAGCTCTATCTCGGCTCCATTTTCCTTCTCCTGAACTTGAACAACCTTTTCTCCTTCCAGGATCTTCACACCCTCTTCCAGCGCCTTCTCCTTGAGGAACTGATCAAAACGATCCCTCATGACCATATAGGCGATCGGTTCTTTCGATTCGATGTAAAAAGAATCCTTGAGGCAATAGCTGAACTTGGCTCCGAAAATGGTGTTCTCGATGACAGGACTAAGATCAAGGTTCAGGAGTTGAATTGTCTTAAGGGAAAGACATCCTCCGCAGGGTTTGTATCTGGGAAATTTCTCTTTCTCGATCAGAAGGGTCTTGAGCCCCGACCGGGCGCAGAAGCGCGCTGCCGTGGATCCCCCAGGCCCTGCCCCTACTACAATCACATCATATAAATTTGGGGTCACATCTTCATATGTCATTAATTATTCTCTTAACCTCTCTCTCCAGGTGGTGATCTCTGTTAAAATATAATAGAGCCCGCTTTACTGCTCCTGACACCGCCGTATATCCTACTCCGAATAGCTCCCCAATCTCTTTATTCCGATAGATACCCAGTTGATATAAAATATACATTGTTATATCTCTATTCCAACAACGAGACTTCCGGACTTGCAGCACTAATTGGGGATTTCTCTCTCCCAATTTCTCAAGGATCTCTAAAGCCATGCTCTGTATATTTCTCTCCCGTAACAATGACCTACCTTGGGGCTTTTCTCGATGACTCTCTCTCTTTAACTTTTTGATACATTCTTCACCAAATTCTTTACTCCCAAGATATAATCCATGCCAAAGTTTATCCAAAATATTCTCATTGCTTCTAACCGAATCCTCCTGCGCAGCGATAAACGCCTTCCGGTTCCCTCCATACATCCCTAATATTAATTCTGTTGTTAACCATGATACCTCTTGCCTTTTATTCATATACGCTCGGCAACTACTCCATGGATAATCCCACAAGCTTTTCACGAGTCCAGCCCTAAGCGGATTCCCATGAATGTAAAGGCATGTAGCTGCAAAGTAACGATCATTCTCAATCATAAAACTTTTAAAGCGCCCCTGAAACAGATGACCACTTCGCTGATGGCGGCGGTTAAACCAAACAGAATAACTTACACCCAACCACTGGATTGCCCGGGAAAGGTTGCTCTCTGTCGTCCGGACTAAAAGATGATAATGATTTTTCATCAACACATAAGCATGTATCTCCAATTTAAAACGCTCCACTGTTTTCTCAAGAATATCAAGAAACCGTAGATAATCCTCTCTGCCATAAAATATGTCTCGCTTTTCATTTCCACGTGACAATATATGATAGAAAGTCTCGGGATACTCCATCCTAACGGATCTGGCCATATCGTGACCTTATATAAACACAGTTTTTATGTCAAGAAAATAATGACATATGAAGATGTGACCCCTTTTCTCTACCTGGATGGGTTTATTTTCTTGAGGATGTAACTTTTCCGGTTTTGATTCTTTCCAGAAGATATTCTGGGGTGGTCATCACTTTTGTCTTTCCATCAAGGGGGACGCCCTGTCTCAGGTTATGTTTGCAGGAAAGGCAGTCGGTCAACAGGATATCCGCCCTTACCTCTTCTGCTTCTTTCACCCTTCTACGTGCGATATCTCTGGAGAACTTGGGGTAGAATCCCCTTATCCCTCCTCCGGCTCCACAGCAGAGCGATTCCCGGTGATGATGTTCCATCTCTGCGAATTTGGCTCCGATACTTCTTAAAAGTTCTCTCGATCCATCAAAGGAGCCGAGCCCTCTTCCGAGGTGGCAGGGATCGTGATAGGTGATAGTCGCCGAATCGGAATCAGAAACCTTGAAGTTGAAATCGCCGGTCAAATAAGAGAGAAGGTCCTTAAAGACGAGTTCTGTGGAATGTTTTTCGCCATATTCTAAGAAAGTCTTAAGACAAGTCGGGCAGGTGAAGAGAACTTCTCGACCACCGGCCTCTTTAATCCTCTCAATGTTTTTCTGGATCCTTTCTGGATTGGGACTGGACCCCGTATCTTCCTTGACCGCCTCACAGCAGACCTCATCGATCATTGTAAAATCGATGCCCAATCGCCGGAGAAGTTCCACGACTCTGGCGGTGGTCTCTGCCTCTGTTATCAATCCCACACACCCGACATAAAGGACGATAGGCGCTTTCTTCTTCAGGGATGGGAACTTGGTCCTTTCCATCTCTCCATAGGGCGTCCCGAATCGATCGATCGTGGATTGAAGTTGAGCCACCTCATTCAGTTCAGAGGAAACTTCCGGACTCCCTAAACTTAAACGCCTCAGGTCTTTCAGCCTCTTTCCTGCATCGATCCCAACCGGACAGACCTCCCCACAGAGGCCGCAGGTGGTGCAGAGGAAGAGCCCATCTTCAACCCCCTCTTTCATGCCACGCATAAGAGAGGAAAGCGCTACCCCCCTCCCACCTAACATGCCATCCGCCCCGAAGGAGGGGCCAATCGAGTTATAGGTAGGGCAGTCGAGAAGACAGTTACCACAACCAATGCAGTAGAGGAGGTCAGAAAACTCTTTCATCTCCTCAAGAATCCGGCTTCTTCCGTGATCGAGCAGGACGATCACCAGTTCATTCGGCTCATGCATCCCATAAAAGGGGATCTTCTCCACGTCTGAAGATTTCGATCTTCCTCCAACGATATCAATAAAGGAAGGAAAGATAGAACCGGTGGCGAGATAAGTCTCCAGTCTTGCCATGAACAGTCCATCTTGAATATTGGGATAGACTTTATCAATAGAGGCGATGATGAGATGTTTCGTTCTTGTCCGAACCCGGGTCACATTCCCTTCATTATGAATGATCAGGACCGCTCCTTCCCTGGCAGCAATGGCATTGGCGCCCGTGATCCCCACTTTCGCCTTCTGTAAATAGGTTTCGATATCTTCTTTGACTGCCTGCATCTCCTCTTCCGGAACAGGAGGAATTTCTCTATTCAAGTGTCTGGAAAGGATTTCGGAAATTTCAAATCGAGTCAGATGAACAATGGGCCCGGTATAATGGGAAGAACGTCCTCCGATCAGTTGATTGATCCGGTCACCGATATCGGTTTCGATGACTTCAATCCCATGCCGTGCGAGAAACGGGGTCAGCCCGATCTCCTTGGAGAGATTCGATTTCGATTTGACGATAAGCTTCTCCTCCCCGATCTCTTTTAGGAAGATCTCGCAGGCTTCTTCTCCGTCTTTTGCCAAAAGCACTTTGAATTGATTTTTCTTAAGATGAGCGATTGCTTCTTCAAGGAGATCCCGGTTCCCGAGAGAGGAGGACCGAATTCTTTTGATCTCTTCTCTGGCCTTCTCAAGATCATCAAAGAGAAAACGGTTTTGCTTTTGGCGGGTGCGCGTCTCCTTGAAGGCACGCCTCTGGTTTTCCAGTTCTGACTTTTTAATCTTCTTTCTTAGAGAATCATACTGTTTCTGGATCAGGCCCATTTGAAAATCTCCTATTCTTTTTCGTGTCTAATTTTGCAACTTTTCAAAGGACAAAACAAGGATGTATTGAAAGGAACATTGGACATTAAATATGGGTAGGATATAATTGAAAGCCATGAAAGAGATGGTCTGCCTGGTGAGCCTGGGGTGTCCGAAGAACTTGGTCGATTCCGAAGTGATCCTTGGCCTTCTTGCCAAAGAGGGCCATCCCCTCACTACCGATCCTTCAAGGGGTGAGGTCATCATCGTCAACACCTGTTCCTTTATTAAAGATGCCACACAGGAAGCCATTGAAACCATCCTCAAACTCACCCCTTATAAGAGAAAAGGCCGCTGTCGCCTTCTCATCGTCTCCGGTTGCCTTCCCCAGCGCTATGGGAAGGTTTTGGAAAAGGAGCTTCCCGAGGTCGACCTTTTCGTTGGCACAGGGTCTTTTCAAAAGATCCCACACCTCATTGCACAGATGGGAAAGAAAAAGAGTTATCTCTCCGGGCAAACCTTTCTCTATAATGACCGGACACCTCGTATCCTCTCGACCCCTTCCTTTACTGCTTATCTGAAGATCGCAGAGGGATGTTCCAGGACCTGCACCTTCTGTACCGTGCCGCAGATCAGAGGACCCTACCGGAGCAGAACGATTCGCTCCGTTCTGAAAGAGGCAAAGAACCTTGCGGATCAGGGTGTCAGGGAGTTGATCCTGATCGCACAGGATACGACAGCTTATGGGGAAGACCTTCGGGATGGAACCTCTCTTGAACAGCTTCTTAAAGGATTAATTAAGGTGGAGGGGTTGCAATGGATCCGGATCCTCTATGCTTACCCGAATCCCGCCCGTTTTACGGAGAGCCTTCTCGAACTTATCGGACAGGAAGAAAAGATCTGCTCATACCTTGATCTTCCCATTCAGCACATCGATGATGCCATGCTCAGGCGGATGGGCCGCCGATCCAAAGGTCAAGAGATTCTGAACCTTATTCAGAGGATTCGAGCCTCTATCCCAGGGATCGCCCTTCGAACCTCCCTCATTGTAGGATTTCCAGGTGAGAGCGAAACCCAATTCAATGCCCTACTTCGTTTCGTCGGAGAGGTTCAGTTCGATCACCTCGGGACTTTTAAATATTCTCCTGAAGAGGGGACCCCTGCCTTCAGGCTTCCCAACCCGGTCCCTGAGGAGGTAAAAGATGAGCGGCTGAAAATCCTGATGGAGGCTCAAAAGAAGATTTCACTCAAACAATATCGAAGGATGGTTGGGCGCAACGTAACGGCCCTAGTCGAAGGGATGGGCCAGGAGAAAGCCTCTTTGAGAGGAAGAATTCAAACCCAGGCCCCCGAGATTGATGGCTGTGTCTTTTTAAAAGGCAAAGCCCAACCTGGTGATTGGGTGGAAGCCCGGATCATCCAGGCCCTGCCCTATGATCTTGTCGGTGAGATCAAAAAGACTCTCCCCTGAACCCCCTGACAAAAGGCCGCTATTACCTTGACGGGATTTGGAAAATGGGTTAATTAAGGAAATCTTAAGATAAGTGGGGTAACCCTTTAATCTTACTTTTATTTTTAATCGGGAGACTGTGACAGACAGAGATGGATGAGACAAATGAACTGATCCAACAGAGAATACGAAAACTGGAAACTCTTAGAGAGGAGGGGGTTAACCCCTATCCTAATGATTTCAAAGTGACCCATACCTCCGGAGATATCCTGAAAGCCTTTGGCGCCCTTTCCGAAGAAGAACTCAAATCCGTTTCAGAGAGCTTCTGCCTTGCTGGAAGGATCGTGGCCATCCGGAATTTTGGCAAGGCCAGTTTCATTCAGGTCAAGGACCGGGATGGAAAGATACAGGCCTATTTTCAGAAAGAGACCCTCGGTGAAGAACCCTTCCGGTTCTTTAAAAGATTGGATATCGGAGATTTCGTCGGATTAGAAGGAAAAGTTTTCCGGACCAAAACCGGGGAGCTCACCCTTCAGGTTCAGAAGTTCTGCCTTCTCGGAAAGTCGCTTCGTCCCCTTCCTGAGAAGTGGCACGGCTTAACCGATATCGAGATCCGTTATCGCCAGCGCTACCTCGATCTGATCGCCAACCCGAAAGTTAAAGAGGTCTTTCTCACACGTGCCCTTGTCATCCAGAAGATCCGGGAATTCTTTAACCGTAGAGGCTTCTGTGAGGTTGAAACCCCCATGCTCCATCCCATTCCC
>Ga0194111_10002635_pt1 | contig 21718 bp, 18 predicted proteins | sample TA2KigC300mmetaG_FD_146194 | JGI IMG/M metagenome (GOLD analysis project Ga0194111, IMG submission 146194) | Freshwater microbial communities from Lake Tanganyika, Tanzania - TA2015033 Kigoma Deep Cast 300m | ecosystem: Environmental > Aquatic > Freshwater > Lake | place: Tanzania: Lake... | reverse complement strand
CGCCGAGCTGTGCGTGGCCACCTTTCATAAACGTGTGGGTAGGGCATAGCTCTCCCATGGGGAGAGGGTAAGGGTCAATGCTGTTGAATTAAGCAGGGAGCTTTATTTTTGTCATTCTGAGCGAAGCGAAGAATCTAAATCATCATGGCAGGTTAGATCCTTCGCCGCCGGGGGCGGCTCAGGATGACAAAAGGGGTGGAACTCCTTAAGTCAACAGCATTGAGGGTAAGGGTGAGGGGGGAATTCATCCTGGTTCCCAAGTTGGACTTGGGAACCCGATACCCCGCCGAGCTGTGCGTGGCCACCTTTCATAAACGTGTGGGTAGGGCATAGCTCTCCCATGGGGAGAGGGTAAGGGTCAATGCTGTTGAATTAAGCAGGGAGCTTTATTTTTGTCATTCTGAGCGAAGCAAAGAATCTAAATCATCAAGGCAGGTTAGATCCTTCGCCGCCGGGGGCGGCTCAGGATGACAAAAGGGGTGGAACTCCTTAAGTCAACAGCATTGAGGGTAAGGGTGAGGGGGGAATAATCAATAATTCCCTTTCGGTTAAAAAGCAAAATTAAGGTTGAGGCCGCCATAGACATGATTCTGTTGGACATCCCAGGAAGCCCAGCGCAACAACTCCGTGGAATTGCCGCCCAGGCCGTACCAGAAGCCGATCTTGGGCGAAACCGAGACATATTTGTGCACCGGGATGGTGAGGGTGGCGTACACATGCCCGGCCAGGGGGCCGGAAAAGGCCGTGGTGCTGTTTGGGGCGGACAGGGGCCTTCTCGGGAAGGCCGCGCCGTCCCGGGAGAACAGAAAGACATAACTGTTGCCCAGTTCCAAAGTGGAATTATAATAGGGCAGTTCGAAAACCCGGGACAGGCCCACGGTCAGCCAGGTGCCGGGGTAATGGGACACCTCGCTGTTGCCCATGATGGACAGCGTCACCACCTGGAAATCTGCGGCCAGACCGTAGTAGATCTCGAAGGAATCCCCCTGGGGGTAGATGGTGCCGTCGTAAGCGTAGTAAATGCCGCCCACATCCAGGGTCAGGGCCTTGATAACATCCCCCTTGTAAATATCCCGGCTGTAGCCGAAAGTGAAATCGGTTTCATTCCACTTGGCCCCGGTTCTTGGCGTGATGGCGGCCGGGGCGTTCTCGCTGGTGTCAAAGTTACCCCAGAAATTCACCGAAAAACCCTTGTAGCCCACCGTCATGGAGGGCTGTAAAACCGCGCTCTGCCGGCTCAGGGCAAAACCCCGCCAGATGTATTGGCTGAGAATGTCCACCCCGAGACTGGCGGTGGGCCTTTCCTCTTCCTCAGCCGCCGCGGCCGGAGCTGCATCGGCACGGCCGGCCTGTTCCTGAGCCCCCGCATGACTAAGACTGACAAAAAGCAGCATGACCATGACCCAAAGGGTCGACACCAGGCTAACGCCTCTGTTCCGTGTGATGTGCATTGCACTTCCCCCTTGCAGTGTAATCTCTTAATTGAAAAGCCTCCGGGAGGCTTCCCGAAATGCCGGTACCGGTGGTGTTTAATTTCTTCCGGCTAGAGATCGATTAGACTTTCAGGAGAGCAAGGACAATGCCAAAAATATTTCCTGTAATTTGCGGATGTTATAATTTGTCTTATTGCAAAAATGTAATTTTGAGGGAAATTGCTGACAATCTTGTCAGGTGTCAGGCCTGGAGGAGGGCTGCGGCATTTCCAGTCTATGCACAAAGGGAAAAGCATGTTTGAACAATTCACTTTGTGTTAATATAATATAGACATATTTGCTGTGATAATTTGCTGGTGGGAGAAGAAAAAATGCGAGACAAGAAACCGGTGGAAGAAGAAAAAATAAAAAAAAGGGAAAATGAAATTAGACATCTTAATAAATTTCGAAATCTTTTTCCATTGTTCCCCAACCAAGAATTTTTGCATGACGACAAGCCTGACTTTTTAGTCCTTACTACAACTCATTTGTTAGGCATTGAGCATAGCGAAGTTCTAATTGACGATAATTATAAAATGCAACTACGGGCAAAGGAAAGTCAACAGGAAGATATTATTTCAAAGGCTCAGCAGGAATATGCCAAATTGAGAAAAACACCACCGGTCAAAGTAATTTTCGGGTTTGGAAATTATACACTCATGGAAATAAAGGATCGACTTGCCTTGGCCAAGACTATCGCTTGTTCTGTTCATAATGCTGTGGGAGAGATAACTGATCCCAAGCAATCCAAAAATGTTGAAATTCCAAAGGCTAATATACCTGAAGAGTTGAGATACGCTACTATATCAATTCTAAAAGAAGGGTCAAAGCATTTTTGGCGCTGCAACCGTTCAGGCTGGGTAGTTGAAGACTGCAGAGAATTGCTCCAAAAAACCATCGATAAAAAGAACGAAAAATTTAATAACTATATGGAGAAATGCCAAGAATGCTGGCTGCTGCTGGTGGCTGACTTAAAACCGTCCAGCTTCATATCCCCAAACCAAGAAACCCTTGATTACGAATTCACCAGTCGATTCGCTCGGACCTTCTTTTTGGACCTTGGAGAGGGAATCCTCCATCAACTCAAAACCAAAGAATTTTAACAGCAAGGTTTGTATTTGCAGTTGATAAATATTTGTATAGAAAAGTAGTGAATTTTATGTTAGCGTGATTTACTTGTCAGGCGAATTCATCCGATAGTATCGCTATTTCCTTGAAATCGCTTTCTTTGAGGATTCTTATCGGGAAACCTTGGCCGATGAGTTCTTCGGCTTTTCTGTGCTTTGAACTCTTTTCGTGCCCCGCAAGTTTCTTAACATCTTGGTCCCCTACTACCAGAATTGTTGTTTTCTTCGTAACTCCTGATGCTACTTTGCAACCAATGGAGGCCGCCAAGTCGGCTGCTTCTCGCCTTTTTATTTCAAGTGCACCGGTAAAAACGATAACTTCTCCGAAAAGGGCTCCCTCTGGGTTCCCTTCGCGCTCTATGGCTTTACCTGTGCTAATCGCTTTAGGATCTATTGGCTGTCTTACTCTTTTGAGCCAGCCCTCTATATCAATCCCGCTTTCATTGATAGCGGCAAGAATTATATGCGCTGCCGCTTTCGCGTCTTCCAGAGCATCATGATGATTGAAGTCATATCCGAGCATTTTACAAACGTTATAAAGTCCATATCCTTTCCATGCACATTCTTTCCATGTCCGACGAGCAACTCGCGCCGAATCTAGCCAAATACATTCTGGAGCTCTTATTCCATACTTTTGAGTTGCCTGATGCATCGCCACCCGATCAAAGTGGGTGTGACAAATAACTATTTTATCTTCGAGGTATGATCTCAAATTGTTGGCTACTTCTGGGAACTTCGGGGCTCCCCTGACAGTAGTTTCGTCGATCCCATGAATAGATATATTAATTTCATCAAAATAATCTTCTGGATCAATATAGGTTTTCCATTCACCTGATAGATATCCATTTTCGAATATTACAAGACCGATCTGACAAATCGATGCCATGTCCGCGTTCGCCGTCTCTAAATCGATGGCAACAAAATTCATGGCTCTCCACTCCTTGTTCATCGATTAAAAGTCCGCAATAACTTTTTACTTCTGATAGTTATTTATTTCGGCCGGTTTATGAAATTAAGATGGGAAATTTTTCGTATAGTCGAATTAGCCCCAATTTGCTTTATTATATACGAAGCATCGAATAAAATCAAAAACCGCCTTTCGACCGACGTTATTTCTTTTTTCCTGAGCACACACGTCCAGTTCTTGGAGAGGAAATGTTCGGTGTCTCTTGCATCTGGCGCCCAAAGCCATGGCTTTGCCTCAAAACTATGGCTTTTGGGAGCTGCTGAGAAGTTGCTTGCTATCTGGTGGGTTTGCTGGGTTTAAGGGCAATCAGAGAACGCAGCGCTTGGTTGACGCTTTCTGAACTGGGAAAATATTCCCGCACGTCAGGGTCAAGAATTACCGCCCCGTCTTTCAGGGTGAAGATGAATAGTCAGGCTATCATCTTCTTTATGTTCGGTGTGAACAACCAGTAACGTTGTTCCTCGAGCATAGCGACCAAAAGCAACAGGGGACGGATTCAGGCGCCGTCCCCTGGTATTGAGGTTATCTGCCAATACTGTTTTTCTGGCCTGGCCTTAGATCTGGATGAGGCCGGCCGACAGCTTGGCGGCCATGACGGTGTTCTTCATCAGCATGGTGATGGTCATGGGGCCGACGCCACCGGGAACCGGGGTGATGAAGGAGGCTTTTTCCTTCACTGTGTCGAAATCCACGTCGCCGGCCAATTTGGCCTTCCCGGATTCGGTCATGCCGATGCGGTTGACGCCTACGTCGATGACCACGGCGCCTTCTTTGACCCAGTCGGCCTGCACGTACTTGGGTACGCCGGCCGCCACGATGAGGATGTCAGCCCGTTTGCAGTGCTCGATGATCTTGTCTTTGGGGGTGCCGGTATGGACGCAGGTGACGGTGGCGTTGGCGCCGGGGAGCTTCTGGATCATTATGGCCACCATGGGTTTTCCCACGATATTGGAGCGGCCCACCACCACCACTTCTTTGCCCTTGGGGTCGCCGGTGGCCCGGACGATGAGCTCCTGGCAGCCGGCCGGGGTGCAGGGCAGGAAGGCATACTGGCCGATGAGAATGCGGCCCACGTTTACCGGATGGAAGGCGTCCACGTCCTTGTTAGGATTGATGGCGTAGAGCACCTTGTTGGTGTCGATGTGCTTGGGCAGGGGGAGCTGCACCAGGATGCCATGGATCTGGGGATCCTTGTTGTACTTATCCAACAGGCTCAACAGAGTTTCCTCGGAAATAGAGGCGTCCTGGTTGTCCTGGATGGAGTGGAAGCCCAGTTCATGGGCGGTTTTCTGTTTGGCGGTGACGTAGCTCACGGAGCCGGGATCCTCGCCCACCAGGATGGTCACCAGGCCAGGGGTGATATTGTGTTTGGCCTTCAGTTCGTCAACTTCCTTTTTTAACTCTTCCCGAATCTGGGCCGCGACTTCCGCGCCCTTAATTAACGTAGCTGCCATATAACCCTCTCCTTTGTGGATTTTAGAAAAAACCTTTGTGCATTTTTTCATTAATTAGCAATAAATCTGCCAATAGTCAATAAAAAAAGAATTCTGACTCCCTTTGGGAAAACTCCCGGCATTTCCGTTCTTAATGCCTGGAGTCATGATAATCCCCCCCGGAGTAAATGCTATGCCTTCTGATATCCAAACTATTTAAAAATAAAAAATATTTTAACCGAAAACCGGTAACCCGAAAACGGATACGGTATAAACCGTTAACAATCTCACAAAGCGGCCAGCACCGCCACCGTCGAGCCTGTCGTCAAAGAAGGCGGTGGATTTGGGAATTATCCCGAAGTCCTGGGACTTATGGGATACACGGGAGGGCACGGCCATGTGGTGCGGACGGTGGAAGATGTGATAAGGTGACTTGATCGCCCACATTATCCATGAGCAACTCCCTGATAAATCTGCCAGGTGGCGTTAAAGGCGGTTGTAAAGGACCGGTTTTCGATATAGCTCCGGGCCTCTTGGCTCATGCGCTGACGAGTGACCGGATCGTCGATTAAGGACAGAACCGCCCCGACAAACTTGTCCTCGTCGTCAGCTTGTACTACCAATCCGGTTCTGCCCGGCAGCATGTTTTCCTGAGGGCCGCCGGCATTGGTAACAATGACCGGCACACCTGAGGCCTGAGCTTCCAAGACCACATTACCGAAGGTGTCAGTGGTGCTGGGGAACAGGAAAAGATCGCTGCAGGCATAGACTGCGGCCAGCTCTTCGCCTTCCAAGTAGCCCGTGAAGATACATGGTCTGTCAGCCAGAGCCTGCTGCATTTCTTCCAAATAAGGACCGTCTCCCACCACTACTAATTGCACATTTTTTCGGCATTCGTTGATGGTGGTGAAGGCCCGGACCAGCATCTGGAGATTTTTTTCCTTGGATATCCGGCCGACATAGAGCAGCTTGATACCCTCCGGAGCCTGATAGTGGCGTTCCAGAAAGCCGTTCCGTTTGTCCGGATGGAAGCGATGCAAATCCACCCCCCGGGGGAAGGTGCAGATCTTTTCAGGGTTGAGGCCCCGATCGGCCAATTCCGCCGCCGTGCTGGCGGAGGGGGAATAGATGATGTTCATCTGATTGTAGAACCACAGAATATAACGCCACATCAGATCTTCGATGGTGTTGTCTTCCGTGAGATACTGGGCGTATTGCGGTAGTGACGTATGGTAGGTGCCATCGATGGGCAGGTCTAGTATCCGGGCGATGAAAAGGCCGGCCAATCCCAAGGGGCCTGGAGTAGCAGCCAGAATCTGGTTAAATTTCTGCCGATAGCAGAAATCCAGCATCTCCAGAAGGGGTGGGTGGAAAAGTTTCTGTTCCTGATATTCCGGGAGGTCCCAAACAGCCAGCGGCTTAAAATTTTTGACACATTCGGAGTCGGGATGCCCGTTCGTATCGCACGTGATGATAGTATAAGGCTTACCGGTGAGTTGTGCTTCACTCACCTGTTTTTGCAATGTCAGGGCCACGCCGTTGATTTCGTAAAAGGTGTCGGTAAAATGGGCCAATTTGGCCCCTGGCCCATCCGTTCCTTCAGCAGCCGCTAACAGGAAGCGGTTTAAAATTTCCTGGCTAAAATGTCTATCCTGAGAAAAAGAGTTAAACGCCGCTAGATAAGGCAGCAGCATCAGGTAACTGATGCCTATGACGGTTAGGGATTGCAAAAGATCTATGATGTGGGCACCGCTGATGTTTTCCAGGAGACGCTGGTTGAATTTCCTAATGAGTTTGTTGGACAGTTGTTTTATGAACTCATACCAATCCTCTTCACCCACCTTCGTACCGGCACTCATAGTGCGGAAAAATTGTTTTAAGTGGGGATCTTCCTGGATGAACTTGGTGATCTCATCTTTTACCAGATCCAGGAAGGAAAACCGGTAACCCTGGCCGCGTGCGGCAGGGACCTTTTTCTTGAATAAGGCGGAGCTAACCTGGGCCAGAAAAGATTTTCTCGGAGCAGCGGCATTGGTTAAAGCTTTGTCCAGGAAATTGAGAAAATTATTGGATCTGGATCTGTCCTGCAGACCCAGTTTGTCGCAATAAAACTGATAGGCAATGCTGAAAAGATTGTGGGCCAGGGTGTGGGGACTGGAGGCGTGGCCGATGATTTTGGCTTCCCGATGCTGCAACCCCATGAAGAAATCCTGAAGAGTGGCGGCGCCTGGGACTTCGGTATAGGTCCTGGTAATGGTCAGCGAACTGTGGTCGTCAGAGCCGCCGGTGAGATTTTTCCGCCAAGGTTCCGCAAAGCCTGGGACAATGCCGTGTTTGTTGATGAGCTGGTCGTAACCACGGGGAGTCAGATGGCCCAGGATACGCTTGAGAAACAGGTTAAGCTGTTCATCTCGGCTGCCGTTTATCTCAAAATTTTTAAACAGGAGCAGGAGCTTCTCGAAATGATCAGTATTCAGGCGGCCGTTTACCGACCAGAGCGGGTGTGCCAGGGAATGGGGGATATTTTCCTTCTGGAGATAGGCCACCATCGAGTAGATGTTCTCCCGCAGTTTTTGGATTTCCCGATGCTTTTCCTGGTCGATGTGATAGACCAGAACATGCACCTTGCAGCCGTCTTCCGGGAAATAGCTGGTGACTTCCTCACTGATAAAAGTATTGGGCAGGTGTGCGATTTCCAAACAACCGTTTATATTGTTGTGATCGGTGATGGTAACCCAATCCATGCCACGCTTTTTGGCGATGGCATAAACCTGTGCGGGTCTGGTGTAACATTCATGACAACCAAGCTTCTGCAACACCCACTGTGAAGGTCGGGTGGAAAACTTGGAGTGGACATGGAGATCAATTTTCATGGACAGGCTCCTGCACCTCAAGAGGTCCGTGCTCGGTTGTTAATTGTAAAAAAAAACACCTCGCAGCAATGGTTAGTCGATGAGAATTGTTTCCCCGGCATAAACCTTGTCGCCAGGTTTGACCCGCAGTCGCATGCCGGGCAGCCAGGTCAGCACCAAATCAACCTGGGAGCCGATGCGAATCATGCCAAAGATCTCACCCTTGGCCAGAGCCTGTCCCGGCTTGACATAACTGTCGATGCCATGCACACTCTGGCCGGCAATCTGCACGATGTAGCCATTCACCCTCTCCTGACCGAAATTACTCCTGAATTTCGTTACTGTCCGCTCATTAGTAAAGATATGCAGACTGTCGGCATATAAGGGTTGGTGTTTCAGCAAGGTGCGCCAATGCATGGGGCCCATGTGTCGGTTGGCTCCTTCCCCGGGATAATGTTTGATAAATTCAATCTGGCCGGTCAGGGGCATCCTGTTATAGTGCACATTAAAGGGGCTCATAAAGACCCCAATCAATATCTTGGGCGTCTCCAGGTCAGCCCGGGTAATGTCATTAACACTCACCACCACGCCTTTTTTGATGGCAATAACCTTTTCCTGGGGTTGAACCTGTTTGACATACACCACGGTGCCGTCCGCCGGACTCACGATGTTCTGTCCGCCGGGAATAGTCCTTCTCGGATTACGAAAAAACCAGATATAACGCCAGAAGAGCAAGGCTCCCAGGCTCACAGCCAAAATCACTCCCAAGCCGACTAAGATACGTGCTTCCATGCAGTTGCCTTGCGTACCCGCACCAGCGCTACACCCGACGAGAAAGGAAAATCTATCACTTCAAAAAATTCCTTAAACACTGTGATGGTATTCAACCACTTCTTTACCCCGGAATGTTGGAGAATTTCTCTGATGTAAATATTGGAATCGTGCAGCAGGATGTAAGTATTCTTTTTCGAGCGCTCCAAGACTTTAATAAAATCATATCTGACGTCTTTATAAGCATGACTGCCGTCAATAAAGGCAAGGTCAATGGGGGCCAGCTGCATGGATTCATATAAAGGGAAAAATTCGTCACTCCGCATTTTGTAATGCCTGATAAGGTGATCAACTTCAAAACGTTGGAAGTGACTCTTTACTTTTGTCTCATCGTCCCAAAATCCCACCCCGCCGATGGTCTTGAAAGGACCGTCCTTTAACAGTGAGTACGAAGGGTCAATAAAGCTCAGATTCCCTTTGCCGTTATCCTTTATCCCCAAGGCAAAACAGACCACGCTGAAGCCATACCCGGAACCGATCACCAACGTATGCTGTGGCCGCAACGTTCTGGCCAATCCATAGTAGAGAAAGCCGAAACCCAGGTTCAAATTTTTGGCGTCCTCATTATGGCCAAAGGGCTTGGCAAAAGAAAAAATGTCCTTCAACAGGCCAGGATTCAAGCTGATACTTTCCTGTTCTACAATAAAATCTCTTTTTAAATTAATTGGCATAAGGCCTCCTTTACAGTATTAAAAATATCTAACCATTATCAAAATACAATTAAGATTATATTAATTCTATGCAAGTAATTAGTTTTCTCTATTATAGCCTTTTGTTTTGATAATGTTAATAATAGATTTTCTAATGATTTTTATTTGTTAGAAATACAATAATAAAACTCCTCATGATAAACTCATCTGAGTTTTTTAACTGCCTAACAATACCAAGTTATTGATTGTCGGAGTGGGATAAAAAATTTATTTATTTTGGGGAGAAAATCCTTTGAAGGGCCATTATTATCCAACCGACTTTCGTGGCTTGAGCTTGCCGGTTACTCAGGGTAAGTTCCATAAGGTATTCCAGGTGTTCCAGAATCCTCTGGAAAAGCTGATCTGTCTCCACCACATCAACCATGTCTACGCCCGGGCCGTCTCGGCTCCGGACCAGTGGCAGTTTTTAACTGCTCTGTTGCAAGCCCTCGATGTCCACTACAATCTGGCCGAGGAGGATCTTGCCAGGATTCCGGCCCAGGGACCGGTGGTAGTGGTGTCTAATCATCCCTTCGGAGGAGTGGAAGGGATCATTCTGCCGGCTTTATTGGGGAGGGTGCGCCGAGATGTAAAAATCCTGGCAAATTATCTTTTGCGACCGGTTATCGAACTGCAGGATCTCTTTATTTATGTGGATCCCTTCAGCGGCAAGGGTGCCGCCCGCGCCAATCTGGCCGGCCTGAGGAAAGCCCTGCTCTGGCTGCAGCAAGGTGGGTTGCTGGCAGTCTTCCCGGCCGGAGAAGTATCCCATCTGACCTGGCCGCACTTGAAGATCACCGACCCGGTCTGGAGTACTACCGTGGCCGGTCTCATCCGCAAATCCCGGGCTCAAGTCGTGCCGTTATTTTTTGCCGGACACAACGGCGCTTTGTTCCAATGCCTGGGGCTGATCCACCCCCTCTTGCGCACCGCCCTGCTGCCCCGGGAGGCAGTCAATAAAAGCGGCAAAACTATCCAGATCAAAATCGGCCGGGTGATCGGACAGGAAAAGATCAGATACCTGGGGTCAGACGACCAGGTGACAGAATATCTACGCCTGCGCACCTATATGTTGCAGGAAAATTTTTCTCCCGTGAGCACCAAGAATCCCCTTATCCCAAGGTCTCCGGTAAAGAAAAAAAACCTGCTGGAAAAAATTATCCCGGCGTTGGACCAGAAGCTCTTAATTCAAGAGGTCAACAACCTGCCCACCTCCCAAATTCTGGTCCACAGCGGCAATTTGGCGGTCTGTTATGCGGAAGCATCTCAAATTCCCCACCTGCTGCGGGAAATCGGGCGTCTGCGGGAAGTCACCTTTCGGATCGTGCACGAGGGCACCGGCAAGGCCGTTGATCTGGACCGGTTTGATGCCCATTACCTGCATCTTTTCCTCTGGAATCACGACAAGCAGGAACTGGTGGGAGCCTATCGTCTGGGACGGACCGACCAGATTTTGGCCAGCCTGGGCCCTCGGGGATTGTACACGACGACTTTATTTGACTTCGAAGGGTTTTTTTTAAAAGAAATACATCCGGCCGTGGAACTTGGCCGGTCTTTTATTCGAGAAGAGTATCAGAAAAATTATTCGGCGCTACTGTTACTGTGGAAAGGCATTGGACGCTTTGTGGTTCGGAACCCGCATTATCAAATCTTATTCGGACCGGTGTCAATCAGCAATGCCTATAATGAATTTTCCCAGGGGCTACTGGCCACGTGGTTGAGGATGCATAGTTTCCTGCCTGAGTTGGCTCAATTCATCCGACCCAAAAACCCTTTTCAGGTTAAAAAGTGCCGGAGTCGGGATTTACGACTAGCCTTGACAGGAACCCGGAAAGTGGAGGAACTCTCGGCGCTGATTGCCGACCTGGACCCCAAACAGAAGGGGGTGCCCATCCTGCTGAAACAGTATTTAAAACTGGGAGGTAAACTCCTGGGTTTTAACCGAGATCCTCACTTCAATAATGCCCTGGACGGATTAATCCTGGTTGATTTGCTCCAGACGCCCCATCAGGTGTTGCAGCGTTATATGGGCAAAGAAGGCCTGGCAGACTTCCTGCAATATCACAGCCGACCGTATTATTCCTACCACATGCTAACCAACCCGCTGAAAAACGGTTGCAATGGGTTCGAGCCAGCTTTACAGGCTAACAATTATCTAACTAAAAACTAACTTTGAGAGTACTATAATAACATGATATGAACATAGTAAAAAAATAATTTTTAATTATATAAAAACCAGTAAGGAAATTATAAAGATGAGTATCTTTAAAGAAGCTCTCAAAGGATCCTTGCCGAGTATTGCAGTCGTTGCCGGGGTCGCGGTACTTGCTCCCATTGTTCTGCCGGCTGTGGCTGCTATGGCCCGGCCCGTTATTAAAGGGCTCATCAAAGGCGGCATGGCTTTGGCGGATACGGTACAAGAATACGTTGCCGAGGCAGGGGAACAGATCAGTGATCTGATGGCCGAAGCTAAAGCAGAGCGGGCGGCTGCGGCCCAAACTCCCCCGCCCCAGAGCTGATCACGATTTGTGAACCGGTACGACCGTGAACCTTACCCCAGGAATTAATCTCGTTCATGCCATCCCGGGAAGAATACGTTTGCAGTGTGGCCAACTCAAAGGTAATCCTGACCTCATGGCGGAAATCATCGGGAATCTGCAGGCGGTGCCGGCTGTTACCCAGGTGAAGGGTAATCCTGTTACCGGCAGTTTATTGATTTTTTTCGATCCCCAGAGAGCCCTGACTAAACAGAGCACACGGCAAGTATTGGCGGTCCTTAAAGTCATAGCTCCCAACCTCACCAGCCTCCAGGTCTCGCAGTATTTAAAGCCTGGTCCTGTCACCCCCGGCTCCCCTGCTCCCCTGGCCGGATCGATTGCTCATTTCTTTGGAATATTGAATACTACGGTGGGCAATGCTTTGGGAGGAATAGATTTAAAAGTTCTGCTGCCGGTCACGCTCTTCTTTTTAGGTATCAGAGGTATGATCTCTGAAAAAGCAACTCCACCGGCATGGTATAATTTACTCTGGTTCGCCTTGGCGACCTTTATGATGTTTCATCCCATTAGGACCCCTGGTCTAGCAGAGGCGGAAGCGTTGCATGCAACCATGGAGGAAATGGCTGACCTGGGAATCAGCGATTAAGAATACGATCCCAGTGTTTTGCTTAGGGCCACTTTGCTGGTTAGGAATAGTTTTCGAGAAAAATTCTGCCGTTTATCGGGATAACATCCCAATCAGCCGACGCTCCTTCCTGGCAACAAGCTCGCACACTTTTTTGCAGTTAATCTTTTTCCTAAATGATCGCCGTAACTAGTCTGGTCAGCGCAACTTCCATGATGGATTGAGCCACTGTAGCAACCAAATTTTCCATGGTCGAGGTTTTGGCCTCCTGAGCCCCTAAACTATTGAGCGAGCCAGAGTTAGAGAACTGGAGATAACCTAATTCTTGCATGGCCTTTAGGATGCGCTTTTGTCCAATCTTCTGTGAATCATAGTAAACCAGGACATTACCCGTGGTTGGATTGGCTTTAATATAATCGATCCCTGGCTGCCATTTAACCTGTTTTTCCAGTTCCCCGGCCCTGACCGGAGAGCCTTTGATTCCTGGCACTTTAATCCGAAGGCGACCCTCAAGTGCATGAATATAATCAGTGGCAATCTGCACGATTGTTCCTCCTTAAAATGTTAATTAATAATTTAATCATAAAAAATGAATATTAATATCGTACATCGTAATTGTTAATTTTTAATTAGAATTAATTTTTCTGTAACGGGCAATTTAATAACTTTGAATAGTCGCACTATGTTAGAAAATTATGAGCAATATATTAATACCCTTCAACGGGAAAAAAAATGTGATATGGATAAATATAATAACCGGAATAATCCAACTGCGAAAGATGTCTTGATAACTTGACAGGAGGAGACCATGGAAAAGGAAAATACCCCGAAAACCACCGGCTTGGGGGAACTGCTGGGAGATGCCGGAAGTTTCGTGAAAGAAGGTGTGGTGAACAGCCTCAAGGGGCTCAATGAAATCGAGAACCAGATTGTGACCGTAGCCCGGAATACGGCCTCCGATACCTTGAAGGCTACCGGGGCCGTGGCCGGAGATGTGGTGGAGGTGAGCCGGGATGTTGTCAAAGGCACCCTGAAAGCCACCGAAGAAGTAGGCTATGGCATCCTCATGAGCACCAAAAATGCTGCTAAAGGCATTGTTCTGGGCGTTGCCGACCTGGGCGGTGATGTCATTACGGCCGCCGGCCAGGTGGCCCGGGGGGCGGTCAAAGGTGCCGCCGATGTCGGAACTGACGTGGCCTTGGTAGCCCGTCGGGCAGTTGATGGCATTATCGAAGCAGTCCGGGATATTGGCGGCAATGCGGGCAACGCCGCTACCAGCGCGGTCCAGGGAGCCATCGAAGCCGCCGGCGCCATAGGCTCTACCACTACCCGGAGCGTCTCAATATTCCTGGTGGGTGTCGTCGAAGGCGTCAAAGATGTCGCCAGTGCCGCAGTTCCCAGCTTCCTGACTTCCTCGGGAGCCGAAACCGCATCGGAGGCCAAAACCGAGGAAACTGCCGAGTCCGGTCCAAAGCCCAAAACAGCCAAAGAAACCAGCCGGGCCAAGGATTACCCAGGCAAAGAAGCCGATCAGTAACTGCGGCGCATCTGAACTGTTCATATGGTACAAGCAATCCATACTGCGGTGGAGGGACGGGCTCGTTTTAAAATTCCGGCCCTGTACCGCTGTGAGCCGTTAAGAGAATTCCTGCAGATCCGCTTGTCCCAACATCATGGGAACGGCATCAGGTCGTTTTCCGCCAATACCCTTACCGGCAACGCCCTGGTCTATTATTACACCACCAACACTCCCGAAACCATTGCTCTCCTGCTCGAAAAGGTTGTCAGGGAATACCAGGTTGCCACCGGAAAATTACCCCCCGAGTCTAAAACCGGCGGCATTCCTGACAAGGCGCCGCAGCAGACCGGATCCCCAGCCGATCAGGATAAGGCTGCTCCCTGGTCCGTATCGCTGCAGAATTTCCCCCAACTTTTTGGGGCCCCCTGGCAGGATCGGCCAAGTAAGCCATGGCATACAATGTCAGCGGATACAGTGCTAGCCACGTGGTCGACGTCACCGGAGTCCGGCCTGAGCCCTACCGCGGTTCAAGAAAACCGTTCTCACTATGGACCGAACGCTCTGCCCGAAACAGAACCCCGTTCTCAGTGGGGCATGTTCCTGGAGCAATTTAATTCTCTCCCGGTGGCCCTCCTGGGGGCGGCAGCGGGTCTCTCCCTGATATCGGGGGGGATCCTGGACGCGGCTCTGATTATGGGGGTGGTGGTGGCCAATGCCGTCATTGCCTATAAGACCGAGAGTGACGCCGAAAACACCATCCAGTCCCTGAAAAATCTGGTGCGTCCCACTGCCCAGGTCATCAGGGCAGGGCGTCTGGAAGACATAGCGGTGGAGGAGGTGGTTCCGGGAGATATCCTGGCCCTCAAACCAGGAACCTACGTCGCTGCGGACAGCCGGTTGATCCAGGCCGATCGGCTCAGTATCGACGAATCCGCCCTCACCGGCGAAAGTCTTCCCGCCCTGAAAACAATCCACCCCCTGGAAGTGGAGACCATCCCTTTAGGCGACCGAAGGAACATGATTTATCGCGGCACCTTGGTAACCGGCGGTCAGGGTTTGGCAGTTGTCTGTGCCACCGGCCGGTTCACCGAATTAGGCAAGCTTCAGATTTTGGTAGAAGAGGCGACTTCGCCCCAGACGCCTCTGGAGAAACAGTTGGGCCAGGTGGGCGATGAACTGGTTCTGCTGGGTTGCGGTATCTGCGGGCTTGTCTTCGGTATCGGTCTGCTCAGGGGCTTTGCTCTCCTGCAGATGGCCCAAACAGGCATTTCCCTGGCCGCCGCCGCGGTGCCGGAAGGCCTCCCCACCGTCGCCACTACTACCCTGGCCCTGAGTGTGAAAAACCTGGAACAGCAAAAGGTCCTCATTCGCCGCCTGCCTGCCGTGGAAACCCTGGGATCGCTCCAGACCGTCTGCCTGGATAAAACCGGGACGATTACCGAAAACGAAATGACCGTGGCGAGAGTTTTTGCCGGCATGCGGGTTTTCCAAACCGACGGAGGCGATTTCCCCGCCACCCTGTCCGAGGCAGCCGTCTCCGGAGAACACGAGCTCCTGGGCTTGCTGCAGGTGGGAGTGTTGTGCAATGAGACCGAGATAATCACTCAAGGGACGGAGTATATTCTTTCCGGTTCCGCCACGGAAACTGCCCTTGTCCGTCTCGCCATGCAGGCAGGCCAGAAGATCATTGAGGTGAGAGGAGACCATCCTCTCCTGCGGGTCGAACACCGCTCGGAACAACGGCCTTTCATGACAACCCATCATACCTCTCCCTCGGGAGATGAACTCCTGGCTCTCAAAGGCAGCCCCCTGGAGGTCTTGGCCTTGTGCCAGTGGCATATTAAAGACGGGGTCCGACTGCCTTTGAATGTCCGGGACCGGCTGGAAATTGAGTTGGAAAATGACCGCATGGCCGGCGATTCATTGCGGGTCCTGGGGCTTGCCTGGCACCGGGGAGAACTGAACCACAATTTTTTCGACAACGGTTTTTTCCGGGAGGACAAAGGATTCACGTGGTTGGGGCTGGTCGGGATGGCCGATCCCATCCGTCCCGGGATGCGGGAAGTGATTGCCGATTTTCACCGGGCCGGCATTCAAACCGTAATGATTACCGGCGATCAGGGTCAAACCGCCTATGCCATCGGCAAAGCCTTGGATTTAAGCCAGGGAGGTCCCCTGGAAATCCTTGAATCTACCCACCTGGACACCATGGATCCGGAAACCATCAAAGCCCTGGTGCAGCGGGTCCATGTCTTCGCCCGGGTTAGTCCGGCCCATAAACTGCAGATCGTCCAGGCCCTGCAAAGTGCCGGTCGGGTGGTAGCCATGACCGGGGACGGCATTAATGACGGTCCGGCTCTCAAGGCCGCCGAAGTGGGCATCGCCATGGGACACTCGGGTACCGACGTGGCTCGAGAAGTGGCTGACGTAGTTCTCCAACAGGATGATATGGCAGCCATGATTATCGCCATCCGGGACGGCCGCACTACCTATAGTAATATCAAAAAGGCTGTTCATTTTTTCCTGGCCACCAATATCAGTGAAATCATGGTGATGTTCACCGCCTTGTCGGCAGGGTTGGGTTCACCCCTAAACACCATGCAGCTCCTCTGGATTAACCTCATCTCCGATATTTTCCCCGGTCTGGCCTTGACTATGGAGGCTCCAGAAAAAGACGTTCTGGAGCAGCCTCCCCGGTCAGCCCATGAACCTATTTTTTCCGGGCCGGAATACTGGAGAATAGCCCAGGAATCTGCTACATTAAGTTTAGGGGCTTTAACCGCCTATGGTTACGGGATAATGCGCTATGGCCTGGGAGCCCGGGCTGGCACGCTGGCCTTCAATGCCCTCACCTTCGGGCAACTCCTGCATGCCTTTAGCTGCCGCTCCGAGGGGAAAAGTGTTTTTAGCGGGCGCCTGCCTGCCAATAGATTCCTTTCCTTGGCCGTGGGAGGTTCATTGGTTTTACAAGTCCTGGCCCTGGCTGTTCCCGGATTGCGGGGTATCCTGGGCATGACCCCCATCAGTCTGATGGACGCCGCAGTCATTGTTGGGACATCGGTGGCGCCATTGCTGGTTAATGAATCAACCAAAACCTAGACTGGCCCTGCCGACCTTGGCATCCTGGCGCCAAGAGGGTGTGCGGCTTAAAACCTCTCCTGGAATTGACAATGAAAAAAGATTTCATGTTCACCTCCATGTCGGTAACCGAAGGGCACCCGGATAAACTCTGTGACCAGATCAGTGACGCCATTGTGGACTCCTTTCTGGAACAGGATCCGTATGCCCGCATCCGGGCCGAGTGTGCCGTCTCCACCTCAATTCTCTTCATCTCGGCCCGTTTTCGTTCCTCTGCCAAGGTTGATATTCCTTACGTCGCCCGGAAAGTCATTAATCAGATCGGTTACGTGGAACAGGATTTTGATGCCAAATCGTGCAGTGTGTTAACCAGCCTGCAGGAATATCCCCCGGATGAACTTACCATTTTCAAAGAAAAGGAACTTTCCGACGAAGAAATCGAAAATCTGCCGGGGCGCCATCAGGTGACCGTCTTCGGTTTTGCCTGCGACCACACCGTAGCCTTGATGCCCCTGCCCATCTGGCTGGCCCACAAACTGACCCGGAAAATGATTCAGGCTAAACGGCGCCAGGTTATTCCGTATCTTTCTCCCGATGCCGCCACCCAGGTGGGAGTGGAATTTCGCGACCGCCGGCCCGTCCGCATCCACAGCATTACCGTTATCGCCAGTCAGAATCGGCCGGCCGTAGTGCCAGCGGAGAAGCTGGTGGCGGATATTAGAGAAGGCGTGATTCATCAGGCCTTTGCCGATGAAGAGATCAGGCCCGACGCCCAAACTAAAATTTATATCAACCCGGTGGACCATATCATGGTGGGAGGACCGGCAGTTCACTCCGGCCTCACCGGCCGCAAAAATGCCATTGACACCTATGGGGAATACTCCCGGCAAAGCGGCGCCGCCCTCAGCGGCAAAGACCCTCTGCGCATTGATCGGGTGGGGGCCTATGCCGCCCGCTATGCCGCCAAGAACGTCGTGGCCGCCGGTCTGGCCACGGAATGTGAAGTTCAACTCAGCTATTCCATCGGCCGCTCCCGACCGGTAAGTGTTCAGGTGGAAACCTTCGGCTCCGGCAAGATTCCGGATTCCAAAATTGTCGCCCTTCTGGAACAACATTGTGAATTCCGCCTGGCCGGAATTTTAAAAAATTTCAATATGCGATTCCTCCCGGCTTCTTCCCAGTCGGGCTTTTACCGCAAGCTGGCGTCTTATGGCCACGTCGGTCGGCTTGATCTCGATCTGCCGTGGGAAGCTACGGATAAAAAAGACCTGTTCCAGCAGTCCCTCGGAGCAGCTGCGTTTTAAAAATGGGTGGCACATTATCTGAACCTGGATAGGCCGGAAAGATTGCTCACTTGCAACCCGTGGTTCTCATGCCCATTCCTGCTGGAATAAAAGACTTCCATAATTTTATCAAAATTTAACAACCGGCTAACTTTTCTAACATTTTAACATCATTGAATTGATAATGAATTGATCGGAGAGGAACCGATGCCATGAACAAACCCAAAGTTCTCTTTCTCTGTACCGGCAATTCGGCCCGCAGTCAAATGGCCGAAGCATTTCTCAGGAAATATGGGGGTGACAAATTTGAGGTTTTCAGCGCCGGATTTGAACCCCAGGGCATCAATCCCTTCACCAGGACGGTTATGGTGGAAAAGGACTTCGATCTGGCGGATCAACATTCTAAAAGCGTCCAGGAATATCTGGGGAAAATGAATTTTGATTATCTTATCACGGTGTGCAATAAAGCTGAACAGGACTGCCCCATCGCCTTTCCAGGAGTCAGACATCGCCTGTTTTGGCCGTTTGAAGATCCAGCAGCGCAACAGGGTCTGGAAAAGGAAAAATTGGAAAAATTCCGCCAGATTAGAGATCAGATCGAAGGTCGTATAAAATTGTGGCTCCAGGAACAGCCTTAAATTTCTTTTGCGTATCCTCAAGGATGGTAGTTTGTTAAAAATTGCGGCAGAAAAATTTTTTCACCTCATCCATGGGAACCGTTTAATTTATAACACCTGTTGGGAAGATCCCAGGATAGACCGGCAGCTTCTGCAATTAGGCGCAGAGAGTAAAATTGTGGTCATTACCAGCGCCGGCTGCAATGTCCTGGACTACCTGCTGGACGACCCCGAAGAAATTCATGCGGTGGACATGAATTACCGGCAAAATGCGCTGCTGGAGCTGAAAATGGCCATGGTAGCAGTGAGAGATTTTAAGGATCTCTTCGCCATGTTCGGGGGGGGCGGCTGTGACCATTATCAGGAAATTTACCGATCCGTCCGGGAGAGGCTCTCACCGCCGGCTCAAAACTTTTGGGATCGAAAAATCACCTATTTCAGCGGCCGGGGATGGCGCAGATCTTTTTACTGGCGAGGCGCGGCCGGTGATTTTGCCTGGGTGTTCAGGCTGCTCGTGTTGGGTAAGTGCAAAAATGGCCAGACTGTGGTGAACGCCCTCCTCGACAGTGAAACCCTTGAGGCTCAGACCTACTATTACCAACCATTGGAAAAAAAGCTTTGGAATAAAACTGTCTCCTGGCTGATCCGCCAACCCTGGTGCATGGCCCTGGTGGGAGTGCCACAGCCGCAGATTGATCTTCTCAATCGGACCCATCCGGAGGGATTGGGCGGTTTTGTCCAGGAAAAGTTAAGAAAAGTGATGACTGAGACGCCCATCAGGGACAATTACTTCTGGCGGGTGTATCTCAACGGCTCTTATACCCCGGAGTGTTGCCCCAATTATTTAAAAGCAGAAAATTTCGAAAAGTTAAAGTCGAATATCCCTAAGGTTAAACTTCATTCCCGAACCATAACTGACTTTTTAACCAACCACCCGGGAAGCTATACGCACTTTATCCTCCTGGATCACCAGGACTGGCTGGCCTGGCATAATCCCCAGGACCTTGAAGAAGAGTGGCACTACATTTTTCAGAACAGCAGGCCGGGTACAAAAATTCTGATGCGGTCAGTTGGTCTGCATGTGGACTTTCTGCCCCGCCAGGTAACGTCACGCCTGCGGTTTTTTCCGGACCAGACCACACCGCTCCACCACCAGGACCGGGTGGGAACCTACGGCAGTCTTCACCTGGCGGAGGTGCAATGACATCGGAAAGTAACGGTCAACCTCATGAAATCATACACCATCCGGTGGCGCGTTATTATCGCCTCCATTCCAGAGTGTATGACGCCACCCGCTGGAGCTTTCTTTTCGGCCGCAATCATTTAATAAAAATGATCTCCGACAGGGCGCGTCCCCCCCGTATCCTGGATATCGGTTGCGGCACCGGAGATAATTTGTTGAGATTGTGCCTAAAATTCCCTACTGCTGAAATAACCGGTTTGGACCTGAGCGAGGCGATGCTCTCGATAGCCAGGAAAAAACTTGAAAATCATGGATGCCCGGTCAATTTGGTCCATCGGGCCTATGATCAACCCCTGGCTCCGGCCACCCCCTTCGATCTTCTGGTGTTCTCCTATTCCTTGTCCATGTTCAATCCAGGCTGGGAACAGGCCATTGATTGTGCCTGCCAGGATTTGGACCGGGGCGGATGTATAGCCGTAGTGGATTTTCACAACTCGCCTTTTCCCCTTTTCAAGCGCTGGATGGCTCTCAATCACGTCCGTCTGGGGGGGCATCTCATGCCCCTGCTGGTATCCCGATTTCGCCCCGAGGTCTGCCAACTCTACCCAGCTTATGGCGGCATCTGGTCTTATTTCCTGTTTCTCGGGAAAAAAACTAATCCATGAAACTCAGAACATAGTTCAAAATGAGATAAACCAAGGCATCATGTGCCTGGAATTTCCGAACCCCAGTAACAGCCTCCTCTGAGTCCATAGCGAAATTTTTAAAGGTATTCTCTCTCAAATATTCCCAGACATGCTCAACTGGAGTAGGCGTTCAGCTATCAGCATTCAGCTTTCAGCAAAAACAATGGGGCAGGGAAACTAAGTGAAAAACCAGTGATCCGCCACCTTAGAATAACTAATTGAATTCATAGCATTAGTTGACCGCTGAACGCTTACCAACTGGATTTAACTCTGGACTATACGGAGGCAGGGGGATAAGTCTCATAGTTGCTGGCACACGCAATTCCCGGGCCCGGTGCCATCCGGCCCCATCCAGAATCATGAGGCAAAAGTCACCGGCAAAGGTTTGTTCAGTGCTTATTATATTGCCCCAACCACAGCCATACAGCTTGTTTGGAAACCCCCAACATGTTGGCAACATCCTGGGCGTGAAATGGTCCCAGGCATGTTAACCAGATCGCCAATCTTTTCTTATAGGCTTCAACCGTGGGAGCTTCTTTGAGCCAAGACAATAATTCCTCCGGTGTGAGCCAAGATTTGATTGTGGCAGGTTTGCGCATCTTTGGAGCCCCTGCCAGAATATATCATTACTCGTAATTGATCACAGGGTATAGAGAAAAGAGAAGGGCAGCATTTTTAGCTGGCGACAAATTTAACTTTGTGATAAAGCTGTTCTCAGAAATATTGGTAACAGGACAGCATGTCACAGAGCACTTATTGCATACGAGGCCGCCAGTTAGGGCCTAACGAGCTGGAGACCATCCGGGGGGTTAGTGAGCGCTATTGGTCGCAGGGGCGTTCAGCCATCTCCCGGGCTCT
>Ga0194111_10002620_pt1 | contig 21755 bp, 17 predicted proteins | sample TA2KigC300mmetaG_FD_146194 | JGI IMG/M metagenome (GOLD analysis project Ga0194111, IMG submission 146194) | Freshwater microbial communities from Lake Tanganyika, Tanzania - TA2015033 Kigoma Deep Cast 300m | ecosystem: Environmental > Aquatic > Freshwater > Lake | place: Tanzania: Lake... | reverse complement strand
TTGATGTCCTTGGTGCTATTTCGCCTCGTACACGACGTTGCCGCCCACGATGGTCTTGAGGACCTTGACGTCCTTGAGTCCCTGCTTCGGGATGGTAAAAATATCGTCCGAGAGCACGACCATGTCGGCATACTTGCCGGGCTCCAGCGAGCCTTTCACGTCGGCTTGGCCCATGGACTTGGCGGCCCAGGTGGTCCACATCTTGAGGGCCTCGGTGACCGAGATGGCCTGGCCCGGCTCAAATACGCCCTTGTCCGAGTCCCGCGTGACGGCAGCGTAAATCGCCAGAAACGGGTTGATATTATCCAGGTAGATACCGGTGACATCGCTGCCCGCGGCCGGCTCCAGCCCGGCGTCGATCATGGCGCGGAATTGAAAACCGGTACGCGTCCGCGGTTCGCCCATATTCTCATAGTTCGCCTTGACCAGATCCAGGAGCCACGTGGGCTGGACTGATATATAAAGCCCCTTCTTTTTCATCTCTTTGGCGCGTTGCAACTGCTTATCCATCAGCTGGAACATCCCGAAGTGCTCGATACGCATGATGGTCCGGGGACCCCCCGACTTAATCACCTTATCGTAGGCATTCAACCCGATGTCGGTGGCATGGTCGCCAGAGCAATGAAGCATGCAGATTACGCCGGCTTTATGGGCAATGGCGGCAAAGCGGTTGGCCGCCGCCTGATCGGTGACCAGGGTTCCCTTACCGCCCGGGGGGTCGGTATCGAACTTCCCGACATACGGTTGGTACATGTAGCCGGTGCGGCAGTCATTTTCCCCGTCTATCCAGACCTTGATCCCGGCGAAGCGATACCAGGCCGGATCGGCGCCCTTGGGCATCTGGAACTTGCTTAAATCAGCAGGCATGTCCTTGCCATTGGCTGAGGTCCAGATGGAGGTGGTGTAGCGAATCGTCGGCTTCGTGGTTGACAGGGCCGCCTTCTGCAAGACTGGTAGCGCCGCGGCCGGGGTAATGGCCAGCAGTGAGGTAAACCCATGCCGATTCCAAAACTCTTGAATTTCCTTGGTATAGTATCGTTCCAGCTCGGCCACCGTAGGAGTGGTGGGCACATCGGCCTGGGCATCCGTCAAGACGCCGGTGGGCTCGCCGTTCTTATCGAGTATGACGGAGCCTCCATGAGGAAGGCGCTCTACGCCTTTCTTAATGCCCAGCTTTTTTAATGCCGCCGAGTTGGCCACACCCATGTGAGTCCCGTTGGCGAGCAGGAGGGGGTTGTCCGGAGCCGCGGCATCCAACTCGGCCTTGGTGGGCAGGCGCTTCTCGGCAAACTTATTCTCACTGGCGGAAACGCAGGCGGCAAAGATCCATGCTCCTTTGGGGGTCTTCTTTGCCCAGGCGGCTATATTTGCCAGCGCCTGTTTGACCGAGGGGGTCTGGGGATAGCGGCAATCCACCCAGGTCTCCTTCATCATCATGGCTTCCATGGGGTGGCAGTGAGCATCGATTAATCCGGGCACCACGGTCTTGCCGCCCAGATCGATGAACCGGGTGGAGGGGCCCGCGAGCTTCTTGATCTCGTCGGCGCTTCCTACTTTCAGGACTTTGCCGTCCTGGACGGCCACCGCGCCGGCCGTGGAGCCCGCGGCATCGAGGGTGACGATCTTGGCGTTAAAGAAGATCACTTCCGGCTCAGCCGCCGTTGCGATACCGGCGAATCCGGCCAACATCAGTCCGAAGACCGCGGCGATAACCAAGACCCGCTTCGCCATGAATGTAGTATCCATGTCCACTTCTTTTCTCCTTTTGCTCTCGATTCCCAACCCGGCAGTCCGTACTATTGAAGCCCCACCAGACCCGGATTCCTACTTGGCCGTGCCGGTGACGTCCGGGTAGTCAGGCGGGACTTCCAGGGGAATGGTCTGAATCCCTTTCGCCGCCTGCAACGCCTTAGTAAGATCCACATAGCGCCAGTTCTTGTTGTCATAGGTGTGGAAATAATATCTCTTTCCGGCTAAGTCCACGGCCACCGTCCATTGATTGTAATCCATTATTACCCCCTTTTCGGCCTTTTCCCGCGCGGCGCCTTTGGGGACATCCACGTTATTGATGATGGTCATAGCCAGGTTCAAGCCCGCCTCGGCTCCCTTGACGGGCAAGGCCGCCTGGGTCAAGGCCACCATGCGCACCAACCGGGAGGGCGGGGTGAAGTCCCCCGGCAAACCGATCATCCCTGATCCCTGGCCGAACTGTTTCAGGGTCATGCCGCGCAACTCCCGCTTGGGCACATTGTCAGGCGTGAGATTTATGAAGTTGTTCAAATAAGTGGTCATCCAATCAAAGGGAGGACTATTGGTCGCGACTCCCAAAGGATTATCGTAAGTATGCAACTTCCCCTTGACATATTCGATGACGAGGCAATCTCCCTGGGCGTCATGCACGGCAAAATGCAAGGGGAGGACAAATCCCGCCACCACCGTGGGTCCCTCACAGACCCGCACCTTACCGATGGCTTGGCGAACTTCCGCCACGTTGCCGAAGTTGGATAACAACCAGGTGGCCAACTCAAAATGAGCCAGCGTGATGTTGGCCTTCCCGGGATCGAAGCTCTCGTACTCGGCGTAGCCGGGGAACATCAGGTTGGCTACGACCAGGCCCTGTTCATTGAGCCCATCGCTAAACAACGGCATTTTAAAGGCAGTCAGGCCGACCATGCCATATTTCGTGGTCCACTTGAGCCCTTTGGGGGTATTGTCCGGCAGGGTCCCTTGATAGACCGTGCCTTTGGGGATCACCGCCAACCCGTTTTGAAAGTCCACGCCACCCTCGAAAGTGCGGGCATAAAAAACCAGGCCGTCCTCGGTTTTGATGCGGATGCTGGTACAGGCGTCGCTGGCCTGGATCATCGATAGTAACAACGCCAGGGCGCAACAAAGTGAGAAAAATCTTTTCATATAAAGGAATCTCCTTAATTTGAGACTGGCAGAGTCTTGAATAATAGCATACACCTTCAACTTCGGTGCAGCCCGGGTTGTGTTTCTTAGCTTACCGCCTGCTCATGAAGGCTTTAGCTACCATCTGCGCCACTTCGCAGGGGCAGCCGATATGCGACTGGCCCGGGTCTTCGTGGCCCGCGAGTTGTGGGACACGGCCCGGCACCTTGGCGTTGCCGGCGCCGCCGGACTTGCGGGCGGGGACCGGGAAGATCCGGCCTTCGAAGACCGTTCCCCAAATCTGGATCTCATTTAGCTTCATCGGTTCGACGGTCAAGGGGTCCTGCTCCAGCACCGTGAAGTTGGCGATCTTGCCGGGGGCGATGCTGCCCAGTTCGTTCTCCTTGCGCCACGAATACGCCGATTCGATGGTGACGGCGCGCAGGGCGTCTTCCGCGCCGATACGCTGCTCGGGGCCGGCCACCCGGTTGGAGGGCGTGACGCGATTGACCGCGCACCAGACAAAATTGAGCGGGGCGCTGGGTCCCATGGGCAGGTCGGAGTGGAAGGAGAGCGGGATGCGGCGCTTCAGCACCGAGGCGGAGCGCACCATCGCATCGGCGCGCGGCGGGCCGAGTCCGAACTTGGCGTACTTGTCGGCAAAGCCCACGGTGTAATACGGGTTGGCGCTGACGATGGCGCCGAGCCGGGCAATACGGGCCACCTGCTCCTCGGTGGAGCAGGCGAAGTGGACGATGACCGAGCGGTGGTCGGCGCGGGGGCTCTCCCGCATCCGGCGTTCCAGCACATTGAGCACAGTTTCCAGGCCCAGGTCGCCGTTCACATGGATGTGGAGCTGGTACCCCACGTTCCAGTAGAGCTGGGCGCGCTGGTCCAGGTTCTTCGGGGTCATCATCCACTCGCCGTGGTGGCCGTCGGTGTAGCCGTCCTTCATCTGCATGAGCTGCGAGATGATGGCGCCGTCGGCGAAGAGCTTGATCTGGCCGGGGAAGAAGGAGACCTTGCCCTGGGGGGCCAGGGCGATCTGCCTCTCGGTGTCGGCCAGCGACTCCGCCAGGCCGAGCCCCGAGTCCACCTGCGCACGACCGTCCACCACGAAGTAACTATAGAAGGGCGTGTCCTCGGCGCCCAGGATTTGCTGGTAGAGCTTCCAGATGTCCGGCGTGAGGAGGGCGCCGGGCTCCATGTAGGCCGTCACGCCATTCTGGTGGAGATAGGCGACCATCTGCTTGAGGCCAAAGATCATGCGGTTCGGGGTGGCAAACACCTTTAGGATGGGCTGGATGACCAGGTTCAGCCCCGTCTCCCACCAGTGGCCTTCCTCCCAGTTGTACATTTTGCTGGCGTCGCCCTTGCCTTTCATCGCCGCTTCGGTCAGGCCCAGCGCCTTAATGGCGGCGGTGTTGAGATAAAACTCGTGACACGAACGCTGCCAAATCATGATGGGACGGGTGGCGCTGACCGCGTCGAGGGTCTTGCGGTCAAGCTTGCCGTGCCAGAGTTTGTGGTAGCCCCATGAAAATAGCCACTCGTTTTTATCCTTCAGCGCGGCGTCGGCGGTTTTCAAGCGGGCGAGATACTCCTCGGAACTGTTGGCCGCCTTGAAGGTGCGCCCCGGGAGGACCCAGTCCTCCGTGGCGATCACTTCCGTGGCCAGGGTCAGCGCGCCGAGGAAGGGATGGAGGTGCTGATCGATCAGACCCGGAAGCACGACCTTGGATTGGAAGGTGTCGTTCACGGTGAACTTGAGGTCGCCGAGCGCGGCCTTCACTTCGTCCAGGGAGCCCACGGCCAGGATGCGCTTACCGGACACGGCCACCGCGGTGGCTTCCGGGTTGCCGCGCTCCATGGTCAGGATCTTCTTCGCCGGGTAGATCGTCACCCCTTCGGGCGGCGCCGGGGCGGCGAAGGTTTTGCTCGCCTCGCACTGGGTCATCGCCGGACCGGCGGTAATAAAGAGCCAGGCAGTAACCAGACCTCCTGCCACTACTAGAACCGGAAGCCGATGGCGCTTCATAAGGTTGGGACTCCTTCCTACAGTGTTACTATACAGGCTAAGGCAAAAGGTCAATCAACAGAGGTTGTCAAATTTTCTCCTTACTTGGACGCCTCCAGCTTGAATTGAAAAACCTTGGAAAACACCAGAGTCGGGGCTCCCGTGGCCGGGTCGGTGGGCCCGTCCTTCAGATAAAACTTAATGTGCAGCGTCAGGGCCTGGGAGTCGAACAGGTCATGGAAGAGGGTGCGCCCGGGAGTGGGCTTGGCTGTAGGGCGAAATTGCGGCCCGCTTTCGATGTTGGCGTACACCTTGGCCAAAACCGCGTTGACCTCCTCCGGCGTGAACTTGCCCTGATGCTGTTGCACATAATCCCAGATCAGCTTGTAACGGCGGAAGGTGTTGTAGGTGTCCTTGGCATCCCAGGCGGGAAACTTTTGCGGGTCGGGATACATGAACACGGCGTGATTGGTCAAGATCATCGGCTTGCCACTGCTATCCGTGAAATGCGAACTGCCATCTTCGCCGGAGATTTCGTAAACGAAAGACTTACCACTCTGATCGGCAATAATGAAGTGAACCGCGTCGAAGATCGGCGCCCACTTGTTGGCGAGCAGGGCCACCTGGGCCTCATCTGCGTTGGCACACGTGTCGAGCACCAAGCGTAAGAGCTGGGGGCCGTTCAGGCCGCCGTTCTTGCCGTCGGCGGAAGGTCCGGCGGTGTAAGGCTTACGGTTCGTATCGGTGAGAATACCGGCTATCAGTCCCTTGGAGTTCATGCCCATTTGAACGCAATTGAGCAAATCCAGGCTGCCCACCGTGATGGATGGGTAGCCCTTATCCGGGTAGAGTTCCACCACGCAAGTGCGCGAGTAAACCGGGTGGTTCCCCGGAATCGGCGAGATTCCCAATAAATCCGTGATAGGCACCGGATGGAAGTCAAAATTGTGGCCCAGGAAGGCATGCCCGTTGGCTGAAAGGTCAGGCGGGATGTAAAGCGCCGCACATGCAAAGGGGCCGAGATCATAAGGCAGACCGCTGGTGTTGTAGGTCTTGTCGGCAGGGGCGAGGCCATAGGACTGGGCTACCCCCTTCATGCGCTCCCAGAGAATGGGATAGTTTTTCTGGATGTATTGGTTATTGGCCTCTGCATAGAGCGGCCCCGCATACTTGGACAGCTTGACGTTCAACCATTTTTGCGCAATGTCCCCCAAGGCCTTGCCGATTTCCTGGTTGGTCCCTTTGATGACGATGTGCCGCACTTCCATGGCCTGGTCCGGGGTCTTGGGAATGAGCACCTCATCTTTCACCAGCGACTTCGTCAACCCGGAGGTGGCGCTGAAGATGAGGATAACTGCGAAAACTACGATGGTGGGCCATAATTTTCTCATGTCGTCTCTCCTCTTGTGAATTTATGCAATACGGTTTCAGTCGAAGATCGGCTTTTTCACCAGGGCCGGCATAACGGGCTTGAAGACAAAGCGGATATTGAAACGCTGCCCGAAATCCTCCGGATGCCAGGCCATCCACTGGAATTCGAGACTCGTCTGGATTGGCGGGAGGCCGCCGAGTTTAAAGGTCTTGCCTATCCCCAGGCCAATTGGGAAAGTCACCTGGTTTTTACCGTCGGCCCGCCAGTCCACCAGCACGTTGGGGGCAAAGCCCACCTGCCAGGCGTTGGGCAGCATCCGGAAGAGAAAATATTGCAGGTTCATCCGGTTTACCGCGGGTTTGGAGTTGTTGCCGGCCAGGGACCACCAGTTTTGCACAAAGACCCCGCCGATCCAGTGTTTGGTGAGAAAGCCCGCCACCACCGCGGGACCCAACTGCACTTTGCCCTGGCCTAGATGCGTATCGGTGGCCGTGGGCAAGATTAAAGTCGGCGCCACGCCAAAAATCAACCAGGGCTTCCAGTTGGGGACCAGAAACGGTTCCAGGGTGATATCCCCCAAACCGCCGGTGCGGCTCCACTCCACGGTCTGGTTGACCACATTGACCCCGCGAATGTAGGGGTTGGATTCCAGCGGAATTATCGGCCGCATGACCAGGTTCCACTCCCGAGTCAGGGGGATGGGCAGCACCGGCTGGAAATTCATGATGTATTGGACGCGATAGGCGTCTGAGGGAAAGCCCTTCTGAAAGTACAAGTTGTGCTGGGTGACGATGTTCCACACTGGGCCCACGGGGTTGTTCAGGTGCCGGGCCAGATCATTCAAATCTTTGTGTTCTCCTACGGACGGAAGGCCTCCGGGCTTGGTCTCGAATTCGTCTCCCTCGGATGCGAGGCTGCCCTAAGGGGAAAACGGTCAACGATAAACCCAAAACCAGAATAAGCCATTTCCACAATGTTCTAGGCATTGTCCTTATCGCCTCAAAACGATTGGACTTATTAAAAATTTTGGCTATACTACGCTAATTCTGTTCTTGATTCAAATGAATTTTTATCGTGTGGGGGTATCTTTTATCACCGATAAGGGAACGCAGTCAATTCAAGTGTAATTCTTCGAAAGGAGGGGAATTATGAGAAAAATGATTTCTTGGGGGCTGTGCATCCTAGTGGTCATTTTCTTGGTTGCCCCAGCAGTCGCTTTCGGGCAGGAGAAAGCACCCGCCCCGACCTCCAAAGCCGCTCCCCCGGCGCCTTCAGCCGAAAAGGCGCCGGCCAAGGAGGCCGCGCCCCTTCCCGACCCGAAGCAAGTTTTGCAGCGGATGGGCGATTTTCTGAAAAATCAACCACAATTCTCTTTTAAGGCCGAAGTTGCCGACGACCGGGTCTATCGCGGCGGCCGGAAGCTGCAATACGGCCTGGATATGGAGGCATTTTTCCGGCGTCCCGACAAACTCCGGCTCAATGGCGACGGTGACCTGGAAAACAAGCAATTCTTTTTCGACGGCAAGACCCTCATCCTCTATGACAAAGACAAGAACTTTTTCGGCGCCATCGAGGTGGCCGGTGACTATGACGCGGCCCTGGATAAGGCCAGCAAGGACTTCGGCTTGCATGTGGGTCTGGCCGAACTGGGCGCCAACCGTCTCCTGGAGCACGCCCAACAGGGTCTGACCAACGCTCTGTATGTGGGGCTCCACAAGGTCCGGGGGGTCCCCTGCCATCACCTGGCCTTCGACAAGGAAAAGGTTCATTACCAGTTGTGGATCGACGCCGGGGACAAGCCGCTGCTGCGGAAGGTGGTGATCACCCAGAAGAAGCTCCCCTCCGCCCCCCAGTGGAGTGCGTATTTATCCGATTGGAACTTCTCCCCGCAACTGGCGGACAACCTCTTTACCTTTGCGCCACCCCCGGGGGCCCAAAAGATCGACTTCCTGCCGGCGAAGAAGGCGGCAGCCCCAGCGCCCAAGGGAGCAAAGCCAGTGAAGAAGATGAAGAAAAAAGGAGGTGAGTCATGAGGCTGGCTCAATTTACCCGTCTTTTGACGATATTATTCCTGGTCGGTTGTCTGCTGAACTTTCCCGTTGTCCCTAAAGAAGCTCAAGCCCGGGGGGGCGGCGGCTTCCATGGCGGCGGGGGCGGCGGCCTTCACGGCGGCGGCGGGTACGGCGGCGGATTCGGCGGCGGCAGCTTCCGGCCGGAATCCCATCCCCAGGAGTTTCACCCGGCGGGCTTTCGTCCGGGAGGGGAAGGATGGGAACCCCGGCCTGAACCTGGCCCGGGTCCGCGGCCCGGACCCGGCCCCGGTCCGCGGCCCGATCCCAACTGGCACCGCCGGCCCGATAACGTAAACGTCGTTAATGTCAACGGCGGCGGTTGGGGCCCCTACTGGGGGAACGGCTGGGGCGCGGCCGCGGCCGGCGCAGTGGCGGGACTGGCCATCGGCGCGGCCATCGCTTCCCTGCCCAGCAACGCCCAGCCCGTGGTGGTTAACAACTATAATTATTACTATGACGGCGTCAATTATTACCGCCCCTGCTACCAGGGCCCGGACGTGAATTACTGCGTGGTCGCCGACCCCAATCAGTGATCTGAACTGAACCTAGGGGCCGGACCACCTCTATGGACTGATGCAAAAGTAATTTTGAGGAGAGGGCCGGGGGTCAGCAAGTCCCCCGCCCTCCCCTCAAGCTCCCCTGCCAATCCCCTGGAAGGGGCCGGGGCAGGCGGCCGCCTTCATTTGAGAGGCATCTCGACCCAATGGTTTAGTTTGTCATCAGGATTGGGGAAGGTCCCCTTGACCCAACCGGTTTCGTAGGGGGCGATGAAGAGGTCGTACCACCTCACGCTCTTGAAGAACCACGTGCCATCGATCTTCACGTAGGTATCATCCTCTCAACCCGACACCCGGATTGGTTTGCCCTTCTCGTCCTGAATGAGATGCAACACATACCCGCGAGCATGAGCCGTATTGCCTTGCTATAGGGGTTGCCCAAAGTAATTTCCCCATAGGGGCACGGCGAGCCGTGCCCAAGGTACAGGGGCACAGCACGCTGTGCCCCTACGTCAAAAAACAATCGGAAAAAACTTTTGGCAATCGCTATAACCAGGCTAAGCGCCAAGTAGTCAGGATTTTTCACCCTTTTCCCATTTGATGATCTTCAAATCCAGCACGCAGATGGCGTAAAAGACCTTCACCAGCACCAGGGAGATGACGGTGGCCACCAGCAAGCCCCCGATCTGGGCATAGCACAGGGGCTGCCAGAGGGGGCCGCCGTGGAGGGCCAGGGGCACCAGGGCGATGACGGTGGCGCCCACGGTGATGGCCACCGGGCGGAGCCGCAGGATGCCCGAGTCCAGCAGGGCGTCGTAGAGCGGCTCTCCCTGGGCGCGCTTTTCCTCGATGAAGTCGAAGAGCACGATTTCATGGCTGACGATGACCCCCACCAGGCTGACAATCCCCAGGAAGGCCATGAACCCGAAAGGCTGCCCCATGACCAGCAGCCCCAGGAGGGCGCCCACCATGCCGTAGGGGATGGTGGCGAAGACGATGAGGGGCTTGACGGCGTTTTTGAACTGGAAGACCAAGGCCAGGTAGATGAGGGTGACGGAAATGACCATGACGATGGTGAGGTCGCCGAAGCCCTTGTCCTGTTCTTCCTGTTCGCCCCCGATTTCCATCTTATAGCCCGGAGGGAGGTTGTGCCGGAATTTTATCAAATCCGGCAGGGCCTGGCCGAGAACTTCCGAGGGCAGCACCCCGGCCACGGGGAAGCAGGCCACTTCGATGGTGCGGAACTGCTGGCGGCGGCAAATCTTTTCCGTCAGCAATTGGTAGTCGATTTGGGAGATCAGGCCCAGGGGGACCCGCTGGGGGCCCTGGGAAGAGTAAACGTACAGGTTCTGGAGGTCCGAGAGCCGGGAGCGCTCCTCCATGCGCAGCCGGGCCTTCACCGGGATGATTTTGTCCCCCTCCCGCAGGGCGCCCACCTGGTAGCCGTTCATGCCGGCGGCGGAGGCCGCGGCCACCTCCAGGTTGGTGACGCCGGCGAGGTTGGCCCGGTCCGGGTCGATTTTGAGGCGCACCATGAGGCTTTCAGTCCCCCAGTTATCCCGGATGCGGTCGGCCTGGGGGATGGCCCGGAAGATGGTCTTCACCTGCGCGGCCAAGTCCCGGAGGGTGTGGCTGTCTTCACCGGACAGGCGCACCGCCACCGGGTACTTGATGGGGGTGCCGGTTTCCAGTTGTTTGACGTCGATGCGGGCGCCGGGGATGGCCCCGGCCAGGGCCTGTTGGAGGGACGGCGCCAACCGGTTGGTGTCGTGTTTGTCGTTCACCTGGATGATGATCTGGGCGTAGTTGAGCTGTTCCACCTCCGGGGACACGGTAAACCAGAAGCGGGGCCCGCCGCCGCCCACGAAGGTGGTCAGGGAATGGAGGACCTGGCGGGGCCGGCCGTCCTGGCCGGGATGGAGGCGGCCGTAGGCCGCGGCGGCTTTCTGAATGACGGCTTCGGTTTTCCGGGCCGCCTCGTCGGTGGCGGCCAGGGGCGCGTCCTCGGGCAGCCAGACTTCCACGTAAGAGAGGTAAGAGTAATCCATAGGGAAGAAGGCCGGTTTCAGCAGGAGCGCGGCCACGACCCCCAGGGCCAGGAAGGCCATGGAGCCCCCCAGGAACCACCAGCGGTGCTCGATGTTCCACATGCCGAAGCGGTAGTACCAGCCGGTAAGGCCCCGGCGGCGGCGCTCCTCCATGGGCAGTTCCGGAGTTTTGCCGGGGCGCAGCAGATAGCGGCCCAGCAGGGGGATGAAGGTCATGGAGACGATGCGGGAAGCCACCAGGGAACAGGTCATCACCACCGGCAAGCTATAGAGGAAGCGGCCGGTGTCGCCCCGCACCATCAAAAAGGGCAGATAGGCTACGATATTGGTGATGGTGGCATAGAGGATGGCGGCGGCCAGCTTGGTGGGCCCCAGCCAGGCCGCCAGGGGCCGGGGCTGGCCGTGGTCCAGTTCCCGTTTGATGGCGTCTCCGGCCACCACCGGGTCGTCCACCAGGAGCCCCAGGGCGATGATGAGGCTGGCGATGGAAACCTGCTGAAGGTCGATGTGCAGCAGGTGCATCATCCCGAAGGTCATGGCCAGGGTCAGGGGGATGGACGCGGCCATGAGCAGGGCGGAGCGCCACTCCCAGAACCCCAGCCAGGAGACCAGGACCACCAGGATGATGGCTTCGTAAAGACTCCGCATGAACAGGTCAATGCTTTCCATGACCTGGAGGGGCTGGTCGGAGGTGCGGGCCAGGATCAGGTCTTCGGGCAGGCGGGTCTTCAATTCGGCCAGGACCTCATCCACGGCCTTCCCGAACTGGCCGATTTTTTCCCCGCCCCGCATCTGCACCGCCAGGGTGACGGCCCGGGAGCGTTGCCAGCGGCCCTGGGCGTCCCGCCAGAGGTAGAAGTTTACATAACGGGGCGGGCTTTCATAGCCCCGGGCGATGTCCACCAGGTCCCGGAGATAGACCGGCGTACCGTCCGCGGTGGCGGCCACCATGACGTCGCCGATCTCTTTTTCACTCTGGAACTCCCCGGTGGGTTCCACTGTGAGGTTGCGGCCTTCAATCTCCAGGACGCCGCCGGGCATACTGATGTTGCGGGCCTTGAGCAGGTCGGGAAGCTTGGTGACGTTAATGCCGTAGGAAGCCAGGCGCACCTGGGAGTATTCCAGGAAGATCTCCTCGGGCAAGAGGCCGCTGCGGGTCACCTTGGAGACGATGGGCGGCTCGCCGGGTGAGGCCACCGCGCCCAAGAGCGTGCGCTCGATGAGCTTGGTGAAGTCATCCATCTCCCGATAAGTATATTTATCCCCGGGATTCTGCCCCAACTTGGCGGCCGTCTCCTGCGGCTCCCGGATGAGCACCGGCTCCCAAACGTCCGGGGAGATTTCCGAGGCCCGGAGGTTTTCGTTGACAAATTTTTCCATGATAGCCAGTATCTGGCCATCCTGGAGGCGGGAGACGCCGTCCAGCCCCACGAAGCCGGGGCCTTCCAGGAGGCGCAGGTCTTGGGCGGCCCCCGCTTCTTGCAGTTGGCGGAAAAACAGATCCAGGGGGCCGTGAATCAATCGAGGGCTGATGGAGGTGGGGAATAAGAACACCAGGCTAAAGCGGGGGTCGCCGCCGTCACCGGCCTGGGAGCGGGCCTGGCGGATGGCTGCCTCCAGGTCCCTGGCCCGCAGGGCAATCTCCACCGGACCGGCCTTGGGGATGGCCACCGTGAGCATCAAGGTGGCGGTGTCGCCGAAGTCCTTGACAAAGATGATCGGCCCCGCCCCTTCCGGCAGGCTTTGGAGGCTGTCCAGTTTCAGCTTGATGTCGTCGAACTCTTTGCCGGTCTCGCCGATCTTTTCATCCAGCTCAATGGTGATGACGGCCACTCCCATCCGGGTGGTGGACTCGATTTTGTTGATATGGCGGTTCTCGGCAATCTTTTCTTCCAGGCGGCGGGTGATTAGCTGCTCCACCCTGGCGGTGCTGACCCCGGGCCAGGGACAGACCACCAGGGCCTGGCGCACCGGGATGTCCGGGTCCTTGCGCTGGGGCATGCTGTAGTAACCGAATACTCCCCAAAGGAGGGTGGCCACCAGGAGAATCCAGGCGATATGGGGGTGCTCCACGGAAAAGCGGGCCGCGTTGCGGGTGGTGTGGATATGCTCGTCGTCGCTTTTGTGGGTCATGGTCGGGTGTTAGCTTGCGGGTTTCAGCTTACCTTTCCGACGGCGGGATGACCCGCACCGGCTGGCCGTCGGTTACCAGGGTGGCGCCGGTGACGATGACCGATTCGCCCAGGGCCACACCTCGATTCACCGCGATGAGATTGCCATAGACCTTTCCCAGCTCCAGATGATCCCGCCGCCGAGCCACCTGGCGGCCGGCCTGCTCTTCCACCACAAACAGGGCATAACTCCCGGAGTGGCCGGTCCCCCGCACGATGGCGTTTAAGGGCACCACCAGCTCAGGTTGGGTGGGCTTAGTCGTCGGCGCCAGGACGGCGGCGATCATGCCCACCTTCAATTCCTGGGAAGGGTTGGGGATGGTGATCTCCACGTCGAAAACCCGGCTTTTGGGGTCCGCGGATGGGGCCAGGGCGGTGACTATCCCGGTGAACTGGCGATGCCGCAAGGCCTCCGTGGCGACCGTGAGGGAGTCCCCCGGTTTGATATGCTTCAACATCAGGTCGGACACCCCAAAGACCACTTTCACCTCCCGGGTATTGGCCAGGGCGAAGCCGGGGGCGCCGGGGGCGACCAGGTCGCCCACTTCCACCTTGCGCTTCAGAACCAGGCTGTCCATGGGGGCCTTGAGGGAGGTGTCCTGGAGGGCAATCCGGGCCTCCTGGACCTGGGCCGCGGCTCCGGCCACCCGGGCCCGGGCCCCCTCATACCGGGCCCGGGCGGCGTCATAATCCACCCGGGTGAGGGCGTTGGCCCCATAAAGTTTCCGGGCGCGTTCAAAGTCTTGGGAGGCATGGGTAAAGCCGGCCCGGGCCTCGGCTGCTTGCGCCTGGGCCTGCTTTAGTTTGGCCTGGTAATCGCTTTGCCGCACCTGGGCCAGAACTGTCCCCTGGCTAACGAAATCCCCCTCCTGAACCTTGCGCTTTTTCTCGTCCACCCCGATTACCTGATGAATCTCTTGAACATAGCCGCCCACCTTAAAAGCCAGGTCCACCTGGGTGTAAGGCAGGATATTGGCGGAATAGCGCACTTCCCCGGGGCCGGTAAATTCCGCCACGTGCCTGACGCTCACCGGCAGCGGCGGTTTGTCCACCTTGGCTTCCTGCCCGCAGCTTAAAGCCAGGACACCCAATATTGCGACTACCTTAGCCGAGAGCTGTTTATTCATTTATCCTCGCCCAGCGCCTTCTCATATTCCGCCCTGGTCAGCCACACGGCCAGGAGGGCTTTCTGATGCGCGTGGTTGCCCTCAGCCAGGGAGGCCTCGGTTTGGAGCAGGTCTTTTAACAGAGCCGCGCCGGTTTTAAATTTTTGCATCATCTCCCGCAGCTTTTCTCGGGTGGCGGCCTGGGCCATTTGGGTCACCTTCAGTTGCCCCCGGGCCTCCTGGAGTTGGCGGAATTTACTGTTGACTTCTATAAGGATCTGGGATTCGGCTTCTTTGGAAAGGTGGCGGGCCTGGGCCAGGGCCTCGGTCTTCTCGGCCAGTTGGTGACGCTTGCGACCCCAGTCGAAGGGCTCCCAAGTGAGGATCAGCCCGGCAAAGGCGAAGTTCTGTGGAATAACTTCATATTCGAAGGTGCGAATATAATCCACCATCAAGCTTACGTCCGGGATGTATTCCGCCTGCTTCAACCGGCGGTCATATTCCGCCTGTTTGGTGCGCAGGCGGCTCTCGTTGGCTTCCGGGCGCTGACGCAGGGCCCGTTGGCGCGCCCCCTCCAGATCATTTTCTAAAGGCGCGGCTTCGGGAACCGGGGCCACGGAAAACGCCGTTAAAACATTACGGCCCATGACATGGTTCAACTGCTCCTTCTGGGTAGCCAACACATGGCGCAACGCCAGCAAATCCTGTTCGGTTCGGGCCAGTTTGGCCTTCACCTCCAGATTTTCCCATTTAGGGGCAGACTGCTCCCGGACCAATCTTTCACTGAGGCGGTCCAGTTCCCGTAAAAATTTTAAGGCCTCGTCGTTGGCCGCCAGGGCGCTTTCGGCCTGCAAAATGCCGTAATAAAGGCGCTTCACCTCGCTCACCGTGGCCTGCCGCTGGGCCCGCAGCTTCTCCTGGGCGGCGTCCCGCACGGCTTCCTGGAGTTTGAGGCCAATGCCTATCTTGTATTGCTGGGAAAGGGGTTGAGTGATGTTGCCATAGATGTAAGTGGTCAGACGACGGGGGGTGCCGATGGTGGTATCGGTGGCCGGCACCGGCCCGATGCCGGGGAACGTGCCGAAAACTCCCCGGTTGAAGCGGAAGTCCATGGGAGTGAGAAGCTTGGACTCCAGGATCGAAAGGTTGAAAGAGGGGTAACGTTGGGTGGCGGCCGCCGCCAGGAGATGCCCGGCTTTGGTAACCTCCAGGGCTGCGCTCCGAACCAGGCGGTTGTGCTTCAGAGACTGGTCCACCGCCTCTTCCAGGGTAAGGGGGCCCCCAGCGGCGGCGGGGGGCGACTGGCCCCAGGCCGGCGTGACCCAGAATAGCGCCAGGGATAGCCATAGAGCCCACCGGGGCAACCGCATCGTTCCCCCCCCCTTATGGACCAGCAAAAATGTATTGTCCTCTTTACTAAGGGAAAAAAATAAATTCTGCAACAGAAATTCAAAATGACCCAGCATTGTCCGGTTAGGTTTTTGCATAGGGGGAATTCAATGCCGATGGCGTATCGGGAGTTTCGAAGTCAAGGTTCCGGGCTTCATTTTGGATTTTGCTGCATAATTCTCTGACCCGCTGGATGGTCACTTTTTCCCGGTGATGTGTCCGGCAATAGATGGCTAAGAGGAGATAGGTAATCAGACCGGCGGGGATTTGCACCATAAAGCCGTATGCACTTCGGACGATAAGGTGATAGACCTTGAGGCGCCGTTTCCACCAGCCAAAGAAATTTTCGATCGCCAAGGCAGGACTGAGTGATGAGGACTGAGGACTGAGTAATTTGAGTATAGAGATGGCGGAGACTCAGTCCTCAGTCCTTAGTACTAAAATTCCAATTAACTTAATATTGGCGAAATGAGAACAATTACGTGACCTGAGCTTATAAATCAAGGCGATGTCTTCGGCCGCAAGGTCATGGCGATTGGTGGCCACCCAATATTCCGCCCCACGGGCGCCTTGTTCTTTGGTGATGGGCTGACCGGGGGCGGTATTTTCGTAATCACTTGTAATTAAAGGATATTACGAAAATGTCCCTTGTTCACAAGCTCCCTGGTCAAGTAAAAAATGCGTGCTTGGGTAATTTTTCAGCCCCTTGGTGTTCCCATTGCAATTTCCTAACCGGACACTACTGAAGAAAATCGAGAGTGATTGTCAAAATCCGGGAATGGACCGCCTCCGGCGGCCCCGAAGCGTCCACCCGGTGCAGGTGGTCCCCCTGGAAAGTGTCGTACACCGCCGCCACCTTTGACAGGTAATCCGGAGCTTCGCTCACCTGGGGGGCGTGCTGCCGTTTCTCCCGCAAGCGCGCCAGGGCCCGTTCCAGGGATAAGCTGAGGATAAAGACCAGGTGGGGTCGGGGGGCGAAGGCTTCGTTGATGGCTATAATCCCGGCCGGGTCCAGCCCCAGGGCCCCCTGGTAGGCCGCGGAGGAGTAATAATAGCGGTCGGTAATGACCACCAGTCCCGCGGCCAGGGCCGGGGCGATGGTTTCCCGGACATGGTCCCGGCGGTCGGCGGTGAAGAGCTCCAGCTCTTCTTCGGGGCTTAAGTGGCGGGTGCGACCTGCCAGGTAGCGCCGTAATTGCCGCCCGTGCGGTCCTTCGGTGGGCTCCCGGGTCAGGACCGCCGCCCGGCCCCGCGCTTCCAAGGCCGCGGCCAGCAGCCGGGTCTGGGTAGTCTTGCCCGCCCCGTCCACCCCCTCCAAGGCTATGAGCACGCCCCGGCGCTTCAGTTTCCGGTCCTCGGTCTTCGGTCTTCGGTATCCAGCCGCAGGCCCTGCCTCTTCAAGTAATTACCAAACTTCGGGGAAGGCCACGTTATCATAAAGATACTCCACCTTTTCTTTATGGGCCAGCTCCACCTGGGCCATCTTTTCCAGGAAAGCTTTGATCTCCCCCGGGGGCTGCAGGGTTGCCAGCTTCTGGTAGAACTTGTAGGAATATTCCTCCCGCTTCATGGCGATAACCAGGGCTTCCTTAGGCGAGTAGTCTTCGGTGAAGGGCGTAGCCTCCACGGCTTCCGCCAGGTGGACGTCCTGGGGCTTGCCCTGGAGTTTGCACCCGTGGGGAGTGAAGCAGCTAAGAAGGAATTCCTTGTGCTCCAACTCTTCTTGGGCCAGATACTCGAAGGTCTCCTTGGTCTCTTTATGGCTTACCAGGCTGGCCATGCGCTTATAAAATTCGTGGGACAGCTCTTCCTGGGCAATGGCGTTCTTGAGGATGGCTTCCATTTCGCTCATAAGATCAGCTCCTCCATTGGGATGGTCCATCATAGCATTTTCTTCAGGCCGGAAAAAGCCCGCGGGCAAGAGATCACTGCCTTTACCCTTGCCCGCGGGTTAAGTTGATCCTCAGGGATGAAAAGGGGGGAACCGGGAAAGGGTTATGTTTTCCCTTTTCTCCGTTTCCCCTTCTTAAGCCGTTTTGATCTCGATGGCCTTGGGCTTGACTTCTTCCTTCTTGGGGCAGATGACCGTCAAGACCCCTTTCTCGTACCTGGCCGCGATCTTGTCCATTTCCACCGCGGCGGGGAGCTTCAGGGAGCGGGTGAAGGAGCCGTAGCTGCGCTCCACCAGGTGGTAGCTCTCTTCCTTTTCCTCCCGTTCGGACTTTTTCTCCCCCTTGATGGTGAGGACGTCCCCGCTGAGGGTAATGTCAATATCTTTAACGTCAATGCCCGGAACTTCCGCCTTCACCACCACCTGTTCGGCGGTCTCCGAGACGTCCACCGCGGGCGCGAATTCCATTTCCATGGGCCTCAGGGCCCGGCGGCCGGGGCCGAAGTAATCGTCCCACAGGCGGTCCATCTCCCGGCGGAGTTTAGATACTTCTCTAAAGGGTCGCCATTCCATGATATCCGGCATGGGCTTGCCTCCTTTAAATGCCTTAGGTTTGGTTCTAAAAAATTTAGTAATACCTGCCTCTTGGCCTGTCAACTCTCTTGGCGAAAATTGCCGGAGAATCTTCTTGAAATTGCTCCCGGATGGTGGTAGAAGATATTACCTGATTAGGGGAAGCCATGCGGGCAATAAGCGATATAGCGAACGGGACGTAAACCTCCTGCTGATAAGGAGGTTTTTTTTTGCCGGGGGCCACCGATTTGGGCTTTCCCTGAAACCTGAAACCTGGAACCTGAAACCTGGAGCCAAGAGCCTGCCTATGGAATTTAGACGAAAAGACCTGCTGGGCATTGCGGAACTGGAGGCCGGGGAAATCCTGCACATCCTGGACACCGCGGCGTCGCTGAAAGAAATCTCCACCCGGGCCATCAAGAAGGTCCCCACCCTCCGGGGCAAGACGGTGGTGACCATGTTTTACGAACCCAGCACCCGGACCCGGATGTCCTTTGAGATCGCGGCCAAGAGGTTAAGCGCCGACACCCTGAACCTGACCGTGGCGGCCTCCAGCGCGGTGAAGGGCGAAACCCTGGAGGACACGGCCCACAACCTGGAGGCCATGGAGCCGGACATCCTGATCATCCGCCATCCCGCCAGCGGCGCGCCGCATTTTTTGGCCCGGCGTCTGCGCTGCGGAGTCATCAACGCCGGGGACGGCATCCATGAGCACCCCACCCAGGCGCTCCTGGATTTGCTGACTATCAGGGAGGCCAAGGGCAAACTTTCGGGCCTGAAAGTGGCCATCGTGGGGGATATTGTGCACTCCCGGGTGGCCCGCTCCAACATCCACGCCCTGACCAAGCTGGGCTCCCGGGTCATCGCGGCCGGCCCCGCCACCCTCATTCCTCCTTATCTGGAGACCATGGGGGTGGAGGTCACTTATTCTTTGGAAGAAGCGGTCCAGGACGCGGACGTCATCATGATGCTGCGCATTCAACTGGAGCGCATGGGGCAGATGTACTTTTCCACCCTCAGGGAATACAGCGCGCAATTCGGGTTGGGGGCGCGGCACCTGAAACTCGCCCAAGACGACGTCATCGTCATGCACCCCGGCCCCATCAACCGGGGGGTGGAAATCTCCCCGGAGGTGGCCGACGGGGTCCACTCCGTCATCCTGCAGCAGGTGGCCAACGGCGTGGCGGTGCGCATGGCGCTCCTGTATCTCATGGTGGGAGGGGAAAAAGCATGAGCCTGCTCATTACCGGCGGCCTGGTGGTGGATCCTGCCCAGAATCTGGAGCAGGAGTTGGACCTGCTCCTAACGGATGGCAAAGTCGCGGCCCTGGAGCCCCCCGGAGGCATCCCCCGGAAGGGCCGCCGGGTGGTCAAGGCCCACGGCCTGGTGGTTGCCCCCGGCCTCATCGACATGCACGTTCACCTCCGGGAGCCGGGGGAGGAATATAAGGAGACCATCGAAACCGGCGCCCGGGCCGCGGTGCGGGGCGGCTTCACCGGGGTGGCCTGCATGCCCAACACCCGGCCGGTGAACGACTCCGCCTCCGTGACCCGCTTCATCCGGGACCAGGCCAAGGCCGCGGGGCTGGCCCGGGTCTGGCCCGTGGCGGCCATCTCGGTGGGGTCCAAGGGGGAAAACCTCAGCGAATACGGGGACCTGAAGGCCGCGGGCGCGGTGGCCTGCACCGACGACGGCCGCCCGGTGATGAACCCCCTGCTCCTGCGCCGGGCCTTGGAGTACGCCAAAACCTTTGACCTCCCCCTGCTCTTGCACTGCGAGGACCTGGACTTAAGGGCCGACGGGGTGATGCACGAAGGCCGGGTTTCCCTGGAATTGGGCCTGAAAGGCATCCCCGCGGCGGCGGAAGAAATCATGGTTTTCCGGGACCTGGAATTGGCGCGCTTAACCCGAAGCCGCCTCCACATCATGCACGTCAGCACCCGGGGGAGCGTGGCCCTCATCCGCCGGGCCAAGGGCCAGGGCCTCAAAGTCACCGCGGAGACCGCGCCCCATTACTTCACCCTGACGGACGAGGCCGTCCGGGGCTACAATACCCACGCCGAGGTCAACCCGCCGCTGCGCACCGCCGCGGACGTGGTGGCCATCAAGGAGGGGCTGCGGGACGGCGCCCTGGACGCCATCGCCAGCGACCACGCGCCCCACGGCTCCCTGGAAAAGGACGTGGAGTTTTCCGAGGCGGCTTTTGGGTTAATCGGCCTGGAAACCTCCCTGGGCCTGACTTTAAGACTGGTGCACGAGGGGGTGATTTCCCTCATGCAGGCCGTGGCCTTAATGAGCGCCAACCCGGCCCGGATTCTGGACATCCCCGGTGGCACTCTGGCCGTAGGCGCGCCCGGGGACGTGACCATCATTGATTTATCTCGGGAATGGACCGTGGACGTGCGCGACTTCGCCTCCAAATCCCGCAACTGCCCCTTCGACGGCTGGTCCTTGAAGGGCAAGGCGGTGATGACTATCGTGGGGGGAGAGGTAGTGAGCAGTGAGAGTAAGCAGTGAGCAGTGAGCAGAAATGGTGGTGCGGGCCTCCATGCCCGCCAAACCTTTCATGCCGCAGTGGGTGAATTTTTTCTGTCGAGGAAAATTCTTAATCGCACAGGCTGGAAAGCCTGTGCCACCAAGCCTTATCTATCTCGTTCCCAAGCTGCAGCTTGGGAACCAGGAGAAGGAGACAGAATATGGCGACAAAGCAACAGCTTACAGGGATGCAGGGAGTATATCTTGTTGCCGCCGAATTATCGGGAAGGGGCTTTATTGTTTCCCCAACCTCACGAGGTGCTTTTGGGGCAGATTTATTAGTAACCGATCAAAAATGTCAAAGAGCGTATTCCGTTCAGGTAAAGACAAATAAAAAAAACTTCGGGTTTTGGTTAGTTGGAAAAAAGGCGAAGGAAATATATTCTAAAACTCATCTATATGTATTGGTTAACCTTAAAAAAGATGGCAAGGAAATAGAATATTACGTTGTTCCCAGTAAAATAATATCCCAAAATATGGAAGTCTTAGATTCTAATTGGGATAATTTCTATTTTTCAGATGCTAAGCAAGCTGAGTATTATAAGAACCGATGGGAAGTATTTGGGGACCCAGGAGATAAATGAGCTTAAAAATCATTCATTCCTTCGTTACCAGACCTTGCGATCAAAGAAATACTGACCCCTGACTCCTGAAACCGTTAAGAGGTGACCCATGCCCAGCCAGGTTTTTTTCATGGACCTTCGCACCACCCCTAAGGAAACCAACTTCCAGAAGTTCCAGAAGCTGCTCAAGGCCCTGGAGGTGAAAAGCATGGTGCAGCGCAAGAAAAAGCGGCCTCTCATCGGGGTGAAGCTGCACTTCGGGGAAAAGGGCAACACCTCCTTCATCCGCCCCATATACGTGCGCCAGGTGGTGGACGCCCTATGGGACGCGGGGGCCCGGCCCTTCCTCACCGACGCCAATACGGTGTACGTGGGCACCCGTAGCGAATCCGTGAGCCACCTCACCACCGCCATTGAAAACGGCTTCGCCTTTGCCGTGGTCCGGGCGCCCCTGATCATCGCCGACGGCCTCACCGGCAAGGCCGAAGTGGAGGTGGAGATCAATAAGGAGCAGTTTAAAACGGTGTTCCTGGCCGAGGGGATCATGGAGGCCGAGGGCCTCATGGTCCTCTCCCATTTCAAGGGCCACGAGCTCTCCGGGTTCGGCGGGGCCTTGAAAAATTTGGGGA
>Ga0194111_10002618_pt1 | contig 21765 bp, 22 predicted proteins | sample TA2KigC300mmetaG_FD_146194 | JGI IMG/M metagenome (GOLD analysis project Ga0194111, IMG submission 146194) | Freshwater microbial communities from Lake Tanganyika, Tanzania - TA2015033 Kigoma Deep Cast 300m | ecosystem: Environmental > Aquatic > Freshwater > Lake | place: Tanzania: Lake... | reverse complement strand
GCTCTGTCACTCTGAGCACAGCGAAGAGTCTCGCCCCCGCATGGGCTGAGATGCTTCGCTGCGCTCAGCATGACATCATGCCAGCCCAGATGCGCCGAGCAGGACTCCTCAGTAATTTGAGATTGCAGAGTGCGGATTGCAGATTTCAACAACCCGCCGGGATGGTACTAGAATCTGCAATCTGAAATCTGCACTCTGAAATCCTTAGCGATTTTTCCTGCGTGAAGTGTATCACAACTCAATTCATTTGTAAAGGTATTGACAAATTTTGCCGGGTGTGCTATACTTAGCGGTCGTTGCATCCTGTTAATAACGCCCTTATTTTACTTTTGCTCCATGGTGTTGCCCACGTGTAACTCCATCCCCGGGCCACAGGGTCGCCTGGACAGGCCCCCTGCGGCGCCCACCACGGTCCCCGTGGCCAGTCTCAACACCACTTGACGCGGCTTCTGGACCTCGCGCCTGGCACAGCACAGACCATCTACCGCGCCAATACACTGGGTCAAAACTACAAGACTGCCGAAGTGGGTAAAACTTCGGCCGTCTAGGGCATCTTGCGGCCTTAATCAAGCTTTGCTGTCACTCCTGGACTTTGGACAAACCCAGAGTGGCGACCAGAAACCAGGTTTTTAAGAGCCTTTGTATCCAAAATGGGCGCGTTTGCGGGCATTACTGACACCCCAGGAGGCATTGTGGAACGGGAAAAAGCTGGTTTCTCGACTTTGTCCAAATCAGAAGTCACTCAGCAAGGAGGGTAGACGTATGACTCTCGTGCCCGCCGCTCCGGCCTCCCTGGCCCTGCGCCAGCCGGACGGCCGTCTTTCCTACGCCCGCATCACCGACGTCCTGGAAATGCCACACCTCATCAAGCTGCAGACCGACTCCTTTCGTTGGTTCCAGGAAGAGGGCCTGCGGGAACTGTTCGACGAGATTTCACCCATCCAGAGCTTCAACAAAAACCTGGAATTGTATTTCCTGGACTACTCTTTCGGCGCGCCCAAATACTCCGAGTGGGAGTGCCGCCAGCGCGACATGACCTACTCCGTGCCTCTACGCGCCCAGGTGCGCCTGGTCAACAAGGACACCGGCGAGATCAAGGAGCAGGAGATCTTCATGGGGGATTTCCCCCTCATGACCGAAAATGGCACCTTCGTCATCAACGGGGCCGAGCGCGTTGTAGTGTCCCAGCTCGTGCGCTCCCCAGGTGTGTACTTCACCGCCAATCCCGACCCGCAGAGCGGCCTGCGCCTCTGCTACGGCAAGCTCATTCCCAACCGCGGTGCCTGGCTGGAGTTCGAGACCTCCACCAAGGACGTCCTGTCCGTGAAGGTGGATCGCAAGCGCAAGATCCCGGTGACCACCCTGCTGCGCGCCGTGGCCGGCCTGCCCGGCCTGCCCAAGGAGCGCCTCGGCCAGGGCGCCGACGAGGAGCTCTATCGCCTCTTCGAGATGAGCGATAATAACCCCAAGCGCCCCTACATCGCCCACACCATCGAGCGGGAGCCGGCGGACACGCGCACGGCGGAGGCTTCGATTCTGGAGTTCTACAAGCGTCTGCGCCCGGGCGAGCCACCGACCATGGATAACGCCCGCGAGTACCTGAACAACCTGTTCTTCAATCCCCGCCGCTACGACCTGGGCCGGGTGGGGCGCTACAAGATGAACAAGCGCCTGGGGCTCAATATGCCAGACGAGACGCAAACCCTCACCCCAGAGGACCTGACCAAGATCGTGGAGATGCTCATCCGGGTCAACAACGGCGTGGAGTCCTCGGACGATATTGACCACCTGGGCAACCGCCGCGTGCGGGCGGTGGGTGAGCTGATCCAGAACGTCTTCCGGGTGGGTCTGCTGCGCATGGAGCGTCTGGTCAGGGAGAAAATGAGCATCCAGGACCCGGAGCAGGCCACGCCAGCACTCCTGATCAACATTCGTCCCGTAGTAGCGGCGATTCGGGAGTTCTTCGGCGGTAGCCCGCTCTCCCAGTTTATGGATCAGACCAACCCTCTGGCCGAGTTAACGCACAAGCGCCGCCTGTCCGCCCTGGGGCCGGGCGGGCTGTCTCGCGAACGCGCCGGCTTCGACGTGCGCGACGTGCACCACTCGCACTACGGGCGCATCTGCCCCATCGAGACCCCAGAAGGTCCGAACATCGGCCTCATTGGTAGCCTGGCCACCTATGGGCAGATCAATCCCTACGGGTTCATCGAGACCCCGTATCGGCGGGTGCGCAATACCCTGCCGAACACCGACCAGCACCTCCTGGGCCAAACCCTGCGCGAAGACGTGCTGGACGACGATAGCGGCGAGATCGTCGCCCAGAAGGGCGCCGTGGTCACCGCCGAGCTCGCCCAGCGCCTGGCCGCCTTGCCTGAGCGGCGCCTCAAGATCGTGCCGGTGGTGAGCGAAGAAATCGCCTACCTCTCCGCCGACGAAGAAGAGCAATACGTCATCGCCCAGGCCAACGCCCTCTTGGATGAGCACGATCACTTCGTGGAGGAGCGGGTCTCGGCGCGGCGGGGCAAAGGCTTCGTGGCCAGCCTGCCCGAGCAGGTGGACTTCATGGACGTGTCGCCCAAGCAGATCGTCTCCGTGGCCGCGGCCCTCATCCCCTTCCTGGAGCACGACGACGCCAACCGCGCCCTCATGGGGGCGAACATGCAGCGCCAGGCCGTGCCGCTCCTCGTCCCGGAGGCCCCCGTCGTGGGCACCGGGGTGGAAGCACAAACGGCGCGGGACTCCGGGCAGGTGATCATGGCCGCCGAGGACGGCGTGGTGACCAACGTCAGCTCCGAAGAAATCGTGGTGGCCGGAGCCAGCGGCCGGCGAGTCTATAACTTGCAAAGATACGTACGCTCCAACCAGGGCACGTGCATTGACCAGCGCCCCAGCGTCAACAAAGGCGATCACGTGCGCGCCGGTCAGGTTCTGGCCGATAGTTCGTCTACCGAGCGCGGGGAGCTGGCCCTGGGCCAGAACGTGCTGGTGGCCTTCATGAGCTGGGAAGGCTGCAACTTCGAGGACGCCTTCGTCATCAGCGAGCGGCTGGTGCGGGACGATAAGTTCACCTCCGTGCAAATCGAAAGGCACGAGGTGGAAGCCCGGGACACCAAGCTGGGCCCGGAGGAGATCACGCGAGACATCCCCAACGTCAGCGAGGATTCCCTGCGCAACCTGGACGAGAGTGGCATCATCCGCCTGGGCGCCGAGGTGAGCCCCGGCGACATCCTGGTGGGCAAGATCACCCCCAAGGGTGAGACCGAGCTAACCGCCGAGGAGAAGCTCCTGCGGGCCATCTTTGGCGAGAAGGCCCGGGAAGTCAAGGATACCTCCCTGCGCGTGCCCCACGGCGAAAGTGGCAAGGTGGTGGAGATCAGGGTTCTCTCCCGCGATAATCGCGATGAACTGGCGGTGGGCGTGCACAAGATGGTGCGTGTCTCCATCGCCCAGCGCCGCAAGATCAAGGAAGGAGACAAGATCGCCGGACGCCACGGCAACAAGGGCGTTATTTCCAAGGTCTTGCCCATTGAGGACATGCCCTACCTGCCCGACGGCACGCCGGTGGACATCATCATGAGCCCCCTGGGCGTGCCCGCCCGCATGAACGTGGGCCAGATCCTGGAAGCACACCTGGGCTGGGCCGCCGATCGCCTGGGGCTACGCTGCGTCTCACCCGTGTTCGATGGCGCCAATGAGCGGGAGATCGAAGCGGCTCTGGCACGGGCCTGGCTGGCCGAGCGCGGCCTGGACGCCGGCGATGCCGCCACCACCATCTTCAAAGGCCTGATACAGAACGAGAAGATACTCCACACCTGCCTGCGGGAGTGGCTGCGGGAGAACGGCGAACCCCTGGACGACGTCCCGGACGAGACCGTGGAGAACCTGGCGGCCCAACGCTCCCTGGACTGGGGCCTGCCTACCCCCATCTGCGGCAAGAGCCTCCTGTACGACGGGCGTACGGGCCTGCCTTTCGACCAGCCGGTGACCATAGGCTCCATCTACATGATGAAGCTTTCCCACCAGGTAGAGGACAAGATCCACGCCCGCTCCACCGGCCCGTATTCCCTGGTGACGCAGCAGCCCCTGGGCGGCAAGGCGCAGTTCGGCGGGCAGCGTTTTGGCGAGATGGAGGTGTGGGCCCTGGAAGCCTACGGCGCCTCGCACATCCTGCAGGAGATGCTCACCGTCAAATCCGACGACGTCATCGGCCGGGTGAAGACCTACGAGGCCATCGTCAAGGGCGAGGACATCATGGAGCCGGGGGTGCCAGAGTCGTTCAAGGTGCTGGTCAAAGAGCTGCAGAGCCTGGGCCTGTCCGTGGAGGTGCTCAACGAGGACGAAGAGCGCATCCAGTTCGTGGAGGAGACCACGGAAGAGGGCCTGCCAGAACTGGGCATCAACATCGAAGGGTTTGAGAACGAGTGATGAGGAGACGAGTTACGAGTGACGAGTTATGAGGGACGAGTGATGAGGGGTGAGTCCCCCATACCTCGTACCTCATACCTCGTACCTCATCGCTCGCTACAGGAGGAAACTGCGAATGTTGGAAGTCAACGATTTCAACGCCATCCGTATTTCTCTGGCCTCGCCGGAGCAAATCCGTTCCTGGTCCTACGGCGAGGTCACCAAACCAGAGACGATTAACTATCGCACCCTGAAGCCAGAGCGGGACGGCCTGTTCTGCGAGCGCATCTTTGGCCCGCAGAAGGACTGGGAATGCTACTGCGGTAAGTACAAGCGCATTCGCTACAAGGGTATCGTCTGCGACAAGTGTGGCGTGGAGATTGCCCGGTCGAAGGTGCGTCGCGAGCGCATGGGGCACATCGAGCTGGCCACGCCGGTGAGCCACATCTGGTTCGTCAAGGGCACGCCCAGCCGCATCGGGTTGCTGCTGGACCTGTCCCCACGGCTGCTGGAGCGCGTCCTCTACTTCACGCAGTACATCATCACGGACATTGACGAGGACGCCCGCCAGCGCGCCCTGCAGGCCATTGACCACGAAAACACCGCGAAGGTGGAAAAAATCACCCAGGCCACCAAGGAGCGTGTGGCCGAGGTAGAGCGCCGCCTGAAAGAAGACATCGCCGACCTGGAGAAGAAGAAGAAGGCCAAGCTCAAGGACCTGGAGACCAAGCGCGTGGCCAACGTGGAAGAAATCGTCGAGGCGGCCCAGGCCATGGAGAGCAAGCTGACCAACCTGGAAGGCCAGGTGGCCATGGAGCCCATCACCTTCCTGGGTGATGAGCTGGTCATCGTCAAGCGCCGGGAAGTCATCGCCAAGAAGCACATCACTGCCCTGCGCCAGATCGCCCAAAAGAAGATCGAAGAGGCCGAGGCGGCCTTCCAGGAGCGCGCCGAGGTGTGGCGCGCCCCCTTCGCCGCCGAGGAGGAGCGCCTGCGCCGCGTGGCCGACGAGGAGATCGGCGACCTGCGGCAGAAGCTGGCCGAGGAATCGCAGGAAGTGCGGCGCATCGGCGAGGAGAAGCGCGAGGAGATGCTGGCCCTGGAGCAGTTGCAGCTCCTCTCGGATAGCCGCTACCGGGAGCTGACCGAGAAGTACGGCCGGGTGTTCAAGGCCGGCATGGGGGCCGAAGCCATCCACAACATCGTCAGTCGTATTGACCTGGACGCCCTGCGGGCGCAAATGAGGGCGGAGAGTCACTCCTCCAGCGCCCAGCGGCGCAAGAAGGCCGTCAAGCGCCTGCGCGTGGTGGAGTCCTTCCGTAAGTCCGGCAATCGCCCGGAATGGATGATCTTCACCGTGCTGCCCGTCATCCCGCCCGACCTGCGTCCCATGGTGCAACTGGACGGCGGCCGTTTTGCCACCAGCGACCTCAACGACCTCTATCGCCGGGTCATCAACCGCAACAATCGCCTGAAGCGCCTGATCGAGCTGAAAGCACCGGAGATCATCGTGCGCAACGAGAAGCGCATGTTGCAGGAAGCCGTAGACTCGCTCATTGACAACGGCCGGCGGGGGCGGGCCGTCTCCACAGCGGCCAAGCACCAGCTCAAGAGCCTGTCCGACATGCTGCGGGGCAAGCACGGCCGCTTCCGCCAGAACCTGCTGGGCAAGCGCGTGGACTATTCTGGCCGCTCGGTCATCGTGGTCGGGCCGGAACTCAAGCTAAACCAGTGCGGTTTGCCCAAGCGCATGGCTCTGGAGTTGTTCAAGCCTTTTGTCATGCACAGGCTGGTAGAGCGCAACTACGCCCACAACATCAAGAGCGCCAAGCGCATCGTGGAGCGCATGAAGCCAGAGGTCTGGGACGTGCTGGAAGAGGTGACCCGCGATCACCCCGTCCTGCTCAACCGCGCCCCGACCCTGCACCGCCTGGGCATTCAGGCCTTCGAGGCCGTGCTCATTGACAGCTCGGCCATCCAGATCCACCCCCTGGTCTGCACGGCGTACAACGCCGACTTTGACGGCGATCAGATGGCCGTGCACGTGCCTCTATCGGCGGCGTCCAAACAGGAGGCGAAGGAGCTGATGCTCTCCACGCGCAACCTGCTCTCGCCCTCCAGCGGGGAGCCTATCGTGGCCCCCACCAAGGATATGGTGCTGGGCTGCTACTACCTGACGATGCAACGCCACGGCGCCAAGGGAGAGGGCAAGGCCTTCGCCAGCGCCGATGAGGCCCTCATGGCTTACGATATGGGCGTGGTGGAGCTGCAGGCCCTGGTCAAGGTGCGCTTCGACGGCCAGGTATTGGACACCACGGTCGGGCGCATTATCTTCAACGAGGGTCTGCCGCCGCAGATGCGCTTCAAGAACAAGATTCAGGACAAGAGGAGTCTGCGCGACGTGGTAGCCGAGTGCTACCGCCTGTTCGGCATGGAGAAAACCGCCGATTTGGTGGACAGGATCAAGAAGCTGGGGTTCCGCTACGCCACGCAATCGGGCACGACCATTGCCATTGACGACATCACGATCCCGCCGGACAAGGACAAGATCCTGGCCGCTACGGACAAGAAGCTGGAGGAGATGGAGCGCCAATACCGCCGGGGTCTGATTACGGAAGAGGAGAAGTACGTTAGCTCAGTGGAGTTGTGGACCAAGGCCAAGGAGGACGTCACCGCGGCGGTGACCAAGGCCCTGGACCCCTTTGGCTCCATCCACACCATGGCCGTTTCCGGGGCCACCAAGGGCAAGTTCGAGATGATCAGCCAGATCGCCGGGATGCGCGGCCTGATGACCGATCCCAGCGGCCGGGTCATTGATCTGCCCATCCGCTCCAACTTCCGGGAGGGCCTGTCCGTGCTGGAGTACTTCATCTCCACCCACGGGGCGCGCAAGGGCCTGGCCGACACGGCCCTGCGCACCGCCGACTCTGGCTACCTGACTCGCCGCCTGGTAGACGTGGCCCAGAACGTCATCGTGCGGGCGGAGGACTGCGGCACCACAGCCGGGGTGTGGATCCAGCGCGCCGATGAGCGGGGCATCGGCGAGACCATGGCCGAGCGCATCCAATGGCGCATCCCCGTCAGCCCGGTGATTGATCCGGCCACAGGCGAGGTCATCGTGGCCGCGGGCGAGGAGATTAACGAGGCGCGCCTGGAGGCCATCGAACGCGCCGGCATCACGAAAGTGCACATCCGCTCGCCGCTGACCTGCGAGACGCACTACGGGGTCTGTCGTCGCTGCTACGGCCGCGACCTGGCGCGTGGCAAGCTGGTGGAAATGGGCACGGCAGTGGGCATCATCGCCGCCCAATCCATCGGCGAGCCGGGCACGCAGCTTACCATGCGCACCTTCCACACCGGCGGCGTGGCCGGCACCGAGGACATCACCCAGGGTCTGCCCCGCGTGGAGGAGCTGTTCGAGGCCCGCATCCCCAAGGGCCAGGCCATCATCGCCGACATTGACGGCCTGGTGGAGATCAGCCGTGAGAACGACCTGCGCAAGGTGAAGGTCATCGCCACAGAGGTCTACGAGGACGAGTACCCGCTGCCCGCCGGCTTCCTGCCACGGGTAATGGATGGCGATAGCGTGACCCAGGGCCAGGTGCTGGCCGCCCAGGAGGCGCCGGCCAAGAAGAGCAAGAGCCGCAAGCAGGAGTCCAAAGAGCTTCTGGACATGTCCACGGCGGTGAAGGCGCGCACGGCGGGTCACGCCTACGTGGCCGAGGACAAGATCATCGTGCGCTACGAGGAACGGGAGGTGCGGGATTATACCATCCCGCCCAGCGCCCGCCTCAAGGTGGAGCACGGCCAGCGCCTCAGCGCCGGCGATCAGATCACCGAGGGCACCAAGAACCTGCAGGACATCCTGCGCATCCAGGGGCGAGAGGCGGTGCAGCAATACCTGCTAGAGGAGATCCAGCGGGTATACCGCTCTCAGGGCGTGAACATCAACGACCGGCACATCGAGGTCATCATCCGCCAGATGATGCGCAAGGTGCGGGTGGAGACGCCCGGCGATACGCAGATGCTGCCCGGCGAACTGATAGACCGCTTCGTCTACGAGGAGGCCAACGCCAAAGTCCTGGCCGAGGGTGGCGAGCCGGCCACCGCCGAGCCTGTGCTCCTGGGGGTGACCAAGGCCTCCCTGAACACCGATAGCTTCCTGGCCGCTGCTTCCTTCCAGGAGACCACCCGCGTGCTCACCGAGGCCGCCATCAGTGGCTCCACAGACCACCTGATGGGCCTCAAGGAGAACGTGATCATCGGCAAGCTCATCCCGGCGGGCACCGGCTTCAAGGCCAGCGTGGAGCGGGCGCAGCGGGCGCTGGCGCGGCCGCGGCTGGAGCAGGCGCTGGAGCCGGCCGGCAGGTAGGGAATCAGCCGTGGGGCGCGGCCAGTTGTAGTTGCGACGCACCTGGCAGGTGCGTCGCAACTACCACGCACCTACCACAAGAATTTTTGCTTTAGCCACAAAAAAGGCCACTAAAGGTCTTGACAGGTTACAATCAAGATGTTATAATACCCGCTCGGTTTTGCCTGCAAAACCGGCCTAAAGCAGCCCCACTGAGGACTGACCCGGTGTTTGTAGTAACGACTTTAGTCGGCTGAGGAGAAGGATCTTGCCCACAATCAACCAATTGGTACGCAAAGGGCGGGAGAAGCTGCGCAAGAAAACCAAGGCACCGGCCCTGCGCTTTACCTTCAACGCTTTGGATCGCCAGACCAGCCGGGGCAAGGGGGCGCCCCAGAAGCGGGGCGTGTGTACCGTGGTCAAGACCACCACCCCCAAGAAGCCCAACTCGGCGCTGCGCAAGATTGCCCGCGTGCGCCTCAGCAATGGCCTGGAGGTCACGGCCTACATCCCCGGCGAGGGTCACAACCTGCAGGAGCACTCGGTGGTGCTCATCCGGGGTGGGCGCGTGAAGGACCTGCCTGGCGTGCGCTATCACATCATCCGGGGCACCCTGGACACCCAGGGCGTGGAGAAGCGGCGGCGGGGTCGCTCCAAGTACGGGGCCAAGCGCCCCAAGGCGGCGGGAGCAGCGGCCAAGTAATGAGGTTAGGAAGGGAATCAGGGAATCAGGAAATCAGGAAATCAGGGGTCACCCTGATTCCCTGATTCCCCGCTTCCCTGATCACTGAAAGATATGCCCAGACGAGCGCGTGTGACAAGGCGGGTAACCCTGCCCGATCCCAAATACAAGAACAGGATGGTGGCCCGGTTAATCAACAAGGTGATGCAGCGGGGCAAGAAGACCACCGCGGAGCGCATTGTCTACGGCGCACTGGCCATCATCGAGACCCAGACCCAACGCAGCCCCCTGGAGACTTTTGACCAGGCCCTGAAGAACGCCACGCCAGTACTGGAAGTGAAGCCTCGCCGGGTGGGTGGGGCCACGTTCCAGGTGCCCGTAGAGATCAAAGGTGAACGGCGTACCGCCTTGGCCCTGCGCTGGTTGCTGGCCTCGGCCAAGCAGCGGCCTGGTAAGAGCCTGGCCGAGAAGCTGGCGGCAGAGTTGCAGGACGCCGCTCACGGCGTGGGTCCCACCATCAAAAAGCGGGAGGATACCCACAAGATGGCAGAGGCCAACCGCGCCTTTGCCCATTATCGCTGGTGACCGAGTGGCAGATAGCAAATAGCAGATGGCAAACGGCAGATGGCAGATAGCGAATAGCAGATCGCCGCTGGCGAATAGCTCGTGACAGATGCCAGATTGCACTATCCGTTGCCCATCAGCCCTCGGCTATCGGCCATCGGCTGCCTATTTGCTATTATGCCTAGAACCATTCCCCTGGAGAGGACGCGCAACATCGGCATCATTGCCCACATTGATGCCGGCAAGACCACAACGACAGAGCGCATCCTCTTCTACACAGGTAGAACCTATAAAGTCGGGGAGGTGGATGACGGTACAGCCGTCATGGACTGGATGGCCCAGGAGCGGGAGCGCGGCATCACCATCACTGCCGCCGCCACCACCTGCTACTGGCAAGAACACCAGATCAACATCATTGACACCCCCGGCCATGTCGACTTCACCGCCGAGGTGGAGCGTTCTTTGCGTGTCCTCGACGGCGGGGTCGTCGTGTTCGACGCCGTCTCCGGCGTCGAGCCCCAAAGCGAGACGGTCTGGCGGCAGGCCGATAGGTATCACGTGCCGCGCATCTGTTTCGTCAATAAGATGGATCGCACCGGCGCCGACTTCGGGCGCACTTTGGCGATGATCACGGACCGGCTTGGTGCTCACCCCGTAGCGGTCCAACTCCCAATCGGTGTGGAATCCACCTTTAGTGGTATCGTTGATCTAATCGCAGAAAAGGCTGTCTACGCCGATGAGCAAAGCGCCTCTCCTGAGGGGCCTATCCCGCAGGACCTGCGCGAGGCGGTACGTCATTATCGCGATATTCTGATCGAGCGCGTCGCCGAGACCGACGAGACGTTAACAATCAAATACCTGGAGGGTAAGCCGATTACGCCCGCCGAGCTGCGGGCCGCCCTGCGCCGGGCGACGATTGAAGCCCGGCTGGTGCCCGTGCTCTGCGGCGCGGCCTTGCGCAACAAGGGCATCAGGCCCATGCTGGACGCCGTGGTCTACTACCTGCCCTCCCCGCTGGACATACCCCCGGTCAAGGGGACGAATCCGCAGACCGGCGAGCGGGAGACCCGTAGTACCAGCGAGGGCGAGCCTTTTACCGCCCTGGCCTTCAAGATCGTGGCCGACCCTTACGTGGGCCGCCTGGCTTACGTGCGCGTGTACGCCGGCGCCCTGAACACGGGCACGGCCATGTTCAACAGCACCCGGGAGCGTAAAGAGCGCGCCGGTCGCCTGCTGCGCATGCACGCCAACCATCGGGAAGACATTGAGGCCATCTACGCCGGTGATATCGCCGCTGTGCTGGGGCTCCGGGATACCTTCACCGGCGATACGCTGTGCGATGCGACGCACCCCATTGTCCTGGAAGCCATTCGCTTCCCAGAGCCGGTCATTGCCGTAGCCATCGAGCCGCGCACCAAGGCCGATCAGGACCGCATCGGCCTGGCCTTGCAACGCCTGTCCGAAGAAGACCCGACCTTCAAGGTCAAGACCGACGAGAACACCGGCCAGACGCTCATCTCCGGCATGGGGGAGCTGCACCTGGAGGTGCTGGTAGACCGCATGCTGCGCGAGTACCGCGTGGAGGCCAACGTGGGCAAGCCCCAGGTGGCCTACAAGGAGACGATCACCCAGGCGGTGCAGGCCCAAGGGCGCTTTATCCGCCAAACCGGTGGCCACGGCCAATACGGCGATGTGTGGCTGCAATTGGAGCCCCTGCCGCGGGGTGAAGGCTTCGTCTTTGAGAACAAGATTACAGGCGGCATCATCCCCAAGGAATTTATTCCCGCCGTGGCGGCCGGCATCAAGGAGGCCCTGGAGACAGGCCCGCTGGCCGGCTACCCGCTGATTGACCTGAAGGCCATCCTGTACGATGGTTCTTACCACGAAGTTGACTCTTCAGAAATGTCCTTTGCCGTGGCCGGGAGCATGGCCCTGCGCTCTGGCGCCGCCAAGGCCAGGCCGGTGCTCCTGGAGCCCATCATGAAGATTGAAGTGGTGGCACCAGAGGAGTTCCTGGGCGACGTCTTGGGCAATCTCAATGCCCGGCGGGGGCGCATTGAAGGGCTGGAAAGCCGCGGCAACGTCCAGGCGATTCGCGGCTTCGTACCCCTGGCGGAGGTATTTGGCTACGCCACCGACTTGCGCTCCTTGACGCAGGGCCGCGGCACGTACTCGATGGAATTCTCGCACTACGAAGAGGTCCCCAAGCCTCTGGCCGATGAGCTCATCATCAAGGCGCGTGGTTACGTGCCGGTGACCTAAATTTCGAAATTCGAGTTTCGAATTTCGAAATTATTGAGGAGGAGCCAGATGGAAAAAACGATAAAAGACATCCTGGGAGCCCGGGGGATTATCGGCGCCATCGTTTATGGGCTTCTGGGCCTGGTGGCCGGAGCCATCGGGGGCGGGGTGCTGGGAATTTTCACCATCTTTAGCCCCGTAGGCGGGCCCACAGCCATTGTCATCAGCGGGCTGTGGGGGTTCGTCGTCGGGGCGGTGGCGGGCACCATCGCCTGGGCCCTGCCCAGCGGCTCGTCTGGCATCTTTGCCGGCGTTTTGGGCGGAGCAGTCTTGGGCGCCATCGTCGGCGCGGTGAGCAATGCCCCGCTGACCCTGGATTGGAGTGTGGCCATCGGCGCCGCCGTGGGGCTGATGATTGGCGCCCTGAGCGGGGCCATCGGGCCGACCACAGAGGGCCTGCGGGCCCGCTTGAAGAAGCAATAATCACTTTTCCGGGTAGAAACCCGTTTTCGCGGCGAAAACGGGTTTCTACAGAGCGAACGAAAGGAGACTAGCATGGCTAAGAAGATGTTTGATCGCAAGGGGAAGGTGCACGTCAACGTGGGCACCATCGGCCACGTGGATCACGGCAAGACCACCTTGACCGCGGCTATGACCAAGGTCCTGGCCATGAAGGGCCTGGCCGAGTTCCGACCCTTCTACTCCATTGATAACGCCCCTGAAGAAAGGGAGCGCGGCGTGACCATCAACATCGCCCACGTGGAGTACGAAACCGAGAAGCGCCACTACGCCCACGTGGACTGCCCAGGCCACGCCGACTACATCAAGAACATGATCACCGGCGCCGCCCAGATGGATGGCGCCATCCTGGTGGTCAGCGCACCCGACGGCCCCATGCCCCAGACCAGAGAGCACATCCTCCTGGCCCGCCAGGTGGAGGTGCCGGCCATGGTCGTCTTCCTCAACAAAGTGGACGCCATGGACGACGAGGAGCTCCTGGAGTTGGTGGAGCTGGAGCTGCGCGAGCTCTTGAGCAAGTACAACTTCCCCGGCGACAAGACCCCCATCGTGCGCGGCAGTGCCCTCAACGCCCTGGAGTCGCCGTCTACCGACCCCCTGGCCCCCGAGTACCAGCCCATCTGGGAGCTGATGCGCGTGGTGGACAACTACATCCCCACGCCCGTGCGGGAGATTGATAAGCCCTTCCTGATGAGCATCGAGGACGTCTTCGGCATCAAGGGCCGCGGCACGGTGGCCACCGGGCGCGTGGAGCGGGGCGTCGTCAAGGTTGGGGACGAGGTGGAGATCGTCGGCCTGACCACGGAGATCCGCAAGACGGTGGTCACCGGGGTGGAGATGTTCCGCAAGACGCTGGATACCGGCCAGGCCGGGGACAACGTCGGCTGCCTGCTGCGTGGCGTGGAGCGAGAGGACGTGGAGCGGGGGCAGGTGTTGGCCAAGCCGGGCTCCATCAAGCCGCACACCAAGTTCCTGGGCCAGGTGTACGTCCTGACGAGGGAAGAGGGCGGGCGGCACACGCCGTTCTTCAGCGGGTATCGGCCGCAGTTCTTCATTCGGACGATGGACGTGACCGGGGCGGCGAAGCTGCCGGAAGGGATCGAGATGGTGGTGCCTGGGGACAACATCCAGATGGAGATAGACCTGATCGTGCCGGTGGCCCTGAACGAAGGGTTGCGCTTTGCCGTGCGCGAGGGTGGCCGGACGGTAGGTGCCGGCGTGATTACCAAGATCATCGAATAGGGAGATAGGGAAATCGGGGAATCAGGGGACCAGGCAATCAGGCAATCAGGGAATCAGGAAATCAGGGCTTAGCGCCTTGCTCCTTGTGCTCCCCGATTCCCTGATTCCCTGATCACTGATTCCCTGATCACTGACGATCATGCCAAAACAGCGCATGCGCATTCGCCTCAAGGCATACGACCATCGCATCCTGGATCAATCGGCGGTCCAGATCGTAGAGGCTGCCGAGCGGACAGGGGCCAGGGTCGCCGGTCCGGTGCCCCTGCCCACGCGCATTGAGAAGTTCTGCGTCAATCGCTCGCCGTTCATTGATAAAGACTCGCGTGAGCAGTTCGAGATCCGGACGCACAAGCGGCTGATTGACGTTCTGGAGCCCAGCACCAAGACGATTGATGCCTTGATGCGGCTCAATCTGCCCGCAGGCGTAGACATCGAGATCAAGCTGTAGAACTAGCAACCTTGCGAAGGTTTCGAACCTTCGCAAGGTTGTCCAGAGGGAGGCGAGCACTCGCTAAGGCCAGGGCCAGCCAGGCTCAGTGCCGGATGCAGAGTGCCTACACCATGATTGACGGGATTTTAGGTCAGAAGCGGGGCATGACCCAGGTTTTCGACAAGTCGGGCGAGGTCATCCCGGTGACGGTGATCGAAGCTGGGCCGTGCCTAATCACGCAAGTAAAGAGTGCCGAGAAAGATGGCTACGTGGCCGTGCAGTTGGGTTTCGGCGCAACCAAGCGTCTGACCAAGCCTATGGCCGGGCACCTGAGCAAGCTCCCTAAGGAACAGCGCCACCTGCGCTACCTGCGCGAGGTACGCGTCGATAAGGCCGCCGGCTATCAGGTGGGCCAGAAGGTAGACGTGAGCATCTTCAAGCCCGGCGAGTTGGTGGACGTCACTGGCGTCTCCAAAGGCAAGGGCTTCGCCGGGGTCGTCAAGCGGCATCATTTTGCCGGTGGGCCGCGCACCCATGGCCAGTCCGACCGCCTGCGGGCCCCCGGGGCCATCAGCTCCGGCACCACGCCGGGCCGCATCTACAAGGGCAAGCGCATGGCCGGCCGAATGGGCGGCGAACGGGTAACAACCCAGAACCTCACTGTGATCGAGGCCGACCCGGCGCGTAACCTGCTCCTGGTCAAGGGCACCGTCCCCGGCGCGGTCAACGGGTTGTTGCTGATCAAGAAGGCGATCAAGCGCAAGAAGAAGTAGGTGGATTCAGGTGTTCAGGTGCGACGCATCTCCGAGGTGCGTCGCACCTGACATGCCTCGCCCTAACTCAGGAGAACAACGTGCCACAAGCATCCGTTTATAACATGGCTGGCGAAATCGTGGACAAGGTAGAGCTGGCCGAAGACATATTTGGGGTGGAGATCAAGCCGGCGGTGATGCATCAGGCCCTGACGCGACAACAGGCCAACGCCCGCCAGGGCACAGCCGATACCAAGCGGCGCGGCGAAGTGGCCGGTGGCGGCGCTAAGCCCTGGCGCCAGAAGGGCACCGGCCGCGCCCGGCAGGGCTCTACCAGGTCGCCACTCTGGAAGGGCGGCGGCGTCGTCTTTGGGCCGCATCCCCGTAAGTACACGCAGGCCATGCCGCGCCAGGCGCGCCGCCTGGCCCTCAAATCGGCCCTGACGGCCAAGGCGGTGGAGCAGCGGCTGATCGTGGTGGATGAGCTGCGGGTGTCTGCCCCCAAGACCAAAGAGATGGTGGCTATCCTGGAGCAACTGGCCATCCCCTCCTCGGCGCTCATCCTGCTGGCCGAGCGTGACGACGATCTGGAGAAGGCGGCGCGCAACCTGCCTTTGGTCAAGACCCTGCCCGTCCAGGCCCTGAACCTGGCCGACCTGCTGAAGTACGATTACCTGGTCGTGCCCAAGTCTGCCCTGGCCGCTATTGAGGAAACATTCGGCGAGTAGCTTACGGACACGCCGGTACAAAAGCAGGAGGCTAACATGAGCAAGGTACTGCAACTCACTGCGGTGGTGGAGCGTGAAGGCGATGGCTATGTAGCTACATGTGCAGAGTTAGACATCGTCAGCCAGGGCAGAACCGTTGAAGAGGCACGGCGGAATCTCGTTGAGGCTGTGGAAGGATTCTTTGAAGTTGCATCACCCTCAGAGGTTCGACGTCGCTTGACGTAGGAATCGTCAGGCAGTCTGGTTTACCTCGCTCACTTTTTGAAACCGAATGATTGGTTTCACTCATCGCTTATGCTCTATGCTCTCTGTCCTATGCTCTATGCTAACGTGGGAGTTTAGCCATGCATCCTTATGAAGTTCTGCGGCGGCCCCTGGTCACGGAGAAGGTGACGCGGCAAGGTAGCCAAAACCAGTACGCCTTTGAGGTAGCTCTCAACGCCAACAAGGTGCAAATCAAAGAGGCCGTGGAAATGGCCTTCAAGGTGAAAGTAGTGGCCGTGAACACCAGCCGCGTCCACGGCAAGGAGCGTCGCTTAGGGCGCACCAAGGGCTTCACCCCGGACTGGAAGAAGGCCGTGGTAACCCTACAAGAAGGCCAGAAGATCGAAGTCTTTGAAGGAGTTTAGTCCACAAATTGTCACCCCTTCACTGCGTTCAGGGCAAGCTCTGAGTAAAGCGAAGGGTCTCTTCCAATCAACAGAGAGATTCTTCGCTGCGCTCAGAATGACATATTGCGATATAAGGAGTCTAAGGGTGGAGCACCTGTCTGCGCTGCACCAGGTGTCCACATCCAGGAGTTTGCCATGCCGCTAAAGACCTACAAACCAACCTCGCCGGGACGACGCTGGCTGATGGGGCCAACCTTTGAGGAGATCACCAAGACCAAGCCGGAGAAGGCCCTCCTACAGCCCATACGCAAGCAGGCCGGGCGCAATGCCCAGGGGCGCATCACCGTGCGTCATCAGGGTGGCGGGGCCAAGCAGCATTACCGCCTCATTGATTTTAAGCGCGACAAGATCGGCGTCCCGGCCAAGGTGACCGCCATTGAGTACGACCCTAACCGCTCGGCCCGTATCGCCTTGCTGACCTACACTGATGGCGAGAAGCGCTACATCCTGGCCCCCATCGGCCTCAAAGTAGGGGACAAGGTCTTGGCCGGCTCGCAGGCCGATCTGCGCCCGGGCAACGCCCTGCCCATCCAGAACATCCCAGTAGGCACGATGATCCACAACATCGAATTGCAGCGTGGCCGGGGCGGGCAACTGGTACGCTCGGCGGGGGCAGCGGCGCAGCTCATGGCCAAGGAGGGCGAATATGCCCAGGTGCGCCTGCCCTCCGGCGAGGTGCGCAAGGTGCACCAGCTTTGCATGGCCACCATCGGCCAGGTGGGCAACGTGGAACACGAGAACCGCAGCCTGGGTAAAGCAGGCAAGACGCGCTGGCTGGGCAAGCGCCCTTCCGTGCGCGGCTCGGCGATGACGCCGCGGGACCATCCCCACGGTGGTGGCGAAGGCAAGGCCCCCATCGGCGCGCCAGGGCCCAAGACTCCCTGGGGCAAGCCGACCCTGGGCTACAAGACGCGCAAGAACAAGCGGACGAACACCATGATCGTGAAGAGGCGGAAGTAGAGCAAATCAGCAGATCGGCAAGTCAGCAAATCAGCAGATCAGCAGATCAGCAGATCAGCAAATCAGCAAATCAGCAGATCGGCAAATGGTTGATTGGGTGATTTGCTGATTGGAGATTCTTTGCTGGGCTGGTTTGTTCACGAGGAGGGACAGTGTCCAGATCACTGAAGAAGGGTCCTTACATTGACCCTGGTTTGCAAAAGAAGATCCAGGCGATGAACAAGTCTGGTGAGAAGAAGGTGCTCAAAGTCTGGGCCCGCGACTCGGTGATTTTCCCGGAGATGGTGGGCCACACCATTGGCGTTCATGACGGCCGGCGACACGTCCCCATCTACGTCACGGAGAACATGGTCGGGCACAGGCTGGGGGAGTTCGCCCTGACGCGCACTTTCCGCGGCCACAGCACCAAGAGCGAGCGCACCACCAAGCCGGCGGCCAAAGGTGGTGGCCGAGGCGGCAGGAAATAGGCTGGAGATTCATCTACGGGACAGGAGCATGGCTCATGGAAGTGAAGGCAACAGCTAAATACATTCGGATGTCCCCACGTAAGGTGCGCCTGGTGGTGGATGCCGTGCGCGGCAAGCCGGTAAACGAGGCTCTGGCTGTCCTGCAGTTCATGCCCCAGGCCGCGGCACGCGAGGTGGCCAAGGTGCTGAAGAGCGCGGTGGCCAACGCTGAGAACAACAACCAACTGGCCGCTGAGGACCTCTACATCGCCCGCATCACGGCCGATGAAGGGCCACGCTTGAAACGTTTCCGCCCCAGGTCTCGTGGGCAGGCTCATCCTATCAACAAGCCTTCCACCCACATCACGGTGGTCGTGGATGAGTTTAGGAGGTAGCGTAAAAATTGGGACGGAAGGTTAACCCCCTGGGTTTCCGCCTGGGAATCGTCACCGACTGGCAGGCCCACTGGTATGCGGAGAAAGGCTACAGTGACCTGCTGCAAGAGGACTTGCGCCTGCGCAACCTGGTCATGCAGCAACTATCGGACGCTGCTGTATCAAGAGTGGAGATCGAACGTTCCGCCAACCAGGTGGCTGTAACCCTGCACACCGCCAAGCCCGGTATCGTCATTGGGCGAGGTGGGCAAAAGGTGGAAGAGCTGCGCCGGCGTTTGGAGCAGGAGGCGGGCAAGAAGGTGCGCCTCAACATCCAGGAGATTCGTCAGCCCGAGCTGGATGCTTACCTGGTAGCGCGCAGCATCGCCGAGCAGATTGAGAAGCGCGTGGCCTACAAGCGAGCCATGAAGCAAGCCGTGAGCCGGGCAATCAAGTCGGGGGCCAAGGGGGTCAAGGTGCTCTGCAAGGGACGCCTGGCCGGTGCGGAGATGAAGCGCCGCGAGTGGGAGCGCGAGGGGCGTGTGCCCTTGCAGACCCTGCGGGCCAATATTGACTACGGCCAGACCGAGGCGCACACCACTTATGGGCGCATCGGGATCAAGGTATGGATTTATCGCGGGGACGTTTTATTCCCCACTAAAGGCGGGCCCACGGCCGGCGCACCAGCGCCAGAGGCGGCCGTGGCCTATACCACTGCGTAGAGGAGAAAGAGCGAAGTCCAGCCGTCAGGCAGCACTGTTGTTGGGGATGCGTAGTGACGACTTCCGTCGTCCCTGCCGCCAAAGCGACTAAAGTCGCTACTACGTACTGTTGGCGTAGTGACGACTTCCGTCGTTTCTGTCGCCAAAGCGACTAAAGTCGCTACTACGTACTGTTGGCGTAGTGACGACTTCCGTCGTTTCTGTCGCCAAAGCGACTAAAGTCGCTACTACGTACTGTTGACGTAGTGACGACTTCAGTCGTCCCTGCCGCCAAAGCGACTAAAGTCGCTACTACGTACTGTTGACGTAGTGACGACTTCAGTCGTCATCCCCACTACCAAAGCGACTAAAGTCGCTACTACGTACTGTTGACGTAGTGACGACTTCAGTCGTCATCCCCACTACCAAAGCGACTAAAGTCGCTACTACAGGCTGCTTGCGGCGTGGCTAGCGCTGGATGTGCTATGTTGCAGCCCAAAAGGGTAATATATCGCAAGGCCCATCGCGGAAAAATGCGCGGTAAGGCCAGCCGTGGTACCGAAGTCGCCTTTGGCGAGTATGGCCTGCAGGCCCTGGAAGCGTACTGGTTGGATAGCCGCCAAATCGAAGCCGCACGGCGAGCCATCACGCACCATCTGAAGCGTGGTGGCAAGGTATGGATTCGTGTCTTCCCGGACAAGCCCGTTACCGCCAAGCCAGCGGAGACGCGCATGGGCTCCGGCAAAGGGGCACCGGATCATTGGGTGGCCGTGGTCAAGCCGGGGCGGATTCTCTTCGAGGTCAGTGGAGTCAAGGAAGAGGTGGCGCGTGAGGCCATGCGTCTGGCCGCGCACAAGCTGCCCTTCGAGACCCATTTCGTGACGCGGACAGAGGCAGCGCCTACCGGGAAGGAGCCGGCCGATGAAGGTTAAAGAAATCAGAGACATGACCACGGCGGAGCTGCAGAACAGGTTGCAGGAAGCGCACCAGGAGTTGTTTAACCTGCGTTTCCAACTCGCTACCAAGCAGTTGGCCAACTACCAACGCCTCGGCCAGGTGAAGAAGACCATCGCCCGGATGAAGACCATCCTGCGAGAGCGCGAGCTAATCGCCGCGCAGGAGGAATTCCTGGTTCAACAGGAGGATAAGTAGCATGGAAGCCCAGCGCAAAACAAAGATCGGGCGAGTGGTTAGCGATAAGATGCAGAAGACGGTCGTGGTAGCCGTGGAGTCTATGCGCAGGCACCGCCTATATCACAAACCGGTCAAGCGTACCAAGCGCTTCAAGGTCCACGACGAGGAGAATACCTGTCACGTGGGCGATCTGGTGCGCATCGTCGAAACTCGCCCGCTCAGCAAGGAAAAGAGCTGGCGCGTAGAGGCGATTCTGGAGAAGAGCACTGGCATCGGCGAAGTCCAGGTCTAGCGTTGAGGAGTACACGGCATGATTCAGCCATTGAGCAGGCTCAAAGTAGCAGACAATACTGGGGCGCGCCAGATCATGTGCATCCGGGTGATGGGCGGCCCATCTAAGCAATACGCTGAGGTGGGCGACGTGATCATCGCCGCCGTGAAGCAGGCTAACCCTGGGGGCATGGTGAAGAAAGGGGAGGTCGTGCGCGCCGTGATTGTGCGCACGGCCAAGGAGTACGGTCGTTCTGATGGCTCCTACATCCGCTTCGATGAGAACGCGGCCGTGATCCTGAGCGACCGGAATGATCCCAGGGGCACGCGTATCTTTGGCCCGGTGGCCCGGGAGCTGCGGGAGAAGAGGTTCATGAAGATCATCTCCCTGGCCCCGGAGGTGCTGTAGGGTTAGGGGGTTGACGTGAGAGTCAAAAAAGACGACGAGGTACAGGTCATCGCCGGCAAGGACAAGGGCAAGCGCGGCAAGGTACACAGCGTGCTGCCCAAAGGAGACCGGCTGATTGTCTCTGGTGTGCACATGATCAAGCGCCACACCAAGCCCGGCCGCGTGCGCACCCAGACCGGTATTATCGAGCGAGAGGCACCGATTCATCTCTCCAACGTCATGCCGATCTGCAACAAGTGTAACCGCCCCACGCGCGTAGGTTACAAGTTCCTGGAGGACGGGAGCAAGGTGCGGGTCTGTAAGAGTTGCGGCGAGATCATGGAGAAGTAGGAACTGCGCTATGCCAAGACTTAAGGACAGATACAAGCAAGAGGTTGTGCCGGCGCTGATCCGGGAATTTGGCTACCACAACGTCATGCAGGTGCCGACGATGCACAAAGTGGTGGTCAACATCGGCGTGGGGGAGACCACCCAGAATCCCAAGGCCCTGGACGCGGCGGTCAAAGACCTGACCGCCATCACGGGGCAGAAGCCGGTGGTGACCAAGGCCAAGAAATCGGTGGCGGCGTTCAAGGTGCGCACCGGTAATCCCATTGGGGTGACGGTGACCCTGCGCGGGGCGCGCATGTACGATTTTCTGGATCGGCTCATGAACGTGGCCCTGCCGCGCCTGCGTGACTTCCAGGGGGTCTCGACGAAGTCTTTTGATGGTCGGGGCAACTACACCCTGGGGCTCAAGGAGCAACTGGTCTTCCCGGAGATTGAGTACGACAAGATCGACAAAGTACGGGGCATGGAGATCAGCATCATCACCACGGCCAAGAGCGACGAGGAAGGCCGGCGGCTGCTCCAGCTCCTGGGTATGCCCTTCGGCAAGTAAACATTTA
>Ga0194111_10002614_pt1 | contig 21771 bp, 19 predicted proteins | sample TA2KigC300mmetaG_FD_146194 | JGI IMG/M metagenome (GOLD analysis project Ga0194111, IMG submission 146194) | Freshwater microbial communities from Lake Tanganyika, Tanzania - TA2015033 Kigoma Deep Cast 300m | ecosystem: Environmental > Aquatic > Freshwater > Lake | place: Tanzania: Lake... | reverse complement strand
TATGTTCTCGTGTCAAAGAGCAAATTAGCGGACTGGGAACCGCGATCATCGATTTTTTGATCCCGGATGCCGATTACAACCCAGTCGAGTTGAAAATGGCTGCCTGAACTTTTTACTAGTTCATCAAAGTTCAAAGTTAAAGCTATGGCCCCGAGTAGCTTCGAGATCTGGGCAATTTTTCCATGATTTGCGGGTGAGCCAAAGGCTCATGAGCGACTGCTCACTGCTCACTGGTTACTGTCAACTGACAACTGTCAACTAATGGGTGGGGCGGGCCTCCGCGCCCGCCAGGACTTGAGGCAGACATTGAGATAGGGAAGCGGGTTTGACCAGGTGCAGGCGCCATCATCTCTTAGCTGCAATAGCCCTGATCCTCTTAGCGGCTTCCGCGGTTTTTTGTAGCTCTATCACCCACCCCGCCTGGGGCGCAGATGCCGCCGCGCCCACCGCCGCGCCCCCCGCCCCCTGGTGGGTTTGGTCCCTGATCCTCCTGGGGTTCAGCTTCTTCGTGGGAGTGGTTTCTCTCCTGGGGGGCATGGGGGGCGGCACCCTGTTTGTTTCCATCATCGGCGGATTCCTCCCCTTTCACCTGGACTTCGTGCGCTGCGCCTCGCTCCTGGTGGCCTTAACCGGCGCCTTGTCCGCGGGGCCGGGACTGCTGCGCTTCGGCATGGGAGACCTGCGCCTGTCCATGCCCACCGCGTTGATGACCTCCGCCGGCGCCATTTTGGGGGCCTTAGTGGGCCTTCGGCTCCCGGCCCAGGTAATCCAGGTCTCTTTAGGGTTCCTTATTTTGGGGATCGTCCTCATCATGCTCAAGGCCAAAAAGGCGGAATATCCGGAAGTATCCGCGGCTGATTTCATCTCCGGCTTCCTGGGCCTCCGGGGGGCGTACCTGGACCGGGCCACCGGCGAGACCGTGGCCTGGCAGGTCCGCCGTACGCCGTTAGCCTTGCTGCTGTTCCTGCTCATTGGCGTCATTGCGGGGGTTTTCGGCATCGGGGCCGGGTGGGCCAACGTTACGGTGCTGAACCTGGTCATGGGCGCGCCCCTGAAGGTGGCGGTGGGCACCAGCAAACTCATCGTCTGCCTCACGGATACCGCCGCGGCCTGGATTTATCTCAACAGCGGCGCGGTTTTGCTGATAGTGGTGGTGCCCTCCATCATCGGCATGATGCTGGGCAGTTGGGCCGGGGTGAACATCCTGGTGCGCATCGCCCCCGTCAGGCTTCGTTATATCGTCATCGGGCTGTTATTGTTTGCGGGAATCCGGTCTCTGTTGAAGGGGCTGGGGATTTGGAATTAGGAACCAGTGGTCAGTAATCGGTAATCAGTGATCAGTAATCGGTTGGTGGAAGGCGCCAGTCCTGGCGGCCTTGCAAGTTTAAAAAACAGAAAACAATAAGATTAAAAAAATGAAAAAAGCCGACGACCTGCAATTGTTTTACGCCCGAGTCATAGACCGGGCCGCCAAAGTGGGGTTCATCCTGCTGTTGGCGACCTTTGCCATCTATGTCTCAGAAATTCTAGAGCCTTATGTTCCCCTGGCCGATTTACCCCGGTACTGGAGTCAGCCAGCTCATTGGTACCTCCAAGCGGCGCGGATAGAGACGGGTTGGGCCTGGCTGCGGGAGCTCCATCACGGCGACTTCCTCAACTTTGTGCCCATAGCCGTTCTGGCGGGGGTCACCATTTTAGGATACTTAAGCGTGGTGGGGAAATTCTTCCGCCGCAAAGAGACGGTCCTGGGTTGGATCATTATCGTCCAGGTTCTTATTCTCATCCTGGCCGCATCCGGGATTTTAAAAACAGGAGGGCACTGATATGGAACGCGTCCCCATCTGCCCCGCCAAACTGGAAAAACTCCTGGTGTGCACCGACGGCTCAGCTGACAGCCAGGGGGCATTGGCCGGCGCCCTGGCTCTGGCCCAGTCCTGCGACAGTAAAATCTATATCCTCCAGATCCTGGAGTTCAACCCCGAATTGGAGGCCGCGGCTCCGGAGATAATAGCCCAGCGGGAGGCCAAGGTGTATGATTATCTGAAACACTGCAAGGCCGAAGCCGAAAAGCTGGAAATTCCCATGGAGGTCCGGGTGCGGCGAGGCGAAGCCGCGTATGCGACCATCGTGGAAGAGGCCGAAAAGATTAAGCCGGACATCATTATCATGGGACGCCGGGGCCGCTCCCGGCTCTATCGCCTGATGATGGGCAACGTCACCGCCCGGGTCATCGGTTATAGCCCCTTTAACGTCCTGGTGGTGCCCAAGGGGGTGGCCCTGGAATTCCGGCGCATCCTGGTGGCCAGCGACGGGTCCCCCCATAGCTACGCGGCTTGCGACGAAGCGCTGTACATCACCCGCCGGGTGGGGGCGGAACTCATCGGCCTCTCCGTGGCCCGGGATGAAAGCGAAATGGAAACCGCCAAATCCATCGTTGGGCGGCTCAAAAAGGAAGCGGACTATGCCGGGGTGGCGCTGGAGACCCTGGTGCTTCAGGGGTCCCCCTATGAGGCCATCGTCCAGGCGGCCCGGGACAAAGGGGCCGACCTCATCGTCATGGGCGCTTTGGGGATGACCGGGCTTACCTCCCTGGTCATGGGCAGCGTCACCGAGCGGGTCATCGCCCAGGCTCCCTGTGCGGTCATGGTGGTGAAGCGGGTCATGTGAAAGACAGGTTTCAGGTTTTAGGTTTCAGGTTTTAGGTTTTAGGTTTCATTTTTTTGTGCCTTTCCGCCTTTCCGTCTTTGCGTCTTTGCGTGAGAAATATTAATTTAAGGGATATTAATTTAAGGGATATGAAAAACGAGGGAAAGCTTATGCCGGAAAAAGGTCTTGGCTGTCCGGGGAAGTGGGAAAGGGTGTTGGTGTGCATCGATGGGTCGGAAGAAAGCCGGGGCGCGGTCCTGGCCGGCCTGGAACTGGCCCGCCGCTGCGGCAGCCGCGTTTTTGTGCTGATGGCCCTGGATGTCCCCCCGGAGTTTGAAGCCCAGGCTCCGGAACTCATGCCCCGGGTGGAAGCCGAAATCCGGCAACACCTGGCGGACGTGGAAGCCGAGGCCGCGAAGGTAGGGGTCGCGGTGGAAACCCGGACCCGGCGGCGGGTTCCGACTTATGCCGCCATCATCGATGAAGCCCGGGAAGTACGGGCGAACCTCATTATGGTGGGCCGCCACGGCCGCACCGGATTGAGCCGGCTGCTCCTGGGCAGCGTTGCGGCCCGGGTCATCGGCCACAGTCCGGTGAGCGTGCTGGTGGTTCCCAAAGACGCGGCATTGAGGTTCAATACTATTTTAGTGGCCAGTGATGGATCGCCATCCAGCGCCGCGGCCTGGGCCGAAGCCGTGGCCCTGGCCCAGGCCGCGGGCAGCCGCCTGGTGGCGGTGTCCGTGGCCCGGGAGGAAGGGGAAATTCCGGAAGCCGAAAACCTGGTAAAAGATATGATAGCCGCGGGCAACCAGGCAGGCCTGGCGGTCACCGGACTCATGCCCCAGGGACTGGCCCCGGACGCAGCCATTGTCCAGGCCGCCCTGAAACACGCCGTGGATCTCCTCGTCCTTGGCAGTCACGGCCGCACCGGCCTAGCCCGGCTGATCCTGGGGAGCACCGCGGAGCGGGTCATCGGCCAGGCCCCCTGTCCGGTTTTAGTGGTGAAGGGGTGAAAATAAAAATGTAACAAAAATGTAACAATATCTTGACATGGCCATGGGTTTATGCCTTAATGCTTCAAACCAGGGAAGGGCCGAGAGGCAGGAGCCTGTTCTGATTCCAATCTAGTTGCGGATGCGGGAGAGCTCATGAACCGGATAATACTTGTCTTCTTCTGGCTTTTCTTGGGATTGGCCTGCTGCCTGCCGGCGGCCCAGGCGGATTACTATTACCATCTGGACGTCGTCGATAGCACCGGCGGCCATGTGCATGACGGCAGTTCCCTCACCTTCCCTTCCGACGTGATCTGGCTGAACTGCACCAGCGCCAGCGTGCAGGGTTATGGCCTGGTCCACGCCCATACACAGTACGAAAGCTGGGGCGGAGCATTGTACTATTCCAACGCTGAAGCGCTGTTATGGTATGTCCCCGGTGAGGCCGTCACGGCGAACGTGACCTTCAATGGCGCCATAGGCGCTGACGGCCTGTTGAATGAGCACCTCATCAAGGTTACCGGCAAGGATTTTAGTTGGGAAAGGACTGCGCCGGGCAGTTACAGTTTCAGCCAATCCATCCCCATAGACCCAGACCATCCCCTGTCCTTCTCGGTCCTGGTGAGCGGAGGATTGGGGTATTATGCCGGGGATGTCAAGATAGACAACATTCAGGTGCAGTATTCCGAACCACCGCATCCCGCCGTTCCCCTGCCCGCCACCTGGTGGATGTTTCTTTCCGGCCTGGCGGGAGGGGCCTGGTGGTGGAGGCCCGGTAGAAGCTGAGGCAAATCTAATCCAGGGGATATTGGTTCCGGGGCGGGCCCATGGGTCCGCCCCTGGTATTTAAAGGGTCCCCCCTGCAAATCCCTGCGCCGTTAGCAACAGATGGTTGCCGATTACCATTCAGAAGCGCTCACGGGAATGGCTTGCGACCGAAAACCGGAAACTCAAAACCCAAAACTCGAAACTGAAAACTGAAAGCTACTCCGGCCCCCCCCGCAAAGCTTGGCTCACCCTTTCCGGCAAATCCCGGGCCTTCCAATCCGAGCCGATGGCCACCAGGTGGGCTGTGCCTTCCGCCATCAACTCCTCTCCCACCTCGGGGTAAAATTCAAACCGGAAAATCACTGCTCGGGCGCGAATTTCCTGGATGCGGGTAGCTATTCTCAGAATCTCCCCGTAGCGGCTAGGGCGCCGGAAGCGGCACCAGGCCTCCACGATTGGCAACCCAAACCCTTCTTGAACGTTGCGAAAGGTTTCTTCGGGCTTGAGTCCCACCGCCCGCAAATATTCCTCAATGGCCCGGTGGCAGTAGCGGAAGTAGCTGACGAAATAGACGATGCCGTAAGGGTCGGTGTCACCGAACCGCACCCGCACCTGGGTGCAGTGAACCCGTTCCGTATCAGAAAGTTCTGCGGATGCCATATGTTTTCCCCAGAAAATTGAGACCTCTGAATATGCGCGGTCTTTGTTTTTTTTAAAAGGCTGACTGTTGAAAGCCGAAAGCTGAGAGCTACTCTCGAAGATAAATAATAATCTCTATAGTGACCCCATATTAACACTTTTTTCAGCCTTCCCGTCTAATGAATCAAGAAGGTTGGAAGGAAATAATTTTTTCGGGGAGAAAAAAATGGTGAATACCCGGCTCCAGCCAGTAATTCTTTTTTTCGCGGCCTTATTGGTATTCGGCTGCGCCGCCGGCAGTCCTTACACTTACACCGGCGCAGCCCTGGGGGGCGGGGTGGGGGCTCTCTCGGGGGCCGCGATTGACTCCCGCAACCCCTGGCGGGGCGCGGCCATCGGCGGCGTCCTGGGCGGCGTCCTGGGCGGGGTGGCCGGCGAGGCGGTGCGCCAGAGCCGGTATCCTTCTCAACCCCAGGGCTATTACCAGCCGGGATATGGACCTCCGCCGGGTTATGGCGCGCCGCCCCGTTATGGTTACGGCGCTCCCCCGCAAGGACAAGGATCTTACGGTGGACAGGGAAATTACAGCCAGAACTTGCCGGCTCCCCAATACAGTTACCGGAAGCCTCCGGTTAATTCCTACTATTACTATCCCGACTCCAAGTCCGGCTCCGGCTCTGATCCCAACTTCGGATCCGAGCATTAACGGCTGGCCGGGCTGAACCGGCCAGGACTTTTAAAAGAAGAACGGGCAGGAGGGCGACGCCTTCCTGCTTTTTTTGCGCCTATGCATCCAGGTGGGAGAGATTTCCAAGTTTCCTTTGCAATGCTACAAACTTAATTGTAACATTTGATAATTCTTATTCTTTTGACCGAAAACCGAAAACCGAAAACTGATTAATCTCCCCAACCCAACGACGCAAAGGACACTCTAATGGCTTTTTTCCCCCATTTCCAGGAAGTCCCCCTGGCGTCCATCGACCTGGATGACCATCCCTTTCATGTTCTGCCTTCTCATGACTTTTCCCCTCTGTTGCCCTCCCTCCGGGAAGTAGGGCTGCTGGCCCCGCCCTGGCTGCGGCTTCGGGCCGCGGGGGGCTGGCAGGTGATAGCCGGGTTGAAGCGCCTGCGGGCCGCGGCCCAATTGGGATGGGAGAAAATCCCGGCCTGGACTCTGCCACCGGACACCCCGGATTCTCACGGCCTTCTCATTTACCTTTATGACAACGCCTATACCCGGGGGTTTAACCTGGCGGAGCAGGCGGTCCTGGCGAGCCGCCTCCTGGTTTACTGGGACCGGCAGGAAGTGGCGGCCCGGTTTCTCCCCATCCTGGGGCTGCCGCCGGCGCCGGCCTACCTGGACAAACTCCTCAAGCTGGCCGGGTTGGAAGAGCCTTTTAAAAATCTGGCGGCCCAGGGCCGGCTGGCCCTCACCCCCGGAGCGCACCTGGCCCGGTGGGAGGAGGCGGACCGGGCCGCGGCTTTGCCCTTCCTGGAGCTACTGCCCTGGACCCAGAGCCAGCAGGAAGAGCTGCTGGAAGCCGTGGAACTCCTGGCCCGTCGGGAAGGTACTCCTATTCGGGAAATACTCTCCGGTCCGGAACTTGAGCAACACCTTTCTCCATCTTTAGGGCCTCCCCCTGAAAGGAGCCGGAACCTGCGGCGACTGCTGCACCTGCGGCTTTCCCCGCGGTTGGCCGCGGCCCAAGGGGCCTTTCAGGCGGCCCTGGCCCGGCTGGGTCTCCGGAATCACCCAAGGGTGCGCCTGGAGCCGCCCCCGGCCTTTGAAGGCGCGGATTTCCGGTTAGAGATCAAGTTCCGGGATGCCGCGGAACTGAACCAGCTAATGGGGGAGCTGGCGCAACTGGCCCACCGAGAGGAATTTGTCAACCTAAACGAAATCTAGCCGTAAGCCCCATCAATCGCCAGGGCTACCGAGCGGGAAGGCCCAGGCGCCGGCTGAAGCCTGGGGCCGCATTTTCAAAGCAATAAAATACCGCCTGACCATTTCTCCAGCCTGTCCTTGAAAGCCCCAGTGGCGTTCTTATTCTAGGTTTAGCGAATCTATCTGAATGTTAAAATCCCATTCGGATTTTTGACTCCAAACCGAAAGAGATGTCTTTCGGTATTTTTGATGAGGATAATTCCATGTCCCAAACAACCCGCCCCAACCGTTTGGCCCAGGCCACCAGCCCTTATCTGCGACAACACGCCAACAATCCGGTGGACTGGCACCCCTGGGGGGAAGAAGCCCTGGAGAAGGCCCGCCGGGAGGATAAGCCCATTTTTTTGAGCATCGGCTACTCCACCTGCCACTGGTGCCACGTCATGGCCCACGAGTGCTTTGAGGACCCGGCCATCGCGGCCCTGATGAACGAGCACTTCGTCAACATCAAGCTGGACCGGGAAGAGCGGCCCGACCTGGACGAAACTTACATGAACGCAGTCACCGCGCTCACCGGCCGGGGCGGCTGGCCCTTGAGCGTTTTTCTTACCCCCGACCTGAAGCCTTTTTACGGCGGCACTTACTTCCCCCCGGAAGACCGGGGCGGTCTGCCGGGCTTTCCCCGGCTGGTCCTGGCCTTGAGCCAGGCCTACCGTCAGAATCAGGAACAGATTGCGGAACTCAGCCGCAAAATCATCGACCACCTGCGCCTGGTGGGGGAGATGCCCGGAGGGGGCGGGGAACCGGACCGGAAGGCATTGGACCGGGCGGCCCAGCGGCTGCTCCTGGAATTCGACCTGGAGCACGGCGGCTTGGGGAAAGCTCCCAAGTTCCCCCGGTCCCTGGAACTGTCTTTTTTGCTCCATTATTACCGCCTCAGCCGGGAGCCCAAGGTTCTGGAGATGCTCACCTTCTCCCTGGAGAAGATGGCCCGGGGCGGCATCTACGACCAGGTGGGCGGCGGCTTCGCCCGGTACGCGGTGGACGAGGCCTGGCTGGTGCCCCATTTTGAAAAGATGCTATATGACAATGCCCTCCTGGCTCCCCTTTATCTGGCGGTTTACCAGCTCACGGGCCAGCCTTTCTTCCGGCGCATCGCCCAAGAAACCCTGGACTTCGCACTCCGGGACATGCACGACCTCCAGGGTGGTTTCTACGCCGCCTGGGATGCGGACAGCGAAGGCGTGGAAGGCAAGTACTACGTCTGGAGCTATGCCGAGTTTGCCGAGACGGTGGGGGAGGAGAACCTGGCTCTGGCCGCGGCTGCCCTGGGGGTAACGCCCGAAGGAAATTTCGAAGGCAACAATATTCTCACCTGGGCCCACACCCGGGAGGAACTGGTGGCCCGCTTCTCCCTCACCCCGGAGGAATTGCAGGAGAAATTGGCGAAGATCTTTCAAGCCCTGCGCCAGGTGCGGGCCCGGCGGGTGAAGCCCCATCGGGACGAAAAGGTCATCGTCTCCTGGAACGGGTTGATGATTTCCGCCCTGACCCAGGGGTTTCAGGTTCTGGGGAACGATAATTATTACGCTATCGCTTCCGGCACGGCCCGCTTCATCCTGGAGGAGATGCTCCGGGAAGACATTCTCTACCGCATCTGGAGCGACGGCCAGGTGGCGGTCCCCGGGTTTTCGGAAGACTACGCGGCCCTGGCAGACGCGCTGCTGGATTTATACGAGGCGGACTTCGACCCCCACTGGATCGCCATGGCCCGGCGCCTCATGGACCTCATGGACGAACACTTTCTGGATCCGGAGGATGGTCTTTACTTTTACGTGGCCAAATCTCAGGAGACTCCCCTGGTGCGGTCCAAGAGCGTCTTTGACCACACCATTCCGTCGGGGAATTCCCTGGCGGCCCGGCTCTCACTCCGGCTTTACCGCCTCACCGAAGAGGCCTGCTACCTGGAGCGGGCTTTGACCATCATCAAACGCCTGCAAAACCAGGCCCAGGAAAACCCCTGGGGATTCAGCCATATTTGGCTGGTGCAGACCCTTTATCTTACTCCTCCTCTGGATTTGACCCTGGTAGGGGACCCCGGCGGCGGGGCCCTTAAGGCTCTGGTAGCCGCGGCCAACCGGTATTTCCTGCCGGAGCGACGCCTGGTGGTAAAAAACCCGGCGGACTGCGCCGCCCTGGAAAAGCTGGTCCCTGCGGCCCGGCACTACACCCTGGAGGAAGGGGAGGCGGTGGCTTACGTCTGCCAGGCTATGACCTGCTTTCCGGGCATCAGCGACCCCCAGGAGTTGGCGGTGAAGTTGGAGGAGGTGAGCAGTAAATAGATAGTGACCAGTAATCAGTAAAAGCTTTCAGCAGTCAGCTTTCAGCAGTCAGCAGTCAGCTTTCAGCTTTTTTCACCAATGGTTATCGGCTATTACTTTGACAAAGGATTATAACTGACCACTGACCACTGGCTACTGGCCACTGGCCACTGGCCACTGATTACTGATCATTGATCACTGACCAAGGCCCATCTTCTCCAGTTCCCGGCAGGCCAGGGGGTGGCCTTCTTTGCAGGCGATGCGGTAGTCGGCCGCGGCCTTTTGCGGTTGGTTCAGATGGTGTTGGTAAATGCTGCCCCGGAAAAAGTAGGCGTGGACGCCGTCGGGTTTGACCCGGATGGCTTCGGTGAAGTCGGCCACGGCTTTATCCAGGTTCCCCTGGACGAAGTAGACCATGCCCCGCTTGTTGAAGACCCAGGGGTCCTTGGGGGCCAACCTGGCGGCCTGGTCCAGGTCTTTCAGGGCTTCCTCCAGGCGGCCTTCATGGGACTGCTGCTCGCCCCGCTCTTTTAATGCCTCGACGTTTTCGGGGTCCTTCTGAAGGACCTGGGAGTAAACCTTGATGGCCTCCTCACGGCGTCCCATCCCGGCCAGGACGCCGCCCTTAGCCAACAGCAGGCTGGTGTCTTTGGGGTGATAGGACAGGCCCCGGTTAACTTCCTCCAGGGCCGCGTCCCCTTTCTCCAGGGCGGTGAGGGCTTGTGCCCGGACCCGCCGGGCTTCGATGGATTTGGGTTCCTTTTCCAGGTATTTCCCCAGCAAGTCCGCGGCCTCCTGGTGCTTGCCGGCTTTCTGGGCGGCCAGGCCTTGGGAGAGGAAGTCGTCTTGGGCAAGAGAGTAAGAACCGATGAGAACCAATGACGCCAGGAACAGGGAAGAGACCAAGCGGATTAACATGGGCGGTTCTCCGAAAATTTCCCCACATTATTAATAACTTCTCATAGCCCTAAGCCGGGCCACCCGCTCGGCGATGGGGGGGTGGGTGCTGAACAGGTTCATCAGGGTGCTCCCCGTCAGGGGGTTGACGATGAACATGTGGGCCGTGGCCGGGGACGCGTTCATGGGCGCGGCCTGGACCCCGTATTCCAGCTTCTCCAGGGACCGGGCCAGGGGTTCGGGGTTGTGGCACAGATGCGCCCCGGCTTCATCCGCCAGGTACTCCCGGGAGCGGGAAATGGCCATCTGGACAAGCATGGCGGCGATGGGCGCCACGATGGACATGACGATGACGCCCACAATCCCTAAGCCGCCTTCGTCGTCGTCCCGGGAGCCCCCGAAAATGGCGGTCCAGCGGGCCATGTCCGCCAGGATCATGATGGCCCCGGCCATGGTGGCGGCGATGGTGGAGATGAGGATGTCCCGGTTCTTCACGTGGCCGATTTCATGGGCCAGCACGCCTTTTAACTCCGTGGGGGTGAGCAGGCGCATGATGCCGGTGGTGGCGGCCACCGCGGCGTGCTCGGGGTTGCGGCCGGTGGCGAAGGCGTTGGGGGAGTCATCCTGGATGATATACACCTTGGGCTTGGGGATGCCGGCTTCCCGGGCCAGGTCATCCACCATCTGGTGAAGCTGGGGAGCCTCGGCGGGGCTGACTTCCTGGGCGCCGTACATGCGCAGCACCAGCTTGTCGGAGAACCAGTAGCTGAAGAAGTTCATCCCCAGGGCCAGGATAAAGGCCAGGTACATGCCGGCGCGGCCGCCGATGAGTTTCCCCATGAACACGAGAAAGACCGTCAGCCCGGCCAGCAGCAGTACGGTTTTGATGCGGTTTTCCATATTTTTACTCCGTTTCCGTTTTCAGTTTTTCGTTATCTGTTTTTGCTTGTTGCTTAGATCCAACCTGTATGGGAAATTTTATTGCCATTTGCTGAAAGGAAAAAAAAGCAATGCCGTTAGTAGCACAGGCTTCCAGCCTGTGGGCAACTTGCTGAACCTATAACGCCGACCACAGCCAGCGGCCTGGGCCATTCATGGTGAACAACCGGGGCGGCTGTTCCACATTTTCATGGTCATGCGGTGAAGATAAAAACCAGACCCAACCGGTCATCTAGTCTTTTTCTTTAGACTTTTCCCTATAAATAATATTAATGGGAGCGGCGGGTTTTGTCAATAGCCTCAAGGGGCGGCGGGGGGGCTTTGGATATTGTAACATACAGAAAATACTCTTGATTTCCCTTGGGGCCTTTGAGAGGGGAGGGGAACGCGGGGCTGACCTTCAGGCCTAGCTTCTCTGCGGTTCGGGCCACTTTGGCCACCGCCTCCTGTTGGAGTTTGGGGTCCCGCACCACCCCCCCTTTGCCCACCTGGCCTTTGCCCACCTCGAATTGGGGCTTCACCAGGGCCAGGATTTCGCCCCCGGGTTTGAGGAACTCCAGGATTTTGGGGAGCACCAGGGTGAGGGAGATGAAGGACAGGTCCAGGGTGATAAGATCCGCGGGTTCCGGGACCTCTTCCCGTTCCAGGTAGCGGATGTTGCGGCGCTCCAGGACCGTGACCCGGGGGTCGTTTCTCAGGGACGGGTCAAGCTGGCCGAAGCCCACGTCCACCGCGTAGACCCGGCGGGCGCCGTAAGTGAGGAGGCAGTGGGTGAAACCGCCGGTGGACGCGCCCACGTCGATGGCGACCTTGTCTTGAACATTTACCTGGAAGTGGTCCAATGCTGCGGCCAGCTTCTCTCCGCCCCGGCTGACGAAGCGGGTGGGCGGGGCCTTGAGGACGATTTCCGCGTCTACCGGCACCAGTGCCCCGGCCTTGTCCACCACCGCGCCGGCCACCAGCACCCGCCCGGCCAGGATGAGGCCCTGGGCCTGGGAACGGGTGGCGGCCAGGGAGCGATTGACCAGGAGGTGGTCCAGGCGCTCTTTGGAAGGCTTGTTTTCTGTTTTCGGTTTTCGGTTTTCTGTTTTCAGTTTAGGGTCCCGGTTTTGGTTTTCGGCCGGCAGGCCAATGTTGGCCGATTATTTCCTCAATTGCCATCAAATATCAAAATAATGTCAATAGGGTCTAAGATCAAGCTATAATCGCAGATGGTGCTTTTCTTGAAACCACCCTATTCTGAGCAGGTGCTCATGAGCCGTTGGCTCACCCGTAAAGGATGAAAAGATATTTTGGGGGGAGGGCCAGGGAGCAACGCTCCCTGCCCTCCTCCCCCAACAAGTTAAACCGTCGTGCCCGCATCATGGCTCCTTGTTTCCAGTTTTTAAAATGATTATCTAAAAAATTAAAGGTGCTCGTTTTTGAAACCGAGGGGAAAATATGCCTGCCTTAGAAAAGAGACGAAAGTTATGGGCTTTGCTGGGTATCCTTATTTTTCTCCTGCTGAATTTCCCTTTGTTGCAAATTTTCAACCGCGACACTTTGCTGGCAGGGATTCCCGTGCTGATTCTGTATCTCCATGCGGTCTGGATATTGGCCATTGTGGGGCTTTATGTCCTTAGCAGGCTATTAACTTACCGAGAGTAACCATGCTCAGCCCGGGTCTGGTAGCAGCCGCAGCTTTTAGCTATCTCTTCCTGCTCTTTGCCATCGCGTATTACGGGGACCGGCAACGGGCCCGGGGCAAGAGCATCATCGCCAATCCCTATATTTACGCCCTTTCCCTGGCGGCCTACTGCACCGCCTGGACATTTTACGGCAGCGTCGGCAAGGCCGCCACCTCCGGGGTGACCTTTCTCACCATTTACCTGGGCCCCACCATCATCGCCTTTTCCTGGTGGTTCGGATTGCGCAAGCTGCTGCGCATTTGCAAGGAAAACAACCTGACCACCATGTCCGATTTTCTGACGCTGCGCTATGGCAAAGGGGCCTTTCTGGGGGCTCTGGCCACCGTGGGGGTGCTGCTGGCGATCACCCCCTACATCGGCTTGCAGCTCAAGTCCATCTCCGATACCTTCAATATCCTGGTTTATAAAGAAGTCACCCCGCCCTTCGCCATCCCCATCTATCAGGATACCGCCTTTTACGTGGCCCTGCTTCTGGCCATGTTCGGCATTCTGTTCGGAGCGCGTCACCTGGACCCCACGGAACGCCATGAAGGGTTGGTGGCGGTGGTGGTGTTTGAGTCCCTCATCGAACTGCTGGCTTTTCTGAGCCTGGGCCTCCTGGTGACCTTCGTGTTGTTCCCCGGCTGGGGGGAGATCTTTACGCGCATCCGGCAGGATCCCGCCTTTCAGCAGCTTCTCCTGATAAACACCGGACCCCACAACAGTTACCCCCTGTTCCTGGTGCTCACCCTCCTGGCCATGGGGGCCATCCACTTTCTTCCCCGTATGTTTCATATGGCTGTGGTGGAGAATACCGATGAACGGCATATACTGACCGCGGTATGGCTCTTCCCCCTGTATCTGCTGCTGATGAACCTGTTTGTCCTGCCCATCGCTCTGGGCGGGCTGTTGTTGGGGTTGCCGCCGGAGCAGGCCGACACTTTCGTGTTGCAAATCCCTCTGCAAACCGGGCATCCCTATCTCGCCCTGCTGGTCTTTTTGGGCGGGCTGTCGGCCTCCACCGCCATGGTGGCGGTGGCCTCCATTGCGGTGAGCACCATGCTCCTCAACAGCCTGCTGATGCCTCTGGCCATCCGGCTGAAAATGGAAGATCGGATCACCCCGCATCTCCTCCTCATCAAGCGCGGCTGCATCCTCTTTCTGATCGTTCTGGGATATTTCGGCTATCACCTGATTTGGCCCACGGTCATGCTGGTGGACATCGGGCTCATCGCCTTCTGTGGGGTGATGCAACTGGCGCCGGCCATGCTGGGGGCCTTGTATTGGCGGGAAGCCACCCGCTGGGGGGCCATCGCGGGCCTGCTGTCCGGGTTTTTCCTCTGGGCCTATACGCTGGCTCTGCCCTATCTGGTGGAAGCAGGCTGGTTTCCCTCCAGCATCTTGTCGGCGGGCCCCCTGGGGCTGGCGCTTCTCAAGCCCACCGCGTTTCTGGGCCTGACCGGCCTGGACAAGCTCTCCCACGCCTTCTTCTGGTCGGTGCTGTTCAACGCCGTCAGTTTTGTGGGCGTTTCGCTCTTAACAGCCCCCACCCCGGTGGAGGAGGAGCAGGCCCGGCGGTTTGTGGACGTGTTCGAGCGGGAAAGGGAGCTGCCTTTAGAAAAACGCTATATCTATCTGCCGAGCCTGGACCAGTTGACCCGCTTCATGGAGAAGCTCATCGGTCCCCGCAAGGCCGCCGAGGCGCACAAGACCTTTCTGCGGGAGGTCGGGCTCCCCGAATCGGAGTGGGGAGACCGGGAAAAGCTGCGGCTGGCGAGCTTCATTGAACGCACCATCGCCGGCTCCATCGGCCCGGCGGCGGCCCGGGTGCTTATGGAAGGCTATCTCTCCGCCATGGGCACGCGTATGGAAGACGTCTTCGACCTGTTCGGCCGGATTTCCAGCTCCCTGGAGGAAAGCGAACAGCGACTGAAGAGGCGCGTGGCGGAGCTCTCGGTGCTTTACGAAGCGGCCCACCGCCTGGCCTCTTCCCTCTATATTCCGGATCTCCTGGACGGGGTGCTGGGAGTGCTGGTGGAACAATTGGGCGTGGAAAGGTGCGCCGTGCGGCTCCTGGACGAAGCCGGCTTGCTGCACCTGAGAGGCTTCCGGGGGCTGCCGCCCGAGGTCCGGGAAGTGGTGATCAAGCCTGCTCCCGAATCCCTCCTGGGCCAATGTCTGTCAAGCTCCCAGGTGATTTCCGTGCCGGATGCCGCCGCCGTCAGGGACCGGCTCCAGGGGTTGGTGGCGGAAGAAGCTTCCGGCTCCCTGGTGTTGGCGCCCATCACCACGGAAACCCTGACCCTCGGGGTCTTGACCGCGGCCAGCAGCCAGATAGGCTATTTCAGCAAGGAACACGAAGAGTTCTTTCAATCGCTGGCCGGGCAACTGGGGCTGGCGGTGCGCACTGCCAACATGGAGGAGGCGCTGCGCCTGGACGAGTCCCGCCTCGAGGCGGTGTGGCAGCTCAGCCAAATGACCAAGGCATCGCTGAAAGAGATCGTGGACTTCGCCCTGGAGGAGGGGGTCCGGTTGACCAAGAGCCAGATCGGCTACCTGGCTTTCGTGAACGAGGATGAGACGGTGCTCACCATGCACTCCTGGTCCAGGACCGCCATGGCGCAATGCGCCATCATTGACAAACCCCTCATCTATCCTTTGGAGACCACCGGGCTCTGGGGTGAAGCCGTGCGCCAGCGGCGGCCCATCATCACCAATGACTATGCCGCCCTCAACCCTTATAAGAAAGGCTACCCCGAGGGCCATGTGGAAGTGAGCCGGCACATGAATATTCCCGTCTTCGACGGCGACCGCATAGTGGCGGTGGCCGGCGTGGGAAACAAGGAAGAAGATTACGATGAATCGGATGTCCGGCAACTGACCCTGTTGATGAACGGCATGTGGTGGCAAATCAAGCGCCAGCGAGCCGAAGAGGAATTGGCCGCCGAAGTGGAGCGCGGCATCTACTTTCAAAAGCTGTTGATTCATAGCTGCATGGATGGCGTCGTGGCCAGCGATGTGGCAGGCACCATTCGCACCTTTAATGAAACCGCGGCAAAAATCCTGGGCTATGAACCCGAAGAAGTCCTCGGCAGGATGAACATCAGGGACCTCTATGCCACCGGCCTGGCCGAGGACATTGATCATAAAATCCATGATCCGGCTTACGGAGGCGCAGGCACTCTGGAAAACTATGAAACCTGGATGCGCCACAAGGACGGCGCCCTGGTTCCCGTCTGGCTTTCCGCCCGGCTGCTGTTCGAAAACGACCGGGAGATCGGCATGATCGGCCATTTTAAAGACCTGGGGGAGCGGAAACGCCTGGAGGAGGAGCTCCTGCGCAGTGAGCGTCTGGCCGTCCTGGGCAAGATGGCCGCCCACATCGGCCATGAAATCAAAAACCCCCTGATGGTCATCGGGGGATTCGCCCGCCAGGTGTTAAAAGAACCGGCCGCGGACTCGGCCAAGAATCGGGAGAAGCTCCAAATCATCGTGGATGAAGTCAAACGCCTGGAAGATTTCCTCGTTGAGGTGGGGAGCTATGCCAAATTTTCCGAACCGCAGAAACGCCCGGGAGATCTCAACGCCTTAATCAAGGAGACCTGCCAGCGTTTGGAGCCGACCCTGCGGGAAAGCAACATCGCCCTGGTTTTGGAGCTGGCCCCGCACCTGCCGAAGATTGCCTTTGACCCCGGGCATCTGCGTCAGGTAATTTTGAATATCGCCAAAAACGGCATTGAGGCCATGAGTCCGGGGGGAACCCTGACCGTTGCCACCGGTCAGGAGGACGGTCGAGTATTCGTGCAAATATCCGATACCGGGATGGGAATCCCACCAGAAATCAAGGAAAAGATCTTCCAACCCTTCTTTTCTTCCAAGCCCAAGGGCAGCGGGCTGGGGCTGGCCATTTCCCAGAAAATTATCGAAGCGCATCAGGGAGAAATCAAGATCAAGAGCGAGCCTCAAAAAGGAACTCGGGTGACCATCATTCTGAAAGGGGAGTAAGCAAACCATTAGCAATAATGAGTCAAGGGGCTGTTTATGACTGATACTTTTCAATTTGCCGATGAACTGGGGCCAGCAAAAATCATCCACCTTTATGAACCGTCTGTGGGGTTGAAGGCGGTGCTGGTGGTGGACAATGTGGCCGCAGGGCCAGCCCTCGGTGGCGTGCGCATGGCCCCTGATGTGAGCACGGAGGAGTGCTTCCGACTGGCCAGAGCCATGACCCTGAAGAATGCAGCCGCCGGCTTGCCGCACGGGGGCGGGAAGGTGGTTCTCTATGGCGACCCGAAAATGCCCAAGCCCGACAAGGAGCGCCTGATACGGGCTCTTGCCTGCTTCTTGCGTAACGAACAGGAATATATCTTTGCACCGGACATGGGCATGGATGAGGAGTGCATGGCTTGGGTCAAAGACGAAATCGGCCGGGTGGTGGGTCTGCCGGCTGAGGTCGGGGGCATACCCCTGGATGAAATCGGGGCCACGGGATGGGGCCTCTGCCATGCCACTGAGGTCGCATTACAATATTGTGGATATTTTTGTGACTTCAAGCTGGAAAAGGCGCGGGTGGCGATTCAGGGCTTCGGCGCGGTGGGCAAGCATGCCGCCCGTTTCCTCGACGCCAAAAAAGCCGTAGTGGTAGGCGCGGCGGACTCCCAGGGAGCGGTTTACCACCCCGATGGCCTGGATGTGAAGGAACTCATCAAAATGAAGGAAGCAGGCCGAAGCGTGGTTAATTGTTCTCGAGGCGAGAAATGCGCGCGGGAGGACATCATCGACTGCGACTGCGACATCTTTATTCCCGCGGCCCGCCCGGATGTAGTGACTGAGGAAAATGTGCATCGCCTCAAAGCCAAGCTCGTGGTTCAGGGCGCCAATATCCCTTTTACCTATGGCGCGGAAAAGTGCTTGCATGACAAAGGCGTCCTGTGTGTGCCGGATTTTATTGCCAACGCCGGCGGAGTAATCTGCGCGGCTATGGAATATCGCGGAGCAACCCAGAGTACAGTCTTTGAAGTCATTGCCGAAAAAGTGCGACACAATACCCGGTTGATTTTGGAAGAATCAAGGACTAAAAAGATCCTGCCCCGGGATGCGGCAGTGAATCTTGCGGTGCAGCGGGTGAAAAAAGCCATGGCCTATAAACGCTGGTCGATTTTTTAATACTTTACGAAAATCCGGGGGGGCGCCATGTATCGGATTCGGTTTCACGGCCGCGGCGGTCAGGGCATGAAGACCGCCAGCCGCATTTTGGGCACGGCTTTTTTTCTCGCGGGATTCGAGGTTCAGGATGCCCCCCGCTATGGCGCGGAACGCCGGGGCGCGCCCATTTTCGCCTATGTCCGCGCCGACCGGCGCCCTATCAATGAACGGGGCGTCATCCGGCGGCCGGACCTGGTCATCGCCGCCGATGAGACCCTGGTGTTGATCCCCGCAGCAGAAGTGCTGGCAGGAATCACCGAACACACGGTTCTTCTCCTCAACAGCATGAAAACCGCCGAAGTTTGGCAGGAACGCCTCAATTTCCCCGGCCTGGTGCTGGCCTGGCCTCTCGCCGCGGGACTGGAAGACCCTCACCAACTCCGGTTTATCGGGGCGGTCGGCGCCGGGGCCGCGGCTCGTCTCGTGGGCGTGATTCCCCGGGATGTCCTGGCCCGGGCCATCCGTGAGGAATTGGCCCACTTGGGAGAAGCTGTCGTGGCCCGGAATCAGGAAGTGGCGTTGGGAGCCTTTGATCTCCTGGCGGAGCACGCGGGGCGAGTGGGGGAGGCTCCGGAGGCCCCGGCGGACGCCTACGAGAAGCCTCACTGGATCGATTTGTCTTTTGACGATGCCGGCCTCTCCGCGCCGGACATTTTCACCCCCGCCACCAGTGAAAAAGTGCCCACGGGCCTGTGGCGCACCGTGCGGCCCGTGATCGACTATTCCCACTGTCATCGGTGCGCCTGGATCTGCAGCACTTTGTGCCCGGACAGCACCATCAGCGTTACCGCGGAGGGCTTCCCACAGATCGACTATGAGCATTGCAAGGGCTGCCTCATCTGTATGACTTCCTGCCCCTCCCACGCCATCCGGGCGTTGCCGGAGGAGGAAGAGGCCGGAAAGATATCTGGGGGAGGGGGCTAAGGGCCGCAGGCCCTTACCCCCTCCCCTCAAAACCAACTCAGGAGACCGAACCATGACCCGGGTGCTCTTGACCGGCAACGGCGCGGCGGCCTGGGGGGCGCGGCTGGCCGCGGTGGATTATGTGCCGGCCTTCCCCATCACGCCCCAGACGGAGATCATCGAGACCATCGCCGCCTGGATCGACGCGGGCGAGATGGACGGCCGCCTGGTGACCCTGGAGTCCGAGCACTCCATGCTTACCGCCGCGGGGGCCGCGGCCGCGACGGGCATACGGGTCTTCACCGCCACTTCCAGCCAGGGTTTGCTGTACGCCATGGAGATGCTCTACACCGTGGCGGGCTGGCGGGCGCCCTTCGTGCTGGTGAATGTCTCCCGGGGGCTCTCGGCCCCCCTGACGCTGGAGCCCGACCACAACGACATCCTGGCCGCCCGGGACTCGGGCTTCCTGCAGATCCACTGCGCCACCTGCCAGGAGGTCCTGGACAGCGTACTCCTAGCCTTCCGCCTGGCCGAGGACCAGCAGGTGCGCCTGCCGGTGATCGTCAACCTGGACGGCTTTTATCTTTCTTTTACCCGGGAGCCGGTGATTATTCCCGACGCCGAAGCGGTGCGACGGTTTATCGGGCCTTTTGAGCCCGGGAACATCAAGTTCCGGGCCAGCGCCCCGGTGAGCCAGGCGGTGGCGGTGCTAGGCGGCGCGCCCTATTCCTATTTCCGCTATGAGATGCACCTGGCGGCCTTAAACGGCCTCATGGTCTATGACGAGTTGGCCGCAGAATTCGCCCAAACCTTCGGGCGGCGCCACGACGCGGTGGAGGCATATTGTACAGACGACGCGGAGTTCGCGTTCGTGATGCTGGGTTCCTTTGCCACCAAGGCCCGGGAGGCCGTGGACCGGCTCAGGGACGCGGGCTGGAAGATCGGCCTGGTGCGCCCCCGGCTGCTGCGGCCCTTTCCGGAGGCGCTCCTCAGGAAGATTCTCGCCGGCAAAAAGGGGGCGGCAGTCATCGACCAGAATATTTCCCTGGGCAAAGGCGGCGTCCTCTTTGCGGAACTGGCCTCGGCCCTCTACGGCCGTAAAGACGCGCCGATACTGACGAGCTTCATCGGCGGCCTGGGCGGCCGGGACCTCACCCCGGAGGAGTTCTACGAAATGGCCGCGCTCACCCGCCAGGCCGCTCAGACCGGCCAGGCCCCGCCGCCACGTCTACTTTATACTGAGGACGAGTTAAGAGAGGTCAGGAAACTCCAGGCCATTGCGCAGGTGGAGAGGCAGAGGTTGGGAGAGGGTTAAAAGAATGCTAAGCAGAGGGCCAGAGTGCAGTGGCACAGGCGTCTCGCCTGTGCATTCCTTTGCCACTCAAGATTGTCTTTTTGTGATAAGATTACAGAAAAAATGAAGGTCTTCACTCCCCCAAATATAAAATGAGCCATTTCTGTCCGGCTAGGCCCAGGCTAGGGTTAACTGGTTATTAACATTCATATTATCAGGCACCGGGCCGGGCGGTTCAAAGAGTTCCGGCAAGGAGCAGGTACGAAACAGATTGAGCTGCAAGATACGCATAAAGTTTTGTAAAGTAACGCTCAAGTTACAGAGGAACTTGGTGTAACAAAGCAATAGATAGACGATGAGGGCCGCATAGATTTGGCTCATCACGGCGTTCTCGGAGTTGCCGATGAAGGCCTTGATCTTCAGGTTCTGCTTGATCCAGCGGAAGAAGATCTCGATCTGCCAGCGCTCCTTGTAGATGTCGGCGATGGTCTTGGCCGCCAGCCGGAAGTGGTTGGTGAGGAACACGCAACTTTTGCCGGTTTTGGGGTCCTGGTAAACGATGCGGCGCAAGGGCTTGGGGCACTCCCGGGCTTTAGCGCCGGTAAGTTGGATGGTCTCATCGGACACCAGTCCCAGGGCGGCGTTGACGGGACGCCGCTCCAGCACCCGGTAGCGGGCATTGCTCTTCTGCCGGGTGACAAAGAAGATTTTCTGGGTGGGGAGCTGGCCATACCAGGCATAATCGGTATAGCCCAGGTCTTCCACGACGATGGACTCCTTGGGGAGGTTAAGGGCCCGGGCCTTTTTCACCTCGTGTTCCTTAGCCGGAGTGATAGCCACAAAGGCTGGCAGGTAGCCGTCGTGGTCCAGGAGGGTATGGAGTTTGACCCCCGCCTTGGTACGCCGAAACGAGGCCCAGGGGAACAGGGTGAGGCAGAGACTCACCACGGTGGCATCCAGGCTATAGAGCTTATTTTTGAACTTGAACTTGTGACGAGGAGCATGGGCCCGGCAGCGCTGATACATGCGGGCGAAGACGGCGGCGAAAAAACTGGCGGGCCGCCCGTTGTTGGCGTCAGAAAAAGTGGAGCGGGCTACCGGCTTGACTCCCAGATGGTAGAGGCTTTTGAGGCGGGCTTTCAGACTGGCAATGCCATCCCGCAGACTCGCTCGGGCCGTAAGTTGCATGGAAAGCAGGTGCACCAACTGGCTCCATCGGGTAAAAGATCGGGCCTTGCGGCCGGTCCCGTGCTCGGCTTCCAACTTGTCAAAATGATGTCTCGGAATCAGTTTGAGCATTTGATGAAAGATTGTGTTACAATGGGCCATAGTCCGAAATCTCCTTTCTGTTTAATGGGTTGTGGCTAACACATTTTAACAGATTTCCGGGAGATTTCGGGCTTTTTTTAATCAGTTAACCGGACAGAACTGTTTCCGAAGGTAAGAATCGCCACGGTTTAGATAAAGCTCGCTATTGGGGGTTAGCCATAATACTGTTCATTTAATATATTAATAGCCAAATGGAGGTCGAGTTTGGGCATTGGTTTAGAGCCGCGGCGACGCACGGGGAATGTGCTCATCTTGCGCTTGACCCCTCGCGGGTTACGTCGATTAC
>Ga0194111_10002613_pt1 | contig 21772 bp, 18 predicted proteins | sample TA2KigC300mmetaG_FD_146194 | JGI IMG/M metagenome (GOLD analysis project Ga0194111, IMG submission 146194) | Freshwater microbial communities from Lake Tanganyika, Tanzania - TA2015033 Kigoma Deep Cast 300m | ecosystem: Environmental > Aquatic > Freshwater > Lake | place: Tanzania: Lake... | reverse complement strand
CCGGCCACCAGGGTCACCGCCTCCGACTCGGAGTCGACCACCTTCCCGAGCAGGGCGATGAGGGCCCTCGTGAAGGCCTCCCGGCCGAGCCGCCGGGAGCGCCGCTCCGCCCGCTTCTTCCCCAGCACCCAGCGGGCCAGGCGCAGTACCAGGGCGCCCAGCCGGCGGGGCCCGGCCGGGCCGATCGTATGCACCTTCCCGTCCACCAGGCCGATCCAGTCTCCCTGGCGGATGGGGCCGGCGGGGGTGGTGGCGGCGCGCACCGCCCGGGTCAGTTCCCCGCTGCGCACCCCACGCGCCGCCTTGTCCATGCGGGAGATGACGGTCTCCAGCGGCAGGTTCGGGGCGTAGGCCACCGCGGCGGCGATCCCCTGGGGAATGGAACGGGTGGGGATCACGTGTATCTGCTTGCGGGTGAGCCGATCGAGTTCCTCGGCGGCGGGGATGATGTTCTTGTTGTTGGGAAGCAGCACCACCGTCTTGGCCGGGACCCCCTCGACCGCTTCGAGCAGTTCGCCCACTGAGGGGTTCATCGTCTGCCCCCCCACCACCACTCCCTGAGCGGCGTACTGGCGGAACAACTCGAGGACGCCGGGGCCGTTGGCCACCGCCACCAGCCCCACCTTGGCGTGCCGGGCTTCGGGGAGCGGTTCGAAGATGTGGCCCGGGCGGTGGAAGTCCTCGGCGGCCGCCTGCTCGAGCAGGTCGGTCACCTTGATGCCACGGGGCCGGCCGGCCTCGACCCCGGCCTCGAGGGCGGCGCCTATGTCGTCGGTGTGGATGTGGCACTTCCAGGAGCCCTCGCCGCCCACGATCACGATGGAGTCCCCGATGCCGGCCCAGGCCTCCTTGAGACGATCCCCGGCCCCCTCCGGCCCTTCGAGCATGAACATCACCTCGTAGTGCAGGTCGGCGATCGATCCCCCCTCGCCGCCCCCGTGGCCGTCGCCCGAGAGCAGCTGGGTGGCGGGGCGGAAGAAGGCCGGGGGCAGCACCACCTTGGCCCCGGTGACGTGCTCCCGCAGGCAGGCGAACAGGAGCAGCAGCCCGGCGCCGCCGGCGTCCACCACCCCGGCGGTCTTGAGCACCGGCAGCAGTTCGGGGGTCTCGAGCAGGGTCTGCTCCGCCCGGCCGTAGACGCTCTCCAGCAGCCCGCCCAGGCCACCACCCGACCCGGCGTGCTCCGCCGCCTCCTCGGCGGCCCGGCGCAAGACGGTGAGGATGGTCCCCTCCACCGGATGCCCCACCGCCTGGTAGGCCGCCGTCGAGGCCCGCCCGAGGCCTTCGGTGAGCTCTGCCGGGCCGATCTGCTGGTGGACGCGGAACACCTCGGCCCAGGCCCGCAGGATCTGAGACAGGATGATGCCCGAGTTGCCCTGGGCCCCCATCAGCGAGCCGTGAGCCATGGCCTGGGCAACGTCGGCCAGCGAGGAGGCTCCGTCGAGCGCCCCCACCACCGACTCCATGGTGAGCGCCATGTTGGTCCCGGTGTCGCCGTCGGGGACGGGGTACACGTTGAGGCGGTTCAGCGACTCGCGGTGCTCGCGCAAGCGGGCGAGGTAGCGGGTCATCACCTGGCGGAGGTCCTGGGCGCGCATCGACTCGGTAGCCACGGCGGGGAGTGTATACGGGCCATCTGGCGCGCCCTCCCGGGGCTGGTATCCTTTCGGGCCGTTCCCGAGAAGGATCCTTTCGGTGTCGTTCGTATGTGAGATCTGCGGCCGCCGGCCCTGGGTGGGCAAGCAGGTGAGCCACTCCCACCGGCGCAGCAGCCGCCGCTGGCTGCCCAACGTGCAGCGCATCCGCGTCCGCCACGGCAGCAACTCCCGCCGCATGCGGGTGTGCACCTCCTGCCTCAAGGCGGGCAAGGTCGAGAAGGCCTGAAAGCCGTGCAGGGAGTGGTCGAGTCCTACGACCCCGCCACCCGGCGCGGCGTGGTGCTGGCCGAACCCGACCGCACCCCCGTCGCCCTCGGCCCCGGATCGCTAGCCGGGAGCATCTTCCGCAGTCTCAGCCCCGGCCAGCGGATCATCTTCGAGGTGGCCCAGGAGGACGGCGCTCCTTGCGCCGTGCGGGTGCGGGTCGGCTCCGACGGCTACTGACCTCGCGGCGCCTTCTCCTCCCCTCCCGGTTCGGTGGCGTTCCCAGAGCACGGTGAGCACCAGCGCCGCCCCGGCGGCGAGACGCTCCCCCCTCACCGAATGGATCGAGTCGAACCCGTGGGTGGCCCCCGGGAACTCGGCATAGCCCACCGGGGGCCCGCCGGCCGCCCGCAGCTCCGCCACCAGCCGGCGGGAATCCCCAGGAGACACGAGGGAGTCCGCCCCGCCGTGGGCCACCAGGAGCGGAGGGCGGTCGGCACTCGCCCGGCGCGCCGGCGAGGCTCGCCGCCAGGCCTCCGGGTCCTGGTCCGGAGTGATCTTGAGAACGTGACTCGCCAAGTAGGGCCACCGGGGGCGACCTTCCTCGAGAAGCAGGTCGTGGACCCCGTAGATCGGCAAGCAGGCCTGCACCGAGGTGTCGGCCTCCTCGAAGCCGGGTTGATAGGCCGGGTCCCCGGCGGTCAGCGCGGCCAGAGCGGCCAACTGGCCCCCGGCCGAGCCCCCGGTGACCGCCACGAATGAGGCATCGGCGCCGTGCGCAGCGGCGGTGGCCCGGATCCAGCCGATCGCTCGTTTCACGTCGATCAGTTGATCGGGGAAGGTGGCTCGCGGGCTGAGGCGGTACTCCAGGTCGAAGACCACCCACCCCTGCCGGGCCAGGCGGTGCATCAGCGGACGACCCTGCCACCCCCGGCGGCCTCCGGTCCACCCCCCACCGTGTACCTGCACCAGCACCGGGGCCGGCCCCCGATGGCCGCGGAGCCGATACCGATCCGCCTGGTGCGCCGGGTCCGGGCCGTAGGCGAGGTGCCGTGCCACCTCCACGGACCGAGGCACCCTCGGGTAGGGCCGCAGGAGCCGGGATAGGCGCAGGGACGGCAAGCGCACCGGCGCGCCCAGCACCTCCCCGGCGGCGGCCTCCATCACCCGGCGAGCGCGTCCCGCCCGGGCCTGGATCGCGCCCAGGCCGGCGAGCGACAGCCCGCTGGCCGCCAGGCCCGCCGTCCCGGCCCAGCCCCCCGCCCACCCGGTTGCGGCACATCCCCCCGCCAGGCCGAGGTGGGCCGCGGCGTGGAACGGGGCCAGTTCCCCGGTGAACAGAGCCGGGACCCAGCGAGGCCCGCCCCGGCCGCGCCGTTCCGGGGAAAGGAGGGCGTTGGCGGTCAGACCCAATCCCGCCACGGCCAGCGCCAGGAACACGAGAGACACGGGGCGCCAGTATGGCCGCTCCGGCGAGGACCGCGCCGAGTCGCCCGACGGGTGCCTCCGGCGTTATAGTCCCGCCCACCTACCACGGGGAGAGACATGGTCGAGGCCTACGTGCTCATCCAGACCGAGGTCGGCAAGGCTGCCCAGGTGGCCATGGCGGTCAAGGGGATTCCCGGCGTGCAGGCGGCCGAGGCCGTCACCGGCCCCTACGACGCCATCGTCCACGCCGCAGCCGACGACGTCGACTCGCTGGGCAAGCTCGTGGTGGCCCGCATCCAGGCGGTCGAGGGCATCACCCGCACCCTGACCTGCCCGGTGGTCCGCCTCTGAGCCCACCCGCCCGACGCGACGAGGCTCCGACTCGTCGCGGTTTCGTCGCGAGTTCCCGACCTCGCACGAGGCAACTCGACGCTCCTCTCCCCTCAATCGCAGCCGGTAGCGGCCGACACAAGGGGGGATGACCCAAGAACCCTCCGCCGTCCCGCCGGTATCGATTGCCTCCGCCGACACCGGCGGTCGAGCCGCGGCGCTGTACAGCGTCGCCACCTCATTCGACGCCGGCACCGAACCCCGGCAGGTGGCGATCGCCCTCATCCGACGGTTCGCGGCGGCCACCGGGGCCCGCAGCGGGTGGCTCCTGCCCGCAGGTGAAGGGTGCCCCGCTCACTCGTGGCCCGACCCGGGCTTCCCGCCGCCCTCCCCGCATCCCACCGCAGTGATGACGATCCCCCTGCTCCACGCCGGGCTCCCCGTCGGCACCCTCGTTCTGGGCGAGCCCGCGGCGGGCTCATTCGGCACCGCCGAGCGGCGCCTGGCTCAAGCCCTGGCTCATCCCGCCGGAGCAGTGGCCGCCGCAGTGCGGCGGCTGGCGGCCGCCGAAGAAGCGGTCGGGCGCGCCGACGACGCGGCCGCCCTCCTGGCCGAAGTCATGGCGGCGGTGGATCACGACCTTCGCGCCCCACTTACCACCATCCTCGGAGCGCTGCAGACCCTGACCCGCCCCGAGCACCGGCCCGGGGATTCCGACCTCGGGGCCCTGCTCGACGGAGCACTGGAGCAGGCCCGGCGGTTGCGCTTCCTGCTGGGCGACCTGCAACTGGCAGCGCCCTCTGCTTCGCGGCGCGAGACGCTGCCCCCCGCCGGGCTGCAGGCGCTGATCGCCGAGGCGGCGCGCTCCGGCATGGGCGCGACGGCCTCGCTGCCCATCGAGGTTCCCTCGGACTTCCCCCCTGCCGCCGTCGACCCTCCCGCCCTGCGCCGGACCCTGGACGGGGTATTGCGCCGCGCCTGCCGCCTGGGCCTGGCGGCGCGCGTAGAGGTGGCTGCCTGGGGAGACGACGCGATGATCGCCGTCACCGCCCACGGAACAGGTTCGCTCGTGCCCCCGCTGTCGGCCCGTCTGGCCGAGGCGATGGGCGCCTCACTCCAGGAGTCGGCAGGGACCGACGCCACCACGGTGGTGCAGTTGCGGCTTCCGGCGGCGCTGCGCCGGGTCCCCTCCGGCTGAAGGCCGGCCCCGCCCGCCGCGAGCGGGCCGGTTCACTCCTCCGGTCCGATGGCCACGGCGTGGAACCCGCCGTCCACGTGGACGATCTCCCCCGTGGTCATGGGCGCCCAGTCCGACAGGAGCACCACCGCCATCCGGGCCACCGCCTCGGGCGAGCCCACGTCCCAGCCCAAGGGGGCCCTGGCCCCCCAGATCTGCTGGAAGCGCTCGAAGCCGGGGATCGACTTGGCCGCCACGGTGCGCAACGGCCCGGCCGACACCAGGTTCACCCGCACCCGGTGCGGCCCCAGGTCACGGGCCAGGTAGCGGGTCACCGCCTGCAGAGCCGCCTTGGCCACCCCCATCCAGTCGTACGACGGCCAGGCCTGCCGGTTGTCGAAGTCGAGGGCCACCAGGGATCCGCCCCCCGCCGCCTGCAGCAGGGGCAGCAGCCCGGCGGCCAGGGTCTTGAACGAGAAGGCGGAGGTGGTGAAGGCGGCGGCAGCGCTCTCGGCCGGTGTCTCCAGGAAGCGGCCGCCGATGGCGTCCTCGGGGGCGAAGGCGATGGCGTGCAGGGCTCCGTCCACCGCCCCCCACCGCTGCCGCAGCGCCGCCACCACCGCCGCCAGGTCCTCGGGGCGATTGATGTCGAGTTCCAGGACTTCGGGCGGATCCGGCAGCCGCTGCGCCGCCCGCACCGTCACCCGCAGGCCGCGGCCGAAGCCGGTGAGGACCAGCGAGGCTCCCTGCTCCTGTGCCAGCCGGGCGGTGTGCCAGGCGATGGAGTCGTCGGTGAGCACCCCCGTGACCACCAGCCGCTTGCCCTGGAGCAGCACCATGCCTCCCCGCTCTGAGGGGCGGGATGCTAGGGCCGGCCCGGCGGCAACGCCCGGGGCGCCCCCCGGACCGGCAAGGCCCGGCTTCCCTCAGGATCCCCCGAGGATCTTCCGCTTCTGCTCTTCCAGTTCCTCGCGGGTGATGATCCCCTCGGCCTCGAGGCGGGCCAGACGCTCGAGACGCGAGACTGGGTCGTCGTCGGCGCGCACCTCCGTGGACCCGGAGAGCACCTTGCCCCGCTCCTCCCGCACCGAGTAGAGCAGGCTCTGGAACTCCTGCGGCTCCGGGATGTCCTCGAAGCGGCTCTGGCCCGAGGTGCCCGCCGACTCGATCAGGAGGTCGCCGGAGTGGAGGATGCGCTCCAGGATGTTCTGGGAGAAGAGCACGTTGGTGATCTGCTCCAGGGGGATCTCCAGGCCGCTACGCGCCAGTATCCCCCGCCGGGTGATCAGCCGCTCGTTGGTGAGGACGTAGAGGGTGAACCACCAGGCGATGAAGGGATAGAGGCCGAGGATGAGCCAGCCCACCCCGGCGACCGCGGTGACGCCCCAGTCGAACCAACCGGCCTTCGGCGGGAAGATCCAGGTGAGAATGACCGCCGCCGCCAGCAGGACGGTCCATCCCGTCGGCACGAACAGCATGCGCCAATGCGGCCGGAACTCCCGGATGATCATCTCGCCTTCGCTGAGCAGACGCTTCGGGTAACCCATGGGCGGCATGCTAGATGGGCGCCGGCCGTCGTGCCGGGGAGAAACACGGGGAGAAGCAGACGCGAGAAACCCCGAGAGAGCTTCGGCCGAAACTTCCACCCTCTCGGGGCTCCTCCCAGAACGCCCTTGCGGGCACTCCGGTGGCGAAGCGCCCTTGCGAGCGCCCCGCATCCGGCGTCGGGCCGAAGCCCGGGCCGGTCGCTACGGCCGCAGGCGACCCGAAGGCCTCCCGGTGCAGTTCCCTTGCGGGATCCGCACGACCCCTTGCGGGGCCCGGTCGGAGCGCCACTCAGAACCGTTGCCGGCCCTTCGTGGACTGCCGGATTGCTCCGGCGAGTGACGGGAATGTAAACGGTGGTCACCCGGGCGTCAAGCCCAGGGGCACCCTGGTTTTCGCGCCTCAGCCGATGTTTTCGCGGGGCCCTGCTTCCGCCGGGCGGGCCCCCGGTTCGCCGTCCGGCGCCGGCAGTCGGGGAGGAGGAACGGCCCCGGCGCGCCCGTTCCGGTACCCGGCCAACGCACCTCCCCGCCGACCGCGACGGAGACCCGGCGGGATCCCGAGGGAGGGCGGCGAGGAGAAGAGCCTCCTCCAAAGGATCCCCCTTCGAGCAGGAGTTGGGTGGCCCGGAGCGGGCCGGGACCCGGCGCCTCTGCCCCGCAAGTCCCGGGACTCGGCGCGCCGCCCCGGAAAAGCCGAGACCCCGAGGAAGCCTTGGCTGTCGCCGCAGCCCCCTCGGGGCCCCGAGACCTTCCTTCCGGCGCACTCCTTGTGAGAACGCCCCGGAGGGTCGGCCGCCGCTCGTTCCTTTCGGTCCTTGCGACTTCCCGTCGACCGGGCTGCCGCCCGGAGGCCGACCCGACGTCGGCTGGACGGGTCTCGAGTTCCGTCCAACCGGCCCCTTGCGGGGTGACCTCCCCCTTTCGGGGTCGATCCGCCGGTACCGCCGCCCCGGGTTCTTGCTTCCCGAGGAGAGGGTGCCGGGAATGTAGGCCACCGCGGTTGGGGCGTCAAGCGCCGCGTCTGTCGAGTTTTCGCGTCCCGCGTCGACTTTTCGCGATGTGGCTTGGCGACACCCTCCGGAGCGCCCCTGCGGCACCGTCGCCCGCCAAACGGATACGCTGCGGCTTCGTGACCACACCCCCCGGGGCGAAGGACCGCCTGCTCACCCTGCCCTTCGTCCTGGCGGCCACCGTGGCCCTGCTCCAGGGCATGGCCTTCTTCCTATTCGTCCACTTCCCCCGCTTCCTCACCAGCCTGGGAGCCGACGAGGTGATGGTGGGCCTGGTGGTGTCGGCGGCCGCGGTGGCCTCCATCGCGGTGCGCCCCCGGGTGGGAATCACCACCGACCGGCGGGGCCGACGCCCGCTGATCCTGGCGGGCGGCGCCCTGCACGTACTGGTGCTCCCGCTGTACCTGACGGTGGGCGCCTTGGGCGCCTGGGTGATCACTGTCCGCCTGCTCCACGGCATCGCCTCCGCCCTCGTCTTCACTGCCCTGTTCACCTACGGAGCCGACCACGTGCCCGAGACTCGTCGGACCGAGGGCCTGGCATTGTTCGGGGCGGCCACCATGATCCCGATGGCGGCCGGCGGCTGGGTGGGTGATGCCGTGCTGGCCGCCGCCGGCTTCGACGCCCTGTTCCTCGTGGCGCTGGGCTTCGCCGCCGCCGGCTTCACCCTCAGCCTGGGCCTGCCCGAGCCGAAGCGGAGCCCGGTGCCTCCCGGCAGGTCGCCGGCCCGGTTCCGCGAGACCCTCACCCAGCGGGATCTGATGCCCCTGTGGTTCCTGAGCTTTGCCTTCGCCCTGGTGCTCACCGGCTACTTCACCTTCATGCGCACCTTCGTCGACCAGACGGGTGTGGGCTCGGTGGGGTCCTTCTTTGCCGCCTACGCCATCGCCTCTCTGGCGGTGCGCGCCTTCGCCGGGTGGCTGCCGGAGCGCATCGGACGGCGGCGCGTCCTGTATCCCTCATTGGGCGCCGTCGCCGCGGCCTTCGTGCTGCTGGCCGAGGCGCGCACCGCCCCGCCGGTGATCGTCGCGGGGGTCCTCTGCGGAATCGGCGCCGGCTACGCCTTTCCCATCGTCTACGCCATGGTGGTGGAACGGGCCGATGTGGCCGCTCGCGGGGCGGCGGTGGCGCTGTTCACCGCCCTCTTCGACGCCGGCACCCTGGCGGGCAGCCCCACCCTGGGCTGGGTGATCGTCCGCTTCGGATACAGTCGGATGTTCTTCACTGCGGCGGCCCTGATGGTCCTGGCCACCGCGGTCTATGCCGTCTGGGACGGGGACCTGCCCCGGCGCCGGGCGGCGGCTCAGCCGGGCACTCACCGGGTGTAGGTCTCCGGGCCGCGGGGCGCTTCCTTGCGATGCTCCGGCCACCCCGCCAGACACCGTTTGCCTCGTTGCTCCACTCTGTCGCCGGGATCTCATCGTCGGCGTCGGCGCTGCAGCCGTCGGCGCGCCGAGGAGCCGCAGCAGGGCGACCGGCGCCGGCATCCATCCAGCCCGCCGAACTACACACCTGTCACTCGCCGGTCGTATAGTCCGGCGCATGGGACTCCAGACCCTGTCTCCCAGCCGGGCAGGCGACTTCAAGACCTGCCCCCAGTTGTTCAAGTTCCGGGCCATCGACCGCCTGCCCGAGCCGCCCTCCCCCTACCAGGCGCGCGGCACCACGGCCCACCACGCCCTGCAGCGCCTCTTCGACCTCCCCCCCGAGCAGCGCACCCCCGAAGCCCTCTACGACCTGTTCCGGAAGGCGTGGGTGGAGATCCGCGACCGCGAGTACCCCGACCTCTTCCCCTCGACCGAGGAGGAGCGCGCCTGGGGAATCGAGAGCCTGGAGGTCCTGGCCAACTACTTCGCCGCCGAGGACCCAACCTCGTTCGACCCCCTCGAACGCGAGATGGACCTGCGCGAGGACCTCGACGGCATGGTCATCCGGGGCATCCTCGACCGCATGGAAGAGCGGTCCGACGGCACCCTGGTCATCAGCGACTACAAGACGGGCAAGGCGCCGCCGGAGCAGTACTCCCTGCCCGCTTTCTTCGCCCTCAAGATCTACGCCCTGCTCATCCGGCGCCGCACCGGCCGCACCCCCGACCGGGTGCGGCTCATCTACCTCGGCGGGCCCGACGGGCCGGTGGTCCGCGAGATCCCGGTGGCCGACCCGCAACTCGACGCCATGGACCGCCAACTGCGCGCCCTATGGGGCACCATCGAACGGGCCATGGCCCGCAGCGACTTCCCGCCGCGCCCCGGCCCGCTCTGCGACTGGTGCTCCTTCCGCGACATCTGCCCCGCCTGGGCGGATGCCGCGGTGAGGGCGGACCCCGCGGCGGCCATCGACTGATCCACCCTCCTAGGGGAACACCCCTCGTACCAGTTTGGCCCGCGCCACCCGGCCGATCCCCTTGATCAGGGCGGCGGTGCGCAGGTCCACCCGGTGCTCATCGGCCACCGCGGCCACTTCGCGGAAAGCCCGGGCCATGATCTCGTGGAGGCGCCCGCGGATCTCGGACTCCGACCAGAAGTAGTGCTGCAGGTCCTGCACCCACTCGAAGTAGGAGGCGGTCACCCCGCCCGAATTGGCCAGCACGTCGGGGACCACCAGCACCCCCCGGTCGGCGAGGATGGCATCGGCCTCGGTGGTGGTCGGCCCGTTGGCCCCCTCCAGGATCACCCTGGCCGGGATGTCCTCGGCGTTCGCAGCAGTGATCACCCCGCCCACCGCCGCCGGCACCAGCACGTCGCAGTCCACGGCGAAGAGGTCTTCGTTGCTGAGGCGATCCCCGCCGCCGAACCCCTCCAGGGTCCGGTGCCGGCGCACCCACTCCATCGCCGCGGCCACATCGACGCCGTCCCCCCGGTACACCGCCCCGGAGATGTCCGACACGGCCACCACCCGGCAGCCCATCTCGGCGGCCGCCACCGCAGCGTAGGAGCCCACGTTGCCGAAACCGTGGATGGCCACCCGCGCCCCGTCGGTATCCAGGCCGAGGCGCGCGGCGGCCAGGGGCAGCAGGCTCATCACCCCCCGCCCGGTCGCCTCCCGCCGGGCGATGGACCCGCCGAGTTCCGGCGGCTTGCCGGTCACCACCGATGGCTCGGCGTGACCGACCTGCTGGCTGTAGGTGTCCATGATCCAGGCCATCGTCTGCTCGTCGGTCCCCATGTCGGGAGCCGGGATGTCACGGCTGGGGCCGATGAAGCCGATGATCTCCGTGACGTAGCGGCGGGTCACCCGCTGCTTCTCGGCTCGGGTGAGGTGCAGGGGGTCGACCCGCACCCCGCCCTTGGCCCCGCCGAAAGGCAGGCCGACGATGGCGCACTTCCACGTCATCAGCATGGCCAGGGCGGCCACCTCGCCCAGGTTCACATCCAGGGCGTAGCGGATGCCGCCCTTGGTCGGGCCCATGGTGAGCACGTGCTGCACCCGATAGCCGAAGACGCTCTCCACCTCGGAGTAGTCGTCGTGGCGGAAGGGAAAGGTGACCACCAGGGCCCGCTGCGGCACCCGCAAGCGGTCGGCCACGTTGTGGTCGAGACCCATGAGCTCGGCCACGTGGTCGAATTGCTTCAGGGCCTCCTGGTAGAGGGGTGACTCCCATTCCTGGAAACCGCCCTCGAGAATGTGATGCGCCACGCCGTCCTCCCGACAGAATGGGGACCGCAATCTACCGGAGGGGCGATGCCCACGACGGTGCACACCATCGGCCACGGCTCGGCGGCCTTCTCGCTGGTGGCGGGGGTGCTCGCCCACCACGGCGTGGCCACCATCATCGACGTGCGCTCCCACCCGTACTCCCGCCACGCCCCCGAGTTCTCCCGCCCCCTGCTCGAGGGACTGGCCGCCGCCTCTGGATTCGGCTATCGCTGGAGAGGCGACGCCCTCGGCGGGCGGCCCTCCGACCCCCTCCTCCTCTCGACCGGCGGCTCGCTCGACGACGGCGCCCTGCGGCGCTCGCCCCGGTTTCGGGCCGCCCTGGTCGACCTGGCCGCCCTCGCCGCCGGTGCGGGCGTGGTCCTGCTCTGCGCCGAGGAGAGGCCCGAGCACTGCCACCGGGCCCGGGTGATAGCCCCGGTGCTGGAGGAGATGGGGCTGCAGGTGGTGCATCTGCTGCACGATGGCACCGCCCTCCCCCATCAAGACCCGTTCGAGTTCTGACCGGGGCGCGGCGACGCCGCGACCGCCCGGCCCCGCCCGCGTGTCACCCCCGTGCGATACGGTGGGGCCGTGCCCGAGACCGCCCAAGAGACCAGGGTCGATCCCGACGGCTGGGAGGCCGCGATCGCCGTCACCGACGGCCCCCAGTTGGTCGTGGCCGGACCGGGCGCCGGCAAGACCGAGTTCCTGGCGCGCCGGGCCGTCCACCTCATCCAGACCGCCGGACTCGGCCCCGAGCAGGTCCTGCTGCTGTCCTTCTCGCGCCGCAGCGCCGCCGACCTGCGCTCCCGGGTGGCCGCCCGCCTGGGCCGCTCGTACACCACCATCCCCGCCCATACCTTCCACTCCTTCGCCTTTCGCCTGCTCGAGGCCCACGGCGATGGGCTCTCCCACTGGGATCGCCTGCCTGCCCTGCTCACCGGGCCGGAGCAGGTGGCGCTGGTGGCCGACCTGCTCGCCGCCGAAGACCCGAAGGACTGGCCGCTTCCCTTCCGCGGCCTGCTGCCCACCTCCACCCTGGCCGGCGAGGTGGCCGACTTCGTCCTGCGCTGCCAGGAGAACCTGATCACCCCCGCCACCCTGGCCGAGCGCGCCCGGGAGCGCTCCGACTGGCGAGCCCTCCCCGCCTTCCTGCGGCGCTACCGCGCCGCCCTCGCCGCCCGGGGGCGCATCGACTACGGCACGGTTCAGGCCGCCGCCGTCGAACTGCTCGACCACCCGGCGGTGGCCGACGCCGTGGCCACCCAGTACCGCTACCTGCTGGCCGACGAGTACCAGGACACCACCCTGGCCCAGGCCCGCCTGCTGCACGGCCTCTACCGGCCGCAGCGCAACCTGACGGTGGCCGGCGACCCCTACCAATCGATCTACTCCTTCCGCGGCACCGCCCTCACCAACGTCGCCGAGTTCCCCACCGCCTTCCCCGACGCGACGGGCCGCCCCGCCCGCCGCCTGGTGCTCACTACCTCGTTCCGCGCCCCGGCCCAGATCCTGGCCGCCGCGGTGCGGGTCACCGCCGGCGGCGGCCTTCCCGGCGAAGCCGGCCCGGTGGTCCCGGCCCCCGGAAGGGGATCGGTGGAGACCTACGCCTTCGACCAGCAGACTCACGAAGCCGAGTGGATCGCCGCCGAAGTGCAGCGGGTCCACCTGCGCGACCGCCTTCCCTACCACCGCATGGCGGTGCTGGTACGCACCAAGCGACGCCTGCTCACCGAGCTCTCGCGGGCCCTCGAACGCCGGGGCATCCCCCACGACGAGCCCGACCGGCGACTGGTGGATCACCCCGCGGTGCGAGCGGTGCTCGACTGCGTCCGCGCCGCCACCGGCACCGGCCCCGAGCAAGCGGCGGCACTGCGCCGCCTGCTGCTGGGCGCGCCGGCCGCCATCACCCTCTCGGCGCTGCGCGACCTCGAGCGCGAGCAGGCCGCCACCGATGAGCCCTGGCCCGAGGTGGTGCGCCGCCGCCTGCCCGGAGGCGAGGCGCTGGCCGGCCTCATCGCCGACCCCGCCTGGGCGGCCGGCCGGCCGGCCGCCGAGGGGTTCTGGCACCTGTGGTCCACCCTCCCCCATGCCGTCGAGGTGGCCACCTCGGCGCGACGTGCCGCCGATCGCGCCGCCTGGTCGTCGCTCGCCCAGGTGCTCGAGCGCCTCAACGAGCGCGACCCCCGGGCCACCCTCGCCGACTACCTGCGCTGGAGCGAGGCCGAGGACTTCGAAGCCACCCCCCTCCTCGAATACGCCCCACCCGATGAGGACCGCCTCACCCTGGCCACCCTGCACCAGGCCAAAGGAGCGGAGTTCGACCTGGTCGTCATCGCCGACGCCGTCGAAGGCTCCTTTCCCGACCTTCGGCCGCGGGAGTCCCTGCTGGGGGTGCGCCACCTCTCGCCGGCCCTGCCCGGCGAGGCCGCCGCCTATGCGCGCTTCCGCCTGCAGGAAGAGAAGCGCCTGGCCTACACCGCCATGTGCCGGGCCCGGGCCCGGGTGGTGTGGACCTGCACCCGGCGCAGCGCCGAGAGCGGCGGCACCCCCAGCCGGTTCCTCGCCGCCGCCGCCGGGGTGCTCACCCTCGCGGAGGCGCTTCGCCTGCCGACCGAACCGGCGGAGCCCACCACCCCCCTCGAAGCGGAAGCCTGGCTGCGCCGCCTGCTGGCCGACCCCGAGCAGCCGTCTCCCCGCCGCCTCGCCGCCCTGGCCGCCCTGGTCGGCCCCTGGAGCCGCCGGGCGCGCCCACCCCGGGAGTTCGCCGGGGTGCTCGCCCCCGGTCCCGACACCGGCCTGATCCCCCCCGGATTGGCTCTCTCCCCCAGCCAGGCCGACTCCTACCTCGAATGCCCCCGTCGTTACGCCTTCGAGCGCTGGCTGCAGGTGGGCTCCGAAGGCTCCGTGTACTCCGAGTTCGGCTCGCTCGTCCACGCCGTGCTCGAGCAGGTCGAAGGCGACGCCCTGGCGGCGGGCGACGACCACGGCACCCTCGACGCGGCGCTGGCGGCCCTCGACCGCTTCTGGGATCCCGACCCCTTCGGAGGCGGCGCCTGGGCCGAGGCCTGGCGTCGCCGGGCCGACCAGGTCCTCCGCCACCTCTATGAGCGCTGGCCGAGCCGCGGCCGGGTGGTGGCGGTGGAGCGGCCCCTGGCCCTCGAGGTCGACGGCGTCCGCTGGCGGGGGAGGGCCGACCGCATCGAGGTCCACGGCAAGCCGCCGCGACTGCGCATCGTCGACTACAAGACCTCGCGCCAAGCCGTGGCGGTCCGCGACGCCGCCGCCTCGGTGCAACTCGGCTTCTACCTGCTGGCGGCGGCGGCCGATGCGGAACTCGCCGGATGGGGCAAGCCGGCGGAAGCCGAGATGTGGTTCCCCGCCGCCCCCACCAAGAAGGTGACGACTCGCTCCCTCGACCCCGGTCGGCTCGAGGAGGTCCGGGAGCGCATGGCCCTGGCGGCCGACGGCATCCGGGCCGAGCGCTGGGAGCCGCAGCCGGGGAGCCAATGCCGCCGCTGCGGGGTCCGCCGCGTCTGCCCCGCCTGGCCCGAGGGCCGGGAGGCCTACCTGGGATGACCGTCGCCCCCACCCCCGAACAGCAGCGGGTGATCGACCACCCCCTCGAGCCGTTGCGGGTCACCGCCGGAGCGGGGACGGGCAAGACCACCACCATGGCGCTGCGCCTGGCCGGCCTCATCCGGCGGGAAGGCCTGGAGCCCGAGGAGGCGCTGGGCGTCACCTTCACCAACAAGGCGGCCGAGGAACTGGCCGACCGCCTCCGCACTCACCTCGGCGACCTGGCGGCGGAGGGGCGCCAGGCCGAGGTCACCACGTACCACGGCTTCGCCCACGCCCTGCTGGCCGAGTTCGGGCCGCTGGTCGGCGTGGAACGGGGGGTGGCGATCATTGCCCCCGGCCAGGCCCGCCAACTGCTGCGCGACGCCCTCGGCGCCGCCCCGCGCCGCCTTCTCGACCTCACCTCTTCGGGTGCCCGCGTCGCCGAACTGGCGGCGCTGGCCGGGCAGTTGGGCGACCACCTCCTGCCTCCGACCGCCCTCACCGGCGGCGATGCCGCTCCCGACGAAGTGGCCGCCCGGCGGGCCGAGATGGCCGACGCCCTGAGCGCTTACGCCGCCCGCAAGCGGCGACTGGGAGTCGTCGACTACGCCGACCTCATCGCCCTGGCTCACCGCCTCCTCGTCGCGCACCCCGCGATCGCCGAACGGGTGCGGGCCCGCTACCGCGTCGTCCTGCTCGACGAGTACCAGGACACCAACCCGGCGCAGCGCGAAGTACTGCGCCTCATCTTCGGCGGCGGCTTCCCCGTGACCGCGGTGGGCGACGCCGACCAGACGATCTACGAGTGGCGCGGCGCCTCGCGGCAGAACTTCGAGGACTTCCCCCGCCACTTCCCCCGGGCCGACGCCACCCCGGCGGAGACTCTGTGCCTGGCGCAGAACCGGCGCTCCGGCCGCCGGATCGTCGGACTGGCGAACCTGGTGCGCGACCAGATCGCGGCGCGCCGGGGCCTCGAGCGCCTCGAGGCCCTGGCCGATGCCCCTACGGGCGAGGTGGCGGCCGCCTGGTTCCACAGCGCTCTCGACGAGGCGCGCTGGATCGCCGCCGAGGCGGTAGGCCTCCACGACGCCGGCGTTGCGTGGCGCCACATCGGCATCCTCTTCCGACGCCACGCCGGCATCACCGTGGTGCGCGACGCCCTGGAACGCGCCGGGGTCCCCGTCGAGGTGGCCTCCCTGGGCGGCCTGCTCGACGTGCCCGAGGTGGCCGACCTGCACGCCTGGCTGCGCCTCATCGGCCGCCCCGACGACTCCTCCGGCCTCATGCGGGTGCTCCTCGGGGCCCACTACCGGCTGGGCCTGGGCGACCTGGCGCCGCTGGCCGCCGCCCCGGCCCGCCGCCTTCCCGGGCACCCCAACGACCCGGCGGCCGCCGGGCGCGGGATGCTCGAGAGCCTCGACCGCCTCGAGCAGACGACCGGCGCGTCGCCCGAGGCCCTCGAGCGGCTCACCCGGTTCCGTGCCGTCCACCGCCGCCTGCTCGAAGCGGCGCAGGGCCTGAGCCTCGTCGACCTGTGCCGCCGCGTCCTCGACGAGACGGGCGTCTGGCCCGAGGTGGAGGCACTCGACGACTCGGCCCGGCTCTCGGCGCGGCTGAACCTGTACCGCTTCCTCGACCTGGCCGAGGGATGGAGCCCGCTCGAAGGCGCCCCCTCCCTCGACGCCTTCCTCGACTACCTCGACCTCCTGGCCGAGGACGGCGCCGCCGAGGAACTCGACACGGCACAGGTGAGCGGCGAGGACGCCGTCACCCTCCTCACCGTGCACCGGGCCAAGGGCCTCGAGTGGCCCGTCGTCGTCCTCCCCAACCTGGCCGAGGGCATCTTCCCCGGGGGGCCGCACACCCTGGAGGATCCCCTCACTCGCCCCGAGTTCCTTCCCTACGAGATGCGCCTCGACCGGGACTACCTGCCGGCTCTGCCCGAGGACGCCGACGAGCGCCGGGAACTGGTGCGGCTCCGCCATCAGGACCAGGAGTGGCGCACCGCCTACGTGGCGGTCACCCGCGCCAAGCACCGCCTGGTGCTCACCGGCGCCTACTGGTACACCGAGAAGAAGCCCAAGGAGCCCAGCCCGCTGTTCCACCTGGCGGCACAGAGCGACGGAGTCGAGCGCCTCATCGCCGCCGACACCCCGGGCGAGCCGCCGCCGGCCCTCAGGTTCGACCCCGCAGACGCCGACTCCCCCGACCCCCTCTTCCCTCTCGGCCGCCGGGCGGCCCTGCGTCGGGCGGTGGTGGAACCCGGCTACCCGGGCCGCTTCGCCGCCGACCTCGGCTTCGCCCCGGCCTTCGAGGCGGCTCGGGACCGCCTGATGGTGGTCCTCGAAGGCCTGCCCCTGCCCCCGGCGACGGCCGCCGCGCCCGCTCCCTTCCGCACCACGGTGACCTCCCTGGTCACCTTCGCCTCCTGCCCCCTCCGCTTCCACTGGAGCGCGGTCGACCGCCTGCCCCGGCGCCCCTCTCCCGCCCGGAGGCGCGGGATCGAGGTGCACCGCCGCATCGAACTGCACCACCGGGGCAACCTTCCCCCCGATGAGGTGACCGAGGGGCTCTACGACCTGCCCGGCGACGAGGCCGCCCATGGCCCCGATCCCTTCGCCGTCTTCCTCGCCTCGCGCTTCGCCGCCTTCACTCCCTTGCTGGTCGAGGCCCCGTTCGAGCTGCAGATCGACGGAAGCCTCCTCGCCGGGCGCATCGACGCGGTGTATGTCCCCGAGCCGGGCGTGTGGGAGGTCGTCGACTTCAAGAGCGGAGTGCGCCGCCCCGACCCGGCGCTGCGGGTGCAGTTGGAGGCCTACGCCGTGGCCCTGGGCGAAGCGGGCTTCCCCGGCGCCCCGCCCGCCGCCCGCGTCACCTTCGCCTACCTGGGAGGAGGGCGGCTCGAAGAGGCCACCGAGGAGACCGGCGACGTCTGGCGCCGGGCCGCCCGGGCCCGCCTCGGCGCCCTGCTCGCCGCCGCCTCCGCCGGCGAGCGCAGCCCCGCGCCATCGGAGTCGTGCCGCGGCTGCGACTTCGCCCGCTTCTGCGAAGCCGGGACGGCCTGGCTGGCGGCCCACCCCGGCTGAGGCCTCAGACCACCCTTCCCCCGGCCGTCTCGAGCACCAGGGTCACCGGCCCGTCGTTGACCAGGTCCACCTCCATGTGAGCCCGGAACCGGCCGGTGGCGCAGGGCACCCCGGCCCGCCGCAGCCCCTCGGCGACCAGGTCCACCAGGGGCTCGGCCGTCTCGGGAGGCGCCGCCGCGGTGAATGAGGGCCGCCGCCCGCGGCGAACGTCGCCGTACAGGGTGAACTGGCTGACCACGAGCACCTCCCCGGCGGCTTCGACTACCGAGCGGTTCATGCGCCCCTCGTCGTCGGGGAAGATGCGCAGGGCCGCCAGTTTGCCGGCCAGCGCCGCGGCATCGGAGGGGCCGTCCCCCGCGGCCGCCCCGACCAGCACCAGCAGGCCCCGGCCGATCTCCCCCACCGTCTCTCCGCCGACCCGCACTGCGGCCCGGGCCACTCGCTGCACCACTGCTCGCACGACGCCTCCTCGGGCCGCCGGCCTATCCCCGGCCGCCGGGCGCAGCCGGTGGGTGCCTTCTCCAGGCCGCCAGCACGGCGTCGGCCACCGCCTCGGCGGGGATGCGGTACTCGTCGCGCTCGATCCGCCGGCGCAGCGACTCCAGGAGCGCCGACCGCTCCTCCCGCCCGGGCCCGCTCCGGGGAGCCTGCGGCGTCATACCGAGAACCGCACCAGCATCACGTCCCCGTCGGCCACGAGGTAGTCCCGGCCCTCCACCTTCACTCTCCCCGCCGCCTTGGCCGCCTCCCACCCTCCGGCGGCGATCACCTCGGTGATGGGAGCGACCTCGGCCCGGATGAAGCCGCGCTCCATGTCGGTGTGCACCTTGCCCGCCGCCTCCCGGGCCGGCGTGCCGCGGCGCACCGTGCGGGCGCGCACCTCCTTGGCCCCTGCGGTGTAGAAGGTGATGAGGTGCAGGGCCTCGTAGGTGGCCCGCACCACCCGGGCCAGGGCTCCCTCGCCCAGGCCGAACCCCTCCGCCAACTCGGCGCGTTCCGCCGGGTCGAGACGCGACGCCTCCTCCTCGATGTGGGCAGAGAGGGCCACCACGGTGTCCCCCGCCGGGACTACCGCCGCCACCGCCGCCGCCACGTCCTCTGCCTGCGGGTCGTCTTCAGCGACGTTGACCACCCAGACCGCCGGCTTCAGGGTGAGCGGCGCCAGGTCGTGAAAAGCGGCCTCTTCCACCTCGTTCCACTTGGCGGTGCGGAGCGCCCGCCCCTCGTCGAGCACCTCCACTGCAGCCGCCACCGCCGCCGCTGCTGCCTTCTTGGTGGCATCGGCCGCCGCCTCCTTGACCGCCTTCTGCGCCTTGCGGGCAAACACATCGAGGTCGGCGAGGGCGAGCTCCAGCAGCAGCGCCTCGGCCTGGTCTACGGGGTCGGTCCCCGACTCGTCGGCCGGGACGTCGTCCGCCTCGAAGGCCCGCAGCACCACCGCCACGGCCTCCATCTCCCGCAGGCGGGCCAGGAAGCGGCCCCCCAGCCTCGACGAACCGGGCCGGGCCATGGCCGGCAGGTCGAGGAGATCCAGGGTGGCCGGCACCATCTTCTCGGGGTGCTCGAGGGCGGCGAGGCGCTCCAGCAGAGGGTCCGGGACCCGGGCCACCCCCACCGCCGGCTCCACCGTGGAGAAGGGGTGCGGGGCGGTGTGGGCTCGCAGGCCGGTCAGCGCGTTGAAGAGAGTCGTCTTCCCTACGTTGGGGAGGCCCACCAGGCCGACGCGCGCCATACCGGGCGATGGTACCCCGGCAGGACTTGCGCCGCCGGGGGACGGTGAGGAGCATGGGAGGGTGCTGGAACTGCGAGCCCTGCGCAAGTCCTACGGCGGGGTGCCCGCCCTCGACGGAGCCTCGCTGGCGGCCTACCCGGGGCGGATCCTCGGCTTCCTCGGGCCCAACGGCGCCGGCAAGACGACCGCCATGCGCGCCGTGCTCGGCCTGGTCGCTCTCGACGGCGGCGAGGTCGCCTGGCAGGGCCGGCCCATCGGCCTCCCCCAGCGGCGTCGTTTCGGCTACCTGCCCGAACAGCGGGGCCTCTACCCCCGCATGCGCGTCGGCGAGCAACTGGCCTGGCTGGGCCGGCTCCACGGCATGACGGCGGCCGGAGCGCGCCGGGCCGCCGCCGGGTGGCTGGAACGCCTGGGTCTGGCCGATCGGGCCGGAGCCCGCCTGGAGCAGCTCTCCCACGGGAACCAGCAGCGCGTGCAGCTGGCGGCAGCCCTGCTTCACGACCCTGAGGCCCTGGTCCTCGATGAGCCCTTCTCCGGCCTCGATCCCGTGGCCGCCGACGCTCTGGCCGAGGTCATTCGCCACCGGGCCGAGGCGGGAACCGCCGTCCTGTTCTCCAGCCACCAGCTCGACCTGGTGCAGGAGGTCTGCGAGGACGTGGCCATCATCGACCGGGGCCGGGTGGTGCTGGCCGGCTCACTGGATGAGGTGCGCCGGCGCGCCCCGCACCGTCGCCTCGACCTGGCCCTGGAGGGGGGCGCCGAGTGGTTCCCCACCCTGGCCGGCATCGAGTTGCTGGGAAAGCGCCCCGGATGGGCGACCTACCTCGTGCCTGCCGGCACCGACCCCGCCGCCCTGCTCGCCGACGCCGCTCGGGCGGGCCGGGTCACCCGCTTCAGTTTTCAGCCTCCCACCCTCTCGGATCTCTTTCGCGAGGCGGTGGGCGCATGAGCGCCGGGCGCGACCTCTACCTGGTGGGAATGCGGGAGGTGCGCACCCGCCTGCGCAGCCGAGCCTTCATCATCTCCACCGCCTTCATCCTGCTCCTGATGGCCGGGGCCCTGGCCGCCCTGGCCTTCCTCTCCGACCGGGCCCCATCCGCCTACCGCGTCGGCCTGGTGGGCGACCCGCCTCCCGGGCTCGATGGCGCCCTGACGGTGGCGGCGGCCACTTCGGCGGCGCTGGTCGGCACGGAGAGCCTGGCCGACCGGGAGGCGGCCGAGGCGAGCCTGCGCGCCGGACGCATAGACGCTGCCCTGCTCCCCGACGGCACCGTTCTCGTGGAGCGTCGCGGCGCCGTCGAGCTCGAGGCCCTGCTGACCCTCGCCCTGCGCCAGGCGGGCTTCATCGCCCGCCTGGCCGAGGCCGGCATCGACCCCCAGGAAGCCGCCGGTCTTCTCCTGCCCGCCGGCCGGGTCCGGTTCGAGGCCCTCGACGGCGGTGACGATCCCGGAGGCGCCGGGGTGGCCGTGGCCACCGCAGGGGTGGTAGTGCTCTTCGTGGTCATCTCCTCCTACGGGCAGTGGGTGCTCACCGGGGTCCTCGAGGAGAAGGCCAACCGCGTGGTGGAGCTGGTGGTGGCCGCCGTCCCGGTGCGGCGCCTCCTGGCGGGGAAGGTGGCCGGCATCGGCCTCCTCGGCCTGGCGCAACTGCTCCTGCTCATCGGCGTCTCCCTGGGCGCCGGGGTCTCTCTGGGCCTGTTCGCGTTGCCCCGTACCGCGCCGGCCACCGCCGCCTGGGGGGTGGCCTGGTTCCTGCTGGGGTATGCGTTCTACGCGGTGGTATTCGCCGCCGCCGGGTCGCTGGTGTCCCGCCAGGAAGACGCCCAGGCCGCCGCCATGCCCATCGCCCTGGGGGCGCTGGCGGTGTACCTGGCGGTGTTCATCGTGGTCCTGCCCGCGCCCGAGTCTGTCGGGGCCCGGGTGCTCTCGTTCCTGCCCCCGGCGGCGCCGATCGCCTTCCCCGCCCGTATCGCCCTCGATGCGGTGGACCTCTGGGAGATCCTGCTGGGGATGGCCGTCATGGCCGCAGCGGTCTACGGCGTGGTGCGTCTCGCCGCCCGGGTCTACGCCGGGGCGCTGCTGAGCGGTGGCGCCCGCCTCGGCTGGCGGCAGGCCTGGCGCGCCGCCCGCCACATGGCCGGCGGCTGAACCCCTCACTCCGGGAACCCGTGGCATGATTGGCCTCGTCCAAGGAACGATGGTCCCGCCCGCCGAATAGAGGATGCATGCGCCGCACCCTTCTGCCGCTGTTGCTGTTGGCTCTGGTCGCCGGATCTTGCACCGACGATGCTTCGGGCACCACCTCCACCCGGCCTCCAACGAGCACCACTAGTACGACCACCACAACCACCACCACCCAGCCCCCCACCACCACAACCACCACCACCCCGCCCCCCCCCCCCC
>Ga0194111_10002602_pt1 | contig 21821 bp, 23 predicted proteins | sample TA2KigC300mmetaG_FD_146194 | JGI IMG/M metagenome (GOLD analysis project Ga0194111, IMG submission 146194) | Freshwater microbial communities from Lake Tanganyika, Tanzania - TA2015033 Kigoma Deep Cast 300m | ecosystem: Environmental > Aquatic > Freshwater > Lake | place: Tanzania: Lake... | reverse complement strand
AATCGAAGTGAGAAATGTCGCTTAAATGTATTTTTTCTCGAATAAAATCTTCACCATATTTAACTAACTTGAAATTCCATTTCACGCTGAACCAGGACATTATATTTATCATACCTTAAGATATACCATGAAACCAGGAATTGAAGATGTTGGAGTGCAGATACTTTCTACAATGACAAACGCTTCCTTAACTATGCCCATTTTATCTTTGATGAAACTTGATCCGAACAGTTCTAGTAGAATTTCAGATTGTCCTCTTATCGCACTCAAAAATATTTCCTCGATAAAAATTAAGGTGAAGTGTACATTTAAAGATAGTGCTACTTCAGGTTTAAAATTTCATTTTAAAGCTAGTGAGAATGGACTCAATTATGATACACTCGATTTATTCTATTTATATATTCATCCACTTCCCAGCCAGACAGTATCTGATTCTTTAAGTTATATTCCCTCGGTAAAATATTTGAAGCTCTTTGTTGAAAATTTGGATTCCTTAAGGAGCATTAATAATATTTTAGTGTCAGCTGATTTAGTATTTGGTATGGCCACTGATGTTTCGAATGATTATCATAATTCTAAAAATATTGATGGAAATTTTAATTTATCACAGAACTATCCTAATCCATTTAATAATTATACGGTTATTGAATATGAACTTAGTGAGAGTGGTTATATTACCTTAGAAGTTTACAACGTGCTCGGAGTAGTGGTTGATAAATTAATTGAAGGGTATAAACCGAAGGGAAAACACAAAATTAACTTTGAAAATATAAAACTTTCCACGGGCATTTACTTTTATAAATTGCAGGTTGGAAATTTCTATAAGTCCAAAAAATTTATTATTCTGAAATGAATAAATATTTTCTAAATAATTTATTCAATGATTTATTTACCACATGAATCGCTAACAAGCATTAGCAAGAATTAAATTAACGTTAAAAATGAAAATCTTACTGATAGGCGATCCATTTGGAGTTCAAGATATTGGTGAAAGAAAAGTAGTCAAGAGCATATATGAAAAATTGCAAATAAATAATGAAGTTTTAGTCTGTAAACCTGATGAAATACTAAAATTTTGGTTTCTCAAAAAAATAAAAAAATATAAACCGGATATAATTCATTATTGGGCTGGTCCACGAACAAGAAGTTTTTTCATCCTATGGTTATTCAAGCTTTTTTCTGGTTGCAAAAAAACTTTTTTAACGGCAATCAGGCCGCAGCTTTCGGTAATAAGTCTATTTTTATCAGAGTTTATAAAACCTAAGTTAATATTTGCGCAATCATCCTATTATAAAAATATCTTTGATAAGTTTGGTTATCCGACGGTCTCCTTTCCAAATGGAATCGATACCAAGAAATTTTCTCCTGTTGATGAAAATCGCAAAACAATACTCAGGGCAAAGTATAATGTGCCAATAGATAAATTTATTGTAACACATGTTGGTCATATCACTCCTTGGCGTTCTTTGGAAATTTTTGAACAGATCGCGAAAGATAAACGATATTATATTTTAATCATTGCATCAACTTCCTTATTTAATCCTGATGAATGGGTATTGGAAAAATTGATTCAAAGTGGATGTGATGTTCGAACTAAACAAATTGAAGATATTGAAGAAATTTATCAATTATCCGATTGTTATGTTTTTCCTGGGGGGATATCATCAAATCAAAAACTACCGATTTTTTTTGCAAAGAAAAAAAATGTTCCCGCAATTGAAATCCCATTATCTGTTCTTGAAGCTATGTCTTGTGATATCCCCATAATTACTTCAAAGTTCGGTGGATTAACTGATATTATTCAAGAAGGAAGTGGAGTTTATTTTATAGATAGACACGATGATATTATAAATCAATTAACGAATATCAGTTCGAATTCTAAAATAGTCGGGAACCGAAAAGGAATACTAAAATATGATTGGAATTATTTATATGACCAACTGATCTATTACTACCAGAGGAGTTAATATTTCAACTGAATTCAAATTTAAATTTATTTGCTTTATTGGGATTGACGGTTCAGGAAAGACAACAGTCGCAAAATCAATTGTTAACAACCTTAATTCTAATGGCATCACCGCAGAATATGTTTGGCTAAATACTATTCCAATATTCTTAAAACCGTTTAGATTTATTTCCCAGAGGATTATTCTTAAAGGAAAAAATTTGCACAGTGAATATGAAGATTATACTGAGTTGCGCAAAGAGAAAGCAAGCAGATTTAAGCTATTACGAAAAATTTATTATTCTATAATGTTTATTGATTATTTTTTATTAGTGTATACCAAACTTCTTCCCTTGTTCCTATCTCAAAGAAAGATTGTTTGCGATAGATACATATATGATTTGGCTGTTAATCTAGGCGAAATTTTGCAATACACTTTTGAACAAAAATTAAAATTGATTGTCAGACTTGAGCGATTCTTCCCTAAACCAGATCATGTAATTTTACTAGATGTAGATGAGAAGACTGCATTTATAAGAAAGATTGATACCCCGCATATTAATTATTTAATTGATCACAGAAACGTTTATTTGGACATTGCAAAAAAACTAGAATTTACCATTATTGACGCTTCTAAAAGTAGAGAAATAGTCTTAAATGAAGCTAAATCAATTCTAGCCTTCACAAAATGAAAATAGCTTTTAATACACTTATTGATAATCCTATGAAACCAACCGGTTCAATGGTTTTTTTTGTTAAGATACTTGAAGAATTTGCAAGAATTGATAAAGTAAATGAATATTATATTTTGGTTAGCCCAAAGAACGGACATCTCTTTAAAGTTGTGCAAGAAAATTTCCATTATGTTAATTGTTTTGTAAGTCAAGAAAAAAGATTTCTTCGGATATTTGTTTCCCAGTTTGTAATTCCTCTTAAATTATGGCAGTATAAAATAGATATTTATTTTTCACCCCAAAATATTTCTCCATTTATTATACCAAATAGATCAAAAGTAATTGTATATCTTTACGGGACACATCACTGGAGAAAAGTAGAATACTTAGGATTATTGCGAACAGTCTATCGCAGAATCGTTTCTTTCTTAGCTAAATATCAAACTGAACAATTTGTGGCGAATTCACAAACTTGCAAGACAGATATCATGGAGAACTTAAGAGTATCATTTTCCAAGATTACAGTTGTTTATGAAGCTCTGGATCATTCATTGTTTAATAATCAATCACTTACTACTAGTGAAATACAATTATTACATGAATCTAATCTTGAATTAAAAAAGTATATACTCTTTGTCTCTATGATTAACCATTATAAAAATATTAAAACATTAATTGAGGCATTTGTCAAATTAGCGTTAGAGTTTTCGGAATATAGATTATTATTAATTGGTAGAAATGAAATTGAATCTGGAAAAAATAGAAAATACTGGTATTCAATTCAAAATATAATTAATGAAAATGCCTTAAATGAGAAAGTAAAATTTATTGGTCATGTCCCTCATCATCAGCTTCCGACTTTTTATAAAGGGGCTAAAATTTTTGTGCAACCCTCCTTCTATGAAACTTTTGGCAAAACTGTTATCGAATCAATGGCTTGTGGTACACCTGTGATAGGTTCAAATACTGGTGCAACTTTAGAGGTTATTGGCGATGCAGGCCTAACATTTGATCCTCATTCAACCGATGAACTGTATAAAAACTTAAAATTATTATTAAATGATTTTAGTTTATATGGTTATTTTATTAAAAAGGGAATTGAAAGAGCTTCGCAATTTACTTTCAAAAATCAGGCGGAAAGTTTAATTTCTGTTTTTTCTAATGCACTTTAAAGAAATTAATTATTTATGAATCATCAAGTAATTAAATTAATTCGTTCTATTGGATTTCCAGATATAAAAAATCATTGTGAGCCTGTAGAAAATGAGGAATTATATCAACTTGCATTCAAAAACAAAGTTGCACTTCTATATTTAGATGCATTAACGAGAAATGGTAGTCTTAAATTTTTAAACGAATATTACTTAAAAAACATTCTTCGATATAATACATTATTCGATGACATTAAACAATTAACTCCAGCGCTAGATGTGAGTGGGTTAAAGTACGCGTTGATTAAGACATTTCGGTATTATCCGGAAAATCCTAATGATATTGATATTCTTATTTTGGAGGATTATACAGATAAGTTGAAAAAGTTAGATACTGAATTAAGCAAAATAGGTTACCTGAAATATACAAGAGGTAACAATAAATATAATTTTGGAAAAGTCGGTAAAATAGGTTATTGGGATTATAAAAGAGATAAATATAATTTGAAAGCAGGTGATCAATATATTTTTTTCGATTTGGATTTTTACTTGGAGATTATGGTAGAAGAATTCATTCATGGAAATAAATATAATTTTTCGGAATATGTTACATTAAAAAGATTTTACAACAATTATTCGGATAAATATATTGAGGCAAAGGTTCTTACTCCTGGGGCAGAATTGTTTTACCTTTTTTTTCACTCGATTTTTCCAACAAGAACAATTGGTTTAGAGTTATTTTTTTCATCACTATATTTATTGAAGGATTTTTCCCAAGATGATTTTAATGCATTTTATAAACTCTCATACAAATTTCATCTAAAAAATGAAGTAATGATTTGTATGGCTCATTTGCAGAATCTTTATAGACAAGCATTCGATGAGAATAATGAAAAACTTCAATTTCTAATTGCAAGCTTAGGACGTAAATATAAAAGGATAATGGCTAACGATATTAATTATCCATATATTTTCCCATTGTTTATTTTTATTTGGGCAGGTATTAAATCCGCTTTTCATAAAAAGGGAATTATTAGTCTAATATTTGTTTTATTGAAGTGTGTTAATCCATTTTATGCATATAACATTATATCGGAGATATTAAGTAAAAAATTAACATTTAATAGATATAAGTCTAAGTTTACACAGATTTAAAATCAATTATGAAGATTATTATTTCTATTATTATAATCATTATTTCTTTTAAAGAAATTTTTCCTCAAAATAATTTGGAATTATTCAATTATAAAAGTTCAGGTTCAATTTTTGACATCTTATTGGTTTATGATAAATTTCTTCTAGATGGTGTTCAACCAATTCAAAGAGTGGAACTTGCCAACCACTTGATTGACATTAAACATTCACAAGGAATAGATAACACTCTAAGTGAAATAATAAGTTTTAATTTGGAAAAACTTTACCCTGAATTGAATTCTATGGAGAATACTTCCATCTCGCCCCCTTGGTACTTGTATATGTATAATTCAAAAGCTTTTAACTTATATTTTCAGCCTATCTTAGGTTTAGAATATCAAAAGAGTACGAATGGATACAGTTTATATAGGTTCAATGGCATCAATTTCTTTGGAAATTTTAATAGAGTTTTTTCATATCAATTTTCTTTTCAAGATAATTTTTTGAAGGGTTCTAATTTTGACGCTCAAAGAATTCTTTCACCATTAAAAGCATTTGACGAAAGACAAACAGAATTCGATCAATTTGATGGAGGTAATTATGAAGGTTATATCTCATACAATTTCTCCAGTGGGAATTTTTCTGTGGGCAAATATTCTCCAATCGTCGGTTATTCAAGATATCATTCAGTTATCTTATCGGATAAAGCCCCATCATTTCCTCAGATTTCTTTGAATATTAATTTTACTGATTGTTTGAAATTCCATTATTTCCATGGATGGCTAAAATCTGGAATTGAAGATTCAACTCTTTCTTATCAAACTTTATTTTCTAAATATGATAGAAAACAATATCGTCCAAAATATATTGCTAATCATTCTATAGAGTTGAAACCTTCGAAAAACTTGGCCTTATTAATAGGTGAATCAATTATTTATAGCGATACTGATGTTCAACTATTATATCTATTACCTATTTCATTCTTCCATGCTGCCGATCGTTACTATAGCTCTAAAGCAGACGCTACAAGTAGTTCTTATGGTGGAAATAGTCAAATTTTTTGCTCATTTAAATATCAACCATTTAGCGGTGTGTTGATGAACGGTTCATTATTTATAGACGAAATATCAATAACAAATATTTTTGACAAGCAGAAGTCTCGAAATAAAGTTGCTTTTCAAGTAGGTTTAGATATTATCAATCCATTCTTTAAGAATAATTTTTATACGATGGAATTTTCCAGAATTCTTCCTTGGACTTATACAAATTTTATTCAGACCCAAACTTACGAAAATGATAGTTATTCACTTGGTCATTGGCTTGGTCAAAATGGGGATGAATTATTAATAGGCAGTTATCTTTATTTACTTAAAAATCTTAAACTATCAGTTCTCTTATCATTTATTAGAAAGGGGGGACTTGATTCTATATACATAGGTTACGAGGATTGGCAAAGAGCATTTTTGTATGACAAAATATTTTCTTTATCTGATTTATCATGCAGTTTAGAATATGAGTTGTTGCATAATTTGTATATTTTTACTTCTTTATCTTTAAATAGGCAACAAATCTTTAAAACATTTGAAAGAAAATTTGAATCGAGAATAATTTTTTCAATAAGGTATAGGTATTATTAATAGTCTGACATGAAGAGAGCATTAATTACAGGAATAAGTGGTCAAGACGGATCGTATCTTACTGAACTACTTCTTAGTAAAGGATACGAAGTTCATGGAATGGTGAGACATGTAGCATTGGAAGATCCAGAACACAGGATGTGGAGGATAAATCATTTACTTAAAGATATTAAGTTTCATTCTGCGTCGCTTGAAAGTTATCCAAGTATATTCAGAGTTTTTGAAAAAGTAAAACCGGATGAGTGTTACCACCTTGCATCACAAAGTTTTGTCAGCTACTCATTTGAAGATGAGTTTTCAACCATGAACATTAACATAAATGGTACACATTATGTTCTCGCAGCATTAAAGGAAGCTTGTCCAGGTTGTAAAATTTATTTTGCAGGTTCAAGTGAAATGTTTGGTAATGCAAATGAAGTACCCCAAAAAGAAACTACGGCTTTTAACCCACGTTCACCCTATGGAATTTCTAAAGTAGCAGGTGTTCATTTAACAAGAAATTATTCCGATTGCTATGGAATTTTTGGTTGTAGTGGAATTCTCTTCAACCATGAATCGCCTAGAAGAGGATTCGAGTATGTAACAAGAAAAATAACAACACACGATGCAAAAATTAAATACGGACTAGCTAAAGAGTTGAAACTCGGGAATCTCGATGCGCGAAGGGATTGGGGTTCATCAAAAGAATATGTGGTTGTAATGTGGCTTATGCTTCAATAGCAAAAAAGAGATGATTATGTTGTGGCAACCAGTGCATCTCATAGCGTAAGAGAATTTTGTAATTTGGCATTCTCTTTTGTCAATCTAAACTACGAAGATTATGTTACAGTGGATCCTGTATATTTTCGTACAACCGAGGATGAAATTCTCTGCGGAGACGCATCAAAAGCTAAGAAAGCTCTGGGTTGGAATAACTATATGAATTTCGAACAGATTGTGCAAGAAATGGTTGAGTCTGATCTTAAGAGGATTTACGAAATGAGGAATCATTAACAAAAAGTTATTTTAATTATTTATTTCATTCTTTCACAATGACTCAGCTAAAAATATTATATATAACAACTTCATCTCTGATGTTGGAATCATTTGTGCTTCCATTAGCTAAACATTTGCGCGAAAAGGGACATCACATCGAGATGGCTTCTACTCCATATATGCCCAGGGGACAAAAACCGAAATTTGATATTCTACAAAAGGAAGATTTCAAAGTTCATATTCTTGAATTCGATTACAATGTTAGTTTATTAAGAGATATTTCTGCAATAATAAAATTATTTAAATTTTTACTCCGAAATAGATTTGACATAATTCATATACAATCATCGAAAGCAGGAGTGATAGGTAGGATTGCGTCAAAATTAGCGCGTTGTCCAATAGTTATTTATACTGCACATGACTTCTATTACCTTGATTCAAGTTTGGGAAAAACTAAAAAGCTATTTTATTTCATAGCGGAAAAAATAGCAGCTTATTTCTGCGATATTATGCTTTTCGTTTCCAATTCAGTTCACAAGGAAGCAGTTGAAAAGCAGCTAAAACCTAGAAATAAGATGCATTATTTAGGTCCCCCAATTCAAGATTACATAAGTTTTATTAGAAATGATGCAGTTGTTGAGCAAACCAGAAAAAAATTAGGTATTGAAAAAAATGAACTGCTGATAGGGTGTGTAGCTAGATTAGTCATCAATAAGGGTGTCGATTTATTTATTCAAACTGCAATTGAACTATTAAAGAACAGAGGTAGTTTAAAATTTATCATCATTGGAGACGGACCACTTTTTCATGAATTGACTCAAATGGTTCACGATCGTAACTTAAATAATAAAATTCTATTTACAGGATTCATTGAGTCATATTCCATTGTTCTAGAACTTATGTCATCATTAGATATATTTTTTTTACCTACCCGTCGAGAAGGATTTGGATTGGTATTTGCAGAGGCACTTTCTTTCAAAATTCCGGTTGTTGGTCCGAATATAGCACCTATTAATGAATTTATTGAGAATGGAATTTCGGGTTTATTAACAGAACCAGGAGATATTAATGCATATAAAAATTCATTACTGAATTTGATAGATGATAAAGAATTAAGATCAAGAATTGGTACTGAAGGCAGGGAAAAAGTTCGCGGTCGTTTCAAACAAGAAGATTATTTTCAAAATACTTTGGCTGTATACTCAAGTTTGATAAAAAAGACTAACAATACATGAAAGCTCGAAATAGCCCTAAGCGTCATATTAAGAAAATTTTCGATTTACTCTTTTCGTTAAGTCTTATTTTAATATCATTACCTCTTGGATTAATTATTATTATCCTCATAAAAGTAGAAGACTTTAGAAGCCCATTATTTTTTATCCAAGAAGTAATGGGCATTGATGGATCAAAATTTAATATGATAAAACTTCGAACAATGGTACCCCATCAAATTGATTATTCCTTACGTAAAGATAATTCCTCTAAAGATGGCGAGGTAACTTTAAGGGATCCTCGTTTAACAAAAGTTGGTAAATACCTTAGGCGCTTTAAAATGGATGAACTTCCACAGTTCTTTCTTGTCTTAAATGGAAAAATGAGTATAGTAGGTCCAAGACCTATGGATCCAGTAAGATATGAAACTAGTTCAGATTTTCAGAGACAAAGGTTATTGATGAAACCGGGAATTACTGGGTTGGCTCAGATTAGCGGAAATACAAACTTTAATTGGAAAGAAAGAATTGAAATTGATATATGGTATATATTTAATTGGTCAAATCGTCTTGATCTTGAAATAATTTTTATGACAATTGGAGTGGTCCTCTTCGGGGAACATATCAAATCCAATTATAAAGCAAGAAAAATCACTGAAAATAATTAAGTTGAGATAAACGAATTATGATTAATAATAAAATACTTATTGTTGGTGGCGGCGGATATGTTGGAACTAAATTATCATACCATTTATTATTAAAAGGTTACAATGTATCCGTACTAGATACTTTTTGGTTCGGTAATTATTTTAATGAAAGCAATGGTATTAAGTTAATTAAAGGTGATATACGCAATGAGAAGATTCTGATTGAAGTTTGCAAAAATCAAGATGTGGTAATACTTCTCGCATGTTTATCAAACGATCCAATGGCAGATATTGATCCTGACACTACCAAAAATATAAATTATCGGGCAGTAGCAAATGTAATAAAATATGCCAAGGAGTCCGGAGTAAATAAATTGATTTATGCTAGTTCAGCAAGTGTATATGGAATCCAAGAAATTGAAAGAGTTACAGAAGATATCCCTTTAAAACCGTTAACATTATATTCGAAATTCAAAGCAGATATTGAAAAAATCGTGAACCAATATGCAAGCGATGATTTCACAGTTGTTTCGGTTCGAAGTGCCACTGTTTGCGGATATTCTCCTAGAATGAGACTAGACCTTTTAGTTAACTTTTTTGTTTTTCTAGCCATGAAAAACAAAATGATCTTCATAGAAGGTGGAGAACAGATTAGACCATTAATAAATATTAAAGATATTGTTGAATTCTATGAGTTGATGATAAATGCTCCAAAGGAAAAGATTCATAAGGAAATTTTTAATGTAAGTTCTGGAAATTTTAAAGTAATTGATGTTGCGTATAAAGTACAGAATATTATTCCCTGCGAAATAAATTTTTCAGAAGTTATAGATACACGATCATATCCCGTCTGTGCCGATAAAGCTGAAGAAGTTCTTTCCTATAATCCGAAATACTCATACGAGGATGCGATTCATGAAGTGAAAGATGCAATAGAAACGAAAAAGTTGGATATTAACGATCCCAAAATGTTCAACTTGAAATATTTAAAAACACTTTTTGCAAATCAGCAGGTACAAATTTATTAGATGGAAAATCACATTTGTATTATAGGGGCTAATAAAAAAGGTTCTTCAAAAGTTGTATTGGATATCATAAAACAATCAACGAGTATAAAATCGATTGAGTTTTTTGATGATGATGAATTACTCAAAGGATCATTTATAGAAAATTATCAGGTTGTTGGATCAACAAAAATTTTAACCGGCGAAAAATTTTCTGGAAGTTATTTTACTCTTGCATTTGGGAATAATTTAGGTAGAAAAGATATATTCGAGAAATTAGTTGGTTATGGAATGAAACCGATCAATCTTATCCATCCCTCAGCTGTAGTGGCATCCAATGTAAAACTCGGAAGTGCAATATGGATAGCTGCGAATGCTGTTGTTAATCCGGGTGCTGAGATAGGCGATGGAGTTGTTATCAATACATCCGCAACAATAGATCATGATTGCTTCATTGAATCATTTTCAAATATTTCCCCAGGTTGTCATTTATCAGGTAGGACAAGAATAGGTAGCTTTGTTTTTCTTGGTACAGGAGTGATTACACTACCTGATACCATAATAGGTGAAAAATCAATTATAGGTGCCGGCTCGGTGGTTACAAAAAGAATTCCTCCAAACGTAACCGCTGTAGGAATACCTGCGAGAATTATTAAGCGGAATAATGTTGATGCTGAATAATAACAAAGAAAAAGTTTTCAACATTGTTCGCCCTGTTTTCCCAAAATTGGAAGAATTATCGATTGAGTTCAGTGAAGCATTATTAAAGGGGAATGTAACAAATCAATCTAAATATGTGATTGATTTTGAGAACAAACTTGCTGATTACATTGGAGTTAAGCATTGTGCAGTATTTAATAATGGAGAACAAGCATTAATAGCAATGATCCACACTGGGCAATTAAAGGGCGAGGTAATAACTCCAGCTTATACCTTTTGTGGAACAACCCACGCTTTAGTTTGGAATAATCTAACTCCAGTTTTTGTAGATATTGATGAAGAAACTTGGACAATTGATGTTTCTAAAATCGAAGAGAAGATTACTCCCCGGACATCTGCAATATTGGCCGCACCACTTTATGGTAATCCATGCAATAATTACGAACTTGAAAAAATTGCAAGAAAAAATAATCTTAAATTGTTATATGATTCTGCTTCAGCATGTGGCTCTGTCTTTGATAATAAAAAAGTTGGTTCTTTCGGTGACGCAGAAATCTTTAGTTTTCATGCTACTAAAGTTATGACAACAATGGAAGGTGGTGCTATTGTAACTAATGACAAACAAATTTATGATTATGTATGCAGTTTGAGAAATTTTGGAAAAAATTATAAAGACGCGGATTGTGATTATGCCGGATTTAATGGTAAAATGACGGAAATTTGTGCTCTTGTAGGATTAAAGCTAATTGATCGATTGAATCAATTTGTGGCTCACAGAACAACTATGGCTTTAGAGTATGAAAATGCATTGAGTGTTTTGCCTGGAATAAAATTTCAAAAGGTACAGGAAAATTCAATTTCTTGTTGGCTCTATTTTCAATTCGAAATTGATGAATGCATAACTGGTTTCAATCGCGATATTCTTGTCGATAAGCTCAATAAACTTGGAATTCATGCAAGAAAATTTCTTTATCCTGCTAATCATCAACTCTCTTGTTACAAACATTTACATCAAACTCAATTACCTATTACTGAACGCGTTGCTAAAAATTCGGTTGCTCTTCCAATTTATTCAGATATGGAAATAGAAGAAGTACAATACATTTCAAACAAAGTTCTTGAACTATATTATGCAATCCAGAAAGGCAAGGAGATTTTTAAATGATCAGCGTTAGAGCACCGTTTCGCCTTCCAATTGGAGGAGGTGGAACAGATCTTCCATCATATTATTCGAAATATGAAGGACTTTTAATTACTGCAGCTATTAATAAGTATATGTTCATCAATATTAATATTCCGGCATTGGTTAATAAAATCATGGTTAGGTATTCAATAACAGAAACAGTAACGAACATAGAAGATCTAAAACATGACATTGTGAAAAATACACTTAAGTATTTCAATTATTTTGGTCCGCTTCACATTAATTCAATGGCAGATATTTCTGCAGGAACAGGATTGGGATCATCAAGCGCCTATACTGTTGCACTTATTCGTGGGATGACTTCTTTGTTGAAAAAATATTTTACATTGCATGAGTTAGCAGAATTAGCTTGTAAAATTGAAATTGAAATGTGCAAAAAACCTATTGGAAAACAAGATCAGTACTCTTCTACTTATGGAGGCATCAACTCTCTTGAAATAGATTATTCTGGAAATGTTAGAGTTGTTCCATTAACTCTTCATAACGAATCATTGAAAGAACTTGAATATTCTTTAATGATGTTTTATACGAACATAGAAAGAGACGCAAATGAAATTCTTGGAGAACAGAGTGAGAAAGCCGCTCTTGATGAGAAAGAAACAATCAATAGCATGCATTCAATAAAAGAAATAGGATGTAAAATAAAGGATAGTCTTGTGAGCGGTGATATTTTCAGAATAGGAACATACTTTGATGAGCATTGGCAATGTAAGAAAAAAATTTCCGCTAAAATGACCGATAATAAAATTAATGAATGGTATGAAATAGCTATGAATAATGGTGCGATAGGAGGAAAGATTATGGGTGCGGGTGGTGGAGGATTTTTCCTATTTCAATGTCAAATAAAAGATAGAAAAAGGTTGAGAAGTGTTCTTGAAAAAAATAATCTTCAATACATGGACTTTACTTTTGATTTTGATGGTGTCAAACTTTTGAGCAACTATTAAAACTTATTCGGAAAACTACTTGAATAGAAAAATATTAATAACGGGTGGTGCAACGGGAATTGGAAAAAACCTTACCAAGCATTTCTTGTCCCAAAATGATTTGGTTATAATAATCTCGCGATCAGAAAAAAATGTAATGCAAACTCAAAATGAGCTAGATAGATTTAGAAATTATTTAATTTCTTTTACAGGTGATCTTGCATCAAAGGAATTCGTATTAGAACTTAGAAAAGAATTAAGAAAGATTGGCAATATAAATTATTTGATAAATTGCGCTGGTGTGCAGGGAGAGATATCTCCCTTTATTTTTTCAAATATCGATAGTTGGTATGCAGGATTTACAAACAATATTTATGCCGGAATAAATGCAATTCATTTGCTTCTCCCTATGATGATGGAAGCAGGTTATGGTAAAATTATCTCCTTAGCTGGTGGTGGCGCAACTGGATCGAGACCAAATTTTACTTCGTATGCCGCTTCCAAAATTGCGATTGTTAGATTTTCAGAAATTCTAGCAGATGAATTGGCAGGGAAAAATGTTGATGTTAATATGATATCTCCCGGATCTTGTAATACCAGGATGATAGATGAGATTATTGATGCTGGAGATAAAGCTGGCATCAATGAGGTGACCATGGCTAGAAATGTTAAAAGGACGGGAGGAACACCATTAGAAAAGATTACAAATCTTGTATCATTCCTTTTTTCTAAAGAGGCTGATGGAATAACTGGAAAAATAATCAGTGCTGTTTGGGATGATTGGTATGATCCTATTTTCCAGGAAAAACTTCGAGGTGATAAAAATTTTGCAACTTTAAGAAGAATTGATGGAAGAAATTTCTAATAGATAAATTCAAAATTTTATATGAACAAAAGAACTATTCTGATCACTGGCGTTGCTGGTTTTATTGGTTCTAATTTAGCGGAACGATTATTACATGAAGGCGGATATCAAATTATTGGCATTGATAACCTTTCTCATGGGAAATTAGAACAAATCCCTGAGGGGGTCGAATTTCACAAAATTGATATTAGAGATAAAAAAGTATACTCATTATTTAGAAACGTTGAATATGTTTTTCATTTAGCAGCAAAAAATTCTATTATTGACTGCCAAACTAATCCAATAGAAACTTCTGATATTAATGTCAAAGGCACAGTTAATGTGCTTGAGGCATGTAAAATTAATTCGGTTAGAAAAATAATTTATGCTGAATCTTCCGCCCTTTATGAGGGAAGTTCTATACTTCCAACACCGGAATCCGATGTGCATCCGGAAAGTTTTTATTCTGTGAGTAAATATTCAGCAATGATTTTTGCTGAAGCATACACCAGGTTTTATAACATAAGATCAACAGCATTAAGGTACTTTTGTGTTTATGGACCAAGGCAAGATTATAGGCGGACTGTTCCACCACTTTTTTCTGCTTTTATTTTAAAACTTTTGCAGGGTGAAAATCCGGTTATTTTTGGTAATGGTGAAAAAAGAAGAGATTTTGTTTATGTTGATGACATAAATGATTTTCATATTCAATGCATTAATGATGAAAGAACTACTGGAAATGTCTACAACCTTGGCAGTGGTAAAAATTATTCAGTTTTAGAAATCTATGAAATGATTTCCGGTTTATTGAATATTAAAATTGAACCGGTGTTCAAGAATGACCAGCCTGGTGAGGCTTTTGCAAACCTTGCCGATATCTCAAAAGCAATGAATATAGGCTGGCATCCAAAAACTGATCTTCGAAGTGGTTTGAATTATTCAATCAATTTCATAAAAAAGGAACTCAGAAAAGGAAATGTTGGACAATAATTTTGGAAAAAGAGGTAATCGTTAAAATGAAAGCAGTCCTTCTTGCCGCGGGTAAAGGAGATAGACTGAAGTTAATTACGACAGGGTTACCAAAACCAATGATTGAATATAAAGGAAAACCGATACTCCAATATAATATTGAAGCATGTAAACAATTCGGTATTGCACAATTTTTTATCAATACTCATCATTTGCCCGATCAAATTAAAAATTATTTTGGCGATGGTAATCAATTTGGGGTTGAGATTAATTATTCATTCGAAGAAGTGTTATTAGGAACGTCAGGAGCTTTAAATAATTTTAAGAAACATTTATTAAATGAACCTTTCTTTGTTATTTATGCAGACCAGATAATTAAATTTGATATTCCATCGTTGGTCGAGAAATATCAGCAACAACCTTGCCTAGGAACAATGGCTTTCCATTATAGAGAGGATGTTCAACATTGTGGAGTAGCCGAATTTTCCAAGGATGAACAAATTCTCCGTTTTATTGAAAAACCAAAACCTGACGAAACTGAAAGTCATTGGGTAAACGCAGGTATCTATTATCTGAATCCGGAAATATTTCAATTTATTCCTGATGGATTTTCTGATTTTGGACGTGAAATATTTCCGAACCTTATCCTACTTAATAAACGATTATTTGGAGTTTGTCGTAAAATAGAATTCAAAGTATTCGATACACCTGAATTGTACAAACAAAATATCTTGGGCGAGAATTTATATGAATGAAAAAATAGGTGTAATTGGTTTGTGGCATCTTGGCTGTGTAATCTCAGTTTCCTGGAGTAAACTAGGATATTCGGTTGCAGGATTTGACTATGATAATCAGAGGATTAACAATCTTAATAAAAGCATTCCTCCTTTGTTTGAGCCAAATTTGAAGGAAGAAATCCGGATGGGCCTGGTGAACAAGAGATTATCATTTTCAAACGAGATAAAATCTTTAAAAGATTGCGATTTTGTATTTCTATCCTATGATACTCCAGTAAATGAGGATGACAAATATGATACAACAATTCTAGAAAATTCAATAAGAGATGTGGCAAAAGTTTTAAAAAACGAAGCCATAGTAGTAATTAGCTCACAATCACCAGTTGGGTATTGTTCAAAATTTCGAGAAATTTTAAAGAGATATAACTCGAGCTGTGAGATTGCATACTCACCTGAAAATCTAAGACTGGGAGAAGCTATTCAATGCTATTTAAATCCTGGACGGATTATTTTAGGTACTGCAAATACTAGCACTGAAAAGAATTGTAAACAATTATTTAATAAAATTACTGACCAGATTTTATGTATGAGCCTTGAAAGTGCTGAGATGGTAAAACATGGAATTAATAGTTTTCTATCCATGAGTATCGTATTTACTAATCAACTTGCGGATATTTGCGAGGAGAAAAATGCGCGAATTGACGATGTAGTACTTGGTCTAAAATCCGATTCAAGAATAGGTAATAAAGCATACCTATCACCTGGTATCGGATTTTCAGGAGGCACGCTTGGTAGGGATCTTAGAGTTTTGGAGAGTGTTAATATTGAGTTATCAGGATCTTCAGGATTTTTCGGTTATGTCCACAAAATAAACAGTGAACGAAAACTAACACTTGTAAAACGTATTCAGAGAATAATCGGTAACTTGAAAGATAAAAAAATTGGTGTTTTGGGATTAACGTACAAACCAGGGACCAGCACGCTTAGAAGGAGTCTCCCGTTAGAAATTGTCGCGAAATTATTGGAAGAAAAAGCTTGTTTGTCGGTGTTCGACCCAAAAGCTGATTATTCTGAGTTAAATAATACTAATTGGTTAAAAGTCGAAAATAGTATATATGATATTCTAACTAAAAATGAACTAGTTATTGTATTAACGGAGTGGCCAGAATTTAAACAATTTGATTGGGCTGGACTTTTTTCTCAATTTAAAAATGTAAAAATCTTTGATGCTAAAAACTGTCTTGATGAGAAAAAAATGAAAGAATCTGGTTATAAATATTTTTCTGTTGGGAGGTATTGATGGCATTACTAACTGGAAAAACGATTGTTATTACCGGTGGAAGTCTAGGTATCGGCCTAGCCATTTCAAAAAAATGTGTTAAAGAAGAAGCTCGCGTAATAATAGTAGCAAGAAATTCTAATAATCTAAACAATGCAATCAAATTACTTGCACCATTATCCATAGAAAATAATCTTTCTTATTCGTTGGATGTTAGTGATTATAATTCTGTAATGGCTTTTTCAAACTGGTGCCTGGATAATAAGTTAAAAATAAATGGATTAGTGAATTGTGCTGGTATATATGGTCCAATTGGCAATTCTAGAATTATTGATATGGCTGCATTTGAAACTGCTATTAGAATCAATTTCTTGGGCACAGTATTTATGTCGTCGGTGTTTTCTAGAATACTAAAGAATAATGAAAGAACAAAAATTGTAAATTTTTCAGGCGGTGGAGCTGCCACACCTTTCCCAAATTATTCGGCTTATGCAACAAGTAAAGTAGCTATAGTCAGATTCACAGAAAACTTTGCATTGGAATTACAAAATGAAATGATTGATATTAATTGTGTTGCCCCTGGTTTTGTACTGACCAGATTACATGAACAGACTATTTCTCAAGGTGTTGAGACTGTTGGAAGGGAATTCTATGATTCTACATTGAAACAAATTGAATCAGGCGGAGTGTCTCCTGATATAGCTGCAGATCTATCAGTATTTCTACTCTCGGGGGAATCGGACGGAATTTCAGGTAAGTTTATATCTGCACCCTGGGATCCCTGGAAAGAGAAAGAATTTCAGGAGAAGTTGAGGAAGGATAAAGATTTGGCAACCTTAAGAAGAATTGATAACAAAACGTTTTTTAAGAAAATATGAATGTTGCAATAATAGGCTGTGGATTGATTGGCAACAAGAGAGCTTTAGCATTATCCAATGGCGATAATCTAGTTGCTTGCTGTGATGTCGATGAGATTATAGCCAAAAGATTTTCAGAAAAATTTGGGTGTCCTTACTTTACAAAATATAGGGAATTGTTTTCTGAAATTGAGTGTGACATAATTATTGTTGCAGTAATTAATAAATACATTAAAGAAGTTGTAATAGATGCTCTTAACTTTGGTAAACACGTTTTAGCAGAAAAACCTCTCGGAAGAAATTTTGAAGAAGCTTTCGAGATTATTCAAGCTTTAAAAAGTTTTAATCCTTCAACAAATCAACAAATTAACCTCTCCACCTCTCCACCTCTAACCGCCAAAAATTCCCCAATTCTCAAAACTGGTTTCAATCATAGATTTCACCCTGCAATATGGAAAGCTAAGGAGATGATAGATAAAGGAAAAATTGGGAAAGTATTTTCTATTCGAGCAAGGTATGGACATGGTGGTCGTCCTGGTATGGAAAGTGAATGGCGTGCATCGAAAGAATTATGCGGCGGAGGTGAGTTATTAGATCAAGGTGTACATATTATCGATTTAATCAGATGGTTCGGTGGAGAAGTTAAAGAGGTTTATGGTAAAGCTGAGACGAAGTTCTGGAATATGAAAGTTGAAGATAATGCCTTTGCAATTTTGAAAACAGAAAATGATGTTACAGCTTCGTTTAATGTTAGTTGGACCAATTGGAAAAATATTTTTTCATTTGAGATCTTCGGTGCAGATGGTTTTTTGAAAATCGAAGGTTTAGGTGGAAGTTATGGAATTGAAACGCTCGAATTTGGGAAACGAAAAAAAGAAGGAGGGAGACCGGACATTGAAGTGTATGAATTTCCCGAAGAAGACATAAGCTGGAAAGAAGAATGGAAAGAGTTCAAATCAGCTATAAAAGAAAATCATGAACCTATTGGAAGCGGGTATGATGGATTAAAAGCAAATGAAGTTATTGATGCTATTTACCTTTCGAATAAGGAATCAAGAGTAGTTTTTTTATAAATGAAAAAATGCTGTTGCATCCGCAAAAAAATGATTTAAGTGAAATTGAAGAAACGAATTGGAATATTGACCGGCGGCGGAGATGTCCCGCCATTAAATTCAGTAATACAATCTGTTATTAATTCCGCTAGCAATAATGGTTTTGAATTAGTTGGTTTCAGATTTGGTTGGAAGGGTATTCTTGATAAGGATTTTGTATTACTCAATAAAACGATAATTCCTCCAAATATAGGTGGAACGATTCTTAAATCTTCAAGGATAAATCTATCTAAATATGAAAATGGAGACAGCCAAATCCTAGAAAATCTGGACAACCTAAAAATCGAAGGTTTAATTGTTATTGGGGGTGAAGATACATTATCAAACTCATTTTATTTGCAAAATCTTCCGCAGGTTTTAATATCAAAGACGATTGATAACGATGTCGGTATTATTTCTGATGAAAATATTGTGAATTATTTCACACTCGGTTATCCAACTGCAGCAGAAAAGATTTCTTCCTTTGTGAGTTTAGATGAAGGGCTTCGTACCACAGCATACTCTCATGAGAGAATCATTGTAGTTGAATCGATGGGTATGCATGCTGGATGGCTGGCGTTGTCTTCAGCGATGGGTTGGCCCGACTTCATTATTATTCCTGAATTCCCGCTTGACTATGATAAATTTAAACAACTCGTTGCAGAAAAATATAACAAGCAAAGAAATATTATAATAGTAATTGCGGAAGGTGCTAAATGGTCGGATGGAACTTATGTGTCGGCAGATCAAAATGAAATTGATAGTTTCGGTCATCCGAGATTTTTAGGTTCTTCAGCTTTATTAGCTAACAGATTAAAGAGTGATCTGAGAAAGTATTTTGATACTCGAAATGTGAATAGTGTTAATCCTTCATATCTCTACCGATCGGGCAAACCTAATAAATTAGATTTTACAGCAGCAAAATTGCTGGGGTATGAAGCAGTTAATCTGTTAAAAGAAGGTAGTAGTTCGCTAACACTCTTAACGTTAAATTATTCAGAAGGGCAGTTTAGTGTTGGGCGATTTTCAATTAGTGGAATGAACACAATCGAGCAGTTACATCGATTTGTCCCACAAGCGTTTTATAATTCTACTAATTATCAAGCAACGGAGAAGGGAAAAAAGTACTTAGAGCACATATTATGTAGAATTCCACAAATAAATTATGAATTAAAATAATCACACATATATTGATTTATAAGAGAGTATTATATGAATTTTAGTAGCGAATTTTTAAATGAATGTAAAGAATTAATAAATAAAATAGATATTGAAGAGATCGAAAAAGTTGTTGATCTATTGTTCCAGGTTAGGGAATCAGGTGGTCGGCTGTTTATTATCGGATCGGGTGGTGGTGCTGGACATGCTTCTCACGCTATCTGTGATTTTAGAAAACTTTGTAACTTTGAAGCATATGCACCATACGATAATGTTTCAGAATTGACTGCAAGGGTGAATGATGAAGGGTGGGATGTTTCAATTCTTAATTGGTTAAAAGTAAGTCGGTTGAATAAGAAGGATTGCATTTTTGTATTTTCGGTAGGTGGAGGTAGTGAAGAAAAACACATTAGTATGAATCTTGTGAACGTAGTTAAGTATGCAAAAGAAATGGGATCATTGGTTGTTGGAATAGTAGGCAAAGATGGGGGCTTTACAAAAACTTACGGTGATGCTGCAATATTACTGCCAACGATTAATTCATCTCACATAACACCTTTGACGGAAGGATTCCAGGCTGTTATTTGGCATTTGTTAGTGTCTCATCCGAAATTGCAAGTTAATCCTGCAAAATGGGAATCTACTAAATAAATTATTTGATATTAAAAACGGGGTAAACATTAAATGAATTTGAAAGTAAAACTTTTCGCTGATGGATCAGAAAAAGCTGGAATGCTTGAGATGTACAATAATCCTTTGATTTCTGGATTTACAACAAATCCTACATTGATGAGGAAAGCAGGAATTACAAATTACAAGTCATTCGCATTGGATATTCTCTCGGTAATTAAAGATAAACCAATATCATTTGAAGTATTTTCGGATGATTTCGGTGAAATGGAAACACAGGCAAAAGAAATTGCATCTTGGGCTGATAATGTTTACGTTAAAATTCCAATAACAAATACTAAAGCAGAATCTTCATACGAATTAGTGGAAAATCTTTGTGCGGCGGGTGTGAAGTTGAATGTTACTGCTTTATTGACCATTGAACAGGTGGAACAGATTTTACCGGCACTAAGCAATGGACCAGGTGGATATATTTCAGTTTTTGCGGGTAGAATCGCAGATGCTGGAGTTGATCCCGTCCCCATCATGGAACGAGCAGTTGAATTATTAAATGGCCGCAACGAAATCGAACTCATTTGGGCAAGTCCGAGAGAATTATATAATGTAGTGCAAGCGGATTCAATAGGATGTCATATTATTACAGCTACTAATGATATCTTAAAGAAACTTCCATTATTAGGTAAGGACTTAACTGAATTTTCACTTGAAACTGTTAGGATGTTTTATGATGATGGAAGACATGCCGGGTATAGTCTTTAATAAATTGAAGTTAAATTAATATGTTTTCGTTTTTTCTAAATTCAAAAAAGGCGTTGAGAAAATTTTTAATTTTCTACTTTTCGTTATTTGTTTTATTCCTTTCAGTCAGTTTTGCTCAGGGTAATTATACAAGCGTGAATAAAAACATATATTCTTTTTTTAATAGGATTGCTGTAAAAAGACTCGTTGATTTCCAAGAATTTGTAAAACCATTGACTAGATCTCAGATATCTTTCTTCCTTGAAAAGTTAAAAACAAATTCACAAAGCCTTACAAAAATAGAGAGGCAGGAATTCGATTGGTATTTGCAAGAATATGGGTATGAACTT
>Ga0194111_10002596_pt1 | contig 21858 bp, 19 predicted proteins | sample TA2KigC300mmetaG_FD_146194 | JGI IMG/M metagenome (GOLD analysis project Ga0194111, IMG submission 146194) | Freshwater microbial communities from Lake Tanganyika, Tanzania - TA2015033 Kigoma Deep Cast 300m | ecosystem: Environmental > Aquatic > Freshwater > Lake | place: Tanzania: Lake... | reverse complement strand
GTCGAGGCCGGCGAGGTCATCGGCGGTGTAGAGGGGACGCAGCGGCCGTCCCGAGATCGAGGTGAAGTCGGCGTCCCGGAGCTCGGACCGGCCGAACTTGGGTTCCCAGGTTTTCTTAGGGTCGGTGTTCGCCATGAGGATTTTCCGTGGTGAATTTCAGGGAGACGCGCCGGCCGAGGTCCCGGATGTAGTCGTAGGGAGACCGGCCGTCGTCGTCCAGCCGCTTGGCCGCCTCGGCGATGTCCGCCTCGGGGCCGGCGGCGGCCCGGAATTTCTCCCAGATCTCGTTCTGGATCGCCGCCTTGATCTCGCCCTCGAGGCGGGCGAGCTTCTTCTGCTTCAGAAATCCCGAGCTGGCCTGCCCTTCGATCAGTTTTTCGAGCTCGGCCTGGAGTTCGTCGATGCCTTGGTCGTTGAGCGCCGAAGCCGTCAGGATCGGCGGGATGGGCTTGGCCTTGGGCCGGGCGTTCATGTCGAAAAGAAACTTCAGGGCGTCGAGCAGCGATTCCAATCCCGGCATGTCGGCCTTGTTGACCAGGATGAGGTCGGCGACCTCGATGATCCCGGCCTTGAGGGCCTGGATGACATCGCCCGTCCCGGGCTGGAGGACGAGGACGACGAGGTCGGCGCAGCCGAGAACGTCGAGCTCGGCCTGGCCGACGCCCACGGTTTCGATGAGGATCCTTTCGAACCCGAAGGCGTCGAGGATGTCGGCGACGTAGGGCGTCGTCGGGGAAAGCCCGCCGTGCCCTTCGCGCGAAGCTTGGGAGCGGATGAAGACGTTCGGGTTGCCGATCAGGTTCTGCATCCGGACGCGGTCGCCGAGGAACGCTCCTCCGGTGAAGGGGCTCGAGGGGTCGACGGCGATGATCCCGATCTTCCGGCCGGCCTTGACGGCCAGGCCGGCCAGGGAGGCCGTGACCGTGCTCTTGCCCACGCCGGGGGGGCCGGTGATGCCGATGCGGACGGCGCCGCGAAGGCAGGGGATGATCCTGTCGCGGATCTCGGGGACGAGGGCCGGGGCGTTTTCGACCTTGGTTATGAGGCGGGCGCAGGCCAGACGGCTGCCCTTGAAGAAATCATCCCAGAATTCTATCTTCGATTTCACCCGGACGCTCGGGAAAAAACGAGTCGGTCGCCGGCGTTTCTGTCCGCCCGGCCAATATATCGCCGCCTGTAGGCAATGTCAAGAAACCCCGAGTCTTTAAGCGGATTTATCGCCGAGCGGGCGGCTGATCCGGCTCCGGCTTGGGCTCGGGGAGACCCAGACTGATCCGGTTCCAGAGGCCGCCGAAGAAGACGGCCAGCAGCGGGTAGAGCCGCAGAGGCAGGACTCCGACGGCAAGGCCCGCCAGGCTGAGCAGCCCCGAGGTGACCCCCTTGGCCGCGCGGTAGATCAGGGCGTCGATGGTCAGCTTTCCCCGGTAGCGGGCGGTGAAGGGAAGGGGGACGTAGAGGACCTCCTTGGAGGCCCGAAAGACCGAGTAGTCCACGGTCTTGGAGAGGAAGAAGGCCGTCCCCAAGACCGGGAGCAGGGGCAGAAAGACGCCGGCCAGGGCGGCGGCGCCGTAGACGAGCGGGATGCCTGCCAGGATGAGGCGGACCTGGAAGCGCCGGAGAAGCCGGGGACAGAGCCCCAGCTGGAGGATGAGGGCCGCGGCGTTTACGCCGCCGAAGAAAAAGCCGAGGAATGAGGTCCGGGGCTCCTGGAGGGGGATGGCCGCCTGCAGGCTGCGGTGGAAGGCGATGTCGAAGAGGACCGAGATCGACTGGGAAGCGACGACCATCAGGGCCAGGCGGCCGAGCGTGGAGTCGGAACGCAGCAGGTCCCAGGCGAAGTGGTCGGCCAGCCGCTCGGGGTGCCGGTCGACGGCCGTCCGCTCGGGGCCCGCCTTCCGGAAGGCCCGCCGGCTGAAGACCGTCCCGGCGGCGGTCAGGGCGGCGGCGCAGATGACGACCTGTTCCGAGCCGATCCGCTTCGAGAGAAGGCCGGTCAGGAGTCCGCCCATGACCGCGCCCACGGTCGTCGTGGCGACGATGATGCCGTTCCATCGCTTGCCGTCGTCGGTCGAGAACTGGCTGTTGATGAAGGCCCACGACTGCTCGACGATCAGGACGATGTAAGCCTGGGCGAAAACATAGAGGACGAAGGCGCTGCCGGGGATGTTGCGGCGGGCGCCGATGGCCGCAGCCGCAAGGATCAACCCGGAGACGATGAGGGTGAGAGCGTAAGTGGACGAGGCGCCGACGCGGTGCAGCAGCCAGCTGACGGTGAAGGTCAGGGCGATCATGGCCAGCGGGACCAGAATCAGGGCCTCGGTCAGGCGGCTGGCCGGGTAGTGGGCCAGGAAGATGGACGCGGCCGACGAGCGGGCCATCTCATAGGCCAGGAGGGCCATGGTGGCGGCGGCGACGAGGGTCGCCACCGGTTGCTGGAGCCTGGGCCGGTCGCTCATGCGCACACTCTAATACAAAAAAGGAGTTTCTTCTAACGGATTTTCGACACAAACCGCCATCGTCACCAGCGATGGCGGCCGGACAAGAGACCTAAGAAAATTCATAGATTGACGAAAGACGATACGGCGATCCGGCCCTTGTCGTCCCTCTTCAGCCGGGCGGCGGCGACGTCGGGGTCGTGCTCGAAGACGACCGTCCAGTCGCCGGCCAGGGCGCGGTTGAGGAAATCTTCCTTCTCGGCGAGGAGCTTCTCGACGTTGATGTCGTAGCCCATCGTGTAGGGCAGGGCGACGTGATGGGAAAAGGGGATCATGTCGGAGGGGAAGGCCACGGCCGTGCCCCCGCCGCGGACTTCGACCCACTGCAGGCCGCGGGTGTGGCCGTCCGAGCGGTGGACCCGGATTCCGGGGAAAATCTCCTCGGACCCCTCGGTCAGGACGAGGTTCGAGCGGTCCAGGGCGGTCAGAGTCTTGCGGAGGAAGCTCATCCGTTCGTGGGGGTTGGGATGTCGGGCGTTCTCGAGGTGGGCGGCTTGGACGTATATCTTGGCCTTGGGGAAGCGGAGCTCGATATCTCCCTCCGTTCCGGGCTTTCGGGCGAAGAGCCCCCCCGCGTGGTCGAAATGGAGATGGCTGATGACGACATCGGTCACCGAGCCGGGATCGAAGCCGTCCTCCGCGTCCGGACGGGATTCGACGGCGTAGATGCGGCGGAGCTTTTCGGGCCAGTGGGCGCCCGTCCCGACATCGACCATGAAACGCCGCTCCCCGGCGTCGACGAGAAGAGACCAGGTGGCGAGGGGGATCCGGTTCTCTCCGTCCGGCGCCATCCATTTTTCCCACATGACTTTCGGGACGGTCCCGAACATGGCCCCGCCGTCGAGATGGAGAAAGCCGTTGTTGCGCAGCGAAAGCCTGAAGGGGCCCAGGGCTTTCATCCGCTCAACCTTCAGGCCTTCTTGACCGAAGCTCCCGGCTTGACGAGGGGAATGCCCTTGGCGCAGAAGGGGCAGACATCGGCTTCGAAGGCCTCGACCTTGAGGGCGAGCAGGCTTGCGACGGGCCGGCCTTCGATGAGGACGGAGCCGGCCGTCCGGTCGACAAGGACGTAGATTCCGGCCGCGGCGACGCCTCGCTCCTTGAGGCAGGCCAGGACCTCATGGATCGACCCGCCGGTCGTCAGAATGTCCTCGACGACGACCGCCCGGGAGCCGTCGAGGCCGCTCCAACCCGCGCGGAAGGCCATCTTTTCCTCGATCCGCTGGGTGAAGGCAAAACGCTTGCCGAGCTTCAGGGCGGCGAGGACGCCGATGGCGATGGCCCCATAGGCCGGGGAGACGACGTAGTCGAAGTCGGGGCTTTCGCGCCGGATCTTTTCGACGAGGAGGTCGACGATTTTTTCCAGGGCGGCCGGCTTTTCGATGAGCCGGATTTTCTCGAAATACCACTCCGAGTGCTTTCCCGAAGTCAGCTTGAAATGGCCCTGGAGGAGGGCGTCGGATTCCTTGAAGAGAGCCAGGACCCTGTCGGGCGTCGCCTCTGCCATTCGAGCCTCCTTGAGGGCCGCATTATACAAAATCGAGGGACGTGATACCATGTCCCTCGATTTCGTTTTTTGATAGAATGGCCTCACTTTCCCGAAAGGAGACCGGCCATGGCCCGTGCCTTGACCTTGCCCGGAAGCGGCCTGAAACGGCTATGGAGCTTCCTCGCCGGCGCGGGGATGATCGCCGCCTCGGTCCTGACGATCCGCCATTTCTACGCCGCCAACTTCCCGGAGTCGATCTTCGAAGGCTCGTTTTGCGACCTCAGCGCCTTCTTCAACTGCGACAGCTCGGCCTTCTCCTCGATCGCCCAGTGGCGCGGCGTCCCCATGGGCTGGGCCGGCCTTCTCGTCGGGTTGCTTGTCGTCCTGGGAACGATCTTTCCCTCGGCGGCCTTCGAGCGGACGAACAAGAGTCTGGCCCTGCTCAACGCCTTGGGCGCCCTGGCCCTTCTCGGATATTCGATTTTTTTCCTCCAAAGCCTCTGCCTGCTCTGCAGCGGCTACTACCTCTTCTCCCTCCTGAACCTTTTTCTCTTCTGGCGTTACGGAATTCGCAGCGAAAAGAGAGGGCCGCTCGGATTCCTGGGGACGTATGTCCGGCCGTCGCTGAAAATCGCCGTCGTCGCCTTGGCCGCCCTGGCCGCCGGGGCGTTCGCTTTCCAGCGGTTCACGGAGGCCAAGAAGGAGGCCCAGATGGGCGGCGTTTCCGCCCGGGTCGTCAAGGAATTCTACGCCCTCCAAGTCGTCCCCTGGCCGAGTTTCCTTTCGCCTTATTTCCTCGCCCAGGCCTCCCCCCGTTTCGAAGACGCCCCCATCCAGATCGTCGAGTTTTCCGACTATCTCTGTCCGGACTGCCTTTTTCTCCATCAGCAGCTCACCCGCCTGAAAAGCGAGTTTGCCGGGAAAATGAACATCGTCTACCAGTTCTACCCGTTGGACGCCTGCAATCAGTCCGTCGCGGAGAAGGCCGGCCTGCACCCCGGCGCCTGCGAATTATCCTTGATCGCGGCTCACAATCCCGGTCTCTTCCCCGTCATCCACGAGGAGATCTACGCGAATTTCCAGGCCGCCAGGAGTCCCGAGTGGAGGGCCGAGCTGGCCCGGCGCTACGGCCTCGAGGCCGCCTTGACCGATCCGGCGACGGCCGAAATGCTCCAGCGGATCATCGCCACGGGGACCGAATACGAACGGACCTCGGAAAAATTCCGGGCCGGCATTCGCTCGACCCCGACGATGATCGTCAACGGCCGGATGATCATCGGCACGCTTCCGGACGCCCACATGCGGGCGATCTTCGAGTCGATCCTGGCCGGGGCGGAAAAGACCGGGGCGGCGGCCGGCGGCAAGTTCATCGAGAACTGGGTCGACACCCGGAAGGCCAAGCCGGTCCGGACGAAGGCCGAAACCAAGAATTAGTCCGGCGATGCTGAAGAAACACCCCCGCGGGCTTGTCTTCATCTTCTTCACGGAGATGTGGGAGAGGGTCGGCTTTTTCACCCTCATGGCCGTCCTCGTCCTCCTCTTCCTCAAGAGGCTCAAACGCTTCGCCCGTTGAAGACCGCGCCGGTCGGGCAATTGTAAGAAATTATGTTTCTTGACATACCTAAATCGCCGGGTTATACTTTTCGCGGTTAAGGAGGATGTTTTGACAACCACCGTCGTCACGTCCAAAGGGCAGGTCGTCATTCCCTCACGGATTCGCCGCAAGTTAAACATCACCAAGGGGACAAAGCTCTATGTCGAGGAGAAAGCCAGAGAAATCATCCTCAGGCCGATCACTCCGGATTATTTTGAGGATATCGCCGGCGTCTTGCCGACCAAGGGGAAATTGGCCAAAGTCCTCCTTGAAGAACGCGCCCGGGACAAAAATCGAGAGGAGCGCCGGTGAGGAAAGTCCTTGACGCCCACGCCCTGATGGCCTTCCTGGAAAAAGAGCCGGGCTATGAGGTCGTGAAAGCGATGTTCGTCTCGGCCGTCGAGAAAGACGAGCCTCTCCTCATGACGTCGGTCAATTTCGGTGAGGTCTATTATGTCGTCTTGAGGGAATGCGGGACGGAAAAGGCCAAAGATATCGAGCGCGTCGTCGAAAGCCTCCCGGTCGAAATCGTCGACGTCGACCTCGGTTTGGCAAAGGAAGCGGCGGGAATCAAGGCGAAAAAGAAGATGTCCTATGCGGATTGTTTCGCGGCCGCCTTGGCGAAGATCCGCAAATGCGAGATTGTGACCGGCGATCGGGAATTCGCCGCCTTGGAAAAAGAACTGAAAATCGTCTGGCTTTCAGAATGATTCGAAAAGACACGAGGAAATGACGCCGGAAGAATGCGAAGACAAGTCGAATAGCGACGGGAAGGGGACATCATGCTGATCAACGAGAAAATCAAACAGGCCGTCGAGCTCCTCCGGGAGTTCGACCTCGATTGCTGGCTGACCTTCACCCGGGAGAGCGCGATCAACGGCGACCCGGTCCTCCCGTTTATCGCCCCGGGCGAAGTGACCTGGCATTCGGCTTTCATCGTCGGCCGGGACGGCCGGAAGCGGGCCATTGTCGGAAAATTCGACCGGAAGCGAATCGAGGAGACGGGCGCTTACGACGACGTCGAATCTTACGTCACGGGCTTCAAGGAGCCTCTCCAACGCCATCTCCGGGAATTGAACCCCCGGACGATCGCGGTCAATTTCTCCGAGGGCAGCGAAATCTGCGACGGCCTGACCCACGGGATGTATCTCGTCCTCGAGAAGACGCTGGCCGAGGCCGGGATGGCCGGCCGGCTCGTCTCGGCCGAGCGGATCGTCAGCGCCCTTCGGGAGCGGAAATCGGCGGCCGAAATCGCGGACATCAAGGAAGCCATCCGGTACACCCAGGAAATCTTCGGCTTGGCCGCGGAGTTCATCGCCCCCGGCCGCTCGGAAAGGGAGATCGCCGATTTCATCCTGGCCGAGGTCGAAAGCCGCGGGCTGGCCCTCTCCTGGGACGCGGCCACCTGCCCGGCCGTCTTCAGCGGCCCCGATACGGCCCAGGCCCATTACACGCCGACCGGCCGGTTCGTCGAGCGTGGCCATGTCCTGAACATGGATTTCGGGGTCAAGGTCAGCGGCTACTGCTCCGACCTCCAGCGGACATTTTACATCCTCGACGATGGGGCGGAGGAGGCTCCTCCGGATGTCCAACGCGGATTCGAAACGATCGTCGAGAGCGTCGACCAAGCCCGCCGGGCGATGAAGCCCGGCGAACGGGGCTTGGACGTCGACGCGGCCGCCCGGCGGGTCGTCACCGGGGCGGGATACGAGGAGTTTCCCCACGCCTTGGGCCACCAGGTCGGCCGCTTCGCTCACGACGGGACGGCTCTTCTCGGACCGGCCTGGGAGAAGTACGCCCAGAAGCCGTTCCGCCCGCTCGAGCCGGGGATGGTCTTTACGATCGAGCCGAGGCTCACCGTGCCCGGCAAGGGCGTCGTCACGATCGAGGAGATGGTCGTCGTGACCGAGTCCGGAGCCTCCTGGCTGAGCCGGCCGCAGAAAGAGCTCATCCTCATCCGATAATGTCCACGGTCGCGACCGCTCCCCGGTTCACCCGAGCCCAGGCCAAAGTCCTGGCCCACAAGCATTTCGGCCTCGTCGGCGAGACCGCGGATCTCCCCAGCGAGCGAGACCAGAATTTTCTCCTCACGACCCGCGAGGGGCGCAAATTCGTCCTGAAGGTCGCCAATCCGGCCGAAGAGAGGGCCGTCCTCGTGCTTCAGAACGAGGCCTTGCTCCATCTCGGGCGGAGAGAAGGTCCCCCTCTCGGACCTCGCCTCTATCTGGACCAAAAGGGGAGGCCGGTCGCCGAGGAGAGGGATGAGGAGGGGAACGTCTTCGCCCTTCGGCTCGTCTCGTATCTTGAAGGCCGGCCGTTTGCCGAATCGCGGCCGCATTCGCCCGACCTATTGGGGGGCCTCGGCCGGTTCATCGGCCGTTTGACGAGCGCCTTGGCCGGTTTCGACCATCCGGCGGCCAAGAGGGATTTCTACTGGGATTTGACGAAAGGGCCGGAGGTCGTCCGCCGCCGGCGGGAGTTCATCGGCGAGGCGGAGCGCCGAGCCCTTGTCGACAAGCTCCTGGCCATGGTCGAGAGGACGATCCGGAGCGGGATGGCCGACCTTCCCCGGAGCGTCATCCACAACGACGCCAACGACTACAACGTCATCGTCTCCCCTCCGGACCGGCGGCCGGAGGCCTTCGGCGAGCGCCGGATCGCCGGGATCATCGATTTCGGGGACATGGTCCATTCGGTGACGCTCGGCGACCTGGCCGTCGCTTGCGCCTATGCCATGCTCAGCCAGGACAATCCCCTGGCCGCCGCGGCGGCCGTCGCGGCCGGGTTTCACGCCGAGCATCCTCTCGGCGGACTCGAAATCGAGCTCCTTTATCCGTTGATCGCCCTCCGCCTGATCATGAGCGTCGCGATCTGTGCCCATCAGTCCTCGCTCAGGCCCGACAACGTGTATCTGAGAATTTCCAACGAGGCGATTTGGGGGCTCCTTGAAAAACTCGAAAACGTCTCTCCGCGTCTGGCCGAGGCCGTCTTCCGGCGTCGTTGCGGATTTCCCGCGCTTCCGACGACGGCCCGGGCCGTCGCCTGGCTCAAGGCTAAGGCGGGCGAATTCGCCCCGGTGCTGGGAAGGCCGCTTGCGGAAGCCGGGACGGCGGTTTTGGACCTCAGCGTCGACAGCCTGCTCATCGACAGCCCGCCGGCGGTCGAGGATACGGCGTCTTTTTCCGGGCTTCTCTTCGGCGAGATGGCCCGCCGCAAGGCCGATTTCGGGATCGGCCGCTACGGCGAGGCGCGTCTCATGTACACTTCGGACGCCTTCCGGCCGGCCGGCCGTCCGCTCGGCGAAGGCCGAACGGTCCATCTCGGGATCGACATTTTCGCCCCCCCCGGAACTCCCGTCCATGCCCCGCTCGACGGCGTCCTGCGGAGCGCGAGAAACAACGCCGTCCGCCAGGATTACGGGCCGACGATCATCCTCGAGCACCGGGCCGAGGATGTCGAAGGCCCGTTTGTTTTTTTTACGTTATACGGGCATTTGAGCGCCGTCTCGCTGGAGGGGATCGAGGTCGGGAGAGAGTGCAAGAAGGGGGAGCGCATCGCCTCCGTCGGGACCTATCCGGAAAACGGCGATTGGCCGCCCCACCTCCATTTCCAGGTCATTCTCGACATGCTGGACGAGGAGGGCAACTTTCCCGGAGTGGCCAGGGCGAGCGAATTCGAAGTCTGGGGCGACATCTGCCCGGATCCCCATCTCATTCTCGGGATGCCGACCGAGGCCTTGGCCGACCAGGCCCTCGAACCGGGCGAAATCATGGATCTGCGGCGCTCCCATCTCGGCCGTTCCCTCATCGTCTCTTACGCCAAGCCGCTCAAAATCGTCCGCGGCTTCATGGGATATCTCTATGACCAGACGGGACGCCGGTATCTCGACGCGGTCAACAACGTCCCCCACGTCGGCCACAGCCATCCCCGGGTCGTCGAGGCCGTCCGCCGCCAGGTCGCCGTGCTCAACACCAACACCCGCTATCTCCACGACAACCTTGTCCGCTACGCCCGCCGCCTCGTCTCCCTCATGCCCGAGCCGCTCCGGGTGGCTTTCATCGTCAATTCCGGAAGCGAAGCCAACGACCTGGCCTTGAGGCTGGCCCGGAATTTCACCCGGCAGAGGGACATGGTCGTCCTGGCCGGCGGCTACCACGGCAACCTGAGCTCGCTCATCGAGGTCAGCTCCTACAAGTTCGACGGGCCGGGAGGCGGGGGGCGGCCTCCCCATACCCATGTCGCGGTCATGCCCGACCTCTATCGGGGTCCGTTCCGGGCCGGCGACCCGGAAGCGGGAGCCAAATACGCCCTCGAGGTGAAAGCCGCCGCGGACAGGGCGAAGAGCGAGGGGCGGGGGATCGCCGGGTTCATCTGCGAGCCGATCCTCTCCTGCGGGGGACAAATCGTTCTGCCCGATCATTTCCTGCCCGAAGCATATCGCCATATCCGGGAGGCCGGGGGAGTCTGCATCGCCGACGAGGTCCAGGTCGGCTTCGGCCGGGCGGGGACGCATTTTTGGGGGTTCGAGACGCAGGGCGTCGTTCCGGAGATCGTCACGTTGGGCAAGCCGATCGGGAACGGATTCCCCCTGGCCGCCGTCGTGACGACGCCGGCCATCGCCGCGGCCTTCGCGACCGGGATGGAATACTTCAACACTTTCGGGGGAAATCCGGTCTCCTGCGCCGCCGGGATGGCCGTCCTCGATGTCGTCGAGGGGGAAGGGCTTCAGGCCCGTGCCCTTCGGGTCGGGGAGAGGCTCAAGAACGGCCTCCGGGGATTGATGAAAGCCCATCCCCTCATCGGGGATGTCCGGGGCCTGGGGCTTTTCCTCGGCCTCGAGCTCGTCCGGGACCGGGAAACGCGGGAGCCGGCCGGCCCCGAGGCAAACTACGTCGCCAACCGGATGAGAGAGGAAGGGGTGCTCATCGGGACGGATGGACCCTTCCGCAATGTCCTGAAGCTCAAGCCGCCGCTGTGCTTCGGGGAGGCCGACGCCGATTTGTTGGTCGAGACGCTCTCCCGCATCCTCTCCGAAATATAGGGGGACAGGTCCACTATTCCCCGATTTTTTTCCTAAAGACGGTCCCTAATACGGGGACACATACCTTAATTGTCCGATAGTGGACAATTAAGGTATGTGTCCCCGTATTTATTTCGGGGGAAGCTTCTTGTACCAGAAGACGTAGAGTCCCGCGAGCGAAGCCGTCAGGACGGCGCCCGAAACCGCGGCCACCCGCCATTCCCGGATCATGAGCTGCATCGGCAGCATGAGCATCGTGAATTGCCAGGAGAGGGCGAAGGGAAGGGAGAGAAAATCGTATTTTTGCTCTCGGGCCATGGCCGCGGCGACTTCGGGCGGGACCGAGCCGCGGAACGGTTTCCAGAACCCGAACGGCCGGGTCGTTTTGAAGAAATTCTCGACGACGCCCCGCTCGGTTTTTGGGGTGAGATAGGTTCCCGCGACGCTCCCGAATAGGCCGACGAGCGAGATATAGACGAACTGGCGCCATTCGGCCATCTGGGGAATGAAGGTCCGCTGGAGGAGCGCCGCCGACAACCCCGCCAGCGTTCCCAGGGCGAACCCTCCGGCGTTGAACCGCCACCAGTAGAGGCGGAGGACGGACGGAATCGTCAACCCCCCGACCAGCCCCATCGTGATCCAGCCCCAGATGTCGTTGATGTTCTTGGTCGAGTAGGCCATGGCGAAGCCGGCGATGTTGACGAGGACGCCGAAGGCGTAGCTCGCGTAGATCAACTCCCTGTCCGAAGCCTTTCGGCGCAGATAGCCTTGATAGAGATCCCGGGTGAGGAATCCCGTCGAGCCGTTGGTGATGGCGTTGAAGGTCGACATCGCCGCGGCCATGAGGGCGACGAGGATGAGGCCGCGCAGCCCGGCCGGGACGCTGTGGAGCAGGACCCCGGGCAATATCCTCTCCGGATCGACCGTCCCGTGGACGCTGAGGAAGCTCAGCTTGGAGGCCCAGTCAGGGCCCAACAATCCGGCGAGGCCGGAGGCGAGCGCCGGCGGGAAGGCTTCGGGATGGTGGGCCACCCGGGCGACGAGCTCGGGCCATTCGTTGGCCGGGACCGGTCCGGCCTGGATTTTGATCAGGTCGGCCGCCTGGGTGAGAGCGGCCTGGTCGGGGAAAAGGCCGTTGACGAGGACGAGCCCCATGAGGACGAAGCTCATCATCAGCGGCCAGCGGAGCATCATGGACCAGCCGGCGGTGAAGCTCAGGAGGCCGCACTCGCGGTCGCTCCGGGCGCCGAAATAGCGGGGGTCGGCCCCCGTCCCCAATCCCTGGATGATGGATTTCCCGAGGTAAAAAAGCATCATCATCGTCAGCCAGGAATAGTCTTCATATCCCGGCGGCATCGGCGTCCGGGCTTGGGGGAGCGAGCTAGTCCACTGGGGATTGCCCGTCACGGCTTCGGCCAGGGCGCCGATATCGGCCACGCCGGCGAGCCGGCCGAGGGCGGCGACGACCATGAGGACGACCCCGGCCCAGATGCAGACGGACTGGAAGATGTCGGTGGCGATGACGCCGTAGAAACCCGCCTCGATGGTGTAGACGGCCGTGACGACCATCATGATCAAAGCGCAGACCCAGGGCTGAAAGGGGAGGAACATCGACAGGAAAAGCCCGGCCCCCTTGAAGGAGTAGGCCAGGAGGCCGAGGTTGAGGATGACGTTCGAGGCCATGGACATCAGGCGGGCGAAATGGGCCCAGCGGTCCCGACCGAAGCGGTAGATCATCCACTCGGCCCCGGTCATGACTCCGGAGCGGCGGTGCCATTTGGCCGTCCAGAGCATGATGAACGACAGGACGAGGCAGGCCCCGCCGCGGAACTCGACGTAGATGCCCCGGGGCCCGAGGAGGAAGAGGAACGAGGTGATGATCATCGTCCCGGTCATGTCGAACCAGAACGACATCTGGGAAAGGCCGAGGGCCCACCAAGGCATCCGGCGGCCGGCGAGGAGATAATGCTCGAGATTGCGGGCGGCGCGCTTGCGGAAGACCGCCCCGATGCCTATGAGGACGGCGAAGTAGAGGGCGAAGACGGCGTAATCCGACGGCCGGAGAAAGCCCATGCCTTCCTACACCGGCTGGGTCAACGGGCGCCCCAGTAGCGGAGCGGGGCCGCGGCGCCCGACGGGACCGCGCCTCCGGGCGGAGGATTGAACCAGCGGTCGATGACGAGGTCTCGCGCGGCCTGGCGCAGAGCCTCGGCGTTGGGCTGGGCGTCGATCGCCCTCTGGAGGGACTGGACGCGGCCGACGAGGCCCGCCGTGGAAATCATCCGGAGGCTGGCCCGGTATCCTTCCTCGAAGTCATGCGATTTGATTTGGACGGCGACGCCGTCGGGGGCCATTTCCGCCCCCTGGAGCCGGGCGACCGCCTGGGCCTGCTGGTCGTCCTGAAAGGTCAGGGCGAAGCGGAACGGCGCGGAGGTGATGGCGGCGGTCCGCATCGCAGCGAGGGCCAGAATCGCCTCCCGAGCCGCGTTCTCGATCCGGCGCGAGACCTCCTCGCGGGGATAAGGCTCGGCCTTCGCCCGGCCGACGGCCCGTTTCACGACGGCGTATTTCGCCCACGGCAGGAAGCGCCGCATTTCCTTTTCGAGCTCGTCGTCCCCGCAGACCATGATCAGCGGAAGGCCATACCGGGCGGCTCCCATGGCCAGGATCATCGATTCGTTGAAGGGGATCCCGTTGACCCGGTACTGCGTGTCCTCGATGGTGTAGGTGTGGGAAATGAAGCCGGCCTCGTTTCCCGCTCCGGCATGCATGCCGACGGCGACGATGGCGTCGATCGATTGGTCGTAGCTGTCCATGTAAATGTCAAAAGGCCGTTCGCGGGAAATCATCTTCGCCGGAGCCAGGAGCTGGTCGACGATGACGTCCGGCCCGGTCGTATTGCCTGACCCGTGCCCGTCGACGACGATGATTTCCGTCGCCCCGCCGGCTTTCAAGCCGGCGATCGCGGCGTTGACATCGGCCGTCAGCGAGATCCGGCCGGCTTCGTACTCGGTCTTGGAGGAAAAGCTCGTGTGCTTGACGCTCGTCGCCCCGGTGACCCCCTCCATGTCATAAAGGAGAAGGACTTTCAGAGGTTTCGTTTGGGACGCGGCGGCGGCGAAAAGAGCGAAAATGCCCATGACGATGAGGGTGGACGGGATGCGTTTGGACATGCGAGCCTCCTTGGCGGCTATTTTAGTCCTCCGGCCTTGAAAAGGCGAATTGCGTTGCCTTTTCCTCCGTTCTTTGAAAAAATACGGAACGAGGCAGGGCCATGGTTCGGGACGTGTTTTCAACGGCGACTCTCGATCGGGCTCTAAAGAAGAAAAGGGCCGAAAGGGAGAAGTTTAGGCGGAAGCGGACGGCTGAAGTCCTGGCCGCGCTCGAGACGCTCTCGCGGGACGTCGCCTTCGAGGAGGCCATTCTTTTCGGCTCGCTGACGAGAAAGGGGAAATATTCGGAAGATTCGGACATCGATATCGGATTCGTCGGCTTGGCCGACAAGGACTTCTTCCGGGCTCAAGCTTTTTTATCCCGGGCCTTGGATGCCGACGTCGATGTCGTTCAGGTCGAAAAATGCGGGAGGCTGAAGGATAAAATTCGCGAGGAAGGCGTGAGATGGAAAAGACGCGACGGAAGCTCCTGAAAAGCGAATTGGACAGGCAGTTCTCGGAAATCGCGAAGATTTTCGGCCGGATCGACAAGCGCAAAAACCTCGAGGATCGGGTCGTCCTGGAAAGCCTCGCTTATCAGCTCCACAATCTCTACTGCGCTTTCGAGGATGTCTTCAAGATCGTCGCCGGATATTTCGAAATCAACATCGAGGACAAGCGAAAATATCATCGCGGGCTTCTGTGGCGGATGACCGTCTCGGTCGAGGGCGTGAGGCCGTCCTTGTTGTCTTCGGAGGCGTTTGCCCTGTTGGATTCCCTGAGGGCGTTTCGCCATTTCTTCCGCCATGCCTACACCTACGAGCTCGACCCCAAGAAAGTCGCTTTGGTCTTGGAGGAAGCGAAAAAAATCCGGAAGCTCTATCGGAGAGAATATCGGAATTTTTTGAAGAAAATCGGCGGCGTTTGAAGGATCGGCCTCGAAGGATGATAAGTTTTCGGAGCGGGGCAGCGCCGTCGACTGGAGGTGGACGATGAATTTGCCCGGAGTCAGACGCTACGGCATGGTTATCATGCTCAAGCCCGAGAAAATCGACGATTACAAGAAGCTCCATGCCGCCGTCTGGCCGGGCGTGCTCAAGAAGATCAAGGACTGCCATATCCAAAACTACTCGATATTCCTACGGGAGATCGAGCCCGGCAAGCACTATCTCTTCTCCTATTTTGAATACACCGGCGTCGATTTCGAGGCCGACATGGCCAAGATGGCCGCCGACCCCGAGACCCAGCGCTGGTGGAAGGAGACCGACCCCTGCCAGCAGGCCATCCCTCTCCGCGGCGGCAACGAGTGGTGGAGTCGGATGGCCGAAGTCTTCCACACCGCTTAAGTCCAAATCTTCAGGGGGAAATGCCGGGCGATCTTGTCGAAATCCGCGTCGTTGTGGAGGAGGAAAAGCCCGTTGTCGAGGGGACCTTGCCAAACGCCCCGGTTTCGACATAATGAAGGGCAAGGAAGGTCGCCATGAAATCGAGAAAGCTCTTTCGTCCCGCCGTCCTCTTCGCCGCCGTCCTTCTTGCGGGAATTCCGCCCGTCCCCTCCCGGCCGCTCGCCGCTCAGGCCGTCGACGTCTACGCCCGGCCCGTCCAGGCCGAGCCCAGCCGCGACTTCGACGCCCTTCACTACCTCATCCGGTTGAAGATCGACATCGCCGGGAAGGCGTTCGATGGGGAGACGACGGTGACCTTGACGCCTCTCCGCGACGGGCTGGCGACGGTCGTCCTCGACGCCGAGGATTTTACGGTTTCCGGCGTCGCGTTCGAGACGGGGAGTCCCTTGGCCTTCGAGCAAGGGCCGAACAAGCTCAAGGTCGCCCTTCCGAGAGCCTTTCGGCCGGGTGAGACCCTGTCCCTCACCGTTTTCTACCGCGGCCGGGAGCCGAAAAACGGTTTGCGGTTCTACGAAGCTTCCGGCGACCGGCCCCTCCTCGTGGCCTCGAACTCCTGGCCCGACAATGTCCATCATTGGCTGCCCTGTTGGGATTACCCCCACGACAAGGCGACCCATGAGATCATCGCCACCGTTCCCGCCGGAAACAAGGTCGTCGCCAACGGCCGTCTCGTCTCGGTCAAGGAAGAGGCGGGGCAGAACGCCGTGACCTACCACTGGCTCCAGGACAAGCCCCATTCGACCTACCTCTTCTTCCTCGCCGCAGCCCCGTACGTCGTCGTCGAGGACCGCTTGGGCAACATCCCGATCAATTACTGGGTCTATCCGAAGCATGCCGACCGGGCCCGCCGCGCTTTCGGCGAGACGCCGGCGCTGATGGCCTTCTTCAACAAGCTCTTCGCCTTCGACTATCCCGGGGCGAAGTACGACCAGGTCGAGGTCCCCTTCGGCGGGGGGATGGAAAGCACGACGACCACGGCCATGGGCGAGGGCGTCGTCGTCGACGAGCGGGGGGCGGTCGACCTTCTCGGCAAGAAGAACAGCTATCTCCAAGAGGCCCGGACGCGCTATGTCCGACCGATCGTCTTCGATCGCTACGACCGTCCGGAGCAGAATTTCGACCGCCACACGTATCCCAAGGGGGCGGCCGTCCTCCACATGCTCCGCGACCTCCTCGGCGACGAGGATTTTTTCCGGGTCCTGAGCCGTTTTCTCCATGACCATGCCTTCCGCTCGGCCGACACCCGGGACTTCATGAAGACGATCAAGGAGACGACCGGCCGGAACATGGACGGATTCTTCGAGCAATGGATCTACAAGCCCGGCCACCCCGTCTTCGAGGTCGGCTGGACATGGGACGAAACGGGCCGGACCGTCAAGCTCCGCCTCCGGCAGGTCCAGGATTTTTCGAAGGGAATCCCGGTCTATCGGCTTCCGGTCAAAATAGGGATCGTGACGAGCCGCGGGAAGGACGTCCGGACGGTCGAGGTCGACGAGGCGTTCGACCTTCCGGCCGAGGAAAAGCCCAGGCTCGTCCGCTTCGACGAGGGCAACGTCCTTCTCAAGGAATGGACCTTCGAGAGAAGCGAGGACGAGCTTCTCTTCCAGCTCCGGAGCGACGACGTCATCGGCCGGATGGAGGCGGCCGGGGAGCTTCTCCGGTTCAAGGACCGGCCGCCGGTCATCGACGCGCTCCGTCAGGCGGCCGAGAAAGACTCTTTCTGGGCCGTCCGCGAAAGCGCCGTCCGGGCGCTGGGGCAGGTCAAGGGGGAGCCGCAGATCGCTCTCCTCCGGTCGAAGGGCGAGGACGCAAGCTCCAAAGTCAGGATCGCGGCCGTGGCGGCCTTGGGGGGCTACGGGCGTCGCGATCTCGCCCCGTTCTTCAAGGATGTCTTCCGCCGGGACCGGAGCTATGCGGTCCAGGCGGCCTCGCTCGAGGCCCTTGCCCGGACGGGCGATCCTTCGGCCGAGCCGTTCCTCAAGGAGGCCGAGGCGATGCCCTCCCACCGGGATATCCTCCGCGCCGCCGCCCGCCGCGCCCTCGACTTGCTCAAAAAATCCGAAAATCCTCGATGAGGAGGGAGCCATGAAAAAAATGGGGATCTTCGCGGGCATGGTCCTTGCGTTTTGCGCCGGCTGGTCGGCTTGCCGCAAGGCTGCGGCCCCGGCATGGAAGCCGGCCGGAAACCGGATCATGACCCGCTGGGCGGCGGAGGTGCGGCCCGACCGCACCCTTCCCGAATATCCGCGCCCCCAGATGGTCCGGGAGGACTGGCTGAACCTCAACGGCCTTTGGGATTACGCCGTTGTCGCCAAGGGCTCCGGCCGGCCGTCCGCCTGGAACGGAAAAATCCTGGTCCCCTTCGCCGTCGAATCGGCCCTTTCCGGGGTCGGTCGGGCGGTCGGGGCGGCCCATGAACTGTGGTACCGCCGCGAGATTTCCGTTCCCCGGCCGTGGAGGGGCGGCAGGATTCTCCTCCATTTCGGGGCCGTGGACTGGGAAAGCACGGTCTGGGTCAACGGCCGCGAAGTCGGCGCCCACCGGGGCGGGTATGACCCCTTCAGCTTCGACATCACCGACGCCCTCGACCCCGGACGGAAGCAAGAAATCGTCCTCCGGGTTTTTGACCCCACGGACGAGGCGAACAGCCCGATCGCCCGGGGAAAGCAGGTCATGCGCCCGCGAAGCATCTGGTACACGGCGGTCACGGGCATATGGCAAACGGTCTGGCTCGAACCGGTTCCGAAAACCTATATCGCCAACCTCAAAATCACTCCCGACATCGACCGGGAAACGCTGACCGTCGAGCCCATCATCGAAGGGCCAACCGACGGGACATCGTTCGACCTGACGGTCCGCCTGGGGGACAATATCGTCGCCGAAGCCGCGGTCCAGGGAATTCTCCCGGCCGTCGTCAGGATTTCCCAACCGGAGCTCTGGTCACCGGACCGTCCGGCCCTTTATGACCTGGGGATCATCTTCAAGAAGGACGGCCGAGTCATCGACAAGGTCGCAAGCTACGCCGGGTTGCGCAAGATTTCGCTGGGCAAGGACGATCAGGGCTATGTCCGGCTGTTATTGAACGACAAGCCGCTCTTTCAAATCGGGCCCCTCGACCAGGGCTGGTGGCCCGATGGCCTCTACACCGCCCCGACCGACGCCGCCCTGCGGTCCGATATCGAGATGATCAAAGCCTTGGGGATGAACATGCTCCGCAAGCACGTCAAGGTCGAGCCCGACCGGCTGTATTACTGGGGCGACAAGCTCGGCCTCCTCGTCTGGCAGGACATGCCCAGCGCCCTCTTCAAACGCGAGGCCCTTCCGCCCGACGAGCTTGCCCGCCGCGACGCCCAGTTCGAAAGCGAGTGGAAGGCCGTCATCGAGGCCCTTCGCAACCATCCCTCGATCGTCATGTGGGTTCCGTTCAACGAAGGCTGGGGCCAGTACGACACCGAGAGAATCACGGCCTGGACGAAGGAGCTAGACCCCGCCCGCCTGGTCAACAACGCCAGCGGCTGGACGGACAAGGGCGTCGGGGACGTCGTCGACATCCACGCCTATCCCGGACCGGCCATGCCTCCCGTCGAGGAGAAGCGGGCCGCCGTTCTCGGGGAATTCGGCGGCCTCGGCCTTCCGATCAGCGGCCATCTCTGGCAGGCCGAGGGCAATTGGGGATACCGAAACTTCAACGACATCCAGGCTTATGAGCGCCGCTACGCGGACCTCCTGAAAAGCCTCTATCCTCTGGTCGACAAGGGCTTGGCCGCGGCCGTTTACACCCAGACCTCGGACTGCGAAATCGAGGTCAACGGCCTCGCGACCTACGACCGGGAAGTCGTCAAACTCGACCCCGCCCGGTTCTCGGCCCTCAATCGGGGCTATCTGCCGCCGCGGTTCACGGCCGGCCAAACGCTCTTCGTCGGGCCTTCGTTTGCCGTCGAACTCGAAGCCCGGAACGGGGCTTCCATTCGTTATACGCTCGACGGCGCCGAGCCGGGACTGGATGCACCGCTCTACCGCGAGCCCCTCGTCGTCAAGGCCGAGACGACGGTTAAGGCCAGGGCGTATTGGCCCGACGGGACATCGAGCCTCGTCGAAAGTCGGACGTTCAAGCCGGCGACGGCCCTGCCTCCCTCGGCGAAACCTCCCGCTCAAAAGGGGCTGGCCTTCGAGTATTTCGAAGGCCGTTTCGAGAAACTGCCCGATTTCTCGGCGCTGAAAGCGGTCCGGACGGGGAATGCCCCTCGTCCGGACGTCGCTGTCGCCAAAGACAAAGATGAGTTCGCCCTGAGATTCAAGGGGTCGATCCGCATCCCCGAAACCGGAGTCTATGTCTTCTCCCTCAACTCCGACGACGGGTCGAGGCTTTCGGTCGCCGGAAAAGATGTCGTCGCGAACGACGGCGTTCACGGCATGACCGAGGAAAAAGCGGAGATCGCCCTCGAAGCGGGCTGGCACGTCTTCGAGCTCGTCTATTTCCAGGGGACGGGGGGGATGGGCCTCGAGGTCTCCTGGCAGGGACCGGGATTCAAGAAAGGGTCCATTCCGGCCGAGGCCTTCGGCCGCTGACGGTCGGGCTCCGCGAATGAAGCGCCTGTGCGTGTTTTGCGGCTCGAGTCCCGGGGCGGACCCCGATTACGCCGAGGCGGCCCGGGCCTTGGGACGGGAGTTCCTCCGCCGGGGGATCGGCCTCGTCTACGGCGGCGGCCGGGTCGGCCTGATGTACGAAATCGCCCGCGTCGTCCATGAGTCCCGCGGCGAGGTCATCGGGGTCATCCCCCGCGGCATGGTCGAGAAGGAGCTGGCCTACACGGACGTCCGCGATCTCCGGATCGTCGAGTCGATGCACGGCCGCAAGGCCCTCATGGCCGAAATTTCGGACGGCTTCATCGCCCTTCCGGGAGGACTGGGGACGATGGAGGAGTTCTTCGAGGTCCTGACCTGGGCCCAGCTCGGCATCCACCGCAAGCCGTGCGGCCTCCTCAACGTCAAGGCCTATTTCGACCCGGTCCTGGCCTTTCTCGACAAGGCCCGGGCCCTGAACTTCCTCCAGGCCGAGCACCGGGGGATGGTTCTCGTCGATGAAAGCCCTTCCCGCCTTCTTGAGAAATTCGGCGCCTACCGGCCGCCCGAGGCCGACATGGCCCGCTGGGCGATCGACCTGACGAAATCCTGAAGGGCGGCGAGAGGACTCCGCCATTGGACCTGGAAGAGGGCGAGTTCCTCGCGCTTGCCGAGCATCGTCGAACCCTGGAAGATGCCGACCCGCGCCCCGAGATGGTGCAAGCCGGGCGCCAGGTGAAGCTGGGCGTAGGGCATGAAGATCTGGATTTCGGTGAAGGTCGTGTTGGGATAGAGCGGAGTGACGGAAATCGCCGCGCTGGCTTGGCCGTCCTGGGTCGTGTACTGGCCGTCGAAATCCTTCAGGCGGTTCGCCGCGGCGTCGTGGAACCAGGCAACGACCGAGCAGGATTCGTTCTGGCAGCCGTTGATGACCGCGTTGACGTGGACGAGAAGCCCGTCCTGGCCGCCGCCGAGATGGTTATGGGTCACCCAGACGTTTTGGATGACGGCCGATTTGGCGACCGCCGTCCCGACGCTCGTCACCGAGAACACGGGCGTCCCGGCCGAGGCCAGCGTCCGTCCGGCGTGGACCAGGGTCAGCCGGGCCTGGACGTTGAATGACCCGGCGGCGAGGTGGAGCTGGGGGACCGGAATCCAGACCTGCATGTCGGTAACGTTCGTCCGCTGGTACTTCGGCGTGATCTTGTTCTCGGCCATCGCCAGCCCCTCCGCGGAGCGAAAGGCGCCGTCGAAGTCGCGCAGGGGCGTCCCGTCGGGGAAGTAATACCGGGCCTGGAGGACGACTTCCCGGCCGAGGAGATTGTCGATCGTCATCCAGGCGGCGACCTTGACCCAGGTCTGGCTTTGATGGACGGCGGCCGGCTCGACCTTGAGGTCGGTGATCCAGGCCGCCGGCGCCCCTCCGCCCTCGCCTTCGGGGGGGGCTCCTCTGAGGGCATAATCGAAGGCGGCCGGAGGAGAAACGGACAGCATGGCATCGCCGCGGAAAACGCCGACGACGACGCTGAGGGGATGCTGTCCCGCGGCCAAATGGAGCTGGCCGCCGGGAAGGGTCAGGACGAGGTCCTCGTACCGCGTGTCGTCGTATCCGGGGGTGATCGGCACGCCGACCGAAACCTGGCCGGCCATGCTCCGGTACTGACCGTCGAAGTCCTTCAGCATCTCGCCCGACCTCCAAGAAAACCAGGCGACGGCGTCTCCCCGCTGGCCGCGCATCCCTCGGACGTCGAAACGGACGTGGACCGCGACGTCTCCTCCGGGGGCCGGCGGGTCCACCCAGACGCGGTCGATTTCCGCCTTCGGCTGGCCGGTTGGCGGCGGCGGAACGGCCCCGCCTCCCTCCGTCTTGATGACCCGGACGAACTGCGAGGCCCGGTCCCTGGCGAACCGATACATGTAGCCGAGCTGGGACTTGGAGAAATATTGGACGATCCGGGGCCCGGCGTCGTAATCCATGACGTTGGCCGAGAAGGGGTCGGAGTCGACCCGGCCCTGAGGGCCGTCGCCGAGGTCGGCGATGCCCCGCTGGGCGTTGAGGTCTCGCTCCCAGGCGTGCGGCAGTCCGAAGTAATGCCCGAGCTCATGGGCGACCATGCTCATGAAGGCCCCTTCCTGGCG
>Ga0194111_10002590_pt1 | contig 21876 bp, 26 predicted proteins | sample TA2KigC300mmetaG_FD_146194 | JGI IMG/M metagenome (GOLD analysis project Ga0194111, IMG submission 146194) | Freshwater microbial communities from Lake Tanganyika, Tanzania - TA2015033 Kigoma Deep Cast 300m | ecosystem: Environmental > Aquatic > Freshwater > Lake | place: Tanzania: Lake... | reverse complement strand
GACGTTGTAAATCCCGGCCACAGGCGGCGTGAAGCTCACCGAACCCCCGTTGGAAGGGAAAAGCCTGATGGTGCTCGCGTTGGGATAGCTCAGGTTTATCCAGACAGCAGACAGCGCGCTGCTGCTGGCATACATGGCCATTGACAGCGCGGTGCCGTTCATAATGGTCGGCTGCGAGATGTTGTAGGGTGATATCACCGGACCTGCTGTGACAGGCTGGTAATACAGCGTTCTGTTCTGCCCCCATGCCGCATTTGACTGGTTGTCGTAAGCAAGGCACGCCCATGTGTAGGCACCCTGCGGGAAGCCTGAAATGGTCAGGTTGGTGTAGTTGAAGAAGCCTGCTGCGTCGCTGGTGGCGTTCGCGGACCATCCACCTGCGGTGCCGTTCCACCATATGCTGATGTTTTTCAGGCTATTCACCGACGTGGCGGAGCAGTTGAGATTCACGGAGTTTGTATTGGTGGTGTATCCTGCGGCAGGGGAAACAGGCTGGACATTCGGCGCTATATATGAATATGTGATGTTGACAAGGTCAATGACAGGCCGCGTCTGGTTGTTGGTGCTTGAGAGGTTGATGCTGTAGTTGAAGTACCGGCCAACCATTGATTGCATCGGGAACTCAAGCCAAGACACGCTGTCGTTGCTTGTGAAGTTCTTTATAAGATAGCTGTGCTCTGATGCATTGTAACTGATGTTCATGACTGCCATATCCCAATGCACAATCTGCCCCGCATCAAACGTCCTGGAGGTGAATGTGCCGTTCTGGAAGTAGTCTGTGACGTCATTCCCTAGTGTGAGGCCTGCGCTTATGTTAGTTACATTGACGCTGATGCCCTCGCCGAAGCCAAAGGCTTGGTTGTCCGTGAAATTTAGTGCATGGACTGAGGGCAACGCCACGACTGCGAGAAGGAAAGCCAGCCCGACCCACACCTTCATGAGTATATTTGGATGGGTTCTAAAATAAAGCCATGAAGAGGAGAACCATGGGCATGCGGGATGTGGCAATGATAGTGTGGAAGGACTGCGTGCAGGCGAAGCCGGGCGAGAAGGCGCTCATAGTCTGCGACCCTTCGGGCGAGCGGCTGGAGATTGGCGAGGCGCTGAAGGAGGCATGCCCATGCAAATGCGGGCTGCTGAGGATGAAGCCGACAGGGCTTCCGGGCAGGGAGCCGCCCTCGGAGGTCGCGGATGCCATGCTGGGATATGACATCGTCATCGCGCCAACAGAACATTCCATAACGCACACAAGAGCGGTTGACAGGGTGCTTAAGAGGGGCGGAAGGGCTGCCACCATGCCGGGCATAACCAGGGAGATATTCCTCCGCGCGATTCCCGTGGACTACGCAAGGATGGCAGAGGTCAGCGCAAGGCTGGCAGGGAAACTGCGCGATGGAAGGATGCTGAGGGTAACGACCGCAGCAGGCACGGACATAACCATGGAGATGGCAGAAGGCAGGAGGGTGAACAGCTGCGACGGGATTATCAGGCGCGGCATAGTGAAGAACCTGCCTGACGGCGAGGTCGCGATTGCGCCGAAGGAGGGCGGCTCCAACGGCGTGGTGGTTTTTGACCTGTCATCGTTGGAGAGGGTGCTGGAAAGGCCGTTCAGGGTATTCGTCAAGGACGGCTTTGCTGTCAGATGCGAGAACAGGGAGCTCTGGGACATCCTGTCAGGCGTTGAAAACGGCGCGAATCTTGCAGAGCTGGGCATAGGCACGAACCCGAAGGCGAGGATAACAGGCAACATACTGGAGGACGAGAAAGTCACAGGCACAGCGCACATAGCATTCGGCACCAGCGCCGCGCTTGGCGGGCTTGTGCAGACAGACGTGCACCTGGACTCTGTGTTTGACAAGCCTACGATTGACGTCGACGGAAGGGTCATTATTAAAGACGGAAAGTTCTTGTTCTAGTATGGCGAAGAAAGGGAAGGCCATGAGGAGAAAAGCGAAGCCAAGGAAAGTCAAGGCATTGGTACTTTTGTCAGGCGGGCTTGACAGCAGGCTAGTGTGCAGGCTCATGCAGGAGCAGCTGGGCAAGGATGGGGTTGAGACCGTGTTCTTCGCGCTGCCGTTTGGCGGGGGATGTTGTAGCAACAGCATGTGCGTCGTGCGGTTCGCGCAGGTTCAGGGAATCAGGCTGCACGTCGTGGATTGCACAAGGGGCGCGATGTTCCGCAGATACATGAAGATGATAATGAAACCCCGCTTTGGCAGGGGCGCGGCATTCAACCCCTGCATAGACTGCCACCTCTTCATGCTGAAGGAGGCGAAGAAAATCGCGGCAAAGGAGGGCATCAGGATAATCGCAACAGGCGAAGTCCTTGGCGAGAGGCCCATGAGCCAGAACAGGCATGCGCTGGAGCTGATTGAGAAGGAGGCGGACGCGAGCGTCCTGAGGCCGCTGTCAGCGAAACTGCTGCCCGAAACAGAAGCCGAGCGGAAGGGCTGGATTGACAGGGACAAGATGCTGGCCATCAGCGGACGCAGGAGGACCGAACAGCTTGCGCTCGCGAAGAAATACAGGATTGACTACCCCTCGCCAGGAGGAGGCTGCCTGCTCACGGACGAGTCGTTTTCAGCCAGGCTGGCAGGCATTCTCAGGCTCAGGCCTGACGCAGGTCCTGATGAGACAGGGCTTGCGAAGCTGGGCAGGCATTTCCCGATAGGCGTAGGAACCAAGAAAGACACCTCCGCTGCATCAAAATCAGCAAAGGAGCCCGTTGCCAAATGTAAGGCGATAATTATAGTGGGCCGCAACCACCAGGAGAACATCAAAATCGCTGCGCTGGCAGGAAGGCTGGGGCTCCCCACCCTTGAGGTTGATGGGGTCATGGGGCCGACAACAACGATAATATCAGTTAAACCCGCCGCTTCAGCTATGACAGCAAAGGCGTCCGTCACCAAAGGGAAGGCGCAGGTCAAACCCTCGCATAGGTCAAAGTCAGAAAGCGAGCCTGTCACCAAAGGCGCGGCGCAGATTCCAAAACCGATATGCAGAGCAGCTGCGCTGCTGACGGCCCGCTACTCGGACGCGCCCAAAGGGCAGGAATGCAGCGTTTGCGTGAAAAGTGGGAAGAAATTGTCACGCATGGCAGTCATGGCGCCGCAGGATACCGGTTTCCTTCTGAAAAAGCGCTGAATCTCAAAGGTTTTAAGCCAGCCCGTCAAGATTTTTGACAATATGAAGAAATCCAGAAAAAAGGCAAAAAAACACAAGGCAGCGCGCAGGAAGCCAAAGGCGAAACCGAAACTCGGTTTCGGTGCGCACCGAGTTCATCGGAACTCGGTTGCGAAACACAAACCCAAGCCCAAGGCCAGGCGCAAGCCCAAACACAAAGCCGCGAAGAGGTACAAGCCGAAGAAAAAGGCTGTTTCTAAGCCCGCAGGGAAGCAGAAAAGGAGCCCGTCGCCAAAGGGAGGGCGCAAATCCAGCTTCATGGCCAAGGTTGACTCCATAGTGGAGGATATTGCTGCCCTGAAGATACAGGGCGCCAAGGACATCGCGCTGGCAGGCATAAAGTGCATGAAGATAGCCGCCACAGAGAGCGCGGCAACCAAGACAGAGTAATTCGTGGAGGAGCTCAGGAAGGTCGGCGGGAAGGCGTCTGCCGCAAGGCCCACAGAGCCTGCGCTCAGGAACTGCATAAACATCATCCTGGCCAAGGTTGACAGGTATGAGCTCAGGCGCATCCAGAACATCAAGAAGTATGCCGCCATGAGCTGCGACAAGCTGGCAAAGGACATTGAAGCCATGGTCACCAAGATAGCAGTCATCGGTGCAGGCAACATCAGCGAGGGCGACACAATCCTGACGCACTGCCACTCAGGCCACGTCATTGCCATCCTGAAGGAGGCGAAGGCGCAGAAGAAGAACTTCCGCGTCATTGTCACAGAGACCGAGCCGCTGAGGCAGGGCGTCCAGACCGCGCGCGAGCTGCTGGAGGCAAGGATACCTGTCACCTACTGCGTTGATTCCGCCATAGGCGCTGTGATGAAGAAGGTTGACAGGGTGCTGGTGGGCTGCGACGCCATACTTGCGGACGGCTCCATAGTCAACAAGATTGGCACGCTGCCCATCGCGATTGTCGCCGCCCGCTTCAACACCCCGCTCTTTGTCGCAGGGGAAAGCATCAAGTTTGACAGCCAGACGGTAGCAGGCATGCCCGAGCCGATTGAGACGAGAAGCCCTGCCGAGATTGCGCAGTACAGCGAGCTCAGGGGCGCGGACATCATCAATCCCGCGTTTGACGTCGTGCCCGCGGAGCTAGTCACCGCGCTCATCACCGAGCTCGGCGTCATGAAGCCCGAGCTGCTCAGGCACGAACTTGGCTTCTGAGCATGAGTTGATTGTTCTTGAAGTTCAACTCATAACGCTCGAAAAGCTCTGGCTTTTCAAGCTGCTCAGGCATGAGTTAGGATTTTGATGCTCTAACTCATGAAGCTCGAAATCTCTGGATTTCAAGCCGCCATGAGCTGGGGTTTTGAGCATCACTTCTCAGCAACATGGATATGGCATATGTCCATAACGCTGGGCGGGTGGTTGGCCCGGGTAATCATTTGCGCATATCTCCTTCCATCAGCGTTGGCTTCAAGAACTCCAAAATGTATATCAGAAAGCCGTATATGCCCTGGGATTCGCTTTAGCTCATCCACCAGTGACTCTATGACACCAAGAGATTCTTTGCCGCTGCCCGCTTCAGCTTCGGCTATCTTGCCTGCCTCAAAACCGAACAGATGGTTTGCATATCCATAGACAACCACAATGTCATTGGTTCCGTAGTCTCTGAGGACGTCTTTGGGCTTTCTGCTGCTCGGGGCGGGCTCGCCGAATACACACTTCAGTTGTCCTAATCTAAGGTCGACTTCCCTATTAAATGAATCTAACATCCTCCCCGCTTCATCGGGGTCTGAAACGTCATCAATAACAAGCGTTCCAGTCAAGTCGTTTCGTTTTTCTCTGTGGCTTTGGACGCCGACATAATGCGTAACCTTGACAACCACCCCTCCGTAAATGTTATGCCCCTCGAATACCGGCATTCTTGCTCACCTGTGACACTTGGAAATAATTTTTATAAGCGTATTTGTGGCCATCAAATAGGTGCCTGTTCACCCCTCCGCAATCTCCTTCGCCTGCCCAAGGATTCTGCGGGCCAGCCCGAGGTTCTGGTTGTAGACTTCCTTCGCCATCGAAAGCTCGACGCCATACTGGTATCGCTCCCTCAGCTCAATCACGCTGTCGCCTGCCAGCGAGGCGATCTTGCCGATGTCAGACGCCTGAAGGGCGATTTTGCCGTCCTCTATGAGGGCCTGGACCAGCGCGAATGTGCATTCCTGATTGCGGCTTTCATAGCCGAATTTCGCGAGCATGGCGAGCATGGAATGGTACATTGAATAGAAAATCGTGCTGGCCCCTATGTCCGAGAATCTGTCCTCAAGCAGCAGCGTGGCCTCGATGTAATGCTCCGCCTTCCTTATGTGTCCGAGGGCAGCCTCCTTGCTTGGCCTTGTTTCGACGAGCCCGCGGTGCCTGCCGGTCTGCGCAAGCTCCTTCCTGGCCTTGCCCAGGCACCATTCCACCTTGTTTTTTGCATGGCTCATGGCGCGCCTCCCAGAAGGCTTGCGAATTCCTTCTCGCCGAACGCCACGACACCTTTCACCGCGTTGAGTATGGCGGGGTCGCGCCTTTGTATGTTGCCCGCCAGGTCTGCCCTGCTCTGGAACAGGGGGTGGATTTTCCTGTCGTTGACTGCATTGACTTTGTCTATCTCTTTCTGGACGGCGCCGATTCCGCCTCTTAAGACAAACAGGGCGTCAATGTCGCGGGCCTTCGCGCCTGACCTCAGCACGGAGCCGAAGAGCACCGCAACCTCGGCACGCTTTATCTTCCTGAGCTCGGAAACCCACCTCTTGACATATGCCGGCGAATGCTCGGCCTCGCGCCTGAGCATGAAGGAGGCGTAATCCAGCGCGTACGGGTTGCGCGAATTGAGCCTGTAGAATATGATATTGGAAACCTTCCTTGGTTCGAGGATGCCTTCCTTCTCAAGCCTCTTCAGCAGCTTCAGCGCGCCCATGGGCGTGATGCCCAGCACCTTGGATATGCTGTTGGCGTTGTAGTCCCTTTCCGGGCTCTTCAGGATGGCGAGCACGGCCCTGCCCTCATTTTCAGGCCTCATATAAACTCATAGTTTATATATATAAACTTTTGGTTTATATAGTTTGCCCTGAGGCACGAGCCGGGGTTCTGAACATTTCTCCTAATCGGTCAAATCAGCCAAACGAGGTCTCGGGTACAGGATGGACCTCAGCGTGATTATCCTTCTCGAGGGCGAATACACGAGGAAGTTTGCGGCATCGCTGTCATCAGTCGCATAGAGGCACGGCGCGCCGGGGTTTGCCCAGTAGACCCTTCCTGGCTCCAGCCTGACTTCCCTTCCGCCTTCAGGCAGGAAGTCGACCTTTTCATCATCCTTCAGCCACCTGTATTCAGGAAGAACGCCCATGGAATGGCTGTGTCCATGGAAGACGACAAGCGGCTCTCCCCCCGGATAATCTCTTATAAAATCACCAAGCTCGTCGATTATCCATCGGCCGTTATGCGCGGCTATCACATTGCCCTCGCGGAATACCAGGCTACCCTTTATCCTACCCCTAGAGTCTGTACCGACATAATTTCGTTTGAGATCACTTGGTACTCCTCCGGTCTTGTCCCCTATCAAGCATATGAGCCTCCTGCCTGGCTTCTCATCCCTGAACTCGCGCATTGCGCCATACAGCCTATCATAATAACTCTGCGGTCCGCCGCAAAACGTGTCTTCGTCACCGAGATTAAACGCAATGTCAATTCCCGATTTCCTTGCTTCGTCTAAAATTATGTCTGCGGCGCGCCATGCCAGATGCAGGTCGCCGAAGGCAACCATATCGCTGTCCATGGAAAGGATTGACGCAAAGAGATTTATTCCCGAAATGCAATTCTTTTGATGAGGGTCGCCATAGGCGCGGACCACGCAGGGTTCGCGCTCAAGGAAGCGCTGAAGGAGCACCTGAAGGAGAAGGGGCACCATGTCCTTGACGCGGGCAACAGGAGGCATGACCCGCGCGACGACTTCACGGACTTCTCCCATGGCGTCGCCTCTGCTGTCCGGCACCACCTCTGCGACAGGGGCATCATCATCTGCGCGACAGGGGCAAGCACCTGCGTCGTGGCGAACAAGCATCAGGGCATAAGGGCTGCGGAGTGCGGCTGCATTGACGACGTGAAGCAGGCGAGGGAGCACCTTGACATCAATGTCATGACCATGGGCGGGCTCAAGGTGCCGGAGGCTGTGGCAGCCGAGATGGTCGACGCCTTCCTTGCAACAAGGGCGCGCCATGGCAGGTATGCGCGCAGGCGCGAGAAGATAGAGCCCCATGTCGGGGCGCACACAGCTTAAATTCTTCAGTTTCATATTATTCCCATGGCATATTCCGTCCGCATAGACAGGCTTCTGAAGGCAGCCAAGGCAGCCACAGGCGACAGGATAAGCGTAAGCTCGGCAGGCAGGACATTCGAGGGCATGCTCATGCCCCAGACAGGCGCTGGCGACCCTGACAAGATTGTGATAAAGCTGGACAGCGGCTACAACATCGGCGTGTCTGCTGACGAGGTCAGGAAGCTGGTCCAGGCCAAGCGCGCGGTCGCCCCCGCCGCACCCGCGAGGTTCGACCCAGCCAAGCCTGCCATAGCCATCATATCCACAGGAGGGACGATAACGTCCAAGATAGACTACAACACAGGCGGGGTCACCAGCCTGACGAAGCCCGAAGAACTGCTGAGCAGCATGCCTGACTTGGCAAAGTTCGTCAATGTCAGGTCAATCTCCATGCCGTTCAACATCATGAGCGAGAGCATGAACCACGAGCACTGGCAGCTGCTGGCGCGCGAGTGTGCGAAGGAGCTGAACAGGAAGGACGTGCGCGGCGTCATAGTCACCCACGGCACAGACACCCTGCACTTCACATCAGCCGCGCTCTCATTCTTCCTGCGAAACCTCGGCAAGCCCGTCGTGGTGACAGGCAGCCAGCGCTCTTCTGACAGGGGAAGCAGCGACGCGGCAATGAACCTGCTGTGCTCCGCGATAACAGCCGCTGCCAACATGGCAGAGGTCGGAATCTGCATGCACGGCTCTGTGTCTGACAACTATTGCAGCTTCACGCGCGGCACGCGCGTGCGCAAGATGCACACGAGCAGGCGCGACGCCTTCAAGCCCATCAACGAGACAGCGCTCGCCAAGGTCTGGCCGAACGGGGAGATAGAGAGGACGAACCCAGCCGTCCGCGTCAGGGACGACAGCAAGGCTGTCGAGCTGGACGACAGGTTTGAGCCGAACATAGCCATGCTGCAGACCTATCCAGGCTCTGACCCCACGCTGATAGACCACCTGATAAACAAGGGCTGCAGGGGTTTTGTGGTGCAGGCGACGGGCTTGGGGCAGGTGCCTTCCAAGACAAGGTCGTGGCTTCCGCACATAAAGCGCGCCGTTGATTCGGGCGTGCCCGTCTTCCTAGCCGCCGAGACCATATTCGGCAGGCTGAACTGCAGCGTTTATTCCGAGGGCCGCGCAGTGCTGGAGGCAGGCGCAGTCCCTCTTGAAGACATGCTCGCGGAGACGGCTTACGTCAAGCTGGGATGGGTCCTCGGCCACACGAAGGACATGGCTGAAATCAGGAAGATGATGCTCACAAATTATGCGGGCGAGATAACAGAGAGGAGCACCGGTGAGGGCTATCTGGAATAATTCGTTCCTTGCCGAAATGTCACCTTTATATAGTGACAAAATAAGGAATAGGCATGAACAGGCTTTACTTCGAAAGGCGCAGCGGGGAGGACTACTGGAGATTCGACAGGGACCCCGGGATGAAGGGACTGGATGCGAAGGCAGAGGCATGCGAATCCTGTTACTATCTTCTGTCCGAGCAGACGCCAAAAAAGCTGATCGCTCCTAGGAGAGGAAAAGTTTTGATAGCCGTCCCTGATGTTGCGAGGGTGTGCTGGAAGTATTACATAGGCAGCCATGAAGCCGAAGCGGCTGATTTGCTTGAACTTCTTGGAGCAGGGGAGGATTCATTTGCGCCGGGCCATTATGTCTGCGGCAAAATATCAGGATGCCCTGATGTGCCGCATGGCGCTGACATAGTCGTTTATGGAAAAAGCCTGATGCTTACGGAGCCGCTAAGGGCGTGGGCTGCCTCGAGGCAGCTTGATTTGGCGGTGAGCAACGGCTGCCCTGAGGTGTTTTCGCCTTTGCTTGGCTTTGCTCACGTCGGCGAACTTCCACCGGAGATAGAGGCTGATGAAAGCCGCGTATTAGATATGCTCAAGGTTGTCTGCCCCACGGTTGGGGATGCATTGGACCTTTCTCTAGGTAGGATGACTGAATAAATATAGCCAAACCAAGAAACAACCATGACCGAAGCGCCCATATTGAAGTGCGGCCTTGAGATACACCAGCAGCTGCTGACCAAGAAGAAGCTGTTCTGCGATTGCAGCGCCGCGTTTTCCGAGGAGCCGGCGGGCGAGGTGAAGAGGAAGCTGCGCGCCGTGGCCGGCGAGACAGGCGAGGTTGACGTCGCGGCAGCGCACGAGGCAGGCAAGGAGCGGGTGCTGATCTACAAAACCTATCCCGGCGAAAGCTGCCTTCTTGAGCAGGACGAGGAGCCGCCTCATCCCATGAACCCCGAGGCGCTGGACATCGCGCTCCAGATAGCGCTCATGCTGAACTGCACAATCCCCGAGGAGATAGAGGTCATGCGCAAGACCGTGCTGGACGGCTCAAACACCTCGGGCTTCCAGCGGACCGCCGTCGTCGGGCTGGACGGATGGATTGACACGAAAGAAGGGCGTGTTGGGATACAGAGCGTCGCAGTCGAGGAGGACGCCTGCCAGATACTTGACAGGACAAAAAACATTTTCGGGCTCAGTCGCTGGGGAATACCTCTTGTTGAGATAGCGACAGCGCCTGACATCAAGGCGCCTGAGCAGGCTGCTGAAGTTGCCGAAGCCATAGGCATGGTTCTGCAGTCAACGGAAAGGGTCAGGAGGGGATTGGGAACCATCCGCCAGGACCTCAACGTTTCCATCACAGGCGGCGCACGCTGCGAGCTCAAGGGCGTGCAGGAGCTGAGCACCATTCCGAAGATAATCGAATACGAGATGGAGAGGCAGTCAGAGGTGATACGCTCGGGAAGGAAGGTCACCGAGGACGTCAGGAGGGTGAAGCCTGACCTCACGACGGAGTTCATGCGGCCCATGCCAGGCGCTGCGCGCATGTACCCTGAGACCGATGTGCCGCCTATAAGGGTGACGCGCGAGATGCTCTCGGGCATAAGGCTGGCGGAGGCGATTGATGGAAGGCTGGATAGGTTCGTCAGGGAGCACGGCATAAGCGCTGACATAGCAGGCCAGCTGTTCAGGGAGAACCACGCGACGCTTTTTGAGAATCTGGTCAAGGAAGGCGCCGAGCCCAAGCTGGCTGCGACAGCGCTCACGACCATCCTCAAGTCCCTGAAGAGGGAGGGCGCGCCGACGGAAAAACTCGGCGACTACCGCGTCATGGAGGTGTTCAGGCACCTAGGCGGGAGCGCGAACAAGGACTCCGTGCTGCAGCTTCTCAAGGCGGCGGCAGAGCATCCTGACAGGAATGTGGCTGAGCTTGCCAGTGCCGGAGCAGCAGCAGGCATGTCCGAGTCCGAGGTCAGGAAGGAGATAAGGGCGATAATCGCGGCGAACCAGCAGGCCATGAAGGCGCCGAACCCCATGAACGCGCTCATGGGTCTTGTGATGGCGAGGCTGCGCGGCAGGGCGCCAGGCGCCCTGATTATGCGGATTCTGAAGGAAGAACTGGAAGGCTAGGGTTTCCGACGCCAAAATGGGCGTTTTCCGACGGGAATAAGTATAAAAACCACCCCTCCAAGTAATTGCATTGAATTGGAGGTATGGTATGGGAAAGGTAATTGTTAGGAACGTTGTCAGGCGCAAGTCAGGATATCTTTACTACGTTGACGGAAAGGGAAACGTCTGCGAGGCAAAGATGTCCCGCGGCGGCAAGAGGAAGAAGAAGTAAGGCTTCTTCCGCCGGCGAATTTCTTTTATTTTTTATAAACGTGTTATTTGTTTTCTCCATCACCAGTGTAACGGTCGCATCTCGTGTGATGGGCATTCCCGAAGAAGCATAGCACGCCGCGCGCTCTGTCGCCTCTGCCTTTTTCCGAGCAGCACCTGTAGTCAAATCCCACGACATTCCCGTCATCCACAGGAACCTGCAGCAGCCAAGGGCACATGCCCCTGTCAATCATGTTGCCCTTCCTGTATGTCACTTCCATCGCGCCCCCAACGTTGCATCCTGTCATTATTTGTCACTTCCTGCCTCATGCGCGCTTGCAGCAGAGCCGGCGCCAGCGGGCTCTGCTCTTGCGTCATCAGCTTTGACGTACTTCTTGGGATCCCAGCCCCATTGGCTGCACAGCAACACCTTTGCTTCATCCAAGACCACGCCGTATGCCCTTTGAAGCTCCGTAGCCCCCGCATTGAGGTATCTTGCCCTTTCGTCTTCTGAAACCCCAAGCCAGTCCTTTCCCATGCCTTCACCCTTAATTTTATGCAACTTCGCCTGCCCGCGGAATTGAAATAGCGTTCAAAACCAGGCGAGCAGTGCCTATGCAGACTAGCAGCTAAAAAAATAAAAGGCTGCAAATCCCGCATGGCGCCGCGTGCTCATGCCATATTGTTGGATGCGAAGGAATAAAAAGGGATAGCCCCGCCAGACTCCTGATGTAAACACATCTTCATGTTTTTATGTGAATAGATGAATATGTTTTCATGTGAATAAAGACGGTAAGATGCTGACAACCCACAGCAGGGCTATTTTTTATTCTTCAGATATCTGTCCAAGGCGGCTTTCTTGATGAACCAGTTTCTGCCAATCTTGACTGCTTCAATCATACCCTTCCTGGCCATGAGACTAAGGTATTCTTGCGAGTAAGGTGTGCCTTTGGCCGCCTGGGCCAGACTGATGAAATCCTCTCCGCCTTTGAATGCATCCAGGTAGAGGTCCAGGCTGCGCTCGACGCACCTGCCGATGAAGTTGTAGAAAGGAACCATGTCTTCCTGGTCTGCCCTCCTCAGGCAGTCGTAATACTTCTTCCTGTCCACCTTGAGCACCAGAGTGACTGGATAACCGTGCCTCATGAGAAAGAGGTTCATCAGCAGCCTGGCAGTCCTGCCGTTGCCGTCCACGAACGGGTGTATTTCCACAAACTTGTAATGGATGTAGGCCGCCATCTCTATGGCGCTCAGCTTGTCCGGGTTCTTGTTGACCCTGTCGATAAAGCCTTCCATTAGATCAGGAACTTTCTCGTACCTTGGCGGGCTCTTTATGGCGCCTAGTATCCGGACGTTAAGCTCCCTGTACCTGCCAGCATACTCGTCTTCTATCTTGGACAGGATAATCTTGTGGATTTGTTTTACGGTGTCCTCTGTTAGGGTGTGGCTTTTGCTTGTGATGCTCTCCAGAAATTCGAAAGCCTTCTGGTGGTTGGTGGCCTCGAAGTGTTCCCTCAGAGGCTTGCCTCCTATTGTTATGCCTTCCTCTATGACGAGCTTCGTTTCCCTTAGTGTCAGGGTATTGCCCTCGATGGCGTTGGAATTGTAGGCCAGTTCAATCGCAAATTGATGCCTCAGCTTCTCCAGCGCAGCCTTCGGCAGAGGCCGCAGCGCGTCCAGTTCCTTCTTCTTCCTTTCAATCCTCTCGTAGAGCCTTTGGTCCATTATCATGAGCATATATTGTATCGGATAGCTTATAAAACTATGTATCCGATATAGTATCGGATATACTGATAAAGACCATATCCGATACGCTTTTATCCCGCACAGGAATACGCATTTCTTTGGAAGAGCTATGCAATTCCGGTATGGAGCTCTATGGGGGCTACACAGCGAAAGTGCTTAGCCCCATGCTGTAGCTAGTCAGAAAAGATGAGTAGCCCCGCCAGGATTCGAACCTGGGTCACCCGGTTTCCTTAACCCCTGCGTTTTCCGTCAACGCTTTTTCGCCGATTGCGCGGTGAAAAGGATTGCCAGAGCCGAGCATACTTGACCGCTGTACTACGGGGCTGTACCGACTTATTCTTTTGGTGCTTTATTTAAATCTTGCTTCCATTGAAACACCATGAAGACGGCTTTTTTGGTTTTGGCGGCAGCCTGCCTGGTTCTTTCAGTCGTGGCCGCATGGGCCGCCGCGCAGGAAAACTGCGTGGACTGCTGTCAGAACTGCAACATCCAGAAAAGCATTGTTGTCGGCAGATTCACCCTTGGTGGAATGGGCAAGCTGCAGTGCGGCCCGGGAGGCGGATGGTGCGCCATTTCAGGCGGCTCGCCGACGGTGGAAATAGTGAATGAAACCGTGGGGCAGGGCGGGCGCAAAAAGACTCCCGGCGAAAACCTCAGCGGCGTCATTGCGATGAACCTGGGCAGGATTATTTTCTTCAGGGACACGGGAACAGGCAACGGCAGGATAACAATAGACTTTCTCAGGAAATCCAAATCCCTGATGAGCTTCAACTGCAAGAGGATGAATGTCTTCATCAGCGCAGGAAAATCAGGCGCAGGCCCTGGCTGGGTCCTGGCCGCGAAAACCGACATGACAAGGTTCATCTTCTTTGAGTCTGAAGATGGCAAGTCCAGGGAGTTCGGTCTTTTGGACTGCTTCCCAATCAAGTACGATCCGGGTAATTACAGCCCAAGCTCCATCGGGAATCTGGAAAACATGACGGAGCTTGAAACCAGGCTGGATTTTGCTTGATGTTCCCTCATCCTCAACACATAAGCTATATAAACCCCAGTTAACACATATTAACTATGGTTAATATATATGAACTCAAGTTAACACTACTCCAGCAGGAGATACTGAGGCTTTTCTTCAGGAAGGCCGGGCTGCGGCTGAATGCCCGCGCGGTCGCCAGGGCAGCCGGCGTTTCCCAGCCCGCGGTCTCCAAGGCGCTGCCTGCCCTTGAGAAGTCGGGATTCCTGAAAGTAGAAAGGGACAGGGAGACAGGCAGGCTGTCCATAGAGCTGAACAGGGACAGCCGTGAAGTCATATGGCTGAAGAGGGCCGACAACCTGCGCCATCTGTATGAGTCCGGGCTTGTCCAGTATTTCTATGACCGCCTGCCGGGTTCTGTGGTTATATTGTTTGGCTCATATGCGTTCGGCGAAGACACAGCAAAATCCGATATAGATATAGCAGTAATAGGCCAGAAAAAGGAGATGGAAACAGGAAAGTTCGAAAAGATGCTCGAAAGGCCGGTCATAATCAACCATTACAGGTCATTCAAGGACATAGATAAGCACCTGCTCAACAATATACTAAACGGCATCACGCTCAAGGGCGCGGTGGAGCTATGAGCATCAGGCGTTTCGAGGAGTTTCTGGATTCTGGAGCCGTGAAGAGGCAGAGCCCGAACAGGCAGCGCGCGTTTTCCATAATCGAGGAAACCGGGGGCAAGACGAGGTTCCTTGGCGTGTCCATGAAGTCGGTGCCGTCCAAGGAAATGAACCCAAACTTCATAGTAGATTCCTGCTACGATATTATCATCGAGATGGTGAGGGCGAGGATGCTCATCGACGGGTTCAATGCAGGCAACTCCCACGAGGCCGAGTTCTCTTACATGACTAGGCTCGGCTTCTCCGAAGCCGATGTGCGGTTCATGGATGAGGTAAGGTATTACAGGAACGGCACGAAATACTACGGCACCATGCTCGATATGGGCTATGCCGAAAAGGTCATGGCCTTCATGAAGAGGATTTATCCAAGATTGCTGGATATGGTGCGCTGATAAGATTTAAACCAACATGAGGAATAAGTCATTATGAAATCTTGGACTGAAATGGCGTTGATATATGGTCAGTGCAAGAGATATGCAGGATAGGTGCATGTTGCATGAAAATACTGCTGCTGCACACAGACTTCGTGGAATGGGAGCCGAAGAAGCGGGCAATCAAGGCCGCGGAGGAGGCGCCGAAGAAGAAGGTCAGGGTCGAGGAGGCGCTGGTCTGCCTTAGCGCGGTCGAGAAGGCTGACGAGGGCAGCCCGCAGGCTGTTGCCGAGAAGGCCGCGGACGAGATACTCAAGGTCTTCAACGAGGTGAAGGCTGATTCCGTCGTGCTATACCCATACGCCCATCTTTCGTCAAGCCTGTCCAGCCCTGCTGTTGCGCTTGAGGTGCTGAAGGAAATTGAGGCTCTCCTGGCGAAGAAGAAGGTCAAGGTCACGCGCGCGCCATTCGGCTGGTACAAGGCGTTCGACATCAGATGCAAGGGCCACCCGCTCTCGGAGCTGAGCAAGAGCATTGTGATTGGAGATTCTGTAAAGGTTGACGAGAAAACAAAAATTCACATGCAGGCCGAGAAGCCCGTTGACACGAAGCAGCTGCTGCGCGAGATATCCAAGCAGAAGCTGGACAGGGAGAACCTGAAGGACAACGACCACAGGATTCTGGGCCAGCGCATGGACCTGTTCTCATTCAGCGAGACAGCGCCGGGCATGGTGTTCTGGCACGACAAGGGCTGGACTATATTCAACGAGCTTATTAAATTCTGGCGCGAGGAGCACAGGAAGGCGGGATACCTTGAGGTTTCCACGCCGATGGTGCTGGACAAGAAGCTCTGGCAGATATCCGGGCACTGGGAGAAGTACAGGGACAACATATTCCTTTCCAAGTACGAGGGCCGCGACTTCGCGGTCAAGCCCATGAACTGCCCGGGAGGGCTGCTGATCTACAAGCAGAGGCCGAAGTCGTACAAGGACCTTCCGCTTCGCATGGCCGAGCTGGGCACTGTGCACAGGCAGGAGCTGTCGGGCGTGCTGACAGGCCTGTTCAGGGTCATAGAAATCACGCAGGACGACGCGCACATATTCTGCACGGAGGCGCAGCTTGAGAAGGAGATTGTGGCAATCATGGACCTTGTCGACAGGTTCTACTCAAAGTTCGGCTTTGACTACCACATGGAGCTTTCGACAAGGCCTGCGAAGAGGATTGGCGACGACAGGCTGTGGGACAAGGCCGAGAAAATCCTTGAGGGGGTGCTGAAGAAGAGGAAGGCGAAGTTCAAGATAAATGCAGGCGACGGCGCGTTCTACGGGCCGAAGATAGACTTCCACATCAAGGATTCGCAGGGCAGGTCGTGGCAGCTGGCGACCATACAGCTGGACTTCGCCATGCCCGAACGGTTCGAACTGACCTACAACGGCGAGGACAACAAGCCGCACACGCCTGTGATGCTGCACCGTGTGGTCTACGGCGCGCTGGAGAGGTTCACAGGCATACTGCTGGAGCACACCAGCGGCGCGCTCCCGACATGGCTTGCCCCCGTTCAGGTCAGGGTGCTCTCTTTCACTGACAGGAACAACAAGGCTGCGGAGAAAATATACAAGGAACTTGTTGCGAATGGCATTCGGGCAGAGCTGGACATCGAGAACCACACGGTTGAGCACAAGGTCAGGGAGGCCGAAATACAGAAGGTGCCTTATGTGCTTTGTATAGGCGACAAGGAGGAGAAGGCGGGCGCCGTGGCTGTGAGGAGGCGCGGCGACAAGAATATCAAATTCGGCGTCAGGCCGGACGACTTTGTCAAGAACGTGAAGGAAGAGATTGCAGAGAGAATATAGCGGCAATGCTTCTGTTGAGGGTTACAGCCAACTCATAAGAAGAGTATCTGGTTTTCTGGGAGCGCTACCTTTTCATCGCCTTCTTCCACGCATCCCTGACCTTCGCGGTGTCGTAGATGATTGCAAGTCTGTCTATCCTGCCTTCGGGCGAGACGTTGAAGATGTCAGTGCCTTCAAATGACGTGAACTGGGAATTCCTGAGTATCCACTGGTAGCTGTAGTGCGCGACAATGCTGCCGGGCTTGCTGCGATTCTCGAATATGTTCAGCACGGTTATCTTGGATTTTGCGGTGTCCTGCAGCAGGTCCCTGAAGAACTCGGACGCCTGCATCCTGCCGTAGAGCGGCGAGTCAACCACCGCGTACTTGGAGAAAAGCCTGATTATCCGGTCATAGCTGCCGCTCTCAAGCGCCTGGAAGTAGCTTCTGACGACCTCTTCGGCTGACGGCATGGTTATAATATACAGATGAAAGAATAAATTGGTGCTTATGTCGATAACATGGCAGGACTTCGAGAAGGTTGACATGCGCGTGGGCAGGGTAGTCTCCGCTGAAGACTTCCCGCAGGCGCGCAAGCCCGCATACAAGCTGAAGATTGATTTTGGTTCGGAGGTAGGGACGAAACAAACATCTGCGCAGATAACGAAGCTGTATTCCAAAGAGGAGTTGATTGGGAAGCAGGTTGTCGCTGTCGTCAACTTCCCTCCCAAGAACATCGCGGGCTTCATGTCAGAGGTACTTGTCCTTGGCGTGGTTTGCGACGGCGGCGAGGTCATCCTCCTGCAGCCCGAGAGGGACGCGCCGCTCGGGAAAAGAATCGCGTAGAACTAATCGCTTGTCCCACCGGCTAATGCGAAGGATTAAGTTATATTAATAACCAACTGCAATTTATTGCATGGACAAGCCCCTTGCGGTCTGCGGACTGCTGCTTCTCATCGGTTTCCTTGCCACTCATTACCTTCTCTTTTCAATCTATGATTACACGCTTGTGCCGGCGGTTTGGGTAGTTTTAGCGGTGGTTGGAATAGCAGTCAGCAAGGGGTGTTGCTGCTGCAGGAAGAAGGGGAGGTTCGGGAAGAAGTGCTCATGCTGCTGCTCGGGCGCCATGGCTGTCGCCGTGGCTGAAGGCATAATCCTGACAGCAGCCATACTCATCCAGCTCGTGGCGGTTTCGCCCTTTTATCTTGTCAGCGTCTGGATGCTGGTCATCGGCGCGGCGCTTGTCGCTGACGGGCTGAAGGGCAGCCCGCTGAGGCTGCAGCTCGGGCTGTTCTGGCTTTTCTCCGCCGTGCTCTTCCCGTTCCTGAACAACTACCAGGGCTCGTCAATGCTCATCGGCGCGCTTGTGATGGGAGTGCCGCTGATTCTTGCAGGCATTGTGAAGAAGGAGTGAGTGATGTTATGGCGCTCGCGAGGAGGCTTCTGGTTTCCCTTGTCGTTTCGGCCATCTTCGGCATTCTTTGCGCCTACGGCACGTCCAATGTGCAGATACCTGGCTTCACCATGACCATGCCATACCTGATGACAATCTTCTACGCGCGCCTGCTGACGGGCTTCCTCATCGGGTTCGCGGGCTCATGGGCCATTCTGAAGAGCAGATACGGCAACGCCGCGCTTAGGGGTGCGATAATGGGCATAATATCAAGCGTTTCCATCTCGTTCTACGGCGGCGCGGCTGTCTTCATAGGCGCGGGCATCATCTACGGGATAATAACCGATGTGCTGGCGACGAAGTTTGGAGAGTAGTCACTTCTTTCGTGCCGCATAGAATACCAGTGATAGCACCAAATATAGTGCTATCAAGTAGATCAGGACAATTGCTGGATTAAACACAAAGCTGTTGGCAACATCTGTCGCGCCAGGAGAAATGAGAAATATATAAGTAAGCACATTTGCCGCTGTCATATATTCTACGCATGGTGGGGGCGACTGACCTGGCATCAGCGGATATGTACTGCAGGTATGGAAAGTTGCAGGCACGCCAAAGATAAGAAGTGTGATGACTAATGTCGCTACTTTCCATTTGGTTGGCATGAGCAGAGGCTTGAAATCCATTTTACCTCTCCATGATGAAGTGCCGCCTGTGCTCCCTCTCCTCGGGCAGGGTGAGCATGACCATGTTGGAGATGTCCCCTACGCCCATGACATCGGAATCCTCGGCAACCTTGAGCGCGCGGTTGAGCTTTTGCGTCTTGTCGGCGTATATCTCGAAGAGCACGTCGCCCTTTGCTACCCTGTCGCCTATCTTCTTGCGCAGAAGCACGCCTGCGCCCTTGTCGCTCGGGCATCCCGCCGCCCTTGCTATCTGCGTTATGGTGCTGTTGTTTATCCACCAGACATGGCCTGATGCGTCGGACTCCACCTTCATGCGCTGTCCGCCCACATGGATGTCGGACGGCTTTATGCTGGGGTCGCCGCCCTGCTCGGCTATTATCTGCTTCATCTTCGCGAGCGCCCTGCCCGACGACAGCAGCCTTCTCGCATACGCCTCGCCGTTCTTCATTCCCTTGAACCCGAAGAGCACGCCTGAAAGATGGCAGGCCTTCGCAACCAGGTCTGCAGAACCCCTGTGTGCATAAAGGGTTTCCAGGACTTCGCGCGCCTCCAGCGCAGGCCCGACGCCGTAGCCAAGCGGCTGCTCGCCGTACGTCGACGTGCACGAGACCCTGATGCCGAGGTTCCTGCCGAGCTCAATGAACTGCTTCGCAAGCTCCTGCGCCTCGCCGACGGTCTTGATTTTCGCGCCCTTGCCTGTCGGTATGTCTATGGCAAGATATTTCGCCCCCGCGGCCTTCTTCTTGGACATCACCGACGGCAGCAGCAGCGGGTCTATCGAAAGCGGATACTCAACCCTTATGAAGGCGTCGTCGGCGGGCGCCATGTCGACGGCGCCGCCCCACACAAGGCAGCCGTTCGTCTTCCTGACAATCCTGGCTATCTCCTCCATGGAGTGCTCAACAGGCGCGATGCACTCCATCTTGTCTGCCGTGCCTGCGGGCGCGGTTATTGCCCTTGACGAGGTCTTGGGTATGGTCAGACCCGCCGCCGCCACAATGGGCACGAGCAGCATTGATGTCTTGTCGCCGGGAATCCCTCCCGCGCTGTGCTTGTCATAGACATCCTTCTTTCCGAGGCGCAGCTTTTCGCCTGTCTCCGCCATGGCGGTTGACAGGGCTGTGGCTTCGCCCATGGACAGCCCGTGGTCGTTCAGCGCTATCACGAATGCCGCTGTTTCAACATCAGACAGCCTCTCGCCGACGACATCCTCAACTATGGCCCTCATCTCGTCCTTGGACAGCGGCTTGCCCGCCATCTTCCTCTTTATGGAGTCAATGGAACTCGGCGGTTCCGCCGGGCTGACATCTACGGGCTGGCCCGCCTTCAGTCTGAGCTGGTCGAAAAGGCTCGCATACATGCCGGCTTCGCCCTTGCCTATAACCTTCCTGGCAACATTCACTATGGCGACCGTCTTCCTGCCGTCGAACTTTATTTCCACCCTCTCCAGCGCCTTGACGCCCAGCTCGTCCGCGTCCTCCTTCCTGAGGACTATTATGGGCTTGTTTGCCTCGAACTGCAGCGGCCTCGCTATAAGCAGCATAACTATCTATCTCTATTTTGTTCGGCTTCTTTATATCTGATGGAGGGCAGGCAGCCTGCAATGAAAACCGGCACCCGCCAAATGCTTATATATCAGTGCTCCAAGACTTTGTCACGAATGCTTGCGACGCATAGCTGTTTAACTGTGAGACAACATATGACTGCGATTGCAGGTTGTCTTGCAGTATGCGTTCCGACGGAGCAATTCATGCTACTTCGGAACGCTATAAAATGTGAGGTGTGGACATGGCAAGGAGAGCTTCAAGGAAATACTACATTCTCAGGCAGGGCCGCAACGTCTCCATATTCACCGGCAGGCAGCCGCGCCAGGCTGCGCTCAAGGCCGCGACAAGGGGCGTTTCTGACATCAAGCTCAGGGAGAGGGGAAGGCGCAACCGCGACGGGACCTACAGCATCCACGTTTTCAGGGGTTCCAGGAAGAAGGTCACCATCTCGCCCGAGGTCAGCTGGCTGCCCAGCTCTGTCTGGAAGCCTGTGGTCAAGAAGGTCAGGGTTGACAGGATAAGGTCAATCAGATAAGGAGCAATGCAAAGATAGTCAGCCTTGGCCTGATTTTATTTTTTGTTTTTTCCGGTTTTTTGTTTTCATGTTTCAGAAGAGTTGATGTCAGAACTCGCTTGAGCTTATGTAGCCCCTCTTCCTGCTGCTGATATACGACTTGCTCATTCCGCTGGCGTAGGTCGTGCGGTCGACCTCGTACTCGCCCATGCCCTCCGCCGGCCTGGCTTCCTCCTTCTTTTTCTCCTCCTCGGCAGTCGGCGCGAGCTCCAGCCTTTCTATCTTCACCTGCTCGGGCGGGTGGATTGGCGACGGCGCGCTCATGCTTGTCGCGAACTTCCAGAGCAGGCTGCCGTCAAACTTGCTGACGCAGTAGAGGTTGCAGTCCCAGCTTCCGAATATCACCATGTTCTTGTAGACCAGCGGCTTGCAGTGGATGAAGCCGTTTGTCCTGAACTTCCACACCATCCTTCCCGTGCGCTTGTCCACTGCATACATGTTGTTGTCGTAGCAGCCGAGGTAGGCGTAGTTATCGTCTATCGTTATCTCGCTGACAGCATTGTCCGCCTTGAACGTCCAGACGACCCGGCCGCCGCTGTCAAGGCAGTAGCTCCTGTCGTCCGTGCATCCGAAATAAACCCTGCCCTCCTCCGCGATCGGGCACAGCACGCCGCCGTGGAAGGCGCGCGACCATTTCAGCTTTCCTTCAGGCGAGATGGCGTAGAGGTGCCTGTCCCATGAGCCGAAGTAGATTATTTTGTTTTCCTTGTCATAGGCGGCGGGCCATGCCGCTATCCACGCCTGCGCGTTGAACTTCCACATGAGCCTGCCCTCCATGTCCAGGCAGTAGAGGCACGAGCCGAGGTAGCCTGTGTATATCCTGTCGTCGAGTATGAGCGGGTATGTCAGCGGGAACGAGGTCTTGAAAATCCAGGCAAGGCTTCCGTCCCTCGCGTCCAGGCAGTACATGCAGCCGTCTGTGCAGGCGACGTAGAGCCTGCCCTTGTATTCTGCAGGGGCGTTGCCTATCGGGCCGTTTGTCTTGTAGGCCCA
>Ga0194111_10002573_pt1 | contig 21971 bp, 12 predicted proteins | sample TA2KigC300mmetaG_FD_146194 | JGI IMG/M metagenome (GOLD analysis project Ga0194111, IMG submission 146194) | Freshwater microbial communities from Lake Tanganyika, Tanzania - TA2015033 Kigoma Deep Cast 300m | ecosystem: Environmental > Aquatic > Freshwater > Lake | place: Tanzania: Lake... | reverse complement strand
GGCCGCGACCGCTGGGTGAGCCGCATCGGTACGGCCTCCATGTGGAGCTGACTTCCGGCGGCTCGACATGCGGCGTCAGGGACCTGCGCTTCGGCATTCGCGAGATCAGGCTTGCCGAGGAGCCCCTGGCCGGCGTTCCGGGCGGGCGATCGTTCAACTTCGTGGTCAACGGAGAGAAGTGCTTTATCAACGGCGCCAACTGGGCGCCATTGGATTGCATCATCGCGCGAGTGACGCCAGAGAAGCGGGCCTCGGTCCTGTCCCAGATCCGGGACGCCAATCTCAACATGCTGCGCGTGTGGGGCGGGGGGATCTATGAAGAAGACGACTTCTACGAGTTCTGCGATGCCAACGGCATCATGATCTGGCACGATTTCATGATGGCCTGCTTCATCTATCCCGGTGACGATGCCGATTTCAGGGCTGCGCTCTCCGCGGAGGTCGAGGCCGTGGTGCCGCGTCTGCGTAACCATCCTTGCATTGCGCTCTGGTGCGGCAGTAATGAGTCCGACTGGGCCTTCGATAACAACTGGTACGCCGGCTGCCAGTCGAACACCAGCAAGGTGCTTGAGCATGAAATGATTCCGAATCTGATTAAGCGGCTGGATCCTGACCGGCCCTACCGGCCGACCAGCCCGTGGGGAGGGGAGGATGTGAACGACGAAGACCAGGGCGATCAGCACTGGTGGTCGATCAGCATTGCGACCGGCGGCAACGACACGATCGACTACCGCAATTACCGGCGCGCGCACTGCACGTTCAATTCGGAGTACGGCTACTTCGGAATGCCATCGATTGAGTCGATCCATGATTACCTCCCCGAGAATCAACGCCGCGTCGACTCGGAGGGGTTTCGCTTTCACACCAACCGTCATGGCTTCGCGGAGAAGGATCAGAAAGGCGGATTGAAAGCCTTTGCGGCGATCGATCTGCTGGCGGGCGACTCATCGGCCATGACGCTTGAAGAACTGGTTGAAGCGTCACAGCTTTTGCAAGCGGACGCGCTGAAGACAGCCATTGAACAGGCGCGCCGACGCAAATTTGACTGCGGGGGGAGCATGTTCTGGATGTTCTCCGACGCGTGGGGCGAGATCGGATGGTCGGTGGTGGATTTCTATCTGCGCAAGAAGGCCTCATACGACTACGTCCGCCGCGCGAGCGCACCGGTGCTTGTTTCCGTTAAAGAGGAGGAGTGCGGCGTCTCGACGTGGGTGGTCAACGATACGCTCGCCCCGGTCATGGGGGAGCTGGAAACAAGGCTCATCTCCTTCGAAGGCAAAGTCCGTTCGCGGACGGCGGAATCGGTCGTGATTCCGGCGAACAAGTCGGTACGCTGTCGGATGGAGCGGATGTCCCTGATGCGCAGTGGTGACTTCTACCATGCCAGACTTACTGGTGCGGACGGCGTGATGGCGGAGAGCGTTTTCCTGTTCATGAATTTCAAGTCCGTGAAGATGGCCCCGGCACAGGTGTCCATCGACATCGTCGAAAGATGGCGGCACGGGGCGGTGCTGCGGCTGTCATCCGATGCGTTTGCGCATTTCGTGCGGATTGAGCTTCCGGCCGGGCTCGAAGCCGATGACGGCTGTTTCGACCTTCTGCCGGGCGAAGCCCGTGACGTTGTGTTGCTCGGCGACCCGGCCGGCCTGGACGCCCTGCGCGTGAGCTGGCGCAACCGGAAGAAATAGGGAGCACATTCATGGCCGCAAACAAGGCGCCCGGGGGGAAGAAATCGAGAGTCCGCGATGGCTCCGTTGCGCTGGTTGCGTTCGGCGGCAATGTGATTCACAAGACAGGTGAAAGCGGAAGCTATGCTGAACAGAAAGCCAATGCGCGCGACATGTGCGGGCGGCTGTTGACCGTTCTGGAGCGCGGCTATGAACTGGTGGTCACGCACGGCAACGGTCCGCAGGTGGGGAATCTTCTCATGCAGAATGAGCTGGCCCGCGAGATGGTGCCGGGTCTGCCTCTGGATGTGCTGGTGGCCCAGACCGAAGGTTCGCTGGGTTACATTCTGCAGCAGGAACTGCTGAACGAACTGCGTCGTCACGATATGCGCAAGTTCGTGGTGACGATGATCACGCAGGTCGTGGTGGACCGTAACGATCCGGCGTTTCAGAAGCCCACCAAGCCGGTGGGACCGTTTTACAGTGATGCGGATGAACTGCGGAAGCGGTTTCCTGAGTGGAGCATCGTCGAGGATGCCGGTCGCGGTTACCGTCGTATCGTACCGAGCCCGAGACCCAGGCGGATCATCCAGAGTCCGATGGTACGGTCACTGGTCTATGCCGGGAATGTCGTGCTGGCCCTGGGCGGTGGCGGCGTGCCGATGACCAAAGACGAGAACAATGAGTTTGTCGGGATCGAAGCGGTCATCGATAAAGACCTCTCCAGCGCACTGCTGGCCATCGACATCAAGGCAGACATCTTTGTTCTGCTGACGAATACAGAGAAGGTCTGCCTCAACTACGGCAAGCCGGATGAACGGGCGCTTGATGTGCTGACTTGCGACGACGCGCGCGTGCACATGGCCGCAGGGCACTTCCCGGCTGGCAGCATGGGGCCGAAAGTGGAAGCCGCGCTGATCTATCTGGAGGGCGGCGGCCGTGAAGTTCTGATCACCGATCCCGATCACCTGGCCGACGCTCTCGATGGCCATGCCGGCACGCGGGTGATCTGGAAGTAGTGTGTTTCATTCAACCTCGAGGACAAGGGAGTATGATGGTGAAGAAGCGAACGCTGCATGTGATCAATGCCACGCACTGGGACCGTGAGTGGCTTCTGTCGTTTGTGAGTTACCGGCGGCACCTGCTTCATCACAACGACAATCTCATCGAGCTCATGGAGCAGGATCCCGCTTACCGGCACTACATGATGGACGGGCAGTCGATCTGCATGGAGGACTATCTCCGCCTGCGGCCCGAGATGGCGGCGCGCCTGCGCAAGCTGGTGCGTGCCAAACGAATATTGGTGGGTCCCTGGTACACGTTGCCGGACATGCCGTTGCTGCACGGGGAGGCCGTGGTGCGCAATCTGTTGGTTGGCATTGCGGTGGCTGAGTCCGTGGGTGGCGCGATGCGCGAGGGGTACACGGCCTGCTCCAACGGGCAGATTGCCCAGTTGCCGCAAATCTACAATGGGTTCGATATAGGCAGCGCCGTGCTCTACAAGGGGATCTCTGACAAGCGCGCCCCGCGTGAGTTTCGATGGCAGAGTCCGGACGGCTCGGAAGTTCTCGCCCTGCATCTTGCCGCGCGCTATGGCCGCACCAATTTCTACTGCCTGCTCTACCACCCGGTGATTGCCAAGGTGATCCACGATACACCGGACAACAACTGGGACTACGACTTCGACGACAACTGGGTGCCATTCCGGGTCGACGGGCAACGTTTTCACAACCCGTACCAATACGGCACGCTGAACAGTCGGGAAGGCTGGCACCCGCAGTACCTGCGACCGTACCTGGAGAAGCTGCGCGATCAGACCTCAGCGGGGGCCGCGACTTCCCACATCGTCGGCTTCCAGTGCATGGACCATACGATGCCATTTCCAGCGACGCCGCGCCTGATTGCCGCTGCGAACAAGGAGTTCCCCGATTTGACCGTGATCGACAGCACGCTGCCCGAAGTGTTCAAGGCGATCCGTCGCGAAGCGGGCGACGCCCTGCCTGTCCACGTAGGGGAGCTTCGGGACAGCAAGGTGGTTGCGAAAGACCGCACGTTGTGGTGGGCGACCCTTTCCGCGCGCATGGACTTAAAGATGCTCAATCGTGCGTCCGAGCACATGCTGATCGATGTCGCGGAGCCGGCCTGCGCCTGGGCGTGGCTGAAGGGGGCAGCGTATCCTTCGGCATCCCTGACTGAAGCCTGGAAACTGCTGTTGGCATCGCAGGCTCACGACTCCATTGACGGTTGCAGCCTCAGCAAGGTGGCGGATGACATTGTGGCCCGCTTCACCGATGTGCAGGCCATGAGTGAGGGGGTGGTGGAGGATGCCTGCCGCAGCATGTTGCAGCCGGCGCTGGCCGTAACGGGTACCGGAGGACCATCGCCCGAGCCGCATATCGTCATCTTCAATTTCGATATCCGGCCGCGTGGCGGGTTCTGCCGCATGGAGGTCGATTTGCCGAAGTCCATGGCTTCGCAAACCCTGCTGTTGGTGGCAGAAGACGGGACGACCATAGTGCCCGACGTGGAAAGGCTTCATGAAGACGGATCGAGTCTGCTTGGCCTGGTGGGACGCCCCATTAGGACGCACCGCTGCAGGCTGCAGTTTGAAGCACCTGTTGTGGCGCCGTGGAGCCGCCTGACGCTGAAGATCGGGGTGTCGTCGATTCGACGCTCCGCCAGTGGAATGAAGCGGCTTGCCCGCGGCAAGCGTTGGCTGGAAAATGAATTTCTCAAAGCCGTCGTACGTGACGACGGCCGAGTCGATTTGAAGCACAAGGAAACCGGCGCTACCTACAAAGGACTCCACTATTTCGAAGACGTAGGCGATGTCGGTGAGCCCTGGAACTTCAGGCCGACGGGATCAACGCTCACCTCTTCGGGAAGATCCGAAATCGAGCTGGTCGAGAACACGGCCTGGCGCGCGGTCATCCGGGTAAAGACAAGCATGCGTCTGCCGGCGGCCCGGTGTGATCAACCGGCAGGATGGAAGGCGAAGAAAGCGAAGGTTCAGTTGACGTCGCGCCTGACCCTGACGCGCTTCAGCCGCTGGCTGGACGTCGAGACTACGATTGACAACGAATGTCGTGATCATCGCCTGCGGGTGTGTTTCCCCACCGGTATCGCGGCGGAAAAGACCTATGCCGGCGGTCAGTACAGCGTTGACGAACGGGATACGACACTGCCGGACATGTCGCAGTGGATTGAACCGATCAATGGATATCCGAACTTTGGGTTTGCTGGCCTGAGTGACGGAAAACGCGGGATGGCCGTTCTGAATTTGGGGCTTCCGGAGTACTTCGTCACGGGTAAGAAGCACGACGTCCTCACGCTCACGCTTCTGCGTGCCGTAGGCTTGAAGCGCTGGCCGGTTGGATATGGCGTGAGGGAGATGGAGGGCAGCCAGAGCCTGGGGCGGATGACGGTGCGTTACGCGCTTTATCCTCATTCCGGCGGATGGCAGGAAGGCAAGCTGTGGGAGGCTTACCGCGATTTTTCCCGACCCCTGCTGTGCTCGGAAGTGATCGGAGCGGTTCGCCCGGGCGGGAAGAGCGTGCTGTCGCTGGATGCCGGGAATCTCGAGGTCGCCTGCATCAAGAAGGCGGAACGTGAGGATGGGTTGATCGTGAGGATCTGGAATCCGACCGCTTCCGCTCAGAAAGGCAAGCTGACTCTGGGAATACCGTTCCAGTCGGCGGTTACGACGAACTTGAACGAGGACCCGCGGCCTGAGCCGGAGATCAAGTTGAGCACGACCCGCGGTTCGGCGCGCTTTTCGGTCCCCGGCGGAAAGATCGCCACGCTGCTGTTCAGGTTTGGAGAGGGGCGCTGAGCGCGCGCGTGAGGAGCGAGTCGCGGTTCCGAGGAATGGTACACGACATCAAGGAGGAGATCATCGAATGACTGCCGGTAAACTTGGGCGCGAATTGCGCATTCCTGAAGGTTCGACGCTGACGGCGGAAGCGTACACGCAGTTCTTGACGGAAGCATACGAGTTGCTTCGCAGGTGTCCGCAGTATCTGGCCCCGAGTGAGGGCATTGACTCGCTTGAGCTGGCGCACTTGGCGCCCGCTGTGCCGGAGACGATCCTGGCGATCTACCTGGGCATTAACGATGCGGCGTGCAACAAGGGATTGGTGTCGCCGTTCCTGTTGCGGCACGGTCACAACAACGTCTTTGTCTTTGACCCGGCGGTGTACGCGGGTGGCGACGATGTGCCTGACGGCACCTCGGATGCCAGGCGCATCCTTGCCGGGTTTGAGCCGCCCAACGCAACCTGGTCGAACGACTGGACCTATACCATGATCGCAGATCCGTCGCGATCCTTTGCAAGTCTGTGGGCGGAGAAGGGCTACATCGACATGGTCCCGGCCAAGTTCGAGGATTTCACAATGTTGTCGGATCCGGCGGTCAGTAAGCTCTGTACGTTTATCGATCCAGCGGCGTTTGATCATCCGGTCAATCAGTCGCGCCCGTATCTCAAGGCGGCACGCGATCGAGGCGAGAAACATGCCGCCGAATTCACCATCCCCAGTAATCTGCCGAACGAGGTCAAGGGGCTGGCGCCCGTGATGCTGAACCGTGGCGAGAAGCTCTATGTCGCGCGTACTGACTTCGGGCCATGCGAACATGCCTGGTCGAACGTGCATCCCGACAGCCGGGAGTGGGCCGTCGTGAATGAGAATTCAGCCGTGCCGCTGGACCTGGTCATTGCCAAGCCGCCCGTCGATGCGGAACGTGCCAAGGGGCTCATCCCGGCCAAAGGCAGCGCGGACATGACGACGGACTGGTTTTTCCGGGGGATGCAGGTTAATCGCTTCCCGTTGCTTTGCGGCAACGTGCGAGGTTGATCAGGGAGCGGCATGAAACATGACATTGTGTTTATCGGGCATGTGTGCCTGGATCGCTTGATTCCCTATGAGGGGGAAGAACAGGCGGGCTTGGGCAGTGCCGTCTATTACGGATCGATGGCCGCCGCGCGCATAGGCTGTTCCGTTGTGGCGATCACGCGGATGCATCCGGACGATGCCCATTGCCTGGATCCGATGCGTCAGGCGGGCGTTGACTGCAGGGTGATTCCGGCTGAGGCGACCACCCGCATGCTGCTGAGGCATCCGGTTCCGGATGTGGATGTGCGTGAGATGAGTCAGGTGGCCAGCGCGGGATTCATGCGGTCCGACGAGCTCCCCCAGTTCGAGAGCCACTTTGTGCACTTGGCCGGTATCACCGATCGTGAATTCACCTTACCCTTCATGCGAGCCCTTGCGAAGAAGGGGCACAGTCTGTCCGTGGACATGCAGGCCTTCGTGCGGCAGGTGGATGAGCGCAGCCGCATCATCTCTTTTGCGGATGCCAAGGACAAAGTCGAGATCGTCTCGCTGATGGATCGTGTAAAAATGGATGCGGTCGAAGCGAAACTGCTGACGGGCACGGATGACCTATCCAAGGCGGCTGGTGTGGTGGCCTCATGGGGATGTCCGGAGGTCGTCATTACGCGCGCGGATGGCGTGCTGGCGCGCGTGGCGGGCAAGGAGCACTTTGAACGCTTCACCAATCGCAGCGTTGTGGGGCGGAACGGGAGGGGGGATACGACTTTCGCCGGATACATGGCCTGGCGGATCAAGCACGATCCGGCCGAGGCATTGAAATTCGCGTCCGCGCTCGTGTCGATCAAGATGGAAGCGCCCGGACCGTTCAGCGGATGCCTGAAGGACGTACTGGCTCGTATGGAGGGAGTGCTATGACAACGGACCCAGGCCGGCATATTCAACGCTTCACGGCGTTTGTGTGCAACGACTACCATCTCATGTACCGGGAGGCGGGCGGCGAGATTCCGTACCCGTTCCTGACTCCGGGCAGTGATCAGTACGCCGACGTGCTTTGGGATTGGGACTCGTGGTTGACCAACGTGGCGATCCGCCAGATCATCCAGCGGCACAAGGATTCGGGCGCGGAGGCGGAGAAACTGACGGTTTACGAGCAGGGCTGCATCCGCAACTGGGTGACAATCGGCAGGCGGACCTCCTGTGTCGGCTGGGTTCCGATCTGGATGCACAGATCCGGCAATGAGCAGCCGAAGGACTTTTATGCACAGAACATGCACAAGCCATGCCTGGTGCAGCATGCGGCGTTTATCGTCAAGCAGAACGGCGGAGACCTCGAATGGTTGCGCGAAGATCTGATGTTCCTGCAGTACTTCGTGAACAACTACCGGAACCACCATCGCCACGACTGCGGGCTGTACTTCTGGCAAAATGATGCAGCCATCGGTGTGGACAACGACCCGTGTACGCTGGGCCGGCCGCCGCGCAGCAGCGGCTCCATCTACCTGAACTGCATGATGTACAAGGAACTGCTGGCCTTGGTCTACCTGCTTGAGCTGGCTGGACAGGACGAAGTGGCCGCACAGTATCAGCGCGATGCCGACGACTTGCTCAGGGCTATTCGCGAGCACTGCTGGGATGAGCGCGATGGGTTCTACTACAGCGTGGACTTGAATCTGACGCCCGTTTCAAGGCAGGTGTGGACGGCTCATTCGGGCCAGCCGCGCGATTGGGCATGCCTGATTCAGCGAATTGGCGTGTGGTCCGGCTTCATGGCGATGTGGGCCGGGGTGGCCACGCCCGGGCAGGCTGAGCGAATGGTGAAGGAACACTATCGGAACGAGCGCACTTTCAACGCGCCGTTCGGGGTGCGCACGCTCTCCAAGATGGAGAAGATGTACAACTTGCGTGCGTCGGGAAATCCGTCCTCCTGGCTCGGGCCGATCTGGGGCATTTCGAACTACATGACGTTCCGTGGCCTCGTGAAATACGGTTTCGAAGAGGATGCACGCGGGTTGGCAGCCAAGACGATCGCGCTGTTCGGCACGGACCTGGAAAAGCATGGCGGTCTTCACGAATACTACCAACCGGAGAACGGCGAACCGATCCTCAACCTCGGATTCCAGAACTGGAACTACCTGGTCCTTAACATGATTGCCTGGCTCAACGATGAGCCTGTGGTCGAAGAGTTCTGATCTATCCGACGCATTCGTGGCGCGCGTTTGCTGCCAGCTCGACGTCACGAACAGCCTGTCCCGGCAGACGCACCCGATAGTTGCCGGTCCTGTCCGCCGTCAGGACGGCCGACGTCAGCCGGCCGTCCTGCCAGGCCAGATCGACCGTCACGCCGCCGCGGGCCCGCAGCCCGGTCACGGCGCCGCTGGTCCAGCCCGGCGGCAGGGCCGGCAACACGTCAATCACCGCGTCGTGGCTCTGCAGAAGCATCTCCGCCATGCCGGCCGTCGCCCCGAAATTTCCGTCAATCTGAAACGGCGGATGGTCGTCAAAGAGGTTCTTGTACGTCTTCTCTCGAAGCAATCCCAGAATATGATCGCGGGCACCTGCCCCATCCCCGATTCGCGCGAGGAAGTTGATGACCCACCCCTTGCTCCATCCCGTGTGTCCGCCCCCATGCGCAAGCCGGCGCTGGACCGTCGCGCAGGCGGCGGCAAACAGTTCCGGCGTGCGCTCCCGCGTGATCTGCATCAGGGGGTGCAGCCCGATGAGCGACGAGATATGCCGGTGCCCCGGCTCGCACTCCTCGTAGTCATCGATCCACTCCTGCACAATGCCGAGCCGCGGACTGACCACAACCGGGGCCAGCCGGGCCTTGACGTGGCGCAAACGAGCCGCGAAATCAGGCTCCTCAAGTTCCAGGACCTCCATGGCCTCCTGGCAGTCTTCGATCAACTGCCCGATGAGCGACAGATCCATGGTCGCGCCATACGTGAACATGCTGTGAGAGCCGTCGGCGGCAACGAAGGTGTTCTCCGGCGAATGACTCGGACAGGTAACCAGCCGTCCCTCGCAGGCAGACCCCGCCGGGGCCTCAACGAGAAAATCGCAGGCAAAGGTAACCGCCTCGCGCATCAACGGCCACAGGGTGCCGGCAAGATATGCCTTGTCGCCGCTGAATCGGTAGTGCTCCATGCCATGTGTTGCCAGCCACACCGCACCCATGGGCCAGATGCCGCAGGCGCCATCCATCGGTTCGACACAGCCGTGCACATCGCAGACGTGATGCATGACCATGCCTCCGCAATCGTACAACTTGCGGGCGGCCTCGCGGCCTGCCGGCGCAAGCAGGCTCATCCAATGGAAAAGCGGCTCCTGGCACTCGATCAGGTTCGCCGGTCCCGCGGGCCAGTAGTTCATCTGGAGGTTGATGTTGGTGTGGTAGTCGCTGTCCCACGGGGCCGCCATGTGGTGGTTCCAGACACCCTGCAAGTTGGCCGGCAGGGATCCGGGGCGGCTGCAGCTCATGAGCAGGTAGCGCCCGAAGTGGAAGTGGAGCGCCTCCAGGCCGGGATCTTCCGCTCCAGTCTTCACGCGCGCCAGCCGTTTATCGGTCGGGAGCGCGTCGCCCGGCGAAAGGGGGAGCTCCAGTCGGACCCGGTCGAAAAGACGACGGTGCTCGGCCACATGATCCTCTCGGAGCTGTTGCCAGCGCTTGCCGGCCGCATTGGCCATAACCGTGCGGCAGCGGGCCACGGCGTCGGCCGAAAGATCGCCTGGCGCCACATAGGACGTGGCCACGGCCAGGCGCAGCTCCACGGCATCGGCGCCGCGCACGCGAATGCAATCCTCTTCGATGAGGCGCTTGCCGCCAAGGGCTTCCACGTGCAGTAGCATGGCGAACCGCATGCCTCCGCGCGTCAGGCGGCCGGCCAGCATAAGATGCCCGTCCGGCGTTGCGGTGCGCGATAGGACGTCCTGCTCGCGCTGGAGATTCAGATCAACGTCGCCCTTCCCGGGATCGAAAACGATTCGCGTGCAGATCAACTGATCCGGCTTCGAGCAGAAGTGCTCCCGCTGTTGCCGCACGTTGCGGCACATGAAGCGCGTGGTGGCGATGCCGGTGGCAAGGTCGAGGTCGCGCTCATAGTCGTAGACGGCGTGTGCAAGCTCCCACCACGGACCGCCGGGCTTGGGGTTGAAGTGGTTCATCTCATGGCTGGGGCGGGTCCCGCCGCCGACCCAGTCGATCACCAGTTCGCCGGCGCTCTGGTAGGAGTCTATGTTGCGCTCCGGGGCCAGCAGGGCCTCCTCGGCCAGCGAGTAGGCCTCCTGGTTGCGGCCGGAGAACAACAGCTCGCGGATCCTCGGCAAGGCCTCACGGGCCCGCGGATTGCAGCGATCCAGGCGGTTGCCTTCCCACAATGATTCCTCATTGACCTGGATGCGCTCGCGCACCGCACGACCGTAGACCATCGCACCGAGACGGCCATTGCCAAGGGGCAACGCTTCCAGCCAGTTCCATGCGTGCGCCCGGTACCACAAACGAGTGGGGCTCGAAAGTCCAAGTGACTGCGTCATGCGTGGGGTCTCCTTCCTTCCAATTGTTCCACCGCCCAGCGCGCGCGGGCGGCGGTGTTGACCTCGGGAATATTCATCGTGCGCCGCAGAATATCAAGCGCCTCTGCGCAGCGCATGTGTCCGAGAGACCAGGCCGCCACGGAATGGACGGTGTAGTTCTGCCGCATATCGAGCAGCAACGCGATCATGCCCGGTACGGCGTGGCGATTGCCGCGGACCGCGAGGGTTTGCATTGCCGCACCGGTACGACGCCACGCTCCGACGGGCGGATCTTCCAGTGACGCAAGCAGCGCCGCATCGGGATCGTCCAGCAGCAGATACGGGGCTTCGTCCAGATCGCAGAGGGTCTCCGATTCCAGGCGCTGTTCACTGGAGAGTGGCGCAGGGTCGGGTAGGGCCTCTATCTCGGCGGGCAATTCGAAGCGGTCCGATCCCCCTTCCCAGTTTGCCGCCCACGCTCCGCCTGCCGTCTGCATCAGGGCCAGTCCGTCCACACCCTCGGGCACGAGGCAGGTGACAATCCGCACCGCACGGCCCGAGGCGGTCAGATCGCAGCGCTCGCTGCCCGGCTCCGCCCAGCCAACGTCAGCTCGTCCGAAAGGGAAATCAGGCACGGTGACGAGTTCGATGTTCAGGCCCCGAGCGACTTCGCCGTCCGCCTCGGCCAAACAGGCCAGGGTCATGGCGGGGCCGGCGGTCAGATCGAGGCGAACGCTCAACGCGCTGACTGCGCGTGCACCCCGGCGCAGCCACAGTCGCCATGTAAACTCGTGCGCGCGGAGCGCCCGGAGATCGTCCACCACCCAGGTGACGCCCGCAGCGTTCATCGACACCGTGCGGCGCATACGCGTGACGTCGAAGGCGGGCTGATAGTACGCCGCGGCTTCACCCGCAAAGGTGTGGCGTTCCGCGTTGCGGGATTCGAAAACAATCCGACCCTCGCGCGACGAACGCGGGAAGTAGCTTTCCCATCCGTCGACCACGATCGCACAGGACGCGCCAAGAAACCCGTACTGCAGAGCCCGAAACCAGGCATCCATGCTGCCGTACTGCTGCACGATCAGTTCCTGTTCGAGCGGCGTCAGCGCCTGCCGGGTACGTTCCATCGCGGCGTCCGAAAAGATGGGCTCCCGCTTGTAGGCCCATCCATCCGCCGTGATCGGTTCGCCGCCCAGGTCGATCATCAGGTGGTTGGGATTGACCTGCGCACGGCCCACCCCCTGCGTGCTGCCCGAGCAGCGATCCCAAACCGACATCACACGCAGGCGCCGCGCCCGATGCTCGATCGCCGCTCCAACCGCCGCCTCACTCCACCCCCCGAGCGCCGGTGAAGGCAAAGCATCGAAGCCCCTGAGCCCTGGTTCCTGCTCCACCTCCGGCCAGTACAGCAGCGTCCAAAGCCGGTCGTCGGGCCGCCAGGCGAGATTGTGCGGCTCGTCCCAGGCCGCGGGAGCGACCTGCAGCAGCGAAGCATCGCCGCGGAGTCCTGCCCATAGAGTGCGCGCGGCCAGGTTGTGAAGGCACCTCCATCCGTAGTGGTCCCAGGGCGGCAGCAGTCCGCCGCAACTGGGCAGCGCCGCCTCCATGCGCAGCGTGTCCGACAGACGCCCCCCGTTGGGCGCCCAACGGCGGTTCCAGACGTCGCGCTCGCCGAGATGTCCGAGAAACAGACCTGCCCACATGACCAACCCGGAGACGACGTCAGACTGGTAAGTCGACCCTTCGCCGGAATAGCCGCTCGACGGCATCAGCCCGAGCGTCTGCTTGAGTTTCGGAAGCGACCAGTCGCGTAGCGCCCGTGCGCGTCCGGCCACGCCGTCGACCTCCGCGAACACGTGCCCGACCACGCTGCTGCACAGGGTCATTGAAAGCTGCTGATTGTGTCCGCCCGGAACCCGCGCGCGCAGCACCGGGATGACATAGGCATCGAAGAAGTCCAGCAATCCCGTGCCGATGGCGCGACGATCGTCGGGGGGCCACGCTCCCTGGATATCGAGCCAGTTGAAGTAGGCGGCCAGGCGCATGGCTCGCGGCGCAATGCACCAGATATGGTTGTCGAGACTGTCCTCCGGACTTTTCTCCCCGGGCCGTTCCCTGACGAGAATCAACGGATTCAGCGCCAGGTTGACGATCTGCCCCCTGACCTCGGCCACGGCGGCCGGATCGCCCAGTAAGGCGGGCAGAAAGACGTGGTGCCGGCGGAACTCGTCATCCAGGGCCAAACGTTGCTGAAAGCGCGCATAGCACGCCGCCAGCATGGGCGGCGGATTTTCGAGTTTGCGCCTCAGCGCGGCCAGATCGGGAACAAAGATCGCCTGCATCAATGTGGCCTACTGCGTTGCGCTGAGTACGCAGCGCCAGCCGTCTTGATCCTGGCGCGAAAGGGGACTGAACGACTTCACGGCGGAGCCCATACATACGGCAAAAGGAAATCTCATCTTAATGGTTCATTCCTCGTAACGGCTCGGGATGCTTCACCATAGCGATCCCGCCGTGGAACGTTACTGTACGGCGTCCTCTCCAGCGAACGCAACGGAAGAAGTTCGATTCCTACACATCCCTGAGTGGGGCTGAATGTTTCCGTTGTGGAAGACACGGTGCCGGCGAGACTCGCAGCGCCTGGTCGCCGCAGTGCGATCCATGCTGACGCGCAGGCCGCCGCAATCCCTTGCTCCAAAGATCCTCCCGCCGCCTCGCGCCGCCTTCGGCGGTCTTGCGCTCGTAGTAGCCAACTGGTACTGTCCTTCACCGACGACAGAAGAGAAGACATGGGGCATGGTATGTCGTTGACACGTTTCAGCATATCACTCGATAGCGGACTGGTTAGGCAGTTTGATGCCAAGATCAGGGCCGACCGCTGCCCAACGCGGTCAAAGGCGGTTGGTGATTTGATTCGTGCCTGTCTTGTGCAGGATGAATGGCAGGCGGGTGACGAGGTGGCTGGTGCCATCGTCATCGTCTACGATCATCACAAGCGGGATATCGTAAAGACTCTGACGGAAGTTCAACACGACTGCCATGACGCCATCATTTCGACTCAGCATATTCACTTGGATCACGACAACTGCCTGGAGATCGTCGCAGTGCGCGGCACGCCCGGCGACGTTGACGACATTGTCAAGCGCCTGAAGGCGGTCAAGGGATTGAAGCACGTTTCCCTGGCTGCGGGAACGACAGGCGAGCTGCTTTCGTGAGTGCCACAGGTCCGCTTGTGTGTTTGCTTGTGCGGTGTTACGTTCCTGAGATAGGTGTTACGCCATTCTTGCATGCAGCAGGGAAGGAAACCTGAAAGGAATGTTGCTGATGAAGAAGAGGCGATTGTTTGGCGTAGCGGTGTTGTCCGGCGCGCTGGCGTGGGCGGGCGTCGCCGTCGCCGGCCGACCCCTGGCGATCGACGATGCGGACCCGGTGGATCCGGGCCAATTCGAGTTCGAGGCCGGAGCCGCGTACGAACACGATTCCGATTGCAGGCATTGGGACTTCCCGTTCGGCCTGACTTACGGGTTGTGTCCCCGTGTCGAGATGGGCGTCGGGTTCGGTGGTCAGTTCGAGGAACGGACTGAACTTCTCGCAGAAAGCGGCGAGGAAGAATGCGTCCGGGAGCACGGCGTCGGCGACCTCGTGGTCGGCGCAAAGTGGCAGTTCATACCGTCCTGCCCGCTGGGAGCGCGGCATGCCTTCGTCCCTTCGGTGAAGTTTCCAACATCTGACGAAGACAAAGGGCTTGGGAGCGGTGAGACCGATTGCGATCTGACATGGATCGCGTCCCGGTCCATCGGAGAAAAGGCGGGCGTACACGTCAATGTCGGGTACTCGTGGATCGGCGGCCCGGATGACGATGTGCTGCATTACGGCCTGGCGCTGGATTACCAGATTATGGATTCGGTTCAATGGGTTGGCGAGGTGTTCGCCGAACGGGAATCGGCCGCCGGAGCCGACACGGTTGTGCAGTACAACACGGGCTTTCGATGGAACCCGATCGAAAGTGTGACGATGGACCTTGCCGGGGGATCAAGGATCACCGGGGACGCCGCGGACTTCACCGCGACGGCAGGTCTGACTTGGGCCTTCGGATTCAACGGAAACGACAAGTAGGAGGAACTGAACATGCATATGGCAGACGCTTTGATTTCCCCCGCCGTAGGAGGGACTTTGTGGGTCGTGTCGGGTGGGTTGATTGCCTTCTGCGCTCGCAAGGTCAAACAGACTCTTCGTGACAACCTCGTCCCAATGATGGGTGTACTCGGCGCATTCATCTTCGCTGCGCAGATGATCAACTTCTCGATTCCGGGAACCGGATCGAGCGGGCATCTTGGGGGAGGATTGATCCTGACAGTCCTTCTTGGTCCTTATGCCGCCTTCATCGTCATCGCTTCCGTGCTGACGGTGCAGGCGCTTTTCTTCGCGGATGGGGGACTGCTGGCTTTGGGCTGCAATATCTTCAACCTGGGCGTCTTCCCGGCCTTTGTCGCATACCCGCTGATCTACCGAATCATCGCCAAGGGGCAATACGCCACGACGCGAGCATGGGTGGCCGCGATTGTCGCCGCGGTTGTGGGCCTTCAACTGGGCGCTTTCGGCGTCGTATTGGAGACAAATGCTTCGGGTATATCGGAACTGCCTTTTGGCACGTTCGTTCTGATGATGCTGCCAATACACTTGGGAATCGGTATTGTTGAAGGGCTGGCGACGGCAGCCGTGGTGTCGTTTGTCGCCAAGGCGCGGCCGGAGGCGTTGCCCACGTCGGGGAGCGACAAGGTGTCGGGCGGTCTACGGCCTCTGCTTGCCGGCCTTGGAATAGCCGCTCTCGTTCTCGGCGGCGTCGCCAGTTGGTTCGCGTCCAGCCATCCCGACGGCTTGGAATGGTCCATGTTCAAGGTCAGCGGCAAGGAAGAACTCAATGCCCCGGCGGACGGGATTCACCGGACTTTGGCCGGCGTACAGGAGAAGACGGCCTTTCTGCCTGACTACGGTTTCAAGACTGACGAAGCGGGACCCGTCCCGGCCGAACACGCGGACCCCGCGTCCGAATCCTGGCCGGCAGTCAGCGCCGGGACGTCAGTGTCGGGAATCGTTGGCGGACTGATCACGCTGGGGCTGGCCGGCGTCGTGGGGCTGGCCCTCAAGGCGCGGTCTCTGCAACGCGCCAGCGGTAACGGATAGACAAACATTAAGCCCCGGCGCTTCGTGTGGAGGGGAGCAGGGGCAACCCTTGAGAATTTTCATTTTCAGCTTGCGGGGGCTTCGTTAGCGGCGGCGATGGTGCGGGCGGCGCGCTCAATCCGCTCGGTCAGCGCGGCTTCGTGAACCTGACGATCGCGCCGCCGCGTGCCCGGAAAAGTAGAAGCCGATCCCAATCGTGATTGCGAAGAAAGCGCAGACGACGATCCAATCGATCCAGACGAGAGGGGACAGGGTCATGTTGCTTTCACCCTTTTATCCCGGCGGGTCCGGTGGACTCGCCGTACTACTCCGAAAGCCGGGCAGGGCGCGCCGTGTACATGAAAGACCGTCAGAACCGTTGCCAATCCGGTTTCGAGTTGTACACCCACTTGTAATAGTCGATCCGCTCGAGTCGCGCTGCCGCCTTCTCATCGAGGAAGACTTTGCACTCCTGGTGCATCTGGAGGATCGAGGCTGGGACCGACGCGGTGACGGGCCCCTCCACCATACCGGCCACGGCCTCCGCTTTCGCATCCCCGAAAGCCAGCATTGCGATGCGGCGGCAATCCATGATCGTCCCAACGCCCATAGTGAGCACATGACGGGGCACCGTCTCACCCGGTTGAAAGTAGATCGCGTTGTCGCTCACCGTGCGCTCCGTCAACGTCTTGAGCCGCGTGCGAGAGACGAGCGACGAGGAAGGCTCGTTGAATCCGATATGACCCTCCGAACCGATGCCGAGTACCTGGATATCGATACCGCCCGCCTCGCGAATCGCGTCTTCGTACGCCGCACAGGCTGAAGGGATATCCTTGGCCATGCCGTCCGGGATGTGGATGCGCGCAGCTTCGATCGGGAGATGTTGAAAGAAATGTTCCTGCATGAAGTAGCGATAAGAGGCTGGGTGATCGCCGGCCAGCCCCACGTATTCATCAAGATTGAACGTCGTGATGCGAGAGAGGTCCAACTCCTTCGCCCGGTGCATGCCGATCAGCGTCTCGTACAAAGGCAGGGGCGTGCTTCCGGTCGCAAGACCCAGAACGCCTTCAGGATTCTCCTTCAGCACGCGCGCCACGTAGTGCGCCGCGCTTGCCGCGGCGGCCTGTGCGTTGGGTTGGATGATGATTTCCATGGGTAAGACGGGTTAAAGGTTGATGGTTGATGGTTGATGGTTGAGGGCGCGCGCGACGTGCGAACGGAACGTCAAGAAATTATCGAGGTGACCAACCCTGAACCACAAAGCCTTGACGCTCATGGGGCATCTCCCATCTGACGCCGGAGATTGTCACGAACATTATCAGCAAAGCGTGAAATGTAGCTCGTGACATAATCGATGATGTCACGCGAAGGATCCATGATCAGGGGCGTGAGATCCATGGCGAATGCAATCTGCCTGGCCGTGTCGACGTTGTGCGAATCGAAATAAGTCGCATTGGCGCGGCGCCGACCGAGCGCCGCAAGGTCATATTGTTTTCCGCCGGCAATCTGTGACTGAAAGACGCGGGAGAGCTGAAGAGCGAGTCGCTCGCGAGGACTGCAGTCCAGCGCAACCTTGTCGCCATCCAACATCCAATCCAGACCGCGCCACACCTCGCAACCGAGCACCTGCTTCGGGCGCTTTTCCGGCGCCATTTCGCGCATTGCACGAATCACGTTCACGAGTACAGCAATGTGTGTCGGGTGTTTATCTGCGGGATTGTGCGTGTAGATCACCTGGGGATCTGTCGCTTGGAGGATCGCGACGATGTCGTCTCTCAGATGCCTGTTCGAAGGGTCCTTGATCGTCCCGCTCGCGTGGTCCAGTTGCAGGATGGACGAATACTTGCCCAGTTCCGCTGCCTGGCGCTGCTCTTGAACACGAACATCACGCATTTGCTCATCGGAATGATCGGAAAAGGGGCCCGTGCGCGCACTGCCGCTACCGCTGGTGCAGATCACGCCGGAGAACCAACGTCGCTTGCGACCGTAGCACGCGAGGATGCCGTGCAGCGCCATGAACTCGAGATCATCCTGGTGCGCGCCGATACCGAGATGGGTCGTGCGGGCCAGTGCTTCATCCAGAGGGGTGCCGTCCGGTACGTAGACGTCTGCGCTGTCGTTATGCAGATTGATAAGCAATCGCTTTTCAGGCGGGGCGGGCATATGTGCCTGAAGACCGTCCTGAAGCAGCGTCGTCATGGGTCGGAGGATGCCGGAATCCGGATGGGCAGTCAAGATCGGGCGGAATCACGCTTCTCAATGCGCCGAGGCAGGGATCCGAAGCTTCTACGACCTTCCAGCGCGCCTCGAACGACGATGTTCCGCAGGTGAATTTCGCTGCAGCCGGCGGTCAGGTTGCCCTCGAAGGGCGTTCGTGGCGAGCCCAGCAGAATCGACTGTCCTAGGTTGGCCGTTGAGTAATTCCTCGTCAGTGGCGTCGCGTTATAACCGCCTCGCTGTTCTTCATTCAGTTCCAGACAGCTCAAACCGCGGATACTCCTGCCACGGCGGCGGGCTTTTTGGCTTCCGGCCGCACAGTCCCGGAGCCAACTGGAACCAGTAACCGGAACCGTTGCCGTCGTCGTCGTCCAGAACAACCATGTTGAATCCGAACGCTTCGTCCGGTTTCAGCCCGAGATCGGCCAGCGGCAGGCGCAACTCGTAGCGGGTGATCCGGGCGGCGGCGTCCCGCAGCGCGGCGCAGCCGGCGGTCTTAGACAGCGCGTCGCCGTTGCCTTCAAACCGGTGAAAGACCGCGCCATGGCCGGTCAGGGCCAGCCCGAGATTCCAGTGGACGCTTGTGGATACGGCGATACCCACCTGCAAGGCATCGCCGTTCCAGATCATGCCGCCGGTTCGGGTGTTGAAATGCCGGTCGTCGGCAACTTCCGCTGCCACACAAAGCGCCTCGCCGTCCCAGCCCCACCAGGCCCTGACGCCCAGATCGTCGGGTCCCCGCCACAGGATGCGGCTTCCGCAGGAGCGGCGGCGGTCGTCAGGATATATCTGGAAGAGAGCGCGGCGAACCATGCACGGTCTTTCTTTCCACTCGTCCAGGGCCCCATCGACCCGAACGGCGTGTTTCAGGCGCGGAATCGGCCGGCTGGTTTCGACCGAGACGGACGCGGTTTCGGCGCTCGCCGTGCCAGCATCGGGCGCCGTGCGCGCGCCACGCCAGCCGTTCGCCTCTGTGCGCTGCTCGCGGCTGAAGGAGGCTTCCCGATGCCTGAACACCGCGCGGTTGCGGTCGGACACGCGCAGCGGATCGGTCAGGTCCCCGTAGAATCCGCCGCGGAATCCCGTTCCAGCGGCGGCTTCGCTTCCGGAAATCGGCGGCCAATCGCCCGGGATGTTAAGCGTGCCGTTTCCATGCGTTCCCTGGAACATGCGGCCGCGGGCGTTGCCGACCGTGACGACCTGCTCGCGTACGTTTCCGCTCAGTTCCAGGATGCCCCAGTACGAAGCGCCCGCCGCGGCGCGGCCTCCGGCCGGTGTCGCGAAGATGCCAGCGCGCACGGGGCTGCCGGGAATCGCGCTCACGCCGCCGCGCCCCGGTCCTCCAAAGAAGGCCGGCATGGTCAGGTCGTAGTTGGCGTTTCCGACAACGTCGCTGAGGCTGCCCGTAAGGCGTTCATCCTCCTTGCCCTCGCGCTCCACGCTGTACTCTTCCCTGACGATGCCCGTAATTCCCCAGGCGAACTCGTTGGCCAGCGGTTTGCGCGGACCGCGGCAGGCTTTTTCGTATTCCAGCTCGGTCATGGGCCGCAGCCCTGCCCACGCCGCGAACTGGGCGGCGTCCCACCAGGAGAGCAGGTTGCACGCTTGGTACGGTTTGGCGGCAGTGAAGTTCGGCCAGACGCCCGAGAGGCCGTAGCGCCCGACAGCCGTGAAGATGGATCCCGCGTGCGTGCTGTCGCCGGCCGAGGTGGCGGCATACGTCGCCGCGGACATCGAGTTCAGAAACGCGGTGAACTGTTCGCGGGTCACCTCGTAGCGCATGCAGTAGAAGGCCTCATAGCCGGTGGGAAAGCGGTTCGCCAGCGCCCCCTCTGGGCCGATGCCGTTGCGTCCGGATTCGCTGACGCCCCAGAGCCGGCCGGGCGAGTTGCCGATACGCCGGGCATCGGAGCCTTCGGCAACCGGCCCGCTCCACGTCGCGTCGACCGGAAACGGAATCGTAGCGCCATGGGTCCATGCACCGTCGGTGAAGCTGCCGTCCTCCGCTCCTCCCGTTCCGAGCTGAAACGGCCCTTGCGGAACATAGACCATTTCGATGGCGAAAACCTTGATGTCTGCCGCGGCGGGGTTAGTGACGCCATCCGCGCCGTGCAGCCAGCACAGACTCACGTCTCGCAGATCGAGTGGCCCGTGGCCGGGGCCGGTGCGGTAGAGGAACACGCCTACTCCCTTGTCTCCGGCCAGTCCCACATCCAGCGTCGTTCCACCAGGGACTTTATGTTGCGCCCGGTCCGGCGCCAGTGTCGAGGGAAAGTACCCGTCCTCATTCCGGCCCCGAAGACGGTGCTTGGCGAACACCCATGCTGCGCTCCAGCTTTCGACGGGCAGGTCCCGACCTGTCACGCTGCTCGCGGCCGGTTCGGTCCATTTCGCCCGCCAGGTGTTGCCCCAGTGAAGGTCGAAACGCAGCTCGCTCTGCCCATCGCCGGCGTCCGTCCTGCGCACGTTGGCGATCCGGACCACGTTGGTCGCCGCAGTGCCGCCCCGGAACCGGGCCTCCGCATCAGGATTGGGTTCCGTGCCTTCGGCCGCCGGCCGCCTCTCCCCGCCGGTCGCAACGCCGGTCGGGGGCGTCTCGCCTTGGTTGATCTTGTCGGCGAATTCCGCAAAAGCATCGAACGACCATGTCCAGTAGAGGAATGCGCGCCGGGCGGCGCTGTCGCCGCTGCGCTCGATCGCGTCCAGCGCCTGGTCGCGCAACCTCGTCATTCGTGTCACAACCTCGGCCGGCCAGATTTCCCGGAACAGCTTCGGGGCAATCCGCTGTTCCGCGACGCGTATCGGACGGGAGAGGGGAGTGTTTTCCCAGCGATCGCATTGGAGCCGCAGCAGTTCGCGGGCATCGGCCGCGCCGGCGCCGAAGAGCCTCTTGCACATCTCGTCAAGGACCGCCTCGACATCCATGTCTGGATTCCACAATGCGCGGTTCCAGACATAGCAGGTGGGGGCGGCGGTGACGAAACAGGGAGCGGCATAGGAAAGCACCTCCCCGCCGGCGATCCGATTGGTATTCGTCTTGTAGAACTCCTGGACCAGATGGGGGAACTGAACCGGCCCGAGCGTCCAGTCGCCGGGACCGGCGAAATCTATCCAGACGCCGCTCGGCCGTCCGGTCTTTTCTGCCCATGTGTGGAGGATGCCCTCCTGTTCCGCGCGGATCTCCGGCTGGTGCAGCAGCCCCATGGCGCCCAAGTCGAGCGAGTTTATCGCGAGATTGTCGGGGAACGTCAACTCCTCGGGAGATTTCAGGATGTCCCAGGGGACATAGATCACCGTCTTGTCCGGCCACTGGCGCTTGACCTCCTCGCACAGCCGCCGCACGAAATCGGCCATGATCAGCGCGTCGCCTCCTTTCGCCGCCATTTCCCGGCAGGGCCGGCAGCGGCAGGCGGACACCAGGGATTTATTGCCGATATCCAGACAGGGCCAGAGAGTGACGCAATTGCGGGTGATTCCGCCGATGAAGACGTTCTTGCCGCCTCTGTCCCAGGCACGTTCCAGGTTCTCCAGATAGCAGGCCATCAGTTCCGGCGAGTTGTAGCAGAAGGCCCCGAAGTTGCGACTG
>Ga0194111_10002569_pt1 | contig 21993 bp, 18 predicted proteins | sample TA2KigC300mmetaG_FD_146194 | JGI IMG/M metagenome (GOLD analysis project Ga0194111, IMG submission 146194) | Freshwater microbial communities from Lake Tanganyika, Tanzania - TA2015033 Kigoma Deep Cast 300m | ecosystem: Environmental > Aquatic > Freshwater > Lake | place: Tanzania: Lake... | reverse complement strand
CGTGTTGGAAAAATTGGCATCAAATCTCTCTGGATTTAAGGGAGCCTCCACGCAAGAGGCTGTTACAAATAGATATTTTAAAGAAATTGTCAGTTGAACACTGATCCTTAAGTTAGCGCTTATGCCCCAGCCCCCTCCCACCAGGTGAGGGGGAGAAGGGAGCGTCCCTTATTCTGTGGGATATGCCTGGAATGATACGCTATGAGGTCATGATAAAATCTCTTTGCGTCTTTGCGCCTCGGCGTGATGCTTATTTCCACGAAAAGACGCCCAGGCGCAAAGGAAACAAGCGGATTTCCCTGGTCAAATGATACCGGGAACTCAGGTTAGCGGCGGCAAATCCGATAAGAGATGAGGGAAGGAGCAGGAAGAGTGGGGATGGGGGCGACCTGACCCCATACCGCTTCTGCCGGCAAGAAAGGGAGCGCCATGTCGGAGTTGGGACGCTTCTTGATTATCATCGGCCTGGTCCTGGCGGCGGTGGGAGTGGCCCTGATGCTGGCCCCGAAAATACCCTGGCTGGGGCGGTTGCCGGGGGACTTCACCTTCCGGCGGGGCAACTTCACTTTCTACTTTCCCCTGGGCACCAGCATACTGGTGAGTGTGGTTCTCACTCTGCTCTTTTACCTCTTCCGGAAATAAGGGGCCCGGTCTCATGCCCGGCAAATTCCTTGAACAATTTGGTCATCCCTGTATACTGGACGAAAGAAATCCCCTCCGGGGGCCGGGCCGCCGGCGGGGGAGACCTCTGCAACCCCATCATGAGGGAGAAGCTGGTGCCGGAGTTACGCAAAGACCCCATCATCGGCCGTTGGGTGATCATTGCCACGGAGCGGGGCAAGCGTCCCCATGACTTCGTCTTTGAAGAAGAAGTGGTGAAAGGGGGATTCTGCCCCTTTTGCCCGGGCAATGAACACACCACCCCGCCGGAGATTTTCGCCATCCGGGAGCCGGGTACGGCTCCCAACACCCCGGGCTGGCGACTCAGGGTGGTGCACAACAAATTCCCGGCCCTGGTCCCGGAGGGCGGTCTGGACCGGGAGGGCGAAGGCATCTTCGACAAAATGGCGGGGGTGGGCACCCACGAGGTGATCATCGAAAGCCCCGACCATCGGGCCACCCTGGCCGACATTCCGCTGGAAGGTTTTGTGGATGTCCTCATCGCCTATGGTGACCGGATCCGCACGTTGTCCCAGGACGAGCGCCTGCGCTACGTGCTCATCTTCAAGAACCAGGGCCGGGCCGCCGGGGCTTCGCTGGAGCACAGCCACAGCCAGCTCATCAGCCTGCCCATCGTGCCGGAACTGGTGATGGAGGAGCTCAACGGCAGCAAGTTTCATTACAAATGGAAAGAACGCTGCGTCTTCTGCGACATGATCCGCCAGGAGCTGAGCCACAAGGTGCGGGTGGTGCTGGACAACCAGGAGTTCGTGGCCCTCTGCCCCTTCGCCCCTCGCTCCCCCTTTGAGGTGTGGATTCTCCCCAAGGCGCATTATTCGTCATATATCGACATGAAGCCGGAGTCGGTGCGGCTGCTGGCGGGAATCTTTTCCGAAACCCTGAAGCGCCTCCAGAAAGCCCTGGGCAAAGCGCCCTACAACTTCATCCTGCACACCGCCCCCATCCGGGAGCCGGAATTGGCCCACTACCACTGGCATTTCGAGATCATGCCGAAACTCACCCTCATGGCGGGCTTTGAGTGGGGGTCGGGCTTTTTCATCAACCCCACCCCTCCGGAGTCCGCGGCCCAGTATCTGCGGGAACTGGAGCTGTGAGCGGGGCAGAAGGACCCACTATGCGCATCCTCATGGTCACCCCGGAAGCCAATCCCTTCGCCCGGAGCGGCGGTTTGGCGGAAGTGACCTCCGCCTTGGCCGGCGCCCTGGCGCAACAGGGACACGAGGTGAAGATCGTCCTTCCTTTGTATCGCCAGGCCCGGGAGGCGGGGATTCCCCTCCAGGCCGCGGGCCGCTCCCTCTCCATCCCCCTTTCCTGGAAGACGCTGCCCGCGGACATCTACCGGGCAGAGGTGGAGCCGGGGCTGGAATTCTATCTCATCGCCCAGGATTCCCTCTACAACCGGGACGGCCTCTACGGCACGGCCTACGGCGACTTCGAGGACAACGCCGAGCGCTTCATCTTCTTCAGCCGGGCGGTGGTGGAGATGATCGAGGCCCTGGAGCTGGACCTGGACGTCTGCCACTGCCAGGAATGGCACTCCGGCCTGGTGCCCGTCTACTGCCGCACCCTCTACCACGAGCGGCCCCGGCTGCAGCGGCTGCCCGTGGTTTACACGGTGCACAACGTGGGCTACCAGGGGATCTTTTCCTCCTACGATTTTCCCCTTACCGGCCTGGGCTGGGAGCTCCTGTCCCCCAAGACCCTGGAATTTTACGGCCGGCTCAACCTGATGAAAGGCGGTCTGGTCTTCGCCGACCTGTTGAGCACGGTGAGCGGCAAGTATCGGGAGGAAATCCTCACCCCGGAATACGGCTTCGGCCTGGAGGGCATCTTCCAGGAGCGGGCCCAGGAGCTCTTCGGTATCACCGAAGGGGTGGACTACAGCCGCTGGGACCCCTCCCGGGACCGGTGCCTGGCAGCCGCCTATGACCGTGACCGCCTGGCAGGCAAGCAGGCCTGCAAGGCCTTTCTATATGGGCATTTCGGCCTTACCCTGCCCCTCACCGCCCCCTTGTTGGGGATGACCACCCGCTTATTCGAACGCAAGGGCATCGACTTGGTGGAGCAGATCCTGGACGACCTGATGACGCTGGAGGTGGGCTTCGTGCTGCAGGGCACGGGGGAGGAGCGCCACCAGTATCTGCTCCAGGAAATCAGCCGAAAACACCCCGGCCGCATGGGATTGACCATCGGCTACAGCGAAGAACTGGCCCGCCAGGTCATCGCCGGTTCCGATCTTTTCCTGATGCCTTCCCGTTATGAGCCCTGCGGTCTGGACCAGCTCTACTGCCTGCGCTACGGCGCCATTCCCGTGGTGCGGGCCACGGGCGGCCTGGACGAGACCATCGGCGAATACGACCCTGCCACCGGACAGGGGCAGGGCTTCAAGTTCAGAGGCTACACCACCGCCGAATTCCTGGGGGCCGTGCAACGGGCTCTGGCGCTCTTCGGAAACCAGACCGCCTGGCAGGCCCTGATGCGCCGCAACATGGCCCTGGATTTCTCCTGGGAGCAGGTAGCCCCCAAGTATGTGGACCTCTATCAGCGGGCCCAGGAGAAGCGCCGGCGCCTGATGGGGGGGTGACGGAATCATGGCCGAGCGCACCGCTTTCCTGGCACAGATGGTGGAGATCAACACCTCCACCGTGAGCTTCGGGGAGCGCCTGGGCAACATGGTTCACCTCCTGGCCCGGCACCTCAAGGTGGACCTGGCCCTTTACTTCGGTCTGGATAAGAATAAGGAAGCCCTCTCCCTGCAAATCAGCAGCAAGGCTCCCGTGCCCCCCCACCTGAAACTGGAATTCCCCTGGGGCCGGGGGACGGTGGGGGAGGCGGCCCAGACCCGCAGCAACATCCAGGTGGACCGCCGCCAGCCCGGCGTGGCCGAGGCCAACGCCCCCCTGGAAAAGATCCATCCCGCCTTTCACACCCTGGCCGCCTTTCCGGTGGCCGACGACAACTTCCTTTACGGAGTGCTCCTCCTGGTGCACAAGTCGGAGCGGCATTTTACCGCCGCCGAGCGCCAGAAAGTCCGTCTCTCCACCCTGATGCTGGCGGGCACGCTGCGCCAGGCCCTGATGCAGGAGGAGGCCAAGAAGCGCATCGCCGAGCTCTCCGTGCTCTTCGAAGTGGGCAAGGCCCTGAGCGCCACGGTGGAGCTGGACGACCTGTTGGAGCGCATCGTCACCACCACCGCCAAGGTCATCAACGCCCGGGGCGCGGCCCTGCAGATCATCGACCGGGTGAGCGGCGAAACCCGGGTCTCCTCCAAATACGGCAAGGTGCCGGGCGTCTTGGTCTGCCCCCCCATTTCCGAGACTGCCCCCGAGGCCCGGACCCTGCCCGAGCCTCCCTATATCCAGGGACAGGCCCCCAACGCCGAAGGCGTCCTGCACTACCACCTGGCCGTGCCCCTCACCTTCAAGGGGCAATTGAGCGGCACCCTCTGCGTCTTCGACAAGATCGCCGCCACCGGCCAGTTCGGCCCCTTCGACCCGGAAAACCGCCAGTTGCTCTTCACCATGGCCGGCCTCATCGTCAGCGCCCTGGACAACGCCCTCACCTATCAGCAGGTGGAGAATCTGGCCGAGCGCAACGAACGCATGGTGCGACACCTGACGGCCCTCCAGGAGATTTCCTGGGCCATGCTCAGCACCGTGCAGGAAGACCGCCTCCTGGACATCCTGCTCCAGGGCATCGTCCTGGAGAACGGCCTGGGCTTCGACCGGGCCCTGCTGCTGACGGTGGATGAGACCACCCGGACCCTGCAGGGAATAAAGGGGGCTCTGCGGCCCCCCGCCTCGCCCACCTCGCCCATCTTGGCCCAGGCCCTGGCCATGCCTCTGGCTCTGGAACTCTCCCTGGCCGACTGGCAGGTGCCCGTGCGGGCGGACCAGGGGGCGCTGGCCCAGGCGGTGCTGCAGCGGCGTCCCCAACTGTTGCGCCAGCCCCCGAAGGACCCGGGCATTCCCCCGTCCTGGCAGGCCGCCTTCGACGCCCAGGAATTCTTCGTGGTCCCCCTCATGGTGAAAGACCGGGCCACCGGCCTCATCGTGGTGGACAACCAGACCTCGGCCCGCCCCCTGGAGCCCGAGCCCCTGCACGCCTTGCAGATGCTGGCCACCCAGGCCGCCCTGGTGCTGGAAAACGCCCACCTCTACTCCACCATCGATGCCAACAACCGGGAGCTGATGCTCATCCGGGAGCGCATGCTGGAATCCGACCGCCTGGCGGCGCTGAGCAGCCTGGCCTCGGGCATGGCCCACGAAATCCGCAACCCCCTGGTCTCCATCGGCGGCTTCGCCCGGCGCATCGAAAAGATGGTGGAGCAGAACTCCCCTTTGCGGGGCTACGTGGAGGTCATCAAGGAAGAGGTGACCCGGCTGGAAAAGCTGCTCCGGGAGATTCTGGATTTCACCGGAGAAAACCTCAGCTACTTCGGCGACCACGACCTGGACCAGCTCATCGAAGACACCCTGCTGCTGGTCCAGCGGGACCTGGACGCCGGCAACATCAAGGTGGAAAAGCACCTGGCCGTTCTGCCCCGGCTCCACTGCGACGACCGGCAGATCAAGCAGGTCTTCTACAATCTGTTTCAGAACGCCCGCCAGGCCATGCCCCACGGCGGCACCCTCACCATCCGCACCCAGCCCGTGGAGAAGGAAGACGGCATCTATGCCGCCGCCTCGGTCAGCGACACCGGCGGCGGCATCCCCATGGAGGTGCTCCACAATATCTTCAACCCCTTCTTTTCCACCAAGGATTACGGCACCGGCCTGGGGCTGTCCATCGCCCAGCGCATCGTCGCCCGCCATTACGGGCAGATTGAAGTGAAGAACGAACTGGGCTACGGGGTGACCTTCGTAGTCACCCTGCCCATCGCCAAATACTGTCTGGTGAAGGATGCCGGCGAGAAAGCCTCCTTGGCATCCGCTGTCAACGTCCCTTCAGGAGGAAGGCGATGAAGAAAATCCTGGTAGCCGACGACGAAATGGCTATTCGCCTCCTGTATAGTGAAGAGCTGAAAGAGGAAGGCTACGAGGTTTACGTGGCTGCCAACGGCCAGGAAGCTCTGGAGGTGGTGGATAAGATCCCCCTGGACCTGGTCATTCTGGACATCAAAATGCCCGAGATGGACGGCATCGAGGCCCTGCGCCAGATCAAGGAAAAACGGCCGGACCTGCCCGTATTGCTCAGCACCGCTTATGGCGAATACAAACAGGATTTCGCCACCTGGGCTTCCGATGAATACCTGGTGAAGTCCTCCGACCTGGATGACTTGAAGGCGGCGGTGCGGCGTCATTTGAGAGAGTAAAGGGGGTCCCGTGAGCAAGATCAAACTCGTACTGTGGCTTCTGGTCCTGGGTTTGCTGCTGGTCTTCGCCGTGGAAAACTGGCATTACCCCAATCCTCCCCTCAGGCTGCTGCGCCTGGAAATCCCGCCTTTGCCCCAATCTTTGATTATTTACACCTGTCTGGTCATCGGTTTTCTGGCCGGCTGGTTCAGCCATGTCCTCAGGATCAAGCGGGAGTTGCGGGAAGCCGAGGCCGAGGCGGAGAAACTCGCCTCGGCCGAATCTCCGGCGGAGTGACGCCGGCCCACCTCGCCGGCTGCGGCGCACCGGTGTTGCGCCCGCGCCCTGCGCCGGCATGAACCCCAGCCGGCCGGCTCATATCTTGGGACCCCGGGGCCCGGTGTGGTCCCCGGAGTCCTTTCACCGGCGCCTCAGGTTACCGCTTTTTGGCAAAATGGGAGGGTTTTGATCAAGGGAAAAGTTTGTTTGCAGAGATATTCGTGCTATCATGCTGCCGGTTCGTTGAGCAGGCTCCCATAACAGAGTTGTGGGGATTTTCCCCCGACCGGGAAGTTGTCCGAGACCCAGGGTGAACTGATCCATCAACCCCGTTTGACCGTTCGATGCGGGGAATACCTTCCGGAAAATAATCATCATGATCTGGTCGAAGGGGGGAGAGGATTCTATGAAATTCTACGAGATTGAACGGATCAAAAAATCCTGGGACTCCCCGCCGGGGCCGGCAACAGAGAAATCGAAGCCCGCCTTGCCGAACTCATTGAAAAGGAGGAGGAGCTGAAGGCCCTGAAAAATCAGCCGTCGGCCCCGGAAAAAAAGGGTTGGCGATGGTGGAAGTAGTCCGGCGCGTTTGCCGCCGGCAGTTAAAAAACTGATCAGTCGCGCACGGAACGTTGACTCACCCTAACCATGAAAAGGGTTTGCCGGGGGGAAGGAAGGGGTTTGTGGCCTCCGGCCCCCTTCCCCACGACAGTCTTTTCATGACACAACTTGCCGGGCGAGCAGGGCCAGGGTGCCCGTAACGGGGCATTCCCTGGAGGTAAAACCATCTCCAGAGAAGGACGGCATGGGTAGCAAGCAGATTATCGGCATCGTCGCGGGCGCGTTGGCGGGGTTTCTCATCGGCTATCTTGGCCGTTGCGCGGGAGGCACCGCCTGAAGACTCGCCTCCAATCCCTGGTCAGGGATGGTCATCGGCGCGCTGGTGGGCTACCTGCTGACCCGTCAGTAGACGGGAATGTTTATGAAACAGCAGGGGGGTGGCGGCGGGCAGAGCCCCCCCCCGCCTTTTTTTTCTGGAAGCTGACAGCCGGGCTCTGCCGGCGAATTTTTCCCGCGTAAATCCTGCCCCTGGGCCGGCTGGCGAAGGCGGCTTGGAGCCTTCCGTCAGCCGGGCAGCGGCTCAGAACGATCTTTGGGCGCCATCCCGAAATACTCGCCAGGTGGGCTTAATGAGGCACCGGCTCCTGCGGCCGGACCTGATGGGCCGGATCCTCGGCATAAGGGCAGGAAAAGTCGTTTTCTTTGGACACAAAGAAGAGGCACATCAGCATAATCCCCATGGTTGAGCCCAGCAAGAGGCCCAGGAAAAACATGATCCAGGCCATACCATCTCCTCCTCTCGGGTTTATCGGCTGTAATCCCCCCAAGGTTTAAGAATCGGCGCAGAAATTTTCCGACCACTACCCCCGCCTCCCCCTCCGGCCTCTTCCGACCTCCGGCGAGGCTGCGGCCCCGCGCACCCCGGCGGGCGATCCGGTTGCCGATTAAGAGCTCGGGAACCGGAAGAGATTTTACCTGCCTACCTCTCCATATTTTTCACCATATCCATAATCTTCTCCCCCGTAATTACCGATAAACCTGTCATCCCTGCATGTGATTCTTATAGTTGCGTGCACTGCTAACTATATTTCTGTTGAGTTTTACATTTTTTATTAAGGCAATTTAACATCCATGGCTTTTATTTAAATAAATATTTAAAGAAAGGCAGGATGCTTTATGTCGAAAAGGATTTCGTTGCTGTGGTGTTTAACGTTCTGTTGTCTGGTTAGCGCTCCTCTTTCCACCCCGGCCGCCGACCTGGAGCGGCACCCCATGGTCCGGGAACTGGCCCAGGCGGGGTTTTCCATTGTGCGGACAGGGGAAGAATACCAGGCGCCCTTTGTGGAGATCGCCGCCCCTCCGGGGTTGGCCATTTACACCCTGTGCCGGCGGGTACCCAGCCTGAACGCCCGCTTTTTCGAAGCCCGGGACAAAATCGCCGCCTTCAACAACCTCAATCCCTTTTTTGTGCGGCACGACGAAGGCCGGCCCCACCACTTCCGGCTCCCGACGATCAAGATTCCCCTGGATTTTACTCGGGACCCCGTCATTTTCCCGGCATACCAGGAGGGACTGGCCGCCTATCCCCAATATCTCCTCATCGATATCGGCAAGTGCTATCTGGCGCTCTATGAGCGGGGCGTCCTGGTCAGGGTCTATCCCATTTCCCCGGGGGCCCTGAATCACGGCAACCGCAGCCGCACCCCCCTGGTGCGCTTCACCATTCAGTCCAAGGCGGAGCACAAGTGGTCCAGCATCTACGACGCCTGGATGCCCTATTCCCTGCAGGTGCACGGGCCCTACTTCATCCATGGGGGCGTCCTCCCCGGGGAGCCGGACTCCAAAGGGTGCATCCGCATGTTCACCGACCACGCCCGGGAATTGTTTAATCTGGTGGAGGTGGGCACTCACGGCCGGATCGTCCGTTCCGGGCCGGTCGCCCCGCCGCCCGGGGGGACCCACCTGGCCGGTTCCCGTTGAACGGCCGATCAGGGGGACACGAGGGGGCGCGCCGAACCAGAGGTGGAGCCGCCTCGGAGGGGGCGGTCCGCCTCACCAAACCCCGGAGGCGGGCTCCCGGCCCCCAATAAAGGGGGTTGGAAGGGGGGTGGGGGGGGAGGGCGGGGGAACCGTGTTCCCCCGTTCCTCCCCCCACAGAAGCTTTTCCTGCTTTACGGGAGGGCCGGCGGCCCATGAGGAGCTGTTTCCGGAGAGGCGAGTCAATACCGTTGTAACCCCCCCGGAACCATGATACTGTGTCGCCAGGTTGCGGCGACACCCTCCTGGGTTGCGGTGTTCCCGCCCCAACGTTTCGGCGCCGCGGCGCCTGAGCCTGCGGCTCTCTCCCAAAGGACGAAAGGCAGCGTCTGAGGGGAGGGCCGGGGGAGCGGCAGTTCCCGTGACGCAGGTGTCCCGCCTGGGGGAACCTTCCCCACGAAAATCTCTTCTAGACAAAGGTCGTCCCCGCGAGGCATTCCATGAACCGCGTGGTCGGGGAGTTCGGGCTCATTGAGAATCTGGCCCGCCTGTTCGGTCCGACGCCGGCAGAGGTGGCGCTGGGGATCGGCGATGACGGCGCCGCCCTGGCGGCGGGCGGGGACCGGCTGCTGGTTCTGACCATGGACACCCTGGTGGAGGGGGTTCACTTCGATCTCGCTTATATCTCTCTGGCGCAGTTGGGCCGCAAGAGCCTGGCGGTCAACGTGAGCGATATCGCCGCCATGGGGGGCGAGCCGGCCTATGCGCTCCTGTCCCTGGGATGGCCGCCGGCCCGGAAGCTGGAGGAGGCCCTGGAGTTCGGAGAGGGGCTGGCGGCGGCGGGCCGGGAGTTCGGGGTGGCGGTGATCGGCGGCGACACGGTGGCTTCGCCCCAGGGCCTGACGGTGACCCTCACCGTGCTGGGCTGGGGCAAGCCCGGGGCGCTGCTGCGGCGCAACGGCGCCCGGCCTGGGGACCAGGTGTACGTCACCGGCCCCCTGGGGGAGTCGGCCGCGGGCCTGGAGGTGCTGCGCCGGGGGCTGACCCTCAACCCCGTGCTGGCGGCTCCCCTCATCGAGGCCCACCTCCATCCCCGGCCCCGGGTGGCGGCGGGCCGCCTCCTGGCCGATGAGGGGCTGGCCTCCGCCGCCATTGATTTATCGGACGGACTGGCCGGCGACCTGAACCACGTCTGCCGGGCCTCGGGAACGGGAGCCGTGGTGCTGGGGGCCACCGTGCCCATCACCGTGGGCGTGGCCGAAGTGGCCCGCCTGCTGGGCGCCGACCCTCTGACCCTGGCCCTGGAGGGCGGGGAGGACTATGAGCTGCTCTTCACTTCGCCGCCGGAGAGGGCCGGCCGTCTTTTCGAGGCCTTTTTCCGGGCCGGCCTGAGCCCGCCGGTGCTCATCGGGGAAATCACCGCGGGCAGCGGCGTCACGCTCCGCACCTCCCAGGGCGACCGGGAGATTTCCGGAGGGGGCTTCGACCATTTCCGAGCGCACCGCCGGCAGGCATAAGATCAGGGGGGCACCGTTTCAGGGTCTCGGTGAAAAAATGCCTTCCAGCTTTGATGTTTCGGCCCTGAGAGAAAAGGAGGCGCAGATCAAAAAGGTCTCCGGACCTGTAATAGCCTTCGTCTCAGGCTCCCTCCCCCTTGATGGGGGAGGGCTGGGGGGGGGGTGGCTAAATTATTAGTGATGACAAGGAGGCGCCTAATTCGCCCCCCTCTCCCAACCCCCTCCCACCGTGGGGAGGGGGCTGGTAAAACAGGCAACTGCAAAATCCCTACCGGACAGCACTGATACAACAGTTATCCTGGCCTCCGGGAAACGGCGGCCGGCCGGGGAGGCGCCGCGCCTTTCCAGACGTTGAAAGCGGTGGGCCCCTATGGTATGATGCGCCCAATTCGGGGGGAAGGTATGCGTGTCCGACGGTCCTGGATGGTGGTGCCGCTGCTCCTGGCGCTCTTGCTGGGGGCGGCTGGGGCTGAGGAGGTGGATCTCTTCCAGGGAGAGCGCTTCCAGGGTGGGGCCTGGCGCTTGCGGGCCGAAAAAGTCCTCTATGACGCGGGGGACCGCACCTACACCGCGGAAGGAAGGGTGGAGGTGGTGCAGGGCGACCGCCGGCTCAGCGCCGACCAGGCCGTGGTCCATGAAACCACCAAGGTGGCGACGCTGCAGGGCCGGGTGGTGATCGTCGCCGGAGAGGACATCCTCACCGGCGAATCCGGCGCTTTCAACCTGGCCACCCGCATGGGCGAACTGCAGGGCGCCCGCCTCTTCGTCAAGCGCAACCATTTCCACGTGGACGGGCGCCTCATCCGCAAGACCGGGGAGAACTCCTACTATGCCGAAGGGGTCAAAGTCACCACCTGCGACGCCGACCGCCCCTTCTGGAGTTTCACCGCCGACCGCCTGACGGTGGTCCAGGAAGGCCAGGCCACGGCCCACGGCGCCAGCTTCCGCCTGGCCGGCGTGCCGGTCCTCTATATGCCCTGGACCATGCTTCCCGTGGGCACCCAGCGGCAGAGCGGCTTTCTCATGCCCAATGTCGCCTTCCACCGCACCAGCGGCAGCGTGGTGGAGCTGCCTTTTTATTGGGCCATCACCAACCACATGGACGCCACCTTCTTTCAGACGGTCATCACCAGCCGGGGCTACCTCCAGGGCCTGGAATACCGTTACCGGTCCCACCGGGAGGGCGGAGGCACGATTCGGGGCTCCTATCTCTATGACCGCAAGGACACGGCGCCCACCCACCACCGGTTTTGGGTGGCCGGGATGATGAACCAGCCCCTGGGGGATCACTGGCAGTTCCGGGGCACCGTGGACCGGGTCAGCGACGGGGCTTATCTGAAGGACTTCAACTTCGGGTATCTGGGCGCCCCCCGCTACTCCCGGGATCTGCTGCGGGACTACGGCCGGGATCTGGAGGCGGAGGACGTGAAGACCCGGGTCTCCCACGCGGTGCTGAGCGGGACCTATCCCTGGGGGAACTTCACGGCTTATGGGCGCTTTTACCAACACCTGCGCTCCCCGGAGCCCCTGCCCTACCAGCGCATGCCCGGTCTGGCCTTCAGCACCGTGTCCCTGCCGGTGGGTCAACTGCCCCTGCGGGTGGCGGTGGATTCCTCCTATACCTACTTTTACCAGAAAGACGGGCAGAAGGGACAGCGCCTGGACCTCCATCCCCAGATTCTGTGTAATCTCCAGCCGGTGCCGGCCCTGCAGCTGCAATCCCGGGTGGGCTTTCGGGAAACCCTCTTCCGGATCAACCAACACGTTCCCGACGGCCCCACGGGGAATTATCTGGGTCGCACCCTGTATGACCTGAAGGTTTCCCTGGCCAGCCACTGGTTTAAGGATTTCGGCCGGGACGGCGACCGGCCCGAATATTTGCGCCATCTGCTGCGTCCGGAGATCTCCTACTGGAACATGCCCCGCTACGACGCCCGGCGCTTTCCCGCCTTCGACCCCTATGACCTGGGCTGGCGGGACCGGGCCAACCGCAACCTGCCCCTGAGGGAGGGAGACGATCCCCTGGGAGGGGTGAATGCCGTCACCTACGGCTTTTCCAGCCATCTCCTCCGGCGGGAGCAGACCCGCCAGGGCCAGGCGGCGGTGCGGGACATCCTCTGGTTCCGCTTCACCCAGAGCGCCTTTTTCACCTCCACCAGCATGGCCCTGGACGGCACCACCTACTCCCAGCGACGCTTTTCCGACCTTTTGGGGGAGCTGGAGTTCTACCCCTGGCGGCGGCTCACCCTGGGGTTCACCGGCGGCGTCTCCCCCTACCGGGAGGGCTTCAACCGGGCCAACGTCAAAGTGGTGTTCTATGACCGACAGCGGGAAAAATACCTGAATATCAACTACCTTTATATCAAGAACTACGCCAACCAGATCAATATTACTTCATACCTGGACCTGCTGCCGTCGGTGAAGACCTGGCTGACCACCAGCTACACCCTGCTCAACAACCGGAAGCTGGAGCGCCAGTACGGCATCATCCTGCAGCGCCAGTGCTGGGGCGTGGCCGTGAGCTACACCGCCCGGCCCGACGACCAGCGCGTCGGCGTCTCCCTGATCCTGCCGGGGCTCACCGAGCGGTTCAAAAAGATGCCGGTGCGTATGCCCGACGAGGGTCGGGAAGACAAGCCGGTGGCCGTCCAGGCGGTGAAGTAAGAACAAGGAGGAAGTAAAACAGCATGAAACTGGCTATGTTCGGCGCCGGCTATGTGGGCCTGGTGACCGCCACCTGCTTTGCGGAAATGGGCAATGAAGTGGTCTGCATGGACACCGACGCCGCCAAGGTGGAGGCCTTGCAGCAAGGCCGCATCCCCATCTATGAACCGGGTCTGGAAGACTATGTGCGGCGCAACCTCGAGGAAAACCGCCTCTTTTTCACCACTGATCTGGCCGAAGCGGTGGCTCACGGCCTCATTCTCCTCATCGCCGTGGGCACGCCCCAGGACACCGACGGCTCCGCGGACCTCTCCGCGGTGCTGGCCGTAGCCCGGGAAATCGGCCGCCACATGAACGGCTACAAGGTCATTGTGGAAAAATCCACCGTCCCCGTGGGCACCGCCCTCCTGGTGCGCCAGGCCGTCAGCGAAGAACTCCGGGCCCGGGGGGTGGAGTTCGAGTTCGACGTGGTCTCCAACCCCGAGTTCCTCAAGGAAGGCACCGCGGTGGACGACTTCATGAAGCCCGACCGGGTGGTGGTGGGCTGCGACGACGTGCGGGTGGCCGAACTGATGAAGGAGCTTTACGCCCCCTTCGTCCGCACCAACCATCCCATCATCATTATGGACGTGGTGTCCGCGGAGCTGACCAAGTATGCGGCCAACGCCTTTCTGGCCACCAAGATTTCCTTCATCAACGAAATCGCCAACATTTGCGCCCGCACCGGCGCGGACGTGGACATGGTGCGCCGCGGCATCGGCTCGGACCCCCGCATCGGCAATCTCTTTCTCTTCCCCGGGGTGGGGTATGGCGGCTCCTGTTTTCCCAAGGACATGCAGGCCTTGATCCACACGGCCCGTTCCCGGGGGTATGAGCCGCGCATCCTGGAGGCGGTGGAGGCCGTCAACCTGGACCAGCGCCGCTATTTTGTGGAAAAGGTGCTGGATTTTTTCCACGGGGACGTCCAAGACCGGGTGCTGGCCGTGTGGGGCCTGTCCTTCAAACCCCTGACCGACGATATCCGGGAGGCCCCGTCGCTCACCATCATCAGCCGGCTCCTGGCCGCCGGGGCCCGCCTCCAGGCCTACGACCCCAAGGCCATGCCCGCGGTCCAGGCCCACCTGGGAGAGCCGCCGGGGCTCAGCTACGCCCCCTCCGGCTACGCCGCCCTGCAAGGGGCCGAAGCCCTGCTCATCATCACCGAATGGACCGCCTTCCGGGAGCCGGATTTTGAGCGCATGCGCAGTCTCATGAAAAATCCGGTGATTTTCGACGGCCGCAACCTTTACCACCCCCCCAAGATGGCCAAGCTGGGCTTCCGCTACTTCCCTGTGGGGCAAAAGGGGGAATGACCCTGGACGCGCACGGCAGCGGTATGGGCGAGGCAGAATCGTCCTCCCCGGAACCCGGCTCGCTCCTGGGCCGTCTCCGGCGTCTGGACCTGTCGCGTCTGGCCGACGTGCGGGTCCTGGTGGCCGGGGACTTCATGCTGGACGAGTACATCTGGGGACGGGTGGACCGCATCTCTCCGGAAGCTCCGGTGGTGGTGGTGGAAGTGGAGCGGGAATCCTCCACCCTGGGCGGCGCCGGCAACGTGGTGAACAACCTGGCCGCCCTGGGGGCCCGGGTGGAGGTGCTGGGTCTGGTGGGGGAGGACGACGCCGCCCGGATGCTGAAAAGGGAGCTGGGCCGCCTGGGGATTGACCCCGCCGGCCTCTTCTGGGACCCGGAGCGCCTCACCACCCGCAAGACCCGGGTTCTGGCCAACCAGCAGCAGGCGGTGCGCATCGATCGGGAGACCCGCCACCCGGCCCCTCCCGCCTTCCTGGAGCACGTCCGGACCCGCCTTGACGTCTCCCTGCCCCGGCTCCAGGCCGTCATCCTCTCTGACTACGCCAAGGGAACCCTGACGCCCCAGGTCGTCCGGGAACTCATCCGCCGCGCCCGGAAACTGGGGGTGCCGGTGGTGGTGGACCCCAAGGGGCAGGACTATTCGGCTTATCAGGGAGCCACCGTGGTCACCCCCAACCTCAAGGAACTGGAGACCGCGGTGGGACGCAACTTCGAGGGATACGACGAGATGGTGGCCGCCGGGCAGGACCTGCGGCAGCGCCTGGACCTCACCGCCCTCCTGGTCACCCGGGGGGCCGAAGGCATGATCCTGATCCGGGAGGACGGCGTGGAGTCCCTGCGAGCCCGCACCCCCCGGGAGGTCTTCGACGTCTCCGGGGCCGGCGACACCGTGGCCGCGGTCTTCACCCTGGCCCTGGTGCTAAGCGGCGAACCCCTTTTGGCCGCGGCTCTGGCCAACCTGGCCGCCGGAGTGGTGGTCACCAAGCGGGGCACCGCCCCCATCCTGCCTGGGGAAATCGAGGCGGAGCTGCACCAGGTCGTCCACCAGGAGGAAAAGGTCCGGACCTGCCGGGGCCTCTCCCTGCTAATACCCACCCTCAAGACCCAGGGCAAACGGGTGGTCTTCACCAACGGCTGCTTCGATCTGCTGCACGTGGGGCACATCAAGTTCCTGGAAGCCTCCCGGGCTCTCGGGGATGTGCTGGTGGTGGCGGTGGATACGGACGACTCGGTGCGCCGCCTCAAAGGCGAGGGCCGCCCGGTCCTCAATCAGGAGCAGCGCCTGCGCATGTTGGCGGCCCTGGAGGTGGTGGATTACGTCACCGTCTTCGCCGGCGGGGAACTGCCGCAGTTGCTCCAGACCTTCAAACCCGACGTCCTCACCAAGGGCAGCAACTACCCCGAAGAGGCCGTGGAGGGCCGGGAGATTGTCCAGGCCTACGGCGGCGCGGTCACCCTGATCCCCCTTTACGAGGATGTCTCCATCTCCAGGCTCATCAATCAGATCCGCCAGGGCGAGGGCGGGTGAGGCCTCCGCAGGGGGCCCGGCGGGGCCGTCAGCCTCGACCTCTCCGGCCCCGTCTGGGCCGTGAGCCTTTCAACTTTCAGACCGGCGGGGACAGGGGTCAAAGGGCCCCCCTCGCGCCGAAATCCGGCGGGTGTTGAGCAACGCCTTGGAACAAAAGACCATTCTGATTCTGGGCTGCGGTAATATCCTCTTCGGAGATGACGGATTCGGGCCGACAGTGGTGGACCGTCTCCTGCAGGAGGGGACACTGCCGTCCCACGTCCTGGCTCTCAACGTGGGCACTTCGGTGCGGGAGGTCCTCTTGGACCTGCTTTTGAGCGAGTCCAAGCCCCGACGCCTCATCATCCTGGACGCGGTGGACCACGCCGACCGAAGACCCGGCGAGGTCTTTGAGATACCCGTGGAGGACATCGCCCCGGAAAAGATCGCCGATTTTTCCCTGCACCAGTTCCCCACCGTTAACCTGCTGCGGGAATTGCAGGATCACTTTCCCGTCCGGGTCACCATCCTGGTGGCCCAGGTCCAGAATCTGCCGGACCAGGTCCAACCCGGCCTCTCCCCCTCCATGCGGCAGGCGGTGGCCGAAGCCTGCCTGATGGTTCAACAATGGCTGGGATAGTCTCAGGAATCCGCCGGGAAAAGTCTATGGCGGGGGACGGGGCCAGGGGCCTTGAGACCCCTGCCGCCTCTTCCACACCCTCTCTCCCATCGGGCTGAGCATTACCCAGACGTGTCGGGGAAGGGATGAGGAGCGGCAAAAGCCCCGTTCCCCGGCTCATGGTGCGTGGGACCCACCCTGCGAAAAACGGCGACTCGGTATCGGGTCGGATTGCCTTTATCGCCGGGGGACGACCGGGGGAGACTGCCGCGGCGCGCCGCCCCTGAGAAACAGGCCGATGGCCTGCACATCACGGCGGCTCAGGGGGGTGTGGACCTCCAGCCAGGGCCGGGTGAGGGGCTCCGGGGAAGCGGGGCCCTCCTCCCGCATCACCTCCTGGTAGAGTTGCCGGGCCTCCCGGCCGTAGGCCAGGTAGCGCTCCTGCCAGCGGGGCAGGGCCAGGAGCTGCCCGGACAGCATGAGGGTCAGAAGACATACGGGCAGGGCTTTATCCAAGCGCCCCGGAGTGCGGCGCGGCCGGGCCGCGGCCGCCAGGCCCAACAGCAGCAGCGCGCCCATAAGCGTAAAGGTGGCATAGCGGGGCACAAAGGCCTGGCTCAGGGATTTCTGGTAACGGGCCAGGGAAACGAGCAGGAAGGGCAGGAGGTTCAGGGTCAGGGCGAAGAGGGCCAGGCGCCGCGCCGAAGCCGCCCCCCACCGCCACACTGCGGTGAGGGAGGCCCCCAGCAGCAACCCCCCGGCTCCGAAGACCCAGGGGGGAAAGTGGAAAAATCCCCACACCAGGTAGAGGAACGGCGAGAGCCAGGCCGCGGCCAGGAGGTGGGCCGGATAGGCCCAGCCGGGCAGGCGCTGCAACAGGTCCGGTTGATTGAAGGTGGCCTGCTCCAGACCGGCGCAGGTGAGGTAGCCCACCGCAAAGATGAGATAAACCGCGGCCACCACCCCGGTGAGCGGCCATATCTTCCAACGGTCCGCCTCCCCTCCCGCCGCCAGCGGATAGAGAGGCAGGGCCGGCAGGGCCAGCAGGGGGAAATTGTTGCACAGCAGGGACAGGAGGGAGAGGAGTCCCACGACCGCCAGGAGGGCCGCGGCGGGGCGCCGGACATAAGCCGCGGCAGTCAGCAGCGCCCCCCAGAAAAAGGTGAGGGCCAGGATGAATTGCAGGTAAGCTGCGGTCCACACCGTGCCCGGATGGCCTCCCGACACCGCGTACAGAAAAGAGAGGGCCAGGGCGGACCCGGCGGACAGGTGCAACCTGAGAAAATGATGCACCAGAACGGCGTTAACCCCGCTCAGCAGGCAGTTGACCAGCACGAAGAGGTGGTAGCGCTCCCCGGAAACTTTGGCCAGACCATAAAAAAGAGCCTTAAACAGGGGAAACCAGTGTTCGTTCCGGGAGTGCGCCAGGTATTCCCGAAAGGGCGTCTGGGACATTTGCGCCAGCAGGGTCCAGTCGTCATGCACGAAAAAAAAGGGCCGGCCCGGCCGCCAGAAGAGCAGGAGCGGCGTGACCAGGAGCAGCCAGACCCCGGCTTGGAGCCACCAGGCGTCGGACGCCCCGGGAACCGGGGGAGGAACGACGGGGCGGCGCTCATGAATCATAGGTTCACCTGCTGACGGCAAAACCCCGGCACGGTGTTGTGAGAGGCGGGAAAATCCGTTATCCTGACAGTCGATACGGTCGGCCCGGCGGCAGGGAGGGGGGGACCATTTCTGCCCCCCTTCACCGATTTCTTCGGTAACCAGCCGGGCCCGGGCGACGTCGCCGGCGCGGGGCGCCCCGCCCTCAGACCCCAACCCCACCGGAGGTGCCCGTGTTAGCCGGACAAAAAGTGGTCGTGGTCATGCCCGCCTACAATGCCGCCCTCACCCTGGAGCGCACCTACCGCGACGTCCCCCCGGACGTGGTGGACGAGGTGCTGGTGGTGGACGACGCCTCCCATGACGACACCGTGGCGGTGGCCCGCGGCCTCAAGCTGCCCTGCTTCCTGCACGAACGCAACCTGGGCTACGGCGGCAATCAGAAGACCTGCTACCGCGAGGCCCTGAAGCTGGGGGCCGACATCGTGGTGATGGTCCACCCCGACTACCAGTATTCCCCCAAGATCATCCCCGCCCTGGCCGGGCTGGTGGCCAGCGGCGAGTACGACCTGGCCATCGGCTCCCGCATCCTGGGCGGCGGGGCCCGCCGGGGCGGCATGCCCTTTTACAAGTATCTGGCCAACCGGCTGCTCACCGCCATCCAGAATCTGCTGGTGGGCGCCAAACTCTCGGAATACCACACCGGCTTCCGGGCCTTCTCCCGTCGGGTGCTGACCACACTCCCCCTCAGGGAAAATTCCGACGATTTCGTCTTCGACAACGAAATGCTGGCCCAGGCCATTTTCTTCGGCTTCCGGGTGGGCGAGGTCTCCTGCCCCACCCGCTATTTCCCCGAGGCCTCGTCCATCAATTTTCCCCGGAGCGTCCGCTACGGCCTGGGGGTGCTCATCACCACGGCTAAATTTGTGCTGGAGAAACTGGGCCTGGCCCGCTTCCGCATCTTTTCCCCCACCGGCCGCCGGCTGGAGGGGATTTGAAGATGGGGGCAGGGAGGCAAACCCTCATCCTGGTTCCCAAGGCCTCCCCTGAAATGGGTTTTGGGTTCCGGGTTCTGGAATTTCCGTTCCAGCCTGGTTCCCAGGCTCCGGTCTTGAAAGTCTTCCGTAGGGTGCGTCTTACGCACCATTGCCGGGGGTCATCGGCGGGCAGCTCATAGGGCGGCCCGCGGCCGCCGACGTCGGCGTGCACGGCACGCCCTATGACCTATGACCTGACTACGCCACCGAAGCGGAAAAACTTTTCCCGCCGGATTACCCTTCCAGCATTTCCCGAGCCAGGGCCGACAAGGTGACTCCCCGACAGGGGCTTGTCTTCCGGAGCCAGGCGAGAAAGCTGCGAATTTTCCCGATGAGCCCCTCCACCGCCTGCTCCGTGGGAAATTGGGGGCTGGCGCCGGGCAGCAGTTCCGAAGAGTGCAGGAACAGGTGAATGACCCGCCCGCCCCGGCGGCGGTGCAGCCGGGCCGCCAGGCGCATGGCCGTCAGGGAAAACATGGTGGGCTGGGTCCCCACCGCGGCCGCGAAGCGAAAGCCGCCGCGCAGCCGCTCGCCCCAAGCCGGGGGGAGGAGGCTGCACAGCCCGGCCCACAGGCGCGGCGTCCCGGCCAGGAGGGGCACCACGGTGAGGGGGGCCTCCACCAATGCCGGACCGGCCTCTCCCTGGGGCCTGAGGATGAAGGGATCGGCCGGGCTGAGGAAATGGTCCGGCCCGCCGGCCACCGCGCGCAGGGGCGCCATGCTGCCGTCCGCCACAAAGCCCAGCTCCGGCAGGAGGCTCAGGGCCTTGGGCCCCAACTCAAAGCGCCCCATGCGGAAGGAGCGGGGCCGCTCTCCCACCGCGGCATGGATCGCGGCCGCCAGGGAGGTTATCTTGTCCCGCAGCACCTCGAGGGGCAGGCGCTCCGGCGGCGCCGGCTCCGGCTCCCCCAACTCCAGGAAAGGGGGAGTGTTCCAAGGATGGAGGTGGGCGCCGATTTCCGCGCCGTGTTGCTCCCGAAATTCTCTGAGCACTGCGGCCGCCTCGGGGTGAACGGCCACGGGATAGGTGGCCAGCAGGGTGAGCGGAACCCCGAATTCCTGAGAAATGAAGGCCAGACGGGAAAGCCGGGCCACATTGCGCACTCCTGCGGCCTGCCGGGGGTACTGCCCGGAGAACAGCCCCTCCTCCTCCACGTCCACGCTCACCACCAGCCGCATGGCCGAACCTGCCTCCCCTCTCACCCTCTCAGGTCAAGGGCCACCTTGACGCTGCGGTGCCGGCGCTTGTCCATGGCCGTCCGGAAGGCCCGCCGGTATTCCCGCAAGGGGAAGCGGTGGGTGAGGAGGCCGGCGGCGGGATAATCCCCCCGGCTCAGGAGCTCCACCGCCAGCTCATAGGTGCGCACCGGCCGCCCCTGCCAGGTCCCGCCGGCGTACATGGCCGTGCCCGTCAGGGTCAGTTCCCGGAACCAGAGGCTGGACAGGTCCACCCGGGAGACCTCCCCGGCGGTGGCCACCATGACGTAAACGCCCCGGGCGCAGAGGATCAGCAGGCCTTCCTGGAGGGAGGCGCCGCTGCCCGCGCAATCATAGAAATAATCGGCCCCGCCCTCCACGTTGCCGCCTTTCAGGGTGGTGGGGAGCAGCCGGGCGCCCAGGGTCTGGGCCAGTTCGGCGCGGGAGGGGGAGAGTAGCGCGAGGTCCGCCCCGCCGGCCCTCGCCAACTCCGCCTGGAGGGGATGCCGGGCCACCACCGCCACTTTGGCCTTGGAGCCCAAAATCCTTAACAGGCGCACCAGGTGCTGGCCGATGATCCCCGCGCCGTACACCACCACGGTGGCTCCGTCGGGGGGCAAATGACGCAGCAGGGGTTGCAGGGCGCTGGCCAGGGAGTCCGTCAGCACCGCGTCTTCGTCGGTCAAATCCTGGGGCAGGCGCACCAGGTTTTCCGGCGGCGCGGCCATGAGCTCCGCCATGCCTCCCCCCGCGTCCCGGTTGAAGCCCAGGATGGGGCCCGCCGCCAGTCTCCCCTGGGTGAAGTGCTCGCAGAGATTGTAGTCGCCCCGGGCACAGAAGCGGCACAACGCCAGCCCCCGAGCCCGGCAGGCCAGCACCGGCTCCACCGCCGCCCGGTCCCCCGGCGCCCAGCCGCTACCCGGCGGGGCCTCCACCACGTCGGCCACCACCTCGTGCCCCAACACCGCGGGGAATGAGGCGTAGGGCTCCAGGAGATAAGATTCCGCGCCTTTCAGCAGGTTCAGGTCCGAGCCGCAGATGCCGCACAGCCGGGGTTTGAGCACCACCCAGTCCGCCGGGGGCGTCAAGGCCGCCTGCCGGAGCCGGAGGGGGGCCACCCCCGCGAAGAAATGCCGGGGAAAGAAGCGGCCCAGCAGCCGGCTGAGGAGATAGCGGGGAATGGAATAATAATATTCCAGGGCCAGCCGGGTCCTGGACGGGATCATGTCCTCCCTGGGGACCGCCGCCCCGCTGGCCTGCTTTGCGTCCATCGCGCCCATGCCCAGACTTTGCCCTGACTGGCCCGCCGCTGTCAAGGGCAATCGCGGCCTGAAGCTGGTGATCGTTTCCTGAAGTTGACACCAATGAAAATCACGGTCTTGGTTGATCCAGGATTTGAATGATGGGCTTTTCCATTTCGCTCATGTTACAAGACTTTAATACGGAGTATGGCTGGTCTCAGCGCTTTGTTTTAGCATTCTTTGGTATAACAGACCGACATCCTTCGATTTCCTTCGGTTATGGCGAAACACAAACTCATCGAGGTAATGTTGAAGATGTTTTTTGCTAACCCTTCCTTGGTGGGTCCCAAGCAACCACCTCTTCAGGAGAGAAACAACCCGATTGACATGGGGCAGCGGGTTTTCGGGGGAGTCCTTGGCTCTCAAGATAACCCGTGTGACACCCATTTCTTCAAGAGGGTTGT
>Ga0194111_10002563_pt1 | contig 22012 bp, 20 predicted proteins | sample TA2KigC300mmetaG_FD_146194 | JGI IMG/M metagenome (GOLD analysis project Ga0194111, IMG submission 146194) | Freshwater microbial communities from Lake Tanganyika, Tanzania - TA2015033 Kigoma Deep Cast 300m | ecosystem: Environmental > Aquatic > Freshwater > Lake | place: Tanzania: Lake... | reverse complement strand
AGTGGGGCGGATGCGCGAAATTGCACCTGTGGGTTGGTGATACATGAGGGGCGTGGTGAGCCTGCGGTTGAGGTTTCACTGCCTAAGGGTTCACCGGTGCGACTTGATGCGGTTCAGTCTTACAAGGGCCATCGGAATTTGCTTGGTGGAAGTGAGTTTTCGGTTGCTTTAGTGATTGACCATAAATTCTCTTGGGAACTTCGAGAGGACTTGTTTGAGGGATTTTGTCAGGGGTGCGGCGTAGTCTCGGGATTTCTTCGGTGGAAACTAGTGGCCGAGTTTTGCCGGGAACATGATGCGAGCTGCCAAGAGGAGGGGGTATGAAGAGCAAAGTTGGGATTCCGTGTAGATATTGCTATGCGATGAATGTTTATTACCACATCGCTGCCAGCGGCAAGATTTATTACCAATGCGACACTTGTTACGAAAAGTGGGAGTAAGTGGTGAGTAGCGGAGGTGATGTGAGATGAGTACGGCGGTGCTACATGGATTGACGGTCAAGATTCGAGGCCTTGAAAAGCAACTAAAGCGCAAGAACTTGAGTGAGTGGGATCGGCGATGGGCTGAATACAAGCTAGTTGAGGCGAAATTTTGGCTCTGGGCTGAGTTGCAAGGTTGGCAGGAACGGGCGAATGCGGGTGATTCGCGTGGATGACCAACATATAACTCTGCTGTTGAACTACTCGAAGGGTTTTTACCAAGGGGTCTGTACTTGTGGATGGACTTCGACGATAGGACCTTTCGAAGAGGCCGACTTAATGCGGGCAATGCACGCCCATGCGATGGTGACTTTTGGGAGCTATCGATGAGGCGGGAATGTCAGTGGGGGGTCATATTGTTTAGGACACGTAGGTGAAAGGAGAACCTATAGACAATCGGGAGACCGAAGATCAAGAACTGTGGCGGCAATTACCACAGAGTGAAGGTGAAGAACGGGCGGAGTTATTAATCCAGCTCGCGCAACAAGCGATTTACAAATCGTCGGGGAATGAGGCTCTAGCGCTGGCGGAGCAGGCGCACGAGATATACAAAGCGATGGGTGCGAGAGCATCGAGCGTCGCGATGGCAAATGCGATAACAGGAATCGGTTATTCGCTTCGAGAATTAAATAGAGTTGATGAAGCCACGAAGGCTCTAGATAGCGCGATTGATTTATTGCGTGAAAATGGATACCCGTTTGTGGTGAATACGATGCGGACAAAGGCATCTTGGTATTGCGAGATGGATCGCTGTGAAGAGGCGGTTGCTACTTACCTAGAGATTGTCCGGGTCAATGAAGTTGATGGCAATGATGATTTTGTCGCTCGGGATCTATTTGCGGCAAGTGGTTGTCTACTTGAGTTGAGTAGATGGCAAGAGGCGCTAGAGATGACTCTTAAGGTGAGGGAATTCTTCAAGGCCGAGAAGATGGTGTTTGAAGTTAGTTGGTGCGATTTGAATATTGCACTTGCTCACGCAGAACTTGGAGATGGCCAAGCGGCTCTCGAATGGGGAAAGCGTGCGAATGATATTGGGACGCTTCGCAAAGATAACGAAATGCTATGCAAATCGAACTATGCGATGGCTCGGGGAAACATATTGTTAAAGCAATATGCAGAAGCTGAGTCGATGTTATTGGTAGCGCAAGATCTTGTAGCTCGATCTAATGATTACACCCAGGTCGAGAAGATCGAGAAGGCCTTGATTGAGGTCTATCGAGCAACTGAGCGGGATGGCGAAGCTGATGAGGTGGAGCGCCGGCTTGGAACTTTGAAGGAGATTGTCGAGTAGTTTGCTTTGGTTGCCGCGCTGCGAAACCCCTTCCGTGGCGCGGGAGCTCGCGCTTTGGTCTAGAGGAAAGTTTGGAAGCTATCGAAGGTTTCAAAATTATCTCGGAATTAGGTCACGGAGATAAGTTAAGTTGGAAATTCTTGATGGGGAATATCCAATAGCAAACAAGTTTAGTTGGATGTCTTGGTAACCCCGCCTGCCTATTTCACGGAAACTCAATTAGGGCGCGGGCGTCTTTTAACATCTTGGGACATTTCCAGCCCGGAGCTATGTTGCCTTCGAAGTGCCACCATTCGTTTTTGAAAGTTCTGCATAGACCGAATTTGTAGCCGTTGATCTCTAGCCACTTTGCAGCTGCCGGTTCGTTGGGATAGTTCACATCCATCGCTAATCCCATCGGGTGATGTGAGATTTCTGGGGGTGCGACCCACTTTGCAGCTTCTTTGTAGCTTCCATACTTTTTTGTCGCTTGATTGAAAAGATATCTCTGTCTCTCAAGTGTGCGGTATCCGGAGACGATTTTTAGTGCGATACCTTCTTTATAGGCGGCGGCTTGGGCGGATTTGAATCTGGCGAGAAGAGTTGGGTTTAAATCGTTAACGGGCTCGCTTGGTGGGAGAAGGGCTCCTTCACCGAGGGAGATCTCATCTTCGGTACACCTCTTTATTACATCCGAGGTGCGGAGTTCGTAAGTTACTTTTTTGGCACAGAGAAGTGGAATATCGATTGCGTGGGAGTGGGCTGCGAGGCTTGAGAGCAGCAGGGTTGCGACCAGGGTGAGAGTTGATTTATGTCGCATAAGCAAATCATCCCGCTTTTCTAAGCGATCTGAGAGTAAGAACAGAGTTGGCCTCTTTTCTCAGGCTAACTCTCACCTTCTGTTAGTAGGCTCACGCGCGTGCAATCGGTTAGCGCGTATGGGCGTGAGATGCAGATTCATCCGTGGCGAATCCCTTGGTTGACGAGGTTGGTTTATAGCTCGCCATTTGAGTTGGTTATTGCATTTGTAATTTTGGTGAATGCGACATCGCTTGCGATTTTGACGATGCCAGAACTTGATTCGACGGTGCGGGCAGCTTGTGAGCAGATTGATTTAGTTTGTTTTGTAATTTATTCGGTCGAGTTGTTCTTGCGGATTCTCTCTTATGGGAAGAGGCCATGGGAGTTTTTCAAGCAGGGTTGGAATATCTTTGATTTCATTGTGATTGCGGCATCGCCGTTCTTTGCCGGCCAGTCAGTTGTGCTTCGATTGCTCCGCTTGTTGCGCTTATTCCGTATCTTCCGCTTCTTGCCCGAGGTGCGAGTGCTTACAACTTCGATTGTGCGCTCATTGCCGCCGTTGATGAGCCTTGCGGTGTTGATCTTCGTGGCGTTGTTTATGTACGGGATGGTCGGGTTCTATCTATTTGGTGAGAAGGATCCGACGAATTGGGGCAGCATTACTGAGGCGATGACAAGTTTGTTCATCTTGCTGACGTTGGAGAACTTCCCGAACTACCTTGAGTCGGGTGTTGCGATTAGTCCGTGGGCGCTTCCCTATTTCCTTTCTTATGTATTTGTTGTGGTCTTTACCGTTTTGAACGTGCTTATCGGTGTGGTTTTAAATGCGATGGATGAGGCGCGGGAAGAGAATCGTGAGCGGGCTAAGCGGATGGGCCAGCTAAGTGAGATTGTGGATGATGTTGAGGTTATGACTGAGGATGGGCAGATAACTGCGGATGAGATGAAGAGGTTGCGCGAGAAGGTTGCGCGGATGGAGCGGATTCTCGACGAGAAGTAGGTTTAGGTACAGGCGATTCCATCGCCATCCGCGTCGAGGCGGTGGACGTCGCGGCCAATTACTTTTATAGGTGCGAGGCCGAGTTTTTTGATATCTGCGCAGTTTAAATCTGGTGGAAATAGTGGGATGCAACCTTCGTAATTGGGATCGCATGGCCAGGTTGGGGTGGCGGGGGCTTGGGTAATTGTTGTGAGTGCGCGATAGGGATCAAGTTTTGTTCCAGGGCAGGCGCTCCAAAGACCTAATTTGTTTTCGCGGGCAGATTCGGCAGCTTTAAGTAACTCTGTGGAGTAACGGCCGAGTGCGCGTTTATAGAAGTATGGAGTTGCGGCGCCGATTCTGACCATCTCAAGATTGATATTGACTTTACCTTTAAAGATGTAGCGGAGGATGCGGCCGTAGGCATCGACTTTGTCGAGGTTTGGGTCGGTGGTGAGTCGCAGAGTTCCTTTGGTGTTTAGCAGTTTTGCGAGTGCAACTTGAGCCTCTTTTGCGTAACACTCATTCCCATTTAGTTCTGGGGTATCGATTTGAAGCAGGCGGACGGATCTTCCATCTGCGAGTTTTACAGTGTCGCCATCTGTGATTGATGCGATTCTTATGTTGGCATGGGCGGGAGTTAGTGGGAGCGCGAGAGTTAATGCGAGTAGGGCGAGGAAGAGTCTGCGCATAGGTAAAGGGTATTTGGGACTACTGGAGCTTCAGTAGATCGTCCGGGGTGTTGATTTTCTTGAGTTCTCGGCGGGTTTGTTGCCATTGATATAAGCGAATCGACCAATTTGGAAATGTGTATTCGGTTCTAAGTCGGATTGGCAGAATGAAGAGTGGAATCAGCATCCAGAAACCGAAGAAGTAGGCGTAGAAACCCCAGCGCCAAGAGTTTCTTCCGAAGATGAATGCGATAGATGATATGAATGGAATTGAGATTAGGTTGAGCCAGTTCAAGTTTCCCCCTTGCTACTAATTGATACGGAGCGTAGAGAAGGGGACTGACATTCCCCTTAGAGGGTTTCAAGGAGCTCTGAGACACCAGGGAAATCAGAGTCTGTGGCCAGAATTTTCGCCAGATCCTTCTTTGCCTGAGCTGCTTTACCCATGGACTTGTACGTGATGGCGCGCTCGTAAAGGGCCTTGTTGAGCACATCTTCGTGGCGCTTTTTTGCAGCGCGGGCAAGCCTGAGGCTCTCAATAGCGGCATCTGGAAGTCCGGTTTCGCGCAGGGCGATTGCACGGTAAATAAGAAGGAGCGCGGTCGCATCATCGACATTCTCAATTTCCTCAGTTGTTTCAAGCACATCTTTCCAGCGACGCAGTTGAAGCTCGTTTTCGCAGACCGCAAGTGCGGTGGCTTGATTGGGAGACAGCGACTCTGCCACGGCCAGTGCTTCTTCGTACTTTCCACCCATTTGTAGAACTTCGATATAGGAGAGGCCGAATGCATCGAAACCATATTGCATAGGAATCTCCACGCCGGGCGCAACTTTTAGCGTTATCTCAAAACCCTTTGCATAGTCGGCAAAGAGCGGGTTTTTTTCGAGATCAGCTCTTCGCTTCCAGATGTCTGCTGCGCGTTTTGTGAGCGCCTCAAGATCAGTTGTGTTATTCGTAAGTAATCTTGGGAAAATTAGCGCCTCAGTTACATATTTGATGTGTGGAAACTTTTCTCCCACTTTGAGAAGTTCCTCAACATTTCCTGCCTTCAAGGCGCGGTATACCGCTTTTTCTTCTCGTATTGCGAAGAAACCAGGGGCTGGAATTTGTTCGACTAAATCTCCCGGTTGCGGCTTCTTACTTCTTCCTTTGCGAGCCTTGAGAGATGTCCGCTCCACACTATAAAGACCAGTACCTGGAATTCCCGCAGATGTGTATACATCTCCTCTTGTATTAACCGAGACTCTTGCGCCAGGAATTCCAAAGGAGAGTCCCAAAGTACTCTTACTGAAATTGAGTCGTACTCCCGGTGCAATTTTCATACTGCGGCGGAAGCGGATAGACATGTTGGAATCTTAGTTTGTTCACAGTTTTTGGCCTTAAGATGCGGGAATGGAAGAAAATGAATCGGTTGAGGTAGTTCAGCGTCTTGCGTCGCCCCAGGCTCGGCTTGGTGCATATTTGGTTGATATCGGGTTAGCGATTGTTACATTATTTATTGGTTGGTTTATCTGGTCCATGTTTACTTGGCAGACCGGCCAAACCCCAGCAAAGCGCTTGATGCGCCAAGTTGTTGTCGACGCGAGAACTGATCAGACCTTTACTTGGGTGAAGATGTTGCTCCGCGAAGCAGTAGTTAAGTGGGCTGCGGGTGGAATTGCATCAGGAGCTTCGAATGGAATTACCTTTGTGATTGATTCACTCTTTATTTTCCGTGATGATCGTAAGACTGTTCACGACATGATCGTTCAAAGCAAGGTAATCCAGCTCTAATTACAACTTTGTAATTCAGCATCTCTAAGCCTTCGAACCGTAGACTCTCAATTGAGAGTTAAGAAAAAAGTTTTAGATTTTTTGTTTTATCTATTGACCAGACATTTGAAAAGGAGTTTATTACGCACACTAATTAGAAATTCTGTCATGGAATTCTCTAGGAAGTTTGGTTAGAGGTAGTACCGATTGGTGGTTAGAGATAATCATCCAAGACCAAAGAGATCTTCGGTTAATCGGGAAATGACTAATCAATTCGGCAGGCCTTCTGGGGTAAGTCGGGAAACTGACTAGACAGTTTGTTGATAGGTGGGGAGATCTTCACCGCAACAAGATGGAAAATTCTCCATACGCGAGCACCGATAAAGAAAGAGCCCTCGGTCATATGCACCGAGGGCTCTTTTATTTGATTTTCTTAGCTGTGACCCTTGATTGCTGCTGCTTCTTCTGGGGAGAGAACTAGTTTCTTTCTTCCGAAGAGAGCGAAACCAAGAAGGCCGAGAGCGTAGACAACTGCGATTGCAATGATTGCACTTCTATAACCCTCATTTAGAGCTTGTCCGATGAAGATTAGTAGGGCAAGTGCAGCTGCAACGATTGCTCCCATATTTCCAACTGGTGATTTATAGGGGCGATGTAGATTTGGATACTTACGCTTCAGGAGTAAGTAAGAAATCATTTGTAGTAGGTAGGCAAGAACTGCGCCCCAGACTGCAATGTTTAGAACCACTGCGCCTGCGGTTTCGCCACCGTATTGCGCCCAAAGTAGTGCGGCATAACCAACTACCGCGCCGACAAGGAGAGCGGTCCAAGGAGTCTTCCGAGTTCCAGTTAGGGAGAGCACCTTCGGGAAGTAGCCTGCACGCGATAAGGAGTAGATGTTGCGCCCGTAGGCAAACATAATTCCTTGTAGTGATGCGATGAGTCCGATGAGGGCGAATGCAGCAAGGAGCGCTGCTACATCAGAGTTTGGCAAGATCGCACGGAAACCATCTAGAAGTGGCTCACCGGATTCTTTGAGTTGATCCGCACCAGTTATTCCTGGATTGAGAGTCAAGACCAAGGTTGCAGTGACGCAGAGTGTGACCAATCCACGGATACCCGCTTTAGGAATATCGCGTGATGGATTCTCTGCTTCTTCTGCGGCAAGTGGGAGTTCTTCGATTCCGAGGAAGAACCACATTGCAAATGGCATTGCGGCCACAATCGCCCAGAAACCAAATGGAAGAAATTCAGTATTTCCGTCGGTAGGAGCGATATTGAATAGGTTATCTACTGAGAACTTTCCGCTGAAGATCGCCATCACTGCAAAGACAGCAAGAACTATTAGCGAAGCGACTGCAACGATTTCAGAGAATTTGAATGAAATCTTTACGCCCGCGATATTAATTGCTAGCAAGATGGCATAAAGGATGATCCACCAAGCCCAAACAGGCATTGTGAAATTAAACAATTCTTTGGTGATTCCATCGGCGTAACTTGCAGAGAAAAAGACAACTACGCCAGTTGTTGCAACATACTCAATCGTCTCTGCGAAACCAGTGACAAATCCACCCCATGGTCCCATTGCAGATCGGGCGAATGAATATGCGCCACCGGTGTGAGGAAGGGCTGATGCCATCTCACCGATACTGAAAATCATTCCAAAATACATGACGACAACGAGCAGGGTTGCAATTAGCAGACCGCCCCATCCCGCTTCGCCGATTCCGAAATTCCATCCGGAGAAATCTCCAGATACAACTGCGGCTACGCCGAGCGCCCAGAGGCCAAAAAGGCCTGCATGCCTATTGAGCCCGCGCTTTTCAAAGTAATCATGAGATACATCTGTGTAACTCACGCCTTGAACGTTTTTATTCGACAAAGGTTTCCCTTCTCTCCTTCTCTATAGATATATGTGGGGGTGCCTATAGAGTGCTTGAGGAAAAGGGTAGACCTGGATAGGAGCGATACCCAAGGCTATTTCATGAGTTTTTCTAGTGTTTTCAGCAGTAGCACCCCCCATTTATGCTTACTTCCATACTAGTCAGGGGAGAAAATGGGATCGGCCAGAGCTGCTAAACCATCGATGACTTTAGCTGAATTGAAGAGCGCAGTAGCAAGCGGTGAGATTGATACCGTCGTAGTTGTAATGACCGATATGCAAGGTCGATTGGTTGGTAAGCGAATTCATGGATCTTTCTTTATTGATGAGATTGCTCATCATGGAACTGAAGGTTGCAATTACTTACTAGCAGTTGATGTTGATATGAATACCGTTCCCGGATACGCAATGTCATCTTGGGATAAGGGCTATTCTGATTTTGCTCTAGTTCCAGATTTCGACACTTTACGTCGCCTTCCTTGGCAACCAGGAGCTGCGATGGTCACCGCAGATGTGCAATGGCTAGATGGAAGTGATGTTGTTGCTTCACCTCGTCAGATTTTGAAGAAGCAAATCAAGGCGCTTGCTGATGCGGGAATGACTGCGATGGTTGGAAATGAGTTGGAGTTCATCGTCTTTAACGACACTTATGAGCAGGCCTGGCAAAAAGGCTACAAAGGTCTAACTCCAGCAAATCTTTACAACGTCGACTATCAGATTTTGGGTGGAACTAGATTAGAACCTTTGCTGCGGGCAATCCGACTTCATATGTCCGGGGCTGGAATGAATGTTGAGTCAGTAAAGGGCGAGTGTAATTACGGACAACATGAGATCGCATTTAGATATGACGCTGCGCTGACGACTTGCGATAACACCTCTATATATAAGAATGGTGCAAAAGAGATAGCTGCTCAAATGGGCTACTCATTAACCTTCATGGCAAAGTTCAATGAACGGGAAGGAAACTCATCTCACATTCACCTCTCATTCCGTGGGGCTAAGGGTGAGCTAGTGATGAGCGATGAGAAGGATCCGAATGGTCTAAGTGAGATTGGTAAATCATTTATCGCAGGCCAACTCGCGCATGCACGAGAACTGACTCTTATGTTTGCCCCAAATATCAACTCCTATAAGCGTTATGTGCCAGGTTCGTTTGCCCCAACAGCAATTCGTTGGGGACGGGATAACCGGACCTGTGCCTTTAGATTGGTTGGACATGGCTCAAGTCTTCGCCTTGAGAATCGCATCCCTGGTGGCGATGTGAATCCTTATCTAGCGGTCTCCGCAGTGATCGCAGCCGGGTTGGATGGTGTGAATAAGAAATTGAAGCTCGAGCCAATTTTTGAAGGTAATGCTTATGTCTCAGATTCACCGCGAGTTCCGGCGACCATGCTTGAGGCGCGCAATCTCTGGGCGGAGAGCGCATTTGTTCGCGAAGCTTTTGGCAAAGAGGTACAGGATCATTACACCAACTTTGCCGATGTTGAGATGGCTGCATACAACAAATCAGTAACTGATTGGGAGCTCTTTAGAAACTTCGAAAGGTTCTAAATCCAAAATGAGTAATTATTCGGTAATTAACCCTGCCACGGAAACAGTTGTCACCGATGTTCACCTTCACTCTGAGGCGGAAACTGATGCCTTAATCGCAAAAGCGGTGAGCGCATTTGAAAGTTGGCGGAAGGCTGCCCCCGGTGAGCGCGCTGCACTGCTCCGAAATTTTGCAGTTGAGGTATCTAAAGAACGTGAGGCGCTTGCTGAACTTGAGATTCGCAACTCCGGACATACTCGAGGCAATGCGCTCTGGGAAGCGGACAACGTCGTAAATGTTCTGAATTATTACGCCGCAGCGCCAGAGCGACTATTCGGCCGCCAAATTCCGGTGCCTAATGGAATCGATGTGACATTCAAAGAACCATTGGGAGTGATCGGCGTGATTGTCCCCTGGAACTTCCCGATGCCAATTGCTGGTTGGGGATTTGCCCCTGCACTTGCCGCTGGAAATTGTGTGGTGCTAAAGCCAGCCGAGTACACACCACTTACAGCGATGAAGCTTGGTGAGATTGCCAAGAGAGCTGGAATCCCCGATGGAGTATTTACCGTCATTACTGGTAAGGGATCAGTCGTGGGCGCGCGATTTGTTACACATCCTGCCGTGCGAAAGATCGTGTTTACCGGCTCTACCTCGGTTGGTAAATCGATTATGGCCGGATGCGCCGATCAAGTTAAGCGGGTGACTCTTGAGCTCGGCGGTAAGAGCGCCAACATCATCTTCGCTGATGCCGATATCGATAAGGCTGCCGCTAACGCTCCTGGAGCTGTATTTGATAATGCTGGCCAGGATTGCTGCGCGCGATCAAGACTATTAGTTGAGAAGAAGATCTTTGATGAATTCATGGCGAAATTCGAAGGCGCAGTCAAGAAGTTTAGAGTTGAAGATCCATCACTTGCTAGCGCGGAGATGGGACCGCTAATTTCAAAGAAACAATTTGAAACCGTAACTTCTTACTTGGATGAGAAAGTGGCATTTACCGGTAGTGCGCCGAGTGGTAAAGGTTTTTGGTTAGCGCCACATGTCTTGCTCGCTAAAGATACGAGCGCTCGCTCTTGGCGTGAGGAGATCTTCGGACCAGTCGTATCTGTGCTTACCTTTGAAGATGAAGCGGATGCAATCAAGAAGGCCAATGATTCTGAGTATGGACTTTCCGGATCGATTTGGACAAGAGATCTTGCCCGCGGATTACGAGTTGCCCGGGGGGTTGAGTCAGGTAATCTCTCTGTAAATTCCAACTCATCGGTTAGATATTGGACGCCTTTTGGTGGCTTTAAGCAATCTGGCCTTGGCCGTGAGTTAGGACCTGATGCGCTTGATGCATTTACTGAAGTTAAGAATGTCTTCTTCTCAAACGAATGAAAGGTAGAAAATGAAACGACTAGATGGACGAGTTGCCGTAATAACTGGAGCTGGAAGCGGCATCGGTCTAGCAACTGCCAAACGCCTTGCAGATGAAGGCGCAAAGGTTGTTGCAGTCGATACCAATGAAGAGACTGGAAAGAAGATTGCAACCGAGGTCAAAGGTATCTTTGTTAAAGCCGATGTGACCAGCCGTGAAGAAGTCGAGAATATGTACAAAGTCGCATTTGATACTTACGGTCGCATTGATATCGCTTTTAATAATGCCGGTATTTCTCCGCCTGATGATGATTCAATCCTGTTAACAGAGTTACCAGCATGGGAAAAAGTGCTTAGAGTAAATACAACTTCGGTCTACCTATGCTGCAAGGCAGTCATTCCGTATATGCAGAAGAACGGTAAGGGTTCGATAATCAACACCGCATCTTTCGTGGCCACAATGGGTGCTGCGACTTCACAGATTGCCTACACCGCATCAAAAGGTGGGGTGCTATCGATGTCGCGTGAGTTAGGTGTGCAGTTTGCCCGGGAAGGAATTCGGGTAAATGCGCTCTCTCCTGGACCCGTAAATACACCGTTGCTCATGGAGTTGTTTGCAAAAGATCCAGAGCGAGCTGCGCGGAGGCTTGTGCATATTCCAATGGGGCGCTTTGCCGATGCTGGCGAGATAGCCGCAGCTGTTGCATTTCTTGCTAGCGATGACTCTTCTTTTATTACCGCATCTAACTTCTTAGTGGATGGTGGAATCTCAGGAGCTTACGTAACTCCGCTATAGGAGTTAGATGAGAACTGGTTCGTTTACAGCTATCTGGTCTAGAAAGTTATCGACGAGTTTTGCAGCGCGAGTTTCTGCGCCCTGTTCTTCATAACTGGTCTGCTCAAGAAGTAAATTGTGATCTAACCCTTCATGGGTTACTTCAACACAGGAGTCATCCAAAGTAAACCATTGATCAAGAACCTCTCGGTCCACTTCTGGATGAAATTGCAGGGCGAGGGTTCGGCCACAGACAAATGCCTGTGATGCGATTGGACTTCGCGCAATCTCTTTCGCTTTTGGAGGAAGTGTCCAACGATCCCAGTGATATTGAAACCAAGGACCTTTATCAATTAATCCTGGTTCATCACTTACGATCACGTGCCAACCGAGTTCGCTTCGTGGACCTCTAGCAACGCTCCCGCCAAGTGCGCGTGCCATGAGTTGGCCACCAAAACAGATACCAAGAATCGGTTTACCAGCGTTATGCGCAGCGCGGATATATTCCAGCTCCGGCAAGAGCCAATTACCAATCCGTTCGTCTTCCCAAACCCCCCATGGTGAACCCATAGGTACGATTACATCGAAATCATTGAAGTCCGGGAACTTCACTTTTACATTCGGAGCGTTGTAATTTTCACGTGAGACGATATTGAATCGAACTATTTCATAGCCACGTTTCTCAAATTGACGCCAAACCGGCCCACCTGGGCTTGCTGGATCATGCTCGATAAAGAGCGCCCGCTTACTCATAAACTAATTTCTTAAGCAGAGGGCGCTTCAGCTAGATCGCCAGGAGAGTCCGGAAGGGTTTCTTTCGGCATTCCTTTAAATGTGAAGGTCTCTTTTCCTGTTTCACCTTCAACATCGATTAAGACGATCTGACCGGCCTTGATATCTCCGAAGAGAATCTTCTCGGATAGCGCATCTTCGATCTCGCGTTGGATTGTGCGGCGAAGTGGTCGTGCGCCAAGGGCTGGGTCATAACCACGCTGGGCGAGGATGTTCTTCGCAGCAGATGTGAGCTCGATTCCCATATCTTTTTCTTTAAGTCGAGACTCGAGGTTTGTGATCATGAGATCGACGATCTGGATGATCTCGTCCTGGTTGAGCTGGTGGAAGATGATGACATCATCGATACGGTTTAGGAACTCAGGGCGGAAGTGAGTCTTTAGCTCATCGGAAACCTTGTTCTTCATCCGCTCATAATTTCCAAGTGCATCATTGACGTTAGCAAAGCCAAGAGAAAGTGACTTAGAAATATCGCGGGTTCCAAGGTTGGTGGTCATGATGATGATGGTGTTCTTGAAATCTACTTGGCGACCTTGAGCGTCCGTTAGGCGGCCCTCTTCAAGTACTTGTAGAAGCGAATTGAAGATATCTGGGTGAGCTTTTTCGATCTCATCAAAGAGAACTACCGAGAATGGACGGCGACGAACTTTCTCAGTTAGTTGTCCACCTTCGTCATATCCAACATATCCAGGAGGTGCACCGAAGAGACGCGAAGCGGTGTGCTTCTCGGAGTACTCGGACATATCAAGTGCGATAAGAGCATCCTCATCGCCAAAGAGGAATTGGGCGAGCGTTCTTGAAAGTTCGGTCTTACCTACGCCCGATGGACCGGCGAAGATAAATGAACCACCGGGACGGCGTGGATCTTTTAGCCCAGCGCGGGTACGACGTATTGCTTGAGAGAGAGCTTTGATTGCTTGCTCTTGTCCAATAACGCGCTTATGTAATTCATCTTCCATCCGGATAAGACGTGAAGTCTCAGCCTCAGTTAACTTAAAGACGGGGATACCGGTAGCAGTTGAGAGAACTTGAGCGATTAACTCTTCATCAACTTCAGCAACTACATCAAGATCGCCGGCTTTCCAGCTCTTTTCGCGCTCGACCTTTTCAGCCATCAATTGCTTTTCATTATCGCGAAGTGAGGCTGCCTTTTCAAAATCCTGACCATCAATCGCAGACTCTTTTTCTTTACGAACTTCTGCGATTTTCTCGTCCATCTCGCGTAGCTCAGGTGGAGCAGTCATGCGACGGATACGAAGGCGTGAGCCAGCTTCATCAAGGAGATCGATCGCTTTATCTGGAAGGAAACGATCTGAGATGTAACGATCAGCGAGCGTTGCTGCAGCAACTACAGCATCATCGCTAATGGAAACTTTGTGATGGGATTCGTAGCGATCGCGAAGTCCTTTGAGAATTTCAATTGTGTGGGCAACTGAGGGCTCTTTCACCTGAATTGGTTGGAAACGTCGCTCAAGCGCGGCATCCTTTTCAAGATGCTTGCGGTACTCATCAAGAGTTGTCGCACCGATTGTCTGGAGCTCGCCGCGAGCAAGCATTGGCTTCAAGATGCTTGCCGCATCGATTGCACCTTCGGCAGCGCCAGCGCCAACTAGGGTGTGAATTTCATCGATGAAAAGAATGATGTCACCGCGGGTGCGGATCTCCTTCAATACTTTCTTTAAGCGCTCTTCGAAATCACCGCGATAGCGAGAGCCAGCAACCAGCGCACCTAAATCAAGTGAGTAGAGCTGCTTGCCCTTAAGAGTTTCCGGGACATCGCCACTAACAATTGCTTGTGCAAGGCCTTCAACAACAGCGGTCTTTCCAACGCCTGGTTCACCAATTAGAACTGGGTTGTTCTTTGTGCGGCGAGAGAGAATCTGCATTACGCGCTCAATTTCCTTTTCGCGTCCGATTACGGGATCAAGTTTTCCTTCGCGGGCTGCGACAGTTAGGTTTCTTCCGAATTGATCTAAAACTAGAGATGTTGCTGGAGTTCCTTCAGGTGCTCCCGCAGTAACTGCTTCTTTGCCTTGATAACCAGAGAGAAGTTGGATTACTTGTTGGCGAACTCGATTTAAATCTGCGCCAAGTTTTACGAGTACTTGTGCAGCAACGCCTTCACCTTCACGAATCAAACCAAGAAGGATGTGCTCGGTTCCGATGTAGTTATGTCCAAGTTGTAGCGCCTCGCGAAGTGATAGTTCCAAAACTTTCTTGGCGCGAGGGGTAAAAGGAATGTGGCCTGAGGGGGCTTGTTGACCTTGTCCGATGATTTCTTCGACTTGAGAGCGAACTGCTTCAAGTGAGATGCCGAGCGCCTCAAGACCTTTGGCAGCGACGCCTTCACCTTCATGGATGAGGCCAAGAAGGATGTGCTCAGTACCGATGTAGTTGTGGTTGAGCATGCGAGCTTCCTCTTGTGCGAGGACTACAACTCGACGAGCTCGATCGGTAAAGCGTTCAAACATCAACTTCTCCTCTTTAACTGCGCTTATGGTGAATCTAGGTCTAGCGTAATAGAGGCGGCCCGATTGGGCGACATCAATTAAGCGGGGCTAGATATGGGACTAAGTGAGGGGGTAAACCTCAATATTTGGGCGTTTATTCCAGAACTAAGAGCATTCGGGTATTTCCCAGGGTATTGGGCTTAACGCTCTCTAGGTCAAGGAATTCGGCAATACCTTCATCGAAAGAACGGAGGAGTTCTTGATAAACCGCGGGTTCCACTGGTGCGCCAACAATCTCTGTAAATCCATGATCGCCAAAGAATTTTGTTTCAAATGTTAGACAGAAGAGTCGCTTTAAACCTAGTTTTCGTGCGCGCTCCATGATTGCTTGCAGAATCTGATGGCCAATTTTCTTGTTTCGATGTTCCTCAAGAACTGCGACCGTACGGACTTCGCCCAGATCTTCCCAAAGTACATGCAGCGCGCCGCAACCAATCACCTTTCCATCTAACTCTGCGACCGTGAATTCTTGGACAGCTTCATAAAGAGTTACAGTCTCTTTCGAAAGTAGCCGGCGTTGCAAGGAATATAAATCAACAATCTCACGGATCGCCTTTATATCTGAGGTGTGGGCAGGGCGGATGAGAACGCTCATTCTTGCTCTTCTGGTTTCACTAGCGGAAAGAGAATTGTTTCGCGAATGCCTAGACCAGTTAGCGCCATAAGTAAGCGATCGATTCCCATTCCAACGCCACCCATTGGGGGCATTCCATGCTCCATCGCCCTTAGGAAATCTTCATCAACTTGCATCGCTTCTAAATCACCCTTGGCGCCGAGTTTTGCTTGTTCAACTAAGCGTTCGCGCTGAATTACTGGGTCGATTAACTCGGAGTAGCCCGTTGCCAATTCAAAGCCACCAATATAGAGATCCCACTTCTCGGCAATTCCTTTTCGCTCGCGCTGCTCCCGTACCAGCGGTGAGGTATCGACTGGGTAGCCCATAACAAATATTGGGGAATTTAAATGATCCTTATAGACAAACTCGAAAATTTCTTCTGCTAATTTTCCATGAATCCACTTCGGGTCGACCTTAAGACCGATGTTATGAGCAATCTTCTTTAACTCATCGAACTTAGTTTCTGGAGTTACCTCTGCTCCAACTTTCTCAGAGATTGCGCCATAGAAATCAACTTCACGCCAAGTTCCACCAAGATCACTTTCGCGTCCATCGTGATGTTTTACTTTGTGAGAACCAAATACAGCTAGAGCAGCGTTTTGAACTAGCTCACGAGTTAGCTCCTTCATAGCTCGCCAGTCCGCGTAAGCCCAATACATCTCAAGCATCGCGAACTCGGGAGAGTGACTTGAATCAGCGCCCTCATTGCGGAAATTGCGATTGATTTCAAATACCTTCTCTATTCCCCCGACAACACATCGCTTTAGGAATAGTTCTGGGGCGATTCTTAAGAAAAGCTCCATGTCATACGCATTTGAATGGGTTTTGAAGGGTCGGGCAGCCGCGCCTCCGTGCATAACCTGCAACATCGGAGTCTCAACTTCAACAAATCCAGCTTTATCAAAAGTGGAACGGAGCGACTTCAATACTTGTGGGCGAATACGTGCGGTATCGCGCGCTTCTGGGCGAACAATTAAATCAACATAGCGCATCCGAACCCGGGTCTCTTCGCTAAGAGGATTATGTTCATTAGGAAGTGGGCGGAGCGACTTTGAAGCAAGTACATAACTATTAGCAAGGACTGAAAGTTCACCGCGTTTTGAGGTGATTACTTCACCGGTAACGCTGACGATATCTCCAATATCGATATCCGCCTTCCAAGATTCAAGAACTGATTCACCAACTTTATCTAGCGAGAGCATTACTTGTAATTCTGTGCCATCGCCTTCACGGAGCATTGCAAAACAAAGTTTTCCGGTATCGCGCTTAAAAATAATTCTTCCGACGACACTTTCAATAACTCCAGATGATTTATCAATCTCTAATGATTTGAATCGCTCCCTAATCTCACTAAGGCTTGCGGAGCGCGGAACTGCAACGGGATATGCCTCGATGCCGCGGGCAAGAAGTGAATCTCGTTTTTCGCGCCGAATTCTTAACTGTTCGGGAAGGTCATTCTCCGTCATAATGCCGAGAGTCTAACCATTGCGCTCGTGAACCAGCCTTAGCCCAATGAGAGTTAGATCAGGTTCGTGATACTCAAGGGTTTCACTAATGCCAATTACAAGCGGTGCTAATCCCCCAGTTGCAATCACCGATACTTTCTCGTTTGTTGGATAGAGCTCTTCTAATTCATAGCAGATGCGATTTACAAGACCATCGACCTGGCCCGCAAAACCAAAAATAGTGCCCGATTGGAGGGCTTCTACCGTGTTCTTTCCTATTACTGATTTTGGCTTAACTAGCTCAACTTTTCTAAGTTGGGCAGCGCGTGCGGCAAGTGCCTCAACTGAAATTTCAATTCCTGGTGCAAGCGCACCCCCGAGGAATTCACCTTTAGGTGAAACAACATCGAGGTTTGTGGAAGTACCAAAGTCGACAACTATTGCGGCGCCATCATTTCCATAAAGATGATGTGCAGCGAGGGTATTAACGATGCGATCTGCTCCAATCTCTTTTGGATTATCGATAAGAAGTGGAACACCGGTTTTTACTCCCGGCTCGATAATAGTTACGCGGATATCGTTGAAGTAAGAATTGACCATATTGCGCGCTTCGCGAAGAACCGCGGGCACCGTTGAACAGATTGCCAGCCCTGAGATTGTGTAGCCCGTAATCAAAGAACGCCACTGGAGCCACAGCTCATCTGCGGTATCTCGCGCATCTGTCTTAACTCTCCAGCTATCAACCAATTCTTCCTGGTGAAATAGACCGAGGACAGTGTTTGTATTTCCAATATCAATTGTTAACAGCATCAGAAGTCCAATCCAATATCTAGTATGGGGGCGGAATGAGTTAGGGCTCCGACTGCGAGATAGTTAACGCCAGTCTCCGCATATGCTCGTGCATTCTCTAGCGCAAGACTGCCAGATGACTCCAATTTTGATTTAGAACCTTTAGCAATTGCAACAGCTTCCTTAGTCATTTCTAAACTCATGTTGTCCAGCAAGATAACTTCGACCCCACAAGCGAGCGCTTCACGAAGCTGATCTAGCGCATCAACTTCAACTTCAATTGCCATGCCCGGAAATTCATTACGGACTCGATTTATAGCTGAGGTGATTGATCCAGCTGCAGCGATGTGATTATCTTTAATGATCGCACCATCTGAAAGGTTCATTCGATGGTTCTCGCCGCCGCCCATCCGAACCGCGAACTTCTCTAATTCTCGAAGGCCGGGCGTTGTTTTTCGGGTATCTCGAATGATTGCCCCGCTTCCTGCAATCACCTCAACCCACTTACTCGTTAAAGTTGCTATCCCAGATAAGTGGCTGATGAAATTGAGTGCGATCCGCTCGCTTCGCAAAATGTCTCGCGTGTAGCCTTTAACAGTGAGGATAGTTTCACCCGCACTGACTCGGTCACCACATGACTTCGAAAATGTAATAGCGCTAAGACCAGCTTTTTCAAAGACCATCGCCGCTACATATACTCCTGCGAGAACTCCGTTTCTACGTGCACGCATCTTCGCTTCCGAGATTTGATTAGCATCAATTGTCGCAATGGTTGTTTTATCGTCGCCTTCCGGCATATCTTCCTTAAAAGCATGAGTAATTAGATGTTCAACTTCATCAAGATTAATTCCATAACTTTCTAATTTGCTAACGCACAATACTGAGGTCATCAAACACCTCCTCATATGTACTCTGCCAATTACCAATCTCATCTATTGATTGGTGGATCCGCTTCTTCCAATTATTAGCTGGCTCTGGAAAATCTTCCCGCCAATGCGAGCCGCGCGACTCGGTGCGCTCAAGAGCCGAGCGAGCAATTGCGGTTGCCAATAAATAGAGATTTGTTGTTTCCCAAGCAGCTAAATTTGCGTAGATTGTGGTTGCATCTTTTAAACGATTAAGTGTTTTCAAAGTTTCGGTTAAGGATTTTTCAGAACGGACAACGGCTGCGCCCTTTGACATTGCGCGCTGTAGTTCGCCGCGAACGGATGGTGAGATAAGAATTTCAATTGGATCTGGGGCAATTGGGTCTTCCCAATTAGAGAGATTCTTTGCAATATCTTCAGCAATCCGAGCACCAAATACGAGCCCCTCTAGAAGAGAGTTAGAAGCAAGGCGATTTGCGCCATGTGCTCCGGTACATGCAGTTTCGCCAACGGCATACAAGCCGGGAACCGAAGAATGCCCATTTAAATCAGTACGAATTCCACCTGAGGCGTAGTGCGAAGCCGGGGCTACTGGAATCAAATCTCTAGCTGGATCTATACCTATCTGTTTACAAGATACAGAGATTGTTGGAAAACGATCTCCAAAATCCTTGATTCCGCGCGCATCAAGCCAGACATGTTTAGCCCCGCTATCTGCCATCTGTCTCGAAATTTCCTTTGCTACTACATCTCTTGGCGCAAGGTCGGCCAACTCGTGAACGCCTTTCATAAATCGCTCACCGCGGTCATTTACAAGGAATGCACCTTCGCCACGAACCGCTTCGCTAATTAACGGCTGTTGGCCACTTGAACTTTCGCCAACATAAAGAACAGTTGGATGGAATTGAATAAATTCGGCATCTGCAACATCAGCTCCAGCGCGAAGTGCAAGTGCAACTCCATCACCAGTTGAAACAGAAGGATTTGTGGTTTGCGAATAAACCTGCCCGAGACCACCGGTTGCAAGAACTACAGCACGCGCAAGTATTTGACCAACGCCATCTCTAGTTCCTTCACCAATCACATGCAGAGTCACTCCACAAATTCGACCACTCTCACTTTTTAAGGCATCAAGTACAAGTGCATGTTCGATAACTTCAATTCCGGGATCTTGCGAAACGGCAGCGAGTAAAGCACGTGAAACTTCAGCACCAGTTGCATCCCCGCCAGCATGCAGGATTCGATTTCTTAAATGGCCACCCTCCCGAGTAAGTGCAATCTCGCCCGTTTCAGATTTATCAAATACCGCGCCGCGCGCAATCAATTTTCGAACCGCTTCTGGGCCTTCTGTAACCAAGACTTTCACCGCAGGTAAATCGCATAAACCTGCGCCAGCAACGAGAGTATCTCGTTCATGATCACTCGGTGAATCACCGGGTCCAAGCGCTGCCGCAATTCCACCCTGTGCCCACTTAGTTGAGCCTTCATCTACTCGGGCCTTTGTAATAAGCATTACCGAGAGGTTATGTGAGCGAATTTGTAGCGCGGTTGTGAGTCCAGCAACCCCGGAACCAATCACAACAACATCAGCCGATGCGCTCCATCCCGGAAGCGGTGCACGCAATCTCATGTGTGCACCAAGGTTCGCTTCATTGCCATATTGTCAATCAACCTAACGCCATCTACCCAACCAGCAACAATTGCTCTTACTTTCAACGAATTCTGATCTGCAATTTCAAATGTATCTTCATCGATTAGCTCGGCATAATCCAACTTAAATGAACTCTCGTTTGCAAGAAGTGCAAGTTCACTCTTCATATCTACCAAAGTATCTCTTGCGGCTGCCGCCCTTAGGGCCTTAGAAATTGTTCTAGCCGTGATATGTCCCTCTGGTGTTAGGCGAACATTTCGGGAAGAGAGCGCTAAGCCACTACTCTCGCGCACAGTCGGAGCCGGAATTATCTCTAAGTTTGGATGAAGCTGGGCGGCCATCTTCTTAATGAGAAAGAGTTGCTGGAAGTCTTTCTCACCAAAGATTGCGTAACTAGGTTTAACTAATTCAAAGAGTCTATTTACAACATTTAAGACTCCATCAAAGTGCCCAGACCTACTTACGCCTTCAAACTTTTTTCCTAAATCTCCTGCGCTCAACTTCTTCTCATCGCCAGTATAGATATCACTTACCTCAGGGCGCCAAAGAATTGTCGCACCAGCTTCCTTAGCAAGCTCTTCATCAATTTCAGGAGTTTTGGGATACTTCGCAAGATCATTTTTGTCTTCAAATTGAAGCGGGTTAACAAATACCGAGACCATTACTTCATCACAAAGTTCTCGCGCCATCTTTATCAACGATTGGTGGCCAGCATGAAGCGCGCCCATTGTCGGCACAAATGCGCAGGGGCGTTTTAGGTCGGTAAGAACCCGTTCAACTTTCACGCTTTTTAGCTCCAGTCCGCTTGGGGTACCAGGCGTGGCAAAGTCTACTTTCCGATATCGAGAGCGGCCAAAAGCCCTTTGATTGGCCCCTTTCCAGCGAGGATTCCATCGGGCTCTATCTCAAGCCATGGCGAATTTTTATTTTGTCGCTCATATTTTCAAGTTTATCTTCTTGATAGGGCGCCGATTGTGGCGATTACGTCACGATGTGCTTTGACTGAGTGAGTTCTAACTGCCCAAACTCCTTGCTTTGCCATTGCAGCCGTTATCGCAAGTGTTGCCGCTTCACGCTCATCTGGGTTCGTACTTCCAGTCAGCTCACCTAAAAAGCGTTTTCGTGAGGCCCCGATGAGGATGGGATAGCCCAAAAGTGAAAGCCGATCAAGGTTCTTAAGCAGCTCCCAATTATGTTCAGCGCTCTTTGAAAAGCCAATACCCGGATCGATGATGATCTGATCGGGGTCTACCCCAGCTTCAATGGCCGAATTTATCCGCTCTTCCAACTCTTCCTTAACCTCTTTAACTACATCTTTATGAAGCACGTGTTCCTGCATATTTTTAGAGTGCGCTCGCCAATGCATAATTACGTATTGGACTTTTGGATTTTGGGCAATCAATTCATACATCTTCGGATCTGCAAGTCCTCCCGAGACATCATTTACATACTTAACCCCAAGATTTATCGCCTTTGCTGCGATTGCACTTCTAGTTGTATCGATAGAGACCTCAACTCCAAGTGGAATGACTTGTTCTAGAATTGGTAAGACTCGCGCAGCTTCTTCATCTTCTGTAACGCGCTCGGCTCCTGGTTTAGTTGATTCGCCCCCAATATCAATTATGTCAACGCCCTCATCTATCATCTCCTTAGCTCTATTGAGTGCATCGGAAATTGCGTAATGCTTTCCGCCATCTGCAAATGAATCAGGGGTGACGTTGAGAATTCCCATCACCAGAGTGCGCACTTTTACTTTCCTGTGATAAGTGAGATTGCTTCAGCGCGTTCTACCCGCGCTCCATCAAAGTTATTGCTCATTAGAAGGCTTCTTAGAACTTGC
>Ga0194111_10002557_pt1 | contig 22032 bp, 15 predicted proteins | sample TA2KigC300mmetaG_FD_146194 | JGI IMG/M metagenome (GOLD analysis project Ga0194111, IMG submission 146194) | Freshwater microbial communities from Lake Tanganyika, Tanzania - TA2015033 Kigoma Deep Cast 300m | ecosystem: Environmental > Aquatic > Freshwater > Lake | place: Tanzania: Lake... | reverse complement strand
TTATGGGGACCCCATTGGCCGCGCTCGCCCACCCAGCAGTAAATCAGCTTGGGGTTGAGCTTGGAGAGTTGCCGGTAGCCGATCCCCAGGGAGTCCATGTAGCCCGGGGGCCAGGACTCAATGATGATGTCCACCACCTGGGCCATCTTCTTGTACATGGCCCGGCCTTCCTCGGTCTCCAGGTTCAGGGTGACGGATTGGGCGTTGCGGAACTCGTGGAGGAAGTCCATGCCGCAAGGGGTGCCGTCCACGTTGTCCTTCAGCATGTATTCTTCCCGGCCGAAGGGGGTGAGCTGCCGCAGGGGGTCGCCCGTGGGCGGCTCAATATGGACGCACTCGGCGCCCTGCTCGGAGAGCAGGCTGGCGGCGAACATTCTGCTGATCTGCCAGATGCCGTTGCACAGCACCCGGAAGCCCTGGAGGGCCTCCGGTTTATCGAAGACATAGTCCAGTCTCAGGTTGTCTTCCAGGAATTTGCCGAACTCCTGCGCCTTCCGCTTGGCATAGATATTTTCCATGACCCATTCGGGCGAAGGCGCGGGAGTCACCGGCCAGGGCCTGACGTCCGGCCCCATGAGGGGCAGGGTGTCAGCCCGACTGTTGATTTCAATGTCTCGTTTTTCTTTTTTCGCCATCTTGTAGCCTCCCATATTTGGCGTCAGAGGAGAAAGTTGGTGTGGAAGACGTGATTGATGCGATTACCACTTAACTTAGCCGAAATTCCTCCAGAAGCAGTGACTAGGATTCACGAGCCACGGCTTCCTGGGCGCCAGCAGTATGGACAAACCTCAACGCCCACCCCCGGCATCAATTATTGGTCAGGAGCAGACGCGCGCCAGGTAAACCATTTTGCCAGCCAGTTACACCTCCTTTCCGGCCCAATTTTTGGGGATATGAATGATGCCAATACTATCCTCGGAGGTTTGGACACCAAGGCCCCACCTCTGATGACACTTTTATGAGATACAAAATCCCTGCCATTGGCGCAGGGCAGGGGAAAATATCCACCCAAATAAATTAATTTGTGGGAATTATCAGCTGGTTAGCCATAAAGAGATTTTACCCTCGTGCGTCGATGAGAAATTGCCAGGGCCTGCTTAAAGCCGGGATTGTATGAAATCAGACTGGAATAAAAGGGAAAGGTAGGAAAAATGGGGGGAATGACCAGTTCGGAATCGGACTCCCATGTTCTAGCCCAGGGCGGCGGCGACTACGGAGAGAGAAAAATAATCCCGGCCATGGCGATCTATTTAAAATTACTTGGTTTTCTCCAGGCCGTAGCGGTGGATCTTGCTGTACAGGGTGCTGCGGCTTACCTGAAGGCGCCGCGCCGCGTCATGTTTGTTCCAGTTGGCTTCCGTCAAGACCCGGAGAATGAGGCGGCGCTCATTGTCCGCCAGGGAGGGGGACACCGAGGCGTCCGTAGCCTCCCGCAGGAATCGGGGGAGATGGCGCCCGCGGATTACCTCGCCCTGGGTCAGAATCACCGCATGGCTCACGGCGTTTTCCAGTTGGCGCACATTGCCCGGCCACTCGTAATCCATCAAGGCCTGCATGGCATTGGAGGAGAACTTGGCAACCCTTTTCCCCTCTTTAAGGCTGTATTTCTTCAGGAAGTGTTGCGCCAGCAGGGGAATATCCTCTTTGCGCTCCCGGAGGAGCGGCAGGTGAACGGTGATGACGTTTAACCGGTAGTAAAGGTCGTCCCGGAAACGGCCCGCCTCCACTTCCCGAAAAAGGTTCTTGTTGGTGGCCGCCAGGACCCGGACATCGGCTTCGATGAGTTCTTCACCCCCTACCCGTTCGAAAATGTGGTCCTGAAGGAAGCGCAGCAGCAGGATCTGGGTGGCGGGGGAGATGTCGCCGATCTCATCCAGGAGCAGGGTGCCGCCGTGGGCCCGGTCGATGCGGCCCTTTTTGCGGCGGATGGCCCCGGTGAACGCCCCTTTTTCATACCCGAAAAGTTCGCTTTCCAGGAGGGTGGGGGAATAGGCCGAACAGTTGGCCACTATGAAGGGACCCCGGCGGCGGTGGCTCTGCTGATGAATGGCCTGGGCCACCAGTTCCTTGCCGGTGCCGTTTTCCCCGGTGATAAGCACCGTGGCCTCAGAGCCGGAGACCAGGTCGATGAGTTCGTACACCTCCTGCATCTTCTTGCTCTGGCCGATGATTCCCCCGTGGGAAGTCTTCTCCGCCACCTGTTGGCGCAGTTGCCGGATTTCGGCCTCATGGAGCACCAGGGCTCGCAGGTGGCCGGCAATCTGCGCCACCAGGGCCTGAAAAAAATGGAGGTCGGTCTGGGAAAATTCTCGAGAGTCCGGGGTCCCCAGGAAAAAATAGCCGATGCCATGCTCCTGCCGGGTGATGGGGAGGCCGAACCAACTGGCATAACCCTGGGAGATAACCTGGAGAAAAGTCGGGGAATTACCCTCCGGGGACGAAATGATAAGCTGGGGGTGGGGGATATGGTCCAGGTGCCGGACAAAATCGGCAATCAGGCCGGCTCGCTCCAGCTTCTTCAGGACCGCCCGCAGAGGCTCTTCCAACCAGAGGCTGAGGCCCTCCAGGGTGAGGAAATTGTGGCCCCCGACATCCAGGAGGAAACAGAGAAAGTCGGACCCGGGCATGATTTTCAAGGTGACCTCATGCAAGGAGTCCAGGAGGTCCTTGAGGTAATCCGTGGCTCCCACCTGCCGGGATACTTCAAAAAGCATCTCCATCTGGGCCTGGGTCTTTTGAAGCTCCTGGGTGCGGCGGGCCAGGGCTTCTTCCATGGTGCGCCGGTGGGTGACGTCCCGGCCATGCTCCAGGACCTGCAAGGTTTCCCCCTGGCCATCTTTCACCGGGTAGGAGTAAATCTCAAGATGGCGCTGGCCTCCGTCGGGCAAGGTGATAAGCTTGCCCCGCACCTGGGGCAGGCCGCTCTGGAAAACTTCTTCAATGTGACACTGGGGGCAGGGCTCGGAGCGCTGGTGGAAGACCTCATAGCAGCTGCGGCCCAGCAAATCATGGGGCTCGTACTGGTACAGGGAGAGCAGGGCCTGGTTTACCCGGAGAATCTGGTAGTCGCGGTTATAAACCACCAGAGGATCGCCAAAGCTTTCAAAAACCCTGGGAAAGATTTCGGGCATTAATTCTCCCCCATGAAATATTAAGATGCATAATTTTGGATATTGATAAGGAGGGGCGCGCCTCGGCGCCTGTCCTCAATTAAAGGAAAGTTCGTGAAAAAAATAATTTATGAAGGGTCGATAATTAGGACTATGATTATTTAATATCCTAATGTTTGTCAAGAAAAATCCTCAATCACTTCCAGTCGAAAATTGGACAGCTTCAGCCGGCGCCCATGAAGTAGAATTTAGATTAAAAAAAAATGATGTAACTATTTGCCCTGGGTGAAAAACCGCAGGTATTCCCCATAGCCTTCCTTTTCCAGGTCTTCCTTGGGAATAAACCTTAGGGCGGCGGAGTTCAGACAGTACCGCAGGCCGGTGGGGGGAGGTCCATCGTTAAAAACGTGGCCCAGGTGGGAGTCCCCGTGTTTACTCCGCACCTCGGTGCGCACCGTGAACAGGCGCCGGTCTTCACGCTCCACGATGCCGCCGGGCTCCAGGGGGCGGGTGAAACTGGGCCAGCCGGTGCCGGAATCGTATTTGTCCGTGGAGCTAAACAAAGGTTCGCCGGAGACAATATCCACGTAGATGCCTTCCCGTTTGTGGTCCCAGTATTCGTTGCGAAACGACGGCTCGGTGCCCTCCTGCTGGGTCACCTGGTACTGCAGGGGAGTCAGCCTTTGGCGTAATTCGGCATCACCGGGCTTAACGTATTTCCTCGGATTCCCCTTAGGATTTCCCGAGTTTTTATTTTCCCCGCCCCAGACTTTATCCAGGAACTGGTCCCGCCCGGAATTATAACGGTAATATTTATAGCGGATGGCGTGGGTCTTGTAATAGTCCTGGTGATAGTCCTCGGCCCGGTAAAACCTGGTGGATTTAACGATTTCGGTGACGATGGGCTTACTGAACCGGCCGGACCGCGCCAGTTCCTGTTTGGACTCCTCCGCCAGACGCTTCTGCTCCTCGTCGTGATAAAAGATGAGGGTGCGGTATTGAGGGCCCCGGTCCCCGAACTGGCCTCCGGGGTCGGTGGGGTCCACGTGGCGCCAGAAGACCTGCAACAGTTCCTGGTACGATACTTTTTTCGGGTCAAAGACAACCTGGATCGCTTCCACGTGGCCGGTTTTCCCGCTGGAAACCTCTGCATAGGTGGGGTTTTCTTGGGCGCCGCCGGTGTAACCCGAGATTACCTCCACCACTCCGGGAACTTTTTCAAAGTCCGCTTCCACACACCAGAAACACCCGCCGGCAAAGGTGGCGGCGCTTAATTGCTTAATCTGTTCAGGCATATCCGGATTCCGTCCCTTCTCCGTAGGGGTCTTATCTGCCGATGACAAACCCGCGGCTCCCGCCAGGAGGAGCAGCCCCAGGGCCAGGATGCTTAACAGGTTCATGGTTCTCCCTCAAAATTAACCCGATGCTCAATATAATTATTCCTAAATTGAGTAAAATCAAGGGGGTGGGGTTTACCTTCTTGTTGCCGGCCGGTGCTTCTGCAGCAACTGCGTCTCCTTACATGCCATCCCCTGGCGGCCGGGCGGGGTTTGGCGGGCGCGCAAGCCCGCCTCACAATTGCAAAGCCCGCCCTACACTTCGGCTGCCGGATTTTTATATTCTAGGGGGTAGTCTGCGGCGATTTGCGGTATGATGGAGGCAAACCTTAGGGAAAAACAGGCGTCTTCCCGGAAGAGCCGGGGTCTATCGGGGAAATGATGACTGGATCCGGGTGCTACACATGAGCCAGGACAAGAACCGGCGGAACCCTTAGCGCGCCGCAGGCTTTAACCTGCGCCGGCACAGGCTGGAAAGCCTGTGCTACCGGATATTTCTTTAAGCAACATGGGAAAATCGCAGCCTCAAAATGAATTTTGCAAGAGCCTCCCATACTACCAAAATATCATAACTTTTCAGTAGTCGCAGGGCGGCCTGGGGCCGCCGTAACTCGGCTGAATCATCCCATGCTGTATTTGTGCTTAGCCGGTATTTTTATAGGGTTGCTGCTCTTCTTGCCCCCCGTTTCCTTGGGATACGATTCCCGGGAAAACCGGGTCAAGGTCAGGTGGCTGGGCCTGACTTTAACGCGAGAACTTAAGAAAAAGACGGAAAGGCCCGGGAAGAAGGTGTCGAAAGCGGAGCCCAAAGGCCCAGGGTGGGCTGTCATTCGACATATGGCGGGGGAGAGAAATCTGGTGGTGGAATTGATTAACAAGATTGGCCGTCTCGGCCGGGACCTTCTGGGAATCATCTCCTTCAAGGGTTCCGAAGCCGGCTTTTCCCTTCCTGATCCCAAATGGAACGGGATGCTCTATGCCCTTCTGGCAAATATCCACCTGGAGGGGGTGGCCCTCTCGACCAACTTTAACCAACTGAATTTCGTCAAGGTTTGGGTAACTTTCTATCCCTTGCAGGTAACCGCCAAAGTCATGGGCTGGTTGGCGCATCTACCTTTGAGGCGCATCATCAGACTGATTTGGGATATCAAAAAGGCGGCAAAGCAATAACACTACAACGTTAATTATCCGCCTGCTTCAGTACAACCCTTTGTATTTATTGTCATTCTGAGCGCAGCGAAGAATCTAGACCCTTCGCCTACGGCTCAGGGTGACATAACTGATTGTCAGTAATATCCAATGGTTGTCCTATCATGGGCGATATGGGAGGTATTATCTAACGTAGTAGTGATAAGATCATCCTTTTAAGGAGGACCAAGACCATGGCAAGTTTGGCCGAAGAACTCATCAGCCGGCTGATTAGCGAATTAGGAACGTTGGCTAAGACCGAGACCGTGGTGGGCAAGGAGTTTCAAGCCGGAGAGTTTACCCTGATCCCCGTTTCCAAAGTTTCCCTGGGCATCGGCGCCGGAGGAGGGAAAGGGAGTGAAAGCAAGAAAACCGGTGAAGGCGGCGGGGGTGGAGGAGGCATCGCGGTGACCCCCATCGCTTTCATTGCCATCCGGGGTAGTGAGATTTCCTTCCATGAGATTAAAAAAGGCGGGACGATGGACGCGTTTTTTGACCAGCTTCCGGACATAGCGGAAAAAATCCTGACTAAGAAAGGAGAATCCGAAACCACCGAGCAGAGTTAGTAGTCCCCGGGCGGCCCGGGGCCGCGGTAATTCGGCGGGGATGGCGCGCCCGATAAACTAAGCTGGGCAATCTCAAGCTGACAGCAAAAAAAGCGGCGCAGGCGTTTCCCTGCGCCACTTTCTTGGCGTTCTTGGCGTCTTGGGGTGAGGCTATTCTTTTTCTTCCTTCTCCGCGACCTCCTTATACCACTCCGAATGGTGCTTCTGGGCCCACTTGCGCCCCACCTTGCCGTCCACCAGGGCCCGCCAGGTGCCGGGGTTGGCGATGGTCCCCAGATAGGCGTGGGCGATGATCGCGGCCACGAAGATCACCGCGAAGAACCCGTGAATAGTGGATATGAGGCAGTTTAAGGTCAGGGGCAGGCTGCTTTTGAAGATCATGAGAATCCCCGTCCCACCCATCAACAGGCTTAGGCCCGCGGTGAGCCAGAAAAAGATCTTCTGGCCGGCGTTTAACCTCCCGGCCGGCACCGCCACATCTTTGCCGCCGAAGTAGCCGCCCCGTTTCTTCAGCCATTCCTTGTCATAATCCGCAAAACGGGCGTCCTTGGCCCAGTGGGCCAGGGCCACCACTGAGGCCCCCAGGAAAATGAGTCCGGCGACCCAGTGGAAGATCACCGCGCTGGAAGGCGAACTGAAGAACATCCGAAGCAGGGTGACGTTGTTGTAAAAGAAGATGTAGCCCGTCAAGGTGAGCAGCAGAAAGGCGATCATGCGGACCAGGTGCGTCCACCGTTCCGTCAAGGTGAACCGCAAGATTTCCCCGGGTTCATAGGTGAAATCCGCGCCCTTGGGGCCCTGCCCGGTGTAGTGCAGCACCAGTCCGAAAACCAGGAACAGGAGGATGATGCTCACGTAAGGCGTGAGATAGGTCTGGTGGAACTGGTTGACGTAATAGGCCCAGGGCTGGCAGCCGATGAGGCGCCCGGAGCTGATATAGGTGGGCTTGCCGTCGGGCCCGAAGATGTCAGTGACGATCTGCCCCTTGAACATGTGTGCTTCGTCCGAATGGCAGTCGGCACAGCCGTTGGCCCCCAAGGCCAGTTTGGCCGGGGCCACGTTGTGGTTGATGTTGAAGCCCTCGCCTTCGCCGCACCAGGTCTCATCCTTGGCGGTGACGATCTCGTCCTTCTCATTTAAGGAGTGAATCTGGCCGCCCTTGTGGTAGTTGGGCCGGATCTGCTGAAAACGCTTATTACCCTTCAGGGTCTCCGCCAGGGCCGAGAGCATGAGCTTGATCTCTTCCGGGGTGTGCAACTCCGGCCTGCCGGGCTTTTTATCCTTTAACTTGTCCTTGATCTTCTCATAGCCCTTGCCGATCTCTCTGGCGTAGAGCGGATAGTAGATGCCGTCCTTATCCTGGTTGGTATAGACGGTGGGCAGAAGGTTGTTCACCGGCCAGACCTTGCCGTCCTTGTGCTTGCGGGCGTAGCGGGGTTTCCAGTCGAAGTTCGCCCCCACCTGTGTGGCCCCCAGCTTGGGGTAGTTGACCAGCGTGCCGGTGGTGACGTCGAAACCCTCCGCCGCGGCCCGGTGGAGGGTGGGGATGTGGCAGGTTTCGCAGGCCAGCTTCTCCAGGTGGTTGGGCCGGACGCTCAAGTGGGCCGGCCGGGGCGCGCCCATGAAGCCCTGCTCGTGGCACTGCTTGCAATTCTTCATGGTGTTGTCCAGATCGTCCCGCACCGTGGAGACGTTCTCGTCGCCCTTGGCGAAGTTGTGCTGTTGGTCAATGCTCCAGTGGCAGTCCGCACATCCCATGCCCTTCAGGTTGTGGACGTCGTGGTTGATGCGGTCGTTCCAGGAGAAGCCCCGTTTGCGCATGTCGGAAAAGCTGTGGCAAAAGGTGCAATTCTCCGACGGGGGAGGACCGGACAGTTCCAGGTAAATCTTGCCGTCTTCGTTGAACAGGCGCTTGTTGTACTGCACCGCGGGGGTCTGGCCTTCCCGGACAAAGCCGGTGACCTGGGCGATGCCCGACGCGGAGGTGGAGGCCCATTTGAAGTTCTGCATGATCAACTGCTTGATGCGGTCCTTAAAGTTGTAGCCCGGCAGGTGGCAGACGAAGCAGTCCGCCTCCACCACCCCGGTCTTGTCCCAGGGGCTCTTGAAATAGTCGCCGTCCAGGGATTGGGCCAGTTGGGGCTCGGCCTGGAGGCGGGCGTCATAGCGTTTGCCGTCCCGGTCGAACTCCAGGCCGCCGCCCCCCGGGTGGCAGGCGCCGCAGCCGGGCATCACCGGGTTCTTGGGATCCCCGGCCATGGCAAAGCCGAAGGGGGTCATGTCAATCTGGTCGGGATTGTCGTTTTGCTTTTTCGCCAACTGGCGAAAAGAAGGCGGTCAGAACTTCCCCATCATACCGTCGGACAAGACCCACGGCTTTTTCTTATTGAAGTCGTCCTTGACCCGGTCCCAACCCTGCTGAAAGTGGTAACCCTTGGTGATCTCGTTGTAGTTATGGCACCCGCCGCAAGTCTGCCGCGGACTGTAAGGCTGGTCGGCGTTTTCGCCGGTGAGGGGGTTGATGATCTTGCCGTCTTCCGTCTTCAGCTGGATGGGGGCATGGGTCCGGATCTTGGCGCTTAAGAGCGACGGCATCAGCAGCGCCAGCCCCACTACCAGAACCACCAGGGCCGGGCCCCAGATCTTATAAGGATTTTTTCCCATTATGGCTAACTCCTGTGGGAGGTTTTTTAACCGCAGATTAATTTAACGCAGAAAAACAAAGATGAATCTTTAAAAAGTAAACACCTTGTATTCCGACCTTGCCATCATCTGCACCGGCACCGGCGCGGGAGAGATTACGGCGCCCTGAACCAGGTCATCCGGGGAAATCAGGCGCTTGTCGGCGCAGGCCTTGCACCCTTGGACCGGATGGCGATGGGACGTGAGAAAATCAAGAAAATCCTTGAGCGACTCTCCCGTGGCCGCCCGGATGCCCTCGGCCATTCCCATTTGAGCCCAGTGAACCGCTTCGTCGATGAAAAACACCGGCACATGGCTGCCTTGCTGGGCCGCCAGCGACGCAAACTGCATGGCCCGGGTGGCGCTGCCGGATTTTTCCAGTCCCTTGCTGATGATAAATAACAATTTAGTCAGGTGAATTCCCTAAGGCCAACTTGACCAATTTTTTAAAGAAGCAATCCTTATGCCAGAGGAGAGATATGGAAAAACTCAGGATTTATTGGGAGATAAAGCGTTAATGTTAAGATAGAGATATTAACGGCCGTTTCATTTGCTTACAATGGTGAAACACGAATCGAGGAGAAGGGATATTTAGCGCGGCGGAGAGGGGAAGGTGTGAACTAGGGACGGAAGTCCAGTCCAAAACCTGAAAGTGGCCTCGCAGCTGTGCTTGGCAATGGGATGGCTGCCAAAGCTCAGATCTAACTTTCGGGTTTCCAAGCCCGGTTTGAGGAGGAGATGGCGGCAATATTGAGTGGTTATTTTACTCCATCATGCTGCATTTGGCAACGCCAGGAAATTTCAGGAAAAGTCTTGACAGCTTGTGACTATTTATACATACTTGTTCGCATTTTAAAGCTCGGTTTATCTTTCTGATATCCATATCTTTAGGCGAAAACCGAAAACCGTAATAAGGGAGGGCGTTACCGGGATGGAAATTTATCTTCCCATTGCCGGCATGAGCATTAATCTCTTCTTAGTGGTGGGGATCGGGGGTATGGTGGGGTTCCTCTCCGGTCTCTTCGGAGTGGGAGGCGGGTTCCTGCTTACCCCCCTGATGATGATGATCGGCATCCCGCCGGCGGTGGCCGCGGCCTCGGACTCCAACCAGATCTGCGCCGCGGCCGCCTCCGGGGCCTTTGCCCACTGGCGCCTGGGCAACGTGGACTTCAAGATGGGCGGGGTCATCCTGGCCGGGGGCATCTTAGGCGGCACCATCGGGGTCCAATTGGTCAAAATCCTCCGGGCCATGGGCAATTTCGAGTTCGTCATGAAGGTGGTGTACGTCATCATGCTGGGTCTGGTGGGCAGCGCCATGTTCATCGAAAGCCTGCGCACCATCCGGGCCAGCCGGGGCCTGGACCCCGGGGTCGCGGCGGCCCCCGCTGGCGAGCCCAAACTGGCCCGTCTGTTCGCCAAGCTGCCCCTGAAGATGCATTTTGAACGCTCCGGGTTGCACACCTCCGCCATCTTCCCCTTCACCATTGGGACCATCGTGGGCATCATGGCGGCTCTGCTGGGTGTCGGCGGCGGCTTCATTATGGTGCCGGCCATGATTTACATCATCGGCATGCCCACCATTGCAGCCATCGGCACCGACCTCTTCCAGATCGTGCTCACCTCGGCCAACGTCACTTTGCAGCAGGCCTTCGTCAATAAGACGGTGGACCTGCTCCTGGCCCTCATCTTGCTGGCCGGCTCCACCATCGGGGCCCAATTCGGCGCGGCCTTCGGCAAGCGCCTCAAGGGCGAGCAGATCCGGATTCTTTTGGCCATTATCGTTCTTACCCTTACGGTCAAACTCTTCCTGGACCTGGTCCTCACCCCCAGCGACCTGGTGAGCCTGGCTCCGGCCAAGGGCGGAGGGCACTAAGATGAGACGCGGCGCCATCCTTCTACTGGCAACAGCCCTGGTAATGGCCGGGGGCGCCGTCACCCTGGCGGCGATTTCTCCCGAGGTCAAGCAAAAGGTCCTCACCGCGGCTTCCAAAAACCTCATCGAAATCGGCGTCTCTTACCGCGGCGACCAGATTCACTTCTTCGGGGTCAACCCGGTTCCTGGAACCGACCTGGTGATCAAACTCACCGCGGAGAAGGACGAAGACATCAAGCTCTCCGTCAAGGGCAGGGTGGGTCCCTTCTGGATGACGGTGAAGCAGTACGACGTCACCGGCACGCCCTTCATGTATAAAATTCATACCGGCAAGCCCCTGGAGCAGATCGTCTCCAAGGAGACCGCCCAGGAATTGGAGCTGGGCTACGAGGCCATCCGTCACAAAATGAAGATGGTCCTGGCCCGGGGCGAGGCGGCCCCCGATGATGCCGACAAGGTCTTCAAAGGCATGATCAAAATCAAAGAGGAAGCCAACCTCTACAATATCGTGGAGGACCCCAAGCGCCTGGAAGTGGCCGAAGGCAAGCTTTTCAAGCACTATTTCCGTTTTCCTCCCGCGGCCACCGAGGGCCGCTACCAGGTGGAGTCCTTTTGCTTTGATAAAGGGCAACTGGTGGGGTACGGCAAGGACATCATTGAAATTAAGAAAGTGGGCCTGGAGCACTGGTTCACTTACACCTCCCAGGAACACCCCGTGTTTTTCGGCATCTTTGCAGTGGTGGTGGCCGTGGCCGCGGGCCTGGGCGTGGGCATAATATTCGGGAAAGGAGGACATCACTAATGGCCGAAGATAAAGGCAAACCCATCGTGGTGGCAGTGGACGGTTCCCCTCCTTCCTGGGATGCCATGGAGACGGCCATTTCCCTGGCCCGGCTCATGGGCCGTCCCATCGATGTGCTCCACGTCGTGCAGTTGGTCAAAGCCGGCTATTTCGCCTTCATTGATCGGCACCTGCAGGAGGAGCACCAGGCCCAGGCCCAGAAGATTCTCTCGGAGGCGGTGGAAAGGGGCAAGAAGGCGGGAGTGGAAGTGCGGCCCCATCTATCGCAGAGTGAGAAAGGTTCTTCCGAGGGAATTATTGATTATTTGACGAAAGCCGGGCCGGTTAAATTCCTGGTCATGGGCACCCACGGGCACGGCTTCATGGCCCGACATCTCTTGGGGTCGGTGACCGAGCGGGTTCTGCGGGAGGTGACCCACCAGGGGCTACCCGTGCCCCTTCTCATTGTGCCGGCCGGCACGACGCCGGAGTGAGGGGGCTGCTCTCCCGGCGCTCCCCTAAAAAAATCCTGAGAGTCATAGAGGCATCAGACCCTTCCGAAACCGGCAGGGTCTTTTTTTCTAGGGTCTGTTTTCTAATCTCAGGCCACTTCCCGAATCGGGAAAACGCCTTATACCATTTTCTCTATTCAAGTGCAACAAACTTAATCTGTAACTTATTGATAATCCGTAATTATCTTTACTAAAAACCGAAGACCGAAAACCGAAAACCGCCTTATTTTTCCGGGGAGCCGCCAACTGCGGCCAAAGGATATGGCCTCTCCCGTTTCCTTGCCAAATTTCCCCTGGTGCAATATAGTCTTAGGTATCCCAGCCACGCGTATTTGAGGCGATCATGGCAGTCAAGCAACCTCGATTTTCCATCTGGTATCTTCTAGTCTTCATGGCGGCGTTGTTTCTCGGCCAATATTACCTGTCGGCCCGCCAATCCTTCAGCATCACTTACAGCGAATTGCGCCAGTTGGTGGAGGCCAGCGGCGTCAACGACTTGGAAATCAGCCTCGACTCCATCCAAGGCCGACTTCTTCCTAACGGGGTGGAATGGCTGGCCAAGGCCCGGAAAGAGCCGGAACTCCCCCTGAAGCTGAAAAAACAATTCGACAAAGACATCACCTTCACCGCGGTGCGCCTGGAAGACCCGGACCTGATAAAGCTCCTGGAAAAACAGGGCTTGAAATACAAGGGCGTCCAGGAAAAAACCTGGCTCACCGGGCTCCTGTCCTGGGTCTTGCCCATGCTGCTGCTGGTGGGCCTTTGGATTTATTTTTTCCGAAAGATGAGCGGCGGCGCCGGCGGCATCATGGCCGTGGGCAAGAGCAAGGCCCGCCTCTACACGGAGGACGAAACCAAGATCACCTTTGAGGACGTGGCCGGGGTGGAGGAAGCGGAAGAGGAATTAAGAGAAATCATCGAATTTTTGAGAACCCCGGCCAAATTCCAGGTGTTGGGCGGCAAGATCCCCAAGGGCGTGCTGCTGGTGGGGCCGCCGGGGACGGGCAAGACCCTGCTGGCCCGAGCCGTGGCCGGAGAAGCCGGGGTGCCGTTTTTAAGCCTCACCGGCAGCGATTTCGTGGAGATGTTCGTGGGGGTGGGCGCCGCCCGGGTGCGGGATCTCTTCGGCCAGGCCGAGGAGAAGGCCCCTTGCATCATCTTCATTGATGAACTGGACGCGGTGGGCAAGGCCCGGGGTCTGAGCCCCCTGGCGGGGCCGGAGGAGCGGGAAAACACCCTGAATCAGCTCCTTTCGGAAATGGACGGGTTTGACAGCCGCAAAGGGGTGATCATCATGGCGGCCACCAACCGGCCGGAGATCCTGGACCCGGCCCTCATCCGCCCGGGCCGCTTCGACCGCCACATCCTGGTGGACCGCCCCTCCCTCAAAGGCCGGGAGGACATCCTGAAGATTCACACCCGGAACATCAAGCTGGCCCCGGATGTAGATCTGAAAGTCATCGCGGCCCGCACCCCGGGGATGGTGGGCTCGGATCTGGCCAACATCGTCAACGAAGCGGCCCTGCTGGCGGCCCGGAAAAACAAGAGCGCGGTGGAGATGGACGACTTCGAGGACTCCATCGACCGGGTGGTGGCGGGTCTGGAGAAGCGCAACCGCATGATGAATCCCCGGGAAAAGGAGATCGTGGCCTACCACGAAACCGGCCACGCCCTGGTGGCCGAGGCGCTCCCCACTACCGACAAGGTGCACAAAGTGTCCATCATCCCCCGGGGCATCGGCGCCCTGGGCTATACTATGCAGCTTCCCACGGAAGACCGCTACCTTATGACTAAAACCGAGCTGGAGGATCGCATGGCGGTGATGATGGGGGGGCGGGTGGCCGAAGAGTTGGTGTTCCAGGAGATTTCCACCGGCGCCCAGAACGACCTGTACCGGGCCACGGACATCGCCCGCTCCATGGTCCGGGAGTACGGCATGAGTGAACTGGGGCCGGTCACCTTTGAGCGGGAGCGCCGGCCCCTGTTTATCGAGGTCCCCATGCCCACGGGCGCCAAGGATTACAGCGAAGTCACGGCCCTGGAGATTGACCGGGCAGTGGCGGCCCTGGTGGAGAAAGCCCACCGGCGGGCCATGGAGGTGCTGGAGAGCCGCCGGGAGGTCCTGGAAAAGGTGGCCAGGAAGCTATTGGAAAAGGAGGTCTTGGAGGGAGAGGAATTGCGCCAGATCCTTAACGCCCAGGGAAGTCCCCAATCTTTATAACCTCGCGTCAGGACGCAAAGAACGCTAAAGGAAGAACCTCACCATGACGAAAAACAATCTTTTCAAGTTTATTGCCAGTGTTGCTTTTATACTTATCCTGGGAGGCTGCGCCGGGGTCCAACCCGATCCCACGGTCAGCTTCGAACAAATGCTCACCACCGCGGGGTTCCGCCTGAAGGCGGCGGACACCCCCGAGAAGCTGGCCCGTCTCCAAACCCTGCCCACCCGGCGCATCGTGCCCCGGACCAAGGACGGCCGGGTTTATTATTTGTTCGCCGATCCCGATCAAAAGGCTTTGTATGTGGGCGATGCCCAGGCTTACCAAAACTATCTTGACCTGCGGATGGCCAAGCAGGACGCCGAGGAACATTACCACTCCCCCGGGGAGCGTATGGGGCAGATGGAGATGGACTACGAATTCTCCATGGAAATGGACGAAGGGCGGTGATTGGCGAGGCGGGGCTAATTGGGGTGGCACAGGCTTTCCAGCCCCGTGCAAATCGAGTTTTCCATTCTATTGTCCTGAAAAGTTCCTGAGACTTGGTGGCACATCGCGGCCTAAAGGCCGCAACCAAACTAAAAAATGACCTAATTACTTTAATCAAATCAAGGTGTTACAGGCAAAATCTTCGCGAAAAAACCAGAAACTCGGATTCAGTAGCACAGGCTTTCCAGCCTGTGCCGGCGCTGGCTAAAGCCTGGCTACAGAAACTTTTCAGGATTTACGGGTGAGCCAACGGTTCATGAGCGACTGGTCTGAAAATGTAGCCGCAGGCTTCAGCCGGCGCCGGGCGCCCCGCCGAGGCGCCCCTGCTGGATGGGGCGGGCCTCCGCGCCTGCCTGGCATTGAATTCCGGACTGAGCCCCAAAGATGGTGGGCCGTGCCCAACCTACACTAATTTCCATGGTTTTGGGTGTTTATTTTTCGTTTCACTCGTTAACCGGGATGACGCCATGAAAATTTCCTCTCTGGACAAGCTCACCGGGTTCGACTGGGTCCTGAAGCTCATCGGCGTGGGCATTGAGTGCGTGGGCATCGCCATTATCGTGGCGGGCGCGGTGATCACCACCGTCATATTCCTCCGCGGCCTGCTCCGGGAGCGGGGCTTGGGGGATTGTTACCAGCAATACCGCAGCAGCTTCGGCAAGGCGGTGCTCCTGGGTCTGGAGTTTCTGGTGGCGTCGGATATCGTCAGCACCGTGGCGGTGGGTCTCAACTTTCAGGACCTGGGAATGCTGGGCCTGCTGGTGCTCATCCGCATCGTGCTGAGCTTTGCCCTGGAAGTGGAGATCAACGGCCATTGGCCCTGGAAAGGGAGCGAGATGGCCGGGAAGCTGGGTTCAAGATAACCCCGCCAAGACCTTTAGGTGCAAAATAGTATGTTACTGCCGGCCTTTCCCACCAGCCTTGCCCTCCAGGATTACCTCCTGCAAGAGGCCGGCCCCGGCTCTTTAGCCATCGTCCCCCATATGCGCCTGGCCCGCCAGGTATGGGACCGCCAGCGCCGGCGGGAGCTGTCCGCCGGCCGCCGGGTCTGGGAGCCGCTGCCTCTCCTCACCCTTCAAGGCTGGATGCACGAACTTTTCGCCTCCCGGTGGCCGCCGGTCAGTATAGCCCCTTATCTTAAGCGTTTATCCCTATGGCTTCGGGCGCTGGCCTCCGGCCCGCCCCTGGAAGGGGCCGGGGCCACTTTGGAGTGGGCCCGGGCCCTGGATGAGGCTTACCTGATCCTTTGCCGCCATTCCCTCCTTCCCATCCAGCCGGACCCCTCGGACCCGCCCCTGGTGGCCTGGCGGCGTCAGCTAACCCGCCTCTTTCGGGAGCAGTTGTCCCAGGAGGGCTTAATCACCGAGGGCGGGTTGCCGGTTTATCTCACCCGGAGCTTGGAATCGGGCCTGGTCAAACTGCCGGAAAAGGTTTTTGCAGTGGGTTTTAAGACTCCGGCGAAGGCGGAAGACGCCTGGTTCCAGGCCGCGGCCCGGCGCACCCGGCTGATCTTCCTGGAGGTGGCAGGCTCCCGGCAGGCGGTGCAGGCGGCGGTGACCCTCCCCCACCGCGGCCGGGAGGTGGAATGGGTGGCGGGGGAGCTGGTGAGGGCCGCGGCGGCGGAAGGCATTCCCCTGCACCGGCTGGCGGTTACTTCACCGGAAATGGACCAGTACGGCCCTTTGCTCCGGCGGGTCTTGGCCGAACTCCTGGGCCCGGCCCAAACCGCAGAAGGTTACGCCTACAATGTTTCCAAAGGCCCGGCCGTGGCGGATACTCCCCTGTTCCAGGCGGCCCTGCTCCCCTTAAGATTTCTCACCGGGGGAGAGCGCCGGGAAGACCTGATATCCCTCCTGTTATCTCCCTATTATGGGGCATTGCGGCCTTATCAGCCCCTCCTGGGCCGGTGGGACCGGCTTTTTCGGGACCGGCGGGCGGACCAGGGCTGGAAGCGCTTGGGGCAGGCGGTGCGCCAGGAGGAAAAAGGTTCTGGCCTACAAGTCCTCGAACTCCTTGACAAAATGTTTGCCGCCTTTTCCGCCGGCCCCATTCCCGCCCGGGAATGGGGGGGCCGGCTCCGGGAGGCTTGGGCCAGCCTGGGATTCCCCGGAGAATTAAGCCCGGAGGAAACCGCGGCCTGGAACCGCCTCACCGGACTACTGACGGAACTGGATTCGGTGCTGCCTGAGCCGGTGGACGCGGGAGAATTACTGGAGTGGCTCACCTGCGGGGCCCGGGCGGAAGTCCTTCCCGGTCCCGGCATTCAGGAGGCGGGCCTCCAAATTCTTGGTCACCTGGAGATGCGAGGCCTGGATTTTGACCGGGTGTACTGCCTGGGGATGAACTCCGGGGCCTTTCCGGCGCCGCCCCGGGCCTTGCCACTGCTCAGCGCCCAGGAAAAAGCCAAAGTTTTGGGCGGTAGCTACGCCAGCCAGCATCGTTTTGCCCGGGAGGTCTTTGAAGCCTTGCTGGCCGCAGCCCCCCAGGTCATCCTCACCCGGCCCCAGGCGGTGGCTCAGGAAGAACGGGCGGCCACGCCTCTTCACCTGGGGGAATGGAAACCTGAGGATATCAGTATCTTGAGCCGCCCCCACCGGGCCTGGCTGCGGGCCCCGGCGGTTCGGGCGGCTTTACAGGTGAGAGAGACCGGCCCCGGGATGGAAGAAGTCGTTCCCGTTTTCCTCCCGGCGCCTTCCCAGCTCAGCATTACCAGGGCCCAGGCCGCCCTGTCCTGCCCCTGCCGGTTCCTGCTGGAGGTTTTGCTGGAGATTGAGGACCTGCCGGAGATCGCCCCGGGTCTGGACCCCCGGGAGCGGGGCGCCGCGCTCCACCAGATCCTGGCCCGGTTCGCCGGGGAATTTGGAAAGATTCTGGATCAAGCCGGCGTTTGGGAGGACGAACACCACGAACAGGCCCGGAAGCTGCTTCGAGACGCGGCCCGGAAGATATTGGCGGGCAGCCTCCCCGACCTCCACTGGCAGGCGGAGTGGGAGCGCCTGCTAGGCGAAGAGGCCGGGCTGCTGTGGGAATGGCTCCGCCAGGAAAGAGATAGATTTATTGAGGGCTGGCGCTGGCTGCATCTGGAGGCGGCGTTTCGGGACCTCCGGGGGGAAGGCTGGCCCTTTGCTCTAAAGGGCCGCATCGACCGGGTCGATTATCATCCCGGGAACCGGGACCTGGTGGTTTGGGACTACAAGACCGGCGAAGTCCCCGGCGCCAAGAAGATCTTTGAAGAATTGGCGGACTTTCAGTTGGCCGGTTATCTCCTGGCCCTGATTAACCGGAAGGTGGAAGCGCCCCCGGAGGCGGAAGGAGTGCGGGCCGGGGTCATCGGCCTCAAGTCGTCCCGGAGCAAGCACTTGAAATATGAAGATTTTAGGGCGAAGGCGGCTGAATGGGACCGGGTCCTGGGGGAGTGGCAAGATCGGCTGCGGGACCTGGGGGACCGCCTGGACCGGGGGAATTTCCTCCCGGCCCCCCAGCCGGCGCCCACGGGCAAGGATTTAAAAGCCTGCCAATATTGCGTTTACCCCCTGGTCTGCGGGTTTGTCCCCGAGCCGGGGGAAGAGGTTGAGGAAGAGGGCGGTGACTGACCTGCCGGCAGACCAGGCGGCCCGCGACCGGGCTTTGAGCATCCGGGAGAGCTTCCACCTGGAAGCCCCCGCGGGCTCGGGCAAGACCTCGGTGCTCCTGGCCCGGTTCCTGGCCCTGCTGGCCCAGGTCCAGGAGCCGGAAGAACTCCTGGCCCTGACCTTCACCCGCAAGGCCGCGGGAGAACTGCGCACCCGGGTGATGGAGCTTCTGAGGGCTCCCCCGGCCATCGGCCCCGACTCTTCCGCCTTGGACCGGTTGCTGGTTTCCCTGGTGGAGCAGGTCTTTCGCCGCCACGGCGACGCCGCGGCCCTGAAGCTGGCCCCGGAGCGCCTGCCGATCATGACCTTCCACAGCTTCTGCGCCCAGCTCTTAAGGCTGGCGCCCCAGGAGGCGGGCGCGCCCCTGGATTTTCAACTCCTGGAACAGGAAGCGGAATGGGTCAAGGAGGAAGCCCTGGAGGAGCTGCGGCGGCGGCTGGCGGCCCGTCCCTATGATGACTCCGTGCGCCTGGCATTGGTGCGGCGGCTGGTGCGCCTCAACAACGACTGGCCCCGGCTGGCCCGGGAATTTAGGGGATTGCTGACCCGGCGGGACAGCCTGGAGGATTTCCTGAAGCTGGCCCGGTTGAGCCGTCAGCCGGAAGCCTACCAGGACCTGCTGGAGAAGCGGTTCCGGATGGTTTTAACCCCTTCCCTCCAGACCCTGGGGGATGAATTCGCCGCCTGTCCCCTGGGAAAGCTCTGGCCGGAATTCTGGAGAGAGTTGGACCGCGGGGGCGCGGAGCTGGCCTCGAAACTGCCGCCCCAGGTTCCCGGCGCCCGGCCCCAAGACCTGCCCCAATGGCAGGCTCTGGCTGAGGTCCTGCTTACCCAAAAGGGTGAGCCCAGGAAACAATTATCTCCTAAATACGGGTTCCCCCCGGATTTTAGCAAGACTGAGTGGGCCGCACTGGTAAGGGAGATTCCCTCAACAGTGGCCCAAATGCTCCAGGATTGCCGGGAATTGACCCTCACCGGCGCCCATCCCGAGGATGTGGCGGCCCTCCAGGATCTGGTGATTTTGCTCGGAGAAGCCCTGGCCGTTTATGAGGAGCTGTTGAGCCGCCGTCGGGCCCTGGACTTCATCGCCCTGGAGCAAGCGGCCCTGAAGCTCCTGGATGGGGAAAACCCGGGAGAGGTGCTCCTGCGCCTGGATTACCGGATCAAGCACCTGCTGGTGGATGAATTTCAGGACACCAGCCAGGGCCAGATGACCCTCCTGTGCCGCCTGGTTTCCGGATGGGAGGCGGGGGACGGGCGCACCCTGTCGGTGGTGGGGGACCCCAAGCAGTCCATTTATGGCTGGCGCCAGGCCAAGGTGCGCCTGTTCTTGGAGTCCCGGGAAGGGCTGCCGTGCCCCGAAAGCCGTTTCCCCCTGGATCCCCTGCTGCTCAACGCCAATTTCCGGTCCACCCGCACCTTGATTGATTGGGCCAACCAGGTCTTTGGCCAGACGGTGATGGCCGGGGCCTCCTCCCATGAAAGAGTGGAATTTCATGCAGCCACCCCCGGGCCTAAGGCCGCGGCGGGGGAGGCCCCTTATTTGGCCCTTTTTTTGGGGTCAGGGGCCGATACTCCCCGGGAGGCGGAGGCCCGCTGGCTGGCCGGGCAATTGGCTCAGGCCGCGGCCCAGGCGGAGCCGGAAGAAAAAATCGGCGTGCTCCTTTTCGCCCGCACCCACCTGGCGACCTATCTTCAGGCCTTGCAAGACGCCGGGCTTTCCGTGAGGGTGCGGGAGGGATTGAAGCTCACCGACAGCCTGGTGGTGCGGCACCTGCACAACCTGGGCCGGGCCCTGGTGCGGCCCCAGGACGACCTGACCTGGGCCGCGGTGCTGAGGGGCCCCTGGGCCCCTCAACCCCTGGAGGTCCTGGCCCGGACCGCGGGTATGCCGGGAGAGGGGTGGCCGGAGAAGTTTGGGAAATTTGCGGCCTCGGAGGCATGCCCCCCCGAGCTGCGCCGATTCCTGGAGCCGCTGCTCCTGGCCCGGGAGCAGGTGGGCCGCCGCCCCCTGGCGGAAGTGGTGCAAAATTTGCTGGAAGCCAGCCTGGCCTGGCAGGGTCTGGCGGCCTGGGAAGGACCTGGAGGCGTGGCCAACGCCCGGGCCTATCTGGACCTTCTGGTGGAAGCCGAATCGGGCCTGGCGGAAGAAACCCTGTCCCGGGCCGATTTTTACCTCCGGGACGCCTACCAGCCGCCGGACCCCCGGTCCCAGGACTCGCAGGTGGAAATCTTAACGGTGCACCTGGCCAAGGGCCTGGAGTTCGACCGGGTTTTCATCCCTTATCTGGACTGGCAGCCGCTGCAAGCCGATGACAAAATTCCTCCCTTTCTTTTGGAGGAAATCCCCGGGACCGGCCTCCACGGTCTGGCCCTGGCCCGGGCTTACCTCCAGGAGAAGCAGAGTTCTTTCTATCGGTTGCTTAACCGATTGAGAAGACGACGCATTCTGGATGAAGCCCGGCGGGTCTTCTACGTGGCCGCCACCCGGGCCCGGCGGCGCCTGACGCTGTCCGGGGTCATAAAGCAGGATGGGGAAGGCATTACCAGGGTTCCCCCGGACAGCCCCTTGGGCTGGCTGTGGCGGCATTACGGCCGCCCGGAGGCAGCCCCGGGAACTTTTCTCTGGGCCGACCCGGAAATCCGGGGAGAAGCGTTTACCCTGGTTTCCGCCGCCACCGCCGGCGTCCAGCCCGAAGTGGAGCTGCCCCCGGCCTGGGATTTCACCCCCGAGGCCGCGCCTTACCGGATGGAGTTTCCCTCCCGGATGGCCCAAGAGGTTTGGGAAGGCGAGCCTGGCCGGGCCGAGGGGGCGGCTGAGACTGACACCCCCTGGATCCGAGGCCGGGTGATCCACCGCCTCCTGGACACCCTGGCCCGGGGGGGGGACTTGCCCTCGGCGGAAGCGGTGGCCGCGGCCCTGCGCCAGGAAGGTTTGGCTCCCGAGGCCGCGCCCAGACTGGCTCCGGAGATTTTGGCGGAAGTGGCCGCCTGTCGCCGCGATCCGTTTTTAAGCCGCCTGCTGGCCCCCCGGCTCCCTGAGGGAGCCAGCGAATGGCTGCTGGAATCCCAACCTCAGTTAGGGGTGATCCGCCGGGGGGTCATGGACCGCCTGGCCTTCGACGGCCGGGATTGGTGGCTGCTGGACTACAAGACCTCCAGGCCGGAAAGGGAAGAAGATTGGGACGCCTTTATCACCCAGGAAAAAGAAAAGTACGCTCCCCAAATCCGGGCCTATCAGGAAATGGCCGCCCGGGCTAAAAATATTCACCCGGAAGAGATCCATTTGGGTTTATATTTTACGGCCATACAGAAGATGGTGGAACTAATTTGAAAGTTCTGGTTTCGATCATTGGCAAAAGATTCGACCAACTCCGGTAAAAGCCCTGGCGCAACTGGGAGAAAGCCTGTGTCTCGGATTAGCTGTCTTGATTTTAATTTCAAGGCAAAGGGTCGATAAAAAATATATTTATAGCGTTTGCCAAAAGTTTTTTCCGGTCAAAGACAAAAATAGGATACAAAAAACTAGACTTTTTATGAAAAGTATGTTTTCCTTCATTTGTGCCCAGACGGATTGCGCCCAACCTGGAGAATTGTTCTCTGGCAGAACTGGAAGTTGCCGCTAATTCGGCTCCTTCCAGGC